>ULOE01035857.1_pt1 | contig 9070 bp, 8 predicted proteins | sample 1952291 | NCBI WGS metagenome assembly ULOE01 (sample SAMEA4835595, study PRJEB28245) | human gut metagenome | biome: gut microbiome; material: fecal sample | place: Denmark | collected 2008 | reverse complement strand
AAGATCTAAATTTACAGAAAAAATTTCACACCGTCGAAAAAAGCGGACATTTCTGTCCGCCTAATTTCAATTCCTACTTCTTCCCACAGGATAAACCGTGTCTCTTGCTATTAACATCCAATTCACAATATCAAAAAAACATCCCAGCACGCTTTCACAAATATCCCTTCTTTCCGCAGACATATCATCCCATTTCTGCAAATATGCAATCGCCGCTTTCGCTTTCGCATACGCTTCCACTGCATCTTGGTTCTTGTATGATATTATTAGATTGTTTTCATAGATATCCTAATCACCATTCCGCAATTCGAAAAATCCTACTCCTACAACAAGCTTTTGTTTTATTCTATTTTTTTCTAAAAACTCCATCCCCATAACCATATCCATCTAAAGTGTGCTCCATACTCATGCTTTTTGCTAATGCATCTGCACTAATATAAAGCTGATTATCTATACACAAAAAGGCTGGAAATACCTCATCCTCAATCAATTTCCCATCTTGTGTATAAAGCTGTAAATCCGTTTTATTTGCAAAAACAGGTACAAAATTACGCACCGTATTTGCATTTTTCAACTCAATACTGACTTTTTAAAATAGAGCACCCCGATAAATCGAATCTACCTGTCTTTTGGTATGAAACACCCAATTCCTCTACATATATCTTTTCTGTCGAAATGACATCCTCTTCACCTCCATCCCAAATGGAAGCAACTCTCTGTTCATCATTATATTCTACTTTTCCAAAATGTTTTCCCAGTGCAGAAAATAAAACTAACGTCCGCCCATTTACATTAATTGCCGTCGGCAAGTCCTTGCTTTTTGTTTGAATCGTATCATCGAACATCGTTTTAATATCCGTTTTATATACATCAAACTCTTTTTTCCCCACAACTCGTCTCTGCGTCAACTTTTCTATTTCCTTTTTATCGAAAGATTTCATAGATTTTTCTTCTGGCTTTGTAATCTTTACTGTACGTGCATCTGAGTACTTGACAATGTAAATATAGCCAATAATAATGTGCAAAACATTTTTTTCATAAACACCTCTCTATTCACTTTTCATTTAGACATAAAACTAAATTTATTTATATGTTCTACTTCAGTTTATTTTAACCTAAGGTAAGAGCAGCCTTTCCACCAACAGAAGTAAATCTTAGCCATAAAGCAACATATTTTCAAACAAATCCTCATATGTTTCCTCTAATTTTCCAATTGTTTCAATATAAGAGCCGCTTCCCGTGCCGCTTTCTCCCAGCTTATAATAAATCTCTCCCGTTGCTTTATCCACAAGGAACAGACGCACACCTTTGATAACCCAAAAGCTTGCGGTTTCATCCACGCATTGCAGCTTCTGAAATTCTGTCTGCATTTCGCCCACATACGGTGTTAGCTTCTGATAGCTCTCGCTTTTCCGGAACATCAGATCATAAAGCTGCAATTTTTCCTTTACATTCTGCACTGCCGTTTCCTTTGTGATTTTCTGCGCGCGGTTATCCAGATTGATGCAGGGATTCCCCATCGGCATCACTTCCTGCATACCATAGGTTACAGTCGCACCAAGCTGTGTCGCAAAAGCGCGCACCGGAACATAAATCTCGTTTTCCACGCAGATTGTCTTGCCGGAAAGTGCCATATCCTTCACTTCTTCCCTTTGCAGACCCAGTGCATCGCACAACGCCCCAAGCTCCATGAAGGCACGTCCGTTTTCAATGATGATATGCTCTGCAGACAGACCGCCATTGATGATGAGAAATGTATGCTTTTCTCCCTCCGTCAGCACAGTCTCCTGCCCGGAATCCGCCGTAAATCTATATTTCCATTCTCCCTTGTCAAAATCACTGTTTTCCGTATCCACGCTGTTCCGATAGCAGGGTGTATGCACTTCCGCCGCCCATGCCTGCCCACAGAAAAGCTGTGAAAGCAGAAGTCCGCAAGCCAACATCCTTCTTAAATTCTTCATCGAAAAAACCCCTTTCCTTCAATTAGACACAAATCCGTTTTTTCTTTAATTATAAAGCAGAAAGCACAAAAAGGAAATATGTAAATAAAAATTGAAAAATACGCACGACATTCCTGCCATGCGTATCTCTCAGAATTTATGCTGCCATATTTTCCATGAAAATGCCGTAGCCCTTCGTCGGGTCTGCCAAAGTCACATGCGTCACTGCTCCCACAAGCTTTCCATCCTGCAAAATCGGTGAACCGCTCATGCCCTGCACAATGCCGCCTGTCAGTGCGAGCAGCCGTTCATCCATAATGCGGATATTCATATCCTTATGTTGTCTTCCACCGTTCTTCTCCAGACTTTCGATTTCTATGGCATACGCCTGCACGTCCTTGCCCTCCAAATCGGAAAGCAGCACAGCCGCGCCCTTTTTTACCTCTGCCTTTGTGGCAACAGGATAGCTTTCACCTGCAAAAACGCCTGCCGCCGCCTTGCCATAAATACCCGTTTCCGTATTTTTCTCGATTACGGCAAGCTTCTCTTGCATCTCTACCTGCCCAATCAATTCACCGGCAGCACCCTTTTCCCCCTTCACAATTTCCGTCAGGGTGGTATCTACCACAGAGCCGCCATGAATCACCATCAGTTCATCCGTATCCACATCATACACACCATGTCCCAATGCGCCGAAGGTACCGTTTTCCGCGTCATAATACGTCACTGTGCCGATGCCTTGGATACTGTCCCGAATCCATGCGCCAATCTGATAGGTCTGCGCGGTATTGCTTAGAACCGGTGTAATCTTCACCTCCTTCTGCCTGCCGTTTCGCTCCAGACGCAGACAAATCGGTTTCCCCTCGCTCTGCTGAATGGTTTTCATAAATGCTTCCTTATTCTCCTGCTTCTCGCCGTTTGCCTGCAAAATGCGGTCTCCGGCTTTCAGAAGTCCCTTGCTGGGTTCATGGCTTTCGTTATCCGCTCCGACTACGCTGCCTGTTTCCAAAACCAGAAGCCCTTCTGTATCCATCGTTACGCCCACCGTTCTGCCGACAGGAATCAGCCTCCGCCGCTCCAACGCCTGTGCAGACTGTGGTACGCCTAACAGAATCGGAATGAAAACCGCAAAAAAAGGCAATACTGATAAAAAAATTTTTCTTATTTTCTGCTGCATCTTCTCCTCTCCCAACCATATTTTTTGGAACAATTTTTTGCTCCAACCTTACTTTCTCCGAAACCCAAAAGCGATATACCGCCCAAAAGCACCAGAAACATACAGGAGGCGACAATACTGCCGATATCGTTGATTGGGAAATTTTTTAATTTTCAACGGAAAACCCTGCATTGCATCATACAAATTCTGCTCCGACAGGAATTCATTTTCTGCGCCTTCTGCCCCTAAAACCATTGTCTTAACATTCTTTGCAGCATAGTATTGATATTTGCTTTTTCAACAGCCTCTGCCGTAATCAAATCCGTCCTGCCGACCTCCTTCCCATGCAGCAAATAAATCAGTTCACCGACCTTCTCCCCTGCCGCAACCGGCGCATCCATGGCAGGCAAAAGCTCCGCTTTCGTTTCCCATTCACCGCCGATATCCTTTTTCAGAAGAATGGAAATCTCCTCCTGCACCACAGCCGAAACGCTGTCCTCCATGCCCTTTGTCACAGGAATACGCCCCATTTCCTTCCCTGCAGGCAGTCCCTTTTCCGCGCTGTAATTGGCAAATCCGTAATCCAGAAGCTTCATGGTTTCCTGAAAGCGCAGCTTGAAATCCGGCGCAGCCATCACAACGCCAATCAGGTGCATCCCGTTGCGCTCCGCCGTCCCGGAAAGACAATAAAGCGCCTTGCCCGTAGAGCCTGTTTTCAGCCCTGTTGCACCCTCATACCATTTGATCAGCTTATTCGTATTCGTTAAGCCAAATTCGGACTCCCCCTTGCGCGTTTTATGTATGATGGTATCCTGCCATGTGGTGGTGTATTTTTGAATTTCAGGGAATTTCGTCATCAGCTCCCGACTCATCAGCGCAATATCATACGCACTGGTTTCGTGTCCGTCCACATCCAGTCCGCAGGCATTGACAAAATGCGTTTCCTGCATCCCCAATTCCTCTGCCTTCCTGTTCATCCGCTCCACAAAGGCCTCCTCACTGCCTGCCACAAACTCTGCCATGGCAACCGCCGCATCATTCGCAGATGCAATCGCGATACATTTCGTCAGCTCTGCGGCTGTCTGCGTTTCGCCCGGCTCCAAAAAAACCTGCGATCCGCCCATACTCGCCGCATGCTCGCTCACCTGCACCGTTTCCTCCCATCCAAACTGTCCTGCCGCCTCCGCTTCGTAAATCAGCAGCAATGTCATCACCTTTGTCACGCTGGCAGGCGGCATTGCCTCGTGACTGTTTTTTTCATACAAAACCGTTCCCGTGCCTGCGTCCATCAGCACCGCACTTTTACTTTTCAGCTGCAATGCTTCCGTTTCCGCCGCAAAAGCAGACAGGCTGAACCCAAGCGATAGCACAGACATCAGCAGTATCGTCAATACTCCCTTCCAATTCTTCATCCGCCCATTCCTCCCAGATATTCTTATGGATACTCTATGCTTTTCCCCTCTGAAGTATGCAGACGGCGAAATTCTTAAGAGTTTTTTAAATTTGACTGATTTTTACAAAAGCCTGTAATTTTGTTGTATACTGTTGCTATAGCAGAAAAAAATTTGTTATAATCTTACTATTGATGAAAAGAAAAGGAGGGTATTCTCTATGAAAAAGACAAAACATACTGTAGCCTTGGCTCTGGCGGCAATGCTGGCATGCCAACCACTTTCTGTTTATGCGGCAACCTTTGCCGATATGAATCAGGTTCCTTGGGCGGGTGCCGAAGCATCTATCAATAAGGCGGCAAGCCTGGGTCTGGTTGTTGGGGAAACCAGAAACGGCAAAACCTATTTCCGCCCCAGAGATTCTGTTTCTCTGTCCGAATCCTGCCAGCTGGCATATAAGCTGCTGATGCAGACAGGCAAGGCAAAGGCGGATGACAGCGTAACCCAGAAATGGACTCCCATTATGAATGCTTACGGCATCCAGAGCTGGGCATATCCTGCCGTTTCCTACTGCTTGGAAAACGGGATTCTGGCTACCTCTAACCTGAGCGGCTTCATGAAAAACGGTTCTAATCTGCCTGCCACAAGAGAACAGGCAGCAACCATCCTTGGGCGCGCCTTAACAAAGGGGGTTTCTTCCTACACAGCAAACGAAACCACAACTACCTTCAAGGACAACAGCAGCATTTCCACAGAAGCAAAGCCCTATGTTGCCCTGCTGAAAAGGGTAGGCGTAGTCAATGGGGACGATTCCAATAAATTCAACCCCAAGCAGACACTGAACCGCACAGAAACCGCAGTTCTGGTCACAAATCTGTACGGTGTACTGGAAAAGGCAACCACACCTACCACACCCACAACTCCGACAACACCCACCAACCCGACCACCTCCACACAGAAGGGTACGGTTGCGACCATGACAAATTTCTATGTCAATCTGAAGGACAGCGCAGCTTACTACATGCTGGCCTCCGGCGGCACAACCATCACACTGAACGGTTCTTCTGCCACCATGAGCGATGTCGTAAAGCTATATAAGGCAGGTACCTCCATTGATGTTACCCTGACGCTCGACAGCAACCTGCACATCACCAAGCTGGAGGCAACCTATAAGGAAACCAAGAAAACCAAAGGCAGCCTGACAAAGGTGAGATATAATAAAACGGATAAAGAAGGCTCTATCACGATTGATAAGGACAGCACCTACTCCTTTACCGATAAGGACGATGTAGATATCCGTATCGACAAAAAGAGCTATAGCCTGAAGGAATTGTACGACCTATTCACAAAGGCAGAGGATGACAAAACAACCATTGAGGTTGAGGTTACCCTTGACAACAAAGGAAATCTGACAAAAATCACAGGCAGCACAAAGGAAAGCAGCAGCAGTGATTCCATAAAGGGCAAGGTTTCCAAGGTGAATTATGATAAGTCCGACAAAACAGGCTATATTCAGCTGAAAAATAAAACCACAAAATATTACATCGATGATACAGATGATGTTACCGTAAAGATTGACAGCAAAACAAAAGACTACAAAGATCTGTATAATCTGTACGATGATGGGGATAGCACCATTACCGTTACACTGACACTGAATAAAAAGGATTACGTTACTAAAATTACAGCAACCACCTCCGACAGTGACAGCAATGATGATGCGGACGGCAATGTTGCAGGCGTTACCTATAAGGAAAGCAAGGACACCCGTACGGTAAAAATTGGCAGCAAGACCTATGATATTGATGATGTAGATGATGTCGATATCTCCATTACCGACGGCTCCGATAAGATTAAAACATGGGAAGATTTCTATAATGCCTATAAGGACAAAAAGACCATGAATGTTTCCGCTACCGTTAAAAATGATGAGGTTACAAAAATCACAGGTAAGGTAACACAGGCAAAGGGCGAGCTTTCCAAGCTTGGCAAGAATTATATCAAAATTGAAGGCAAATACAGCAATAATACCTTCAGCTATGATTTTGATGAGGATAATACAGATAACATCAAGGTAAACATCACCAATGCTTCCGGCGTAAAAACACTTACGAAGCTGATTGACTGGCTGGAATCCGGTGACAAGCTCGACCTTGTTCTCTCACTGGATAAAAACGGAAATATCACAAAAATCTCCGGCGAATATAAATAATTTCGCCAAAACGTACTGACCATAAAGGGCAACACCTGCATGAAAAGGCGTTCAGACAAAAATCATAAAAGCAAAGGGATTTTCCTTTTTATGAGTCTGCGCTTTTGCGCAGACTCATTTTTTATAGGAGTATTATATGAAAAAAATACATTCGGCATTTGCGCCGTTTCTCGGCATCCTTATCCTGCTTGCGGTTTGGTTTCTGCTTTGCCGCGCAGAGGTTTTCAGTCCCTACCTTCTGCCGACACCACAAAAGGTGTTCGACAGCTTTCTGCGCATGCTTTTCTCCGGAGAATTGCTTCGGGATGTGCTGATTTCCTTTATCCGCATTCTGAAGGGCTTCGGCATCGCTTTTCTGCTTGCGTTTCTGCTGGGGATGTTCCGTGCGCTCCTGCCTGCCGCAGAAAAATATTATAACGCAATCGTGCAGTTTTTCCGCAATGTACCACCGCTGAGCCTGATTCCGCTTCTGATTCTCTGGTGCGGCATCGGGGAAACCACAAAAACCGTTATTATCGTGCTGGCTTCCTTCTTCCCGATGTATCTGAACATCGTAAAAGGCTTTACGGGCTGTGACCAAAGGCTATTGGAGGTTGGGGATGCCTTCGGCTACACAAAATTTGAAAAATTCCGCTATATCCTCCTGCCCTACGCCTCCGCCGATATTCTCGTTGGGATGCGCATCGGCATGGGCTATAGCTGGCGTGCCATCATTGCGGCAGAAATGATTGCAGCCTCCAGCGGTATCGGGCATTTGATTCTGTTCGCGCAGCAGCTGAGCCGCACCGATAAGGTGATTGTCGGCATTTTTGTGGTTGGGCTTGTCGGTCTGGCAACCGATAAATGCTTCGGCTTTTTGCTGAAAAAATTATTTAAGGGGAATGGTGAAAATGGCTGGAATTGAATTAAAGCATATACAGAAGGCATACACCGTAGACGGGTGGACGTTCCCCGTTTTAAAGGACATCTGCTTGCAGATTCCCGAAAACAGCATCACTGTCCTTCTTGGGAAAAGCGGCTGCGGCAAAACCACTCTGCTTCGCTTAGTGGGGGATTTGGAGGAGCCAAACGGCGGAGAAATTCACTTTGCGGTCACGCATAAAACCGCCTTTGTGTTTCAGGAGCCGCGGCTCATGCCTTGGCTGACTGTGTGGGATAATACTATTTTCGGACTGAAAAAGCAATCCTATGATACAGGAGAAATCCAAGCCCTGCTGGAAACGGTTGGTCTGGATGGCTTTCAGAAGGCCTATCCCCATCAGCTTTCGGGCGGAATGCAGCAAAGAACCGCTATCGCGCGTGCTTTGGCGTATGCGCCCTCCTTCCTTCTGATGGATGAGCCCTTTGCCGCATTGGATCATTTCACGCGCACGCAGCTGCAGAAGGAACTGATTCGCCTGCAAAAAAGCCAAAATACAGGGATTCTATTCGTCACCCACAGCATTGATGAGGCCCTGCTTCTGGGGCATAAAATTGCCTTTCTTGAGGATGGGTGCATCAAAAAAGAATTTCTTTTGGATACGGATTGCGAAAATCGCGATTTATTATCCAAGGAACTGATTGAACTGAAACGGGAAATTCTTGCACAGCTTCATTTATAAAAAAACTGTCTTTCGGCAGTTAAAATAAGCATTTTATCATTTAAAAATTTAGGAGGTATTACAAATGAAAAAAAGATTGATTGGCATGGCAATGGCAGCCATTCTGGCTATGACGGCGCTGACAGGCTGCGGCACCGCAGAGGATACATCCTCTCTCGATTCGCTGACCTTCACCTATGTCACCTCTCCCCTGAACCTGCCCTCTATCGTGGAAAAGGAGGAAGGCATTTTCACAAAAGCCTTTGCGGATGACGGCATCGAGGTGAAATATGCAGAAATCACCTCCGGCGCAGACCAGACACAGGCACTGGCAGCCGGAGATGTACAGGTGCTGTATGCCGTTGGCGCAACCTCTGTCATTCTTTCTGCCGCAAATGATGCAGATATCAAGGTGCTGAACATGTATAGCCGCTCTCCCAAGGCATTCTGCATGTATTCCAAGGATGAAAGCATCAGCTCCCCTGCGGATTTGCGCGGCAAAACCATTGCAGGCCCTGTCGGCACAAATCTGCATGAACTCTTGGCGGCATATCTTGCAACCGCGGATATGACAGTGGATGATGTAAACTTCGTGAATATGGGCATTCCCGAAGCAAAGGCAGGTCTGGAAGGCGGCAGTGTGGATGTGGCATTGCTGGCAGGGGCAGCCGCATATCAGACACAGCAGCAGGGCTATCACCTGATTACCGACGGCGAGGGCTTGATTAACGCCATCATTGCAGTAGCAGTCACAAATAAATTCTATGAAGCGCACCCCGAAATCATCGAAA
>ULOE01061820.1_pt1 | contig 9118 bp, 6 predicted proteins | sample 1952291 | NCBI WGS metagenome assembly ULOE01 (sample SAMEA4835595, study PRJEB28245) | human gut metagenome | biome: gut microbiome; material: fecal sample | place: Denmark | collected 2008 | reverse complement strand
TTTTCATGATTGTTGGTTATCTAATCCTTTTTGCGCTGTTTTTTTATGTTGCGCTTTCTCAGATGACAAAATATCTGGATCAGATCGATCATGGAATTGAAAATATTATATCGGAATCTACAGATCCCATTCATCTGATCACAGAATTAAAACCAATAGAGATCCGTTTGAATGAGATTAAAGCAACATTAAAACGGCAGGAGCTGGAGGCATCGGAAGGCGAAAAGAAGAAAAACGACCTGGTGCTTTTTCTGGCGCATGATCTGAAGACGCCGCTGACTTCGATCGTGGCGTATCTTACGATGCTCGAAGATCATCCCGACATGCCGGAAGAAGAACGAAAAGCATATACTCACATCGCATTGGAAAAATCCATCCGATTAGGGGAGCTGATCAATGAATTTTTTGATATTACAAGATATAATCTTCAGAATATCGAACTGGAACCGGTAGAGATTGATCTTACGATGATGCTTGAACAGCTTGCAGATGAGCTGTACGGAGTCCTCCAGGAAAAGAAGCTGACCTGTGAAGTGGATGTAGAAGAAGATCTGATGATCTACGGAGATCCGGATAAGCTTGCAAGAGTATTCGATAATATCTTAAGAAATGCAATTGCTTACTGCTATGCAGATACGGAGATCCGGATCGAAGCGAAAATGAAGGATGGTGACATCGAGATCACATTTACCAATGCAGGTGATAAGATTCCGGGCGATATGCTTCAGACGATATTCGAGAAATTCTATCGCGTGGATGGTTCCAGATCGACAGGAACCGGCGGCGCAGGTCTGGGACTTGCGATCGCCAAACAGATCGTGGAGCTGCACGGAGGAAGAATCCTGGCAAAAAGTGATGACAACCGGACACAGTTTGTCGTTACACTGCCATCGAAAGAGAAGACAGAACAGAAAGAGGGAAGCGAGGATGAAGTTCATACACATCGCAGACTTGCATTTAGGGGCAAAGCCGGACGCGGGAAACGCGTACAGTCAAAATAGAGAACAGGAGCTCTGGGACAGCTTTCGTGATATTATAACAATCTGCAATCAGAAAAAGACAGATTTGTTGCTGATCGCGGGGGACCTATTCCACAGGCAGCCACTTTTAAGAGAATTAAAAGAAATGAATTCCATACTGGAGATGCTGGATCAGACAGAAGTTGTTATGATCGCCGGTAATCATGATCATATCAGGAAAAACTCTTATTACCGAACATTTACCTGGGCACCGCATGTGCACATGATCTGCTCGCAGGAAATGAGCTGTGTGGAACTTGACCGGATCCAGACGGCTGTCTATGGATGCAGTTATCATTCCAGAGAAATTCTGGAGCCGTTATATGATCATGCAGTTCCGGAAGGACGGCAGAAGTATGAGATTTTGCTTGCACACGGCGGGGATGAGAAACATATTCCGATCAAGAGTAGTCAGATCATGACGCTTGGGTATGATTATGCTGCATTTGGACATATCCACAAGCCGCAGATGCTGGTGGAGAACCGGATGGCATATGCCGGATCGCTGGAGCCGACGGATGTAGGTGATACAGGAGCTCATGGTTATATCGAAGGAAAGATCACCGGAAATGGTTGTCAGATCCGTTTTGTGCCACATGCACTGCGAGAATACAGACACTGCGAGGTACAGGTGGATAAATCTGTGACCGGCCATGTACTGAGGCAAAAGATTGCAGATATGATCGAAGAGCAGGGAAAGCAGAACATGTATAAGATTACACTGACTGGTTATCGAGATCCGGATATCTGGTATGAGCTGGATCATATGGATCCATACGGTAATGTGGTGGAGATTACAGACCACACAAAGCCTGCATATGACTTTGAAAAATTAAAAAATGAAAATAAAGGAAACATTCTCGGACAATATATTGAAAGCCTGAGTGGCTATCCGGCCGACAGTCTGGAGTACCAGGCACTCTGTGAAGGAGTGCAAGCTTTGATGGAGACGAGAAGAGGATAGAACCGAAAGATGCAGATTAATGAATTATTGTTAAAAAACTTTGGAAAATTCCATGACCGGCAGATAGATCTGGATGAGGGGATCAACCTGATTCACGGGGAAAACGAATCAGGAAAGTCTACAATCCATACATTCATCAGGGGAATGCTTTTCGGAATAGAAAGAGGGAGAGGACGGGCCGCGCAAAATGATACTTTCAGTATATACGAACCGTGGGAAAATCCTAATTACTATTCTGGTATATTGAAGTTCAAAAGTGGAGAGAAACATTTCCGTATCGAAAGAAATTTTGATAAATATTCTAAAAAAGCGGAACTGATATGTGAAGAGGACGGTGAAGTACTGTCTGTAGAAGACGGAGATCTTCAGATGCTGCTTGGGGAGATGGACGCAGAACGTTACGATAATACCGTTTCCATGAGCCAGAGGAATGCACAGATGGGGGAAAGTATTGTGGCAGAGCTGAAAAATTATGCGACAAACTATTACACCTCGGGAAACGGAGAAATCGACCTGGCCGGTGCATTGGAACAGTTAAGGGGCAGGAAGAAGATCCTGGAAAATGAGATCCGTATGGAAATGGCTCAAAAGCAGCAGAAACGTGAAAAACTTGAGCAGGAAGTATCTTTTGTCTGGCGTGATGTACATCATCTGGAAGAAGAACTGGAACGTGTAGAAGAAGAACTTGCGTATCGGCTGGAAAAGGAAGAAGAAAAGAAAAAAGAGCGCCAGAGGGAAGAAGAACATGGAAAAGGTGTCATGGATGAGATTCGTCCGGAAAAATGGAGGATCCATCCAATGGAGCTTCTGGTGTTTGCACTGGTTATTGTGATTGCAGTCATCTTGTTCTCGAAACCGTGGAATTATCTGATTGCTATTGTGTTATTCCTTGCGTTCGGCTTATATATATGGAATCGGATGAAAGTTGGAAAAAAACAGGTAAAAACAGAGCCAGAGATTATCCTTGAAGAGATCACGCAGGAAGAGGAGAAAGTTCCGATAGAGAGGTTACGCTGGGAGAAATCGCATATTACAGCGGAATTAAAAGAGAAGAGAATTCAGTATGACAACCTGGGAGAACAGCTCGCGGAACTGGATGAAGTTAATGAGCGTTCCAGGGAATATGAGATGAAACGCCAGGCGGTCCAGATGGCGGCAGATCATCTGGAACAGTTGTCAGAGGAGATGCGGGGATATCTAAAAAGAGATCTGAATGAGAAAGCGTCATCATTCATCTGTGAGATCACAGGTGGAAAATATAAAAAGCTTGTGACAGATGAAAAACTTCATGTATCGCTTATGACAGATGAAAAGAGAGTAGAGATTGAACAGGTAAGTCGTGGAACGGTAGAACAGGTCTATCTGGCACTCCGTATGGCAGTGGGAGAGCTTTTATGTGAGGAAGAGATGCCGGTGATACTGGATGATGCATTTGCATATTATGATGAGGAGAGAATGCTTCAGACACTCAGATGGTTGAAAGAACATAAGAAACAAGTGATCATATTTACCTGTCAGACGAGAGAAGAACAGGTGATGAAAGAAGCCGGACTTGTTTATCACAAGATAGAACTTTAAAAAAATGCTGTCGGGAAATTCCCGGCAGCATCTTTTAATCACGTGCATTCGTAAGGAGCTGCCCATGGCAGGTCCTGTAGCTACTATTAAATCTCTTCACCATTTTTATACTTATTGACAACATTCTGAATTCTTTCGATAGGATTCAGGATACTGCTGATAGAACCATCGTGGTTAAGAGTGTCGATCACGAGGGCAATATATTTGCTCATATCACAGTTAATATAATATGGACGTTCCAGAAGTTCAGGTGTCTGGTAGATCAGGTTGGTAGTCAGAACAGCGTCTAAGATACCTTCTTCATATGCCTGGTCGAATTTCTCCAGACCGTTTGTGAACAGACCGAATGTAGCAGCGCAGAAGATACGTTTTGCTTTGCGCTGTTTTAACTGGCGGGCAACGTCTAACATACTGTCACCGGAAGAAATCATGTCATCAAGAATGATCACATCTTTTCCTTCTACGGAAGATCCAAGGAACTCATGAGCAACGATCGGGTTACGGCCGTCTACCACACGTGAGAAGTCACGGCGTTTGTAGAACATACCCATATCAAGGTTCAGTACGTTGGCAAGATAAATTGCACGTCCTGTAGCACCTTCATCCGGGCTGATTGCCATCATGTGATCGCTGTCGATCTGAAGGTCTTTGAAGGTACGGAGAAGACCTTTGACGAACTGGTATGTCGGACGGATTGTTTCGAATCCGTTTAATGGAATCGCATTCTGTACACGAGGATCGTGAGCATCAAATGTGATGATATTGTCAACACCCATACGGACAAGCTCCTGAAGAGCGAGTGCGCAGTCCAGAGATTCACGACTGCTTCTCTTGTGCTGACGGCTTTCATATAAGAATGGCATAATGACGTTAATACGACGTCCTTTTCCACCTACTGCTGCAATAATACGTTTCAAGTTCTGATAATGATCGTCAGGGGACATATGGTTAATATTTCCTGTCAGGGAATATGTCAGGCTGTAGTTACATACATCGACCATAAGATAAAGATCTTTACCACGAACGGATTCATTAATAATACCTTTTGCTTCACCTGAACCAAAACGTGGAACTTTTGCATCGATTAAGTAAGTGTCTTTCTCATAGCCTATGAAAGCGACATCGTTCTTATGAATATGTCCATCTTCCTTTCTCCATTTTACGAGATAATCATTTACTTTTGCTCCCATCTCTGTACAACCGTCAAGAGCGATCAGTCCAAGTGCTCCTACCGGTATATTCTCAAGATTACGATCGTTACGGCGTAACATCATTAGTACCTCCCAGGTTTAATAATTTTTTTTGGATACGGATATCGTCACCGGTAATACGCAGAATTGTATAATTACTGCTGATTCGTGAGAATGTCCGTTCCGAGTAGATTGATTTTATATCCTCCAATGCAAGGTTGGTAGATATTATGGTTGATTTCTGCCTTAATATGCGTTCATTCAGACAAATGAACAACTGGGATACAGTAAATGAATTCGGCAGTTCTGTACCCAGATCATCAATGATCAGCAAGTCACAGTCATAGATGTGTTCAAATACATCAGAATCCTTGTCCTGTCTTTTACCAAATGTATTCTCTGCAAGGATATCAAAAAGTCCGGCTGCTGTAAAGTAAATAACGGAATAAGCGGAATCCATTAATTCTTTTGCGATGCAGTGAGAAAGAAAAGTCTTTCCGACACCGGTATCTCCATACAGTAGTATGTTATGAAATTCTTTAGAAAATGTATCTACGAAGTTGTGACAGACATTTAATGCAGTTTCCATTGATTCCAGAGAAGAACGTCCGGTAAGCGGATCGATATGATTCCTGGAATAATAGGACAGAGAACAGGTTGAAAAGTTCTCTTTGTCAAGGATATCTTTGAGATTAGATTGCGTATATAAATAATCCACAATCGCTTTTTTGAAACAGTGACATTTATGTGTGCCAATATAACCGGTATCTTTACAATCCGGACACTGATAGTGTAATTCAAGGTAATTGGCAGGAAGACCATGTGTTTTTAATAAAGCCGGCTTTCTGGCGGAGAGTTCTTTGAGCTCTGATTTTAAAGAAGAAAGAGCAGTCTGATCTCCGTCCAGAAGCAGTCTTGCCTTTTTAACACTTAAAGAGGAGATGGAATGATCCACTTCCTCTAATTCGGGAATGAGGGCGTATGCCTTCTCATAGCGTTTTCTGAGTTGAAACTCATTATCCAGTTGTTTTTGTTCATAAGTACGCATTAAATGATCGTACTGAGAATTGGAAAGTGCCATGTTATGGAAAACTCCTCTGCATTCGCATAATAGAATCTGATATGTATACTTTATTGCTGAACCAGACGACGTTCCAGATCATTCATGTCATAAGAACGTCCGTCGAAATTGTTGAACTTATTGTTCTGGTTAATTGCAGGCTTCTGTGCCTGTTGCTGTCTTTTGCGTTCCTTTGCGAGTTCTTTCGCACGTTCCTTCTCTTTGCGATAATCAGCATCTACCGCATCGATATCTTTTAACTGACGGACATTCTTGTCCTTCCAGCGCTTCAGAATGGAATCGGTATAGTCAAAGCTTGGCTGATGAATGGCATTCATCGTACGGTCACATGCTTCAAGGATTACTTCCAGAGCAAAACCATATTCTTCTGACCATTTGCGGATATAGGCAATCTCAGAAGCGGCAGGACCGCGGCCCTTAATCCCATATGCATTCAGGACGCAATAACAGTTCTTATTATAAAGAAATGAACTTGTCTTGGCAAGATTCACAGTTGTTATGTTTTCTTCATGCCATGATAAGGCCACCTTATTAATATAATGCATACTCTTGTGACCATTTTCGACACAATATTCGATCAGATACTCAATAAGTTCAGCTGACATATTCAGTGTGTCATAAAAATAAGTAATCTGGTCAATATCAGTAGCGGAAAGTGTCTTGCCGAGATACTGTTCGGCAACAAAGAGTAATTCTTTGAATTCTGCACGTTCCTTACGGCTACGGTACTGCTGTATATTTGTTGTAGATGCCGGAACCGCAGAAACAGGGGCTTCGACAGAATCAACAGGGTAATCCATCTGATTTGTCATAGATGGAACGGACGCAGTCATATAGCCGGACTGTACATCGTGTAATTCGGAAGTTGGTACGGATGAACGGACCGTACTTTGCGGAGTCGGATCATCCGGAGTGTCATCCAGATAATCAAGGAGTCCTTCACTCTTCCAGTATCTTAATGCGCGGAGTACATCCTTCTCTGTGCACTCGAGCAGATCAGCCAGCTCGGAAACAGAAAGACATCCGGAGGACTGATTCATATGACGGAGAAGCAGGAGATATACTTTGACATATTCTCCATTGGCTCTGACCATATACTGGTCGATAAATTCATTGTCCAGTACAGTCGCGTTCGTCTGTACATACTTCGTAAGTTTTAATTCCTTCATAATAATTCCCCGTCCTCCCCAGAACTTTTTGTATCTTTCGTTTCATCGTAGACACATTATAGCACCGGGAAGACGGGGAAAAAAGAAATTTTTGAGTCAAAATCCGACTTTTTTGTGGATAAAATTGTGTGGATAATGTGGATAACTAGTGTTTAAGCAGGTTTTCCCCAATGTTTACAACGTTTCCGGCTCCCATAGTTATCAACACATCTCCCTTCTGGCACTTGTCCAGACAGAAGTTTTTAATCTCTTCAAAGCTTGGGAAATAGTAAGCATCGCATCCTTTTTTCTTTAATTCTTCTGCGATCATCTCAGAAGACATGCCCAGAGTATCTGTCTCACGGGCAGCGTAGATGTCTGCGAGGATCACATGATCGGCATGTGTCAGGGCATCTACAAATTCAGGGAATAATGCTTTGGTACGTGTATAAGTATGTGGCTGGAAGATGCACCATATTTCTTTGTGCGGGTATTCCTTGGCCGCTGTTAAAGTTGCATTGATCTCTGTTGGGTGATGAGCATAATCATCAATGACGGTAACTCCATTAACTTCACCTTTATATTCGAAACGACGGTCTGTGCCGTGGAACGATTTCAGTCCTTCTTTGATCTTGGTAAATGGAACTCCGAGAAGGTCTGCAACGGCAATGGCTGATAATGCATTGGATACATTATGATCTCCATTCACCGATAATGAGATACGGTCGATAAATTCACCGGATTTTACCAGATCGAAAGAGGCCTCTCCCTTCTTATCATGAAGGATATTGGTTGCACTGTAGTCAAGAGAGCTGTCATTACCGTAACGGATCACGCGGCAGTCAAGGTCAGCAGTGATCTCTTCAAGATCAGGAATGTTGTCGTTGATAACAAGTGTTCCATCCTTTGGAAGTAATTTCGCAAAGCGGTGGAAAGAATTACGGATATCAGCCAGGTCTTTGAAGAAATCCAGATGATCTTCGTCAATATTCAGGATTACGCCGATCTTCGGGAAGAAATGCAGGAAACTGTTCGTATATTCACAGGCTTCTGTGACAAAATATTCAGAATTACCTACACGGATGTTACCGCCGATAGCCTTTAAGATGCCGCCGACAGAGATGGTAGGATCCAGTTCTCCGGCAAGTAAAATGTGTGACAGCATAGAAGTTGTCGTTGTCTTGCCGTGGGTACCGGAAATTGCGATCGGTACATCATAGTTGGTCATTAACTGTCCGAGCAGTTCTGCACGGGTCAGCATAGGAAGATTCTGTTTTACAGCTTCTGCGAATTCTTCGTTATCAGGATGAATTGCGGCAGTATATACAACAACATCGATGCCAGAAATAATATTAGAAGCTTTCTGTCCGTAGAATACTTTGGCCCCCAGCTTTTCCAGATGATCTGTGAGGGCGGATTCTTTATTATCAGATCCGGAAATAGTGAAACCTTCTTTTAAAAGTATCTCGGCAAGACCACTCATGCTGATACCGCCGATTCCGATAAAGTGTACGTGTACAGGTTTTTCAAAATTAATTTTATACATAATATACCATCCTTTTTTAATAATATAGGTAAAAAGATCATCATAAAAACTACATGTTCTTCATATTATTATAAACATATATCAAAAAAAATCCAAGTCGTAAGTTTTTGTAATAATTTAACAAAAAGTTTGCGAAAATCGAAAAAAAACTGTAAAAATTGTTAGCTACGTAAGGAGAAGTATGATATAATAGAAAAAGCAAGACTACTGAGAAGGGGTGATGACATGAGAAAGAAGGAAATGATAGCAATGCTGCTGGCAGGAGGACAGGGCAGCAGACTTGGAGTCCTCACAGCAAAAGTTGCAAAACCTGCCGTTGCATTTGGAGGTAAATATCGCATTATTGACTTTCCACTCAGCAACTGCATTAATTCAGGAATTGATACGGTGGGTGTATTGACCCAGTATCAGCCATTGAGATTGAATGCGCATATAGGAATCGGTATTCCCTGGGATCTTGACAGGAATTACGGAGGAGTAACGGTTCTTCCACCATATGAGAGAAGCGGAAGCAGTGAATGGTATTCCGGAACTGCGAACGCAATTTATCAGAATCTGGATTATATGGAGCAGTTTGATCCGGATTATGTAC
>ULOE01056809.1_pt1 | contig 9182 bp, 9 predicted proteins | sample 1952291 | NCBI WGS metagenome assembly ULOE01 (sample SAMEA4835595, study PRJEB28245) | human gut metagenome | biome: gut microbiome; material: fecal sample | place: Denmark | collected 2008 | reverse complement strand
TACGGTTCCTGCCGCTTTTGTTTATACATATTCTGCTGTCATCTGAACTGTTCCGGTGAAGCGGTCGAAATCTATCATGATGTAGTTGCCGCCGTTTTGGAAATTGAACTCGCGTTCGAATCTGCCGTCGGTGTCGGGCGTATATTCGAGCACTTTTCCGTCCATTCTCAGGCGGATGACCGCGCTGCCGGACTCGGTTTTGATATAAGCTTTCACTTTTATCAGCTTGTCGCGCGCCGACGCGCCGCCGAACACGGTATCGCGTCCGGTCTCGTTCTCACACTGCGCGGTGTAGCTGCCGGTGAACCAATCCTTGCCGTTGTTCTCGCGCTTGCCGATGAGCCTGGTGCTGTTCGTGACATCGGACATTTTGAACGCGCCGCGCAGATCGTCAAAGTATCTGTCCGCGCGTTTGAGCTGCATACTGCCGCGGCTCATGCACGCCGTGAGCGAGAGCATTAGAGCAAGAGTCAGCAGAACAGCCGCTGCTCTTTTCATTACTCTCTCTCCTTTGCGCCGCTGACTATCTTATAATAGGCGTTGGAGGTGACGCGGTAAATAAGAGTATAGAACAGCGCGAACACGACGAAGCACACAAGAGTTGTCACGGCGAAGAGGACGGGGTTATTGAAGTTGAAGGCGAGCAATATTCTGCGGATTATTATAGACGCGAATATCATATGCAGACCCGCTCCCGCGAGAGGCAGGAAGAATACCGTGAGCAGCTGGGAATTGATGCTCTTTCTTATCTCTTTCTTCGTCATGCCGACCTTCTGCATTATCTCAAAGCGCGACTGATCTTCGTAACCCTCAGAAACCTGCTTATAGTAGATTATCAGCACAGCCGCGAAGATGAACACGACCGAGAGCATGACTCCGAGATAGAACAGCGAGCCGAAGGCAGAATAATAATCATCCCTGCCGGCATTGCGGCTGTCTATCGAGAAAGACATCATATTGCCGTAAGACGACATTGCCGGTTTTGTCGCGTCGATATAGTCATTGCACAGCGCTCTCTCGCCGGCGGTATCGAGATCGGTATCGAAAAATCTGAAATACTTATAGTTGACGGTGCGCACCCCGTTGTGGTTTTCGGGCTTTGCAAAATCCGTGACTGCACTTTTGAAGTCGGGCACGAAAATATATATCGAGGACGCGATATTTACGGCGGAGTCGCCGTCAATGAGGAAGCTGTCGGCTGTCTTTTTGACTTTGTAGGTCTTGCCGTCGCCGAGAGTCACGGTGTCATATTTATACTTCATTCTGTAGCCATAGACTATGACCTCATCGGGCGCGAGGGTTTCGTTCGTGCCCATGACGGCGTTGTAGTCCTCTATCGGCACGACATCGAAGCAGGTATACGCATTCGAGTTTGAACCGATTGTTACGCCCGTGCCGCCTGCGATCAGCTTGCCGCCGTCGGAAATCGTGCCGACAGTCACAACGGATCTGTAGGACGCAAAATTTGAGGCGTTCGCCTTATGCGAAGCGGCAAGGGAATCGACGCCTGCGGCGACTTTTTCGATATTGCCGTCATCGAGTCCGTCGATAGTATCAAAGCCTGTCGAGAGCACGATATCGCGCGGATAGCGGGTGTTGATGCTGTCCTCAGTGCCGAAGAGCAGGCAGGTGGTCGAGGATATCATGACGAGCACCATTGTTGCGAGCACGCAGACGGACGCGAGTCCCGCGCCGTTTCTCTTCATTCTGTAGGTCATCGAAGAGACGGAGATGAAATGATTCGGCTTATAATAATAGGTCTTGCGCTTTTGCAGGAAGCGGCAGAGAAGCACCGAGCCGAATATCATCAGAAGATAAGTGCCGATGATGACCATTATAACCGCAATGAAAAACACAAGTATCGCGCTCAGGGGCTCTGTTATCACAACGGCGGTAATATATGCGCCGATGAGCAAAACTGCGCCGATGATGCCGAGAAGCGGGTTTGCTTTCGGCGGCTTCTCGCCGAGGTTTTCACTCCTTATCAAAGTCACCGCGCTCGCGCCCATTATCTGGCGCACGGAGTTGATAAAGATGAGCAGGAAGATAACGGCGAAAACGCCGACAGTCAGCAATATTGCAGTCGGAGAGACATGGAAAACATAGCTGATATCAGTGCCGCCTATCGCCTTGACGAGTCCGAGTTCGGCAAGCTTCGAGAGCGCGACGCCGAGCACAAGACCGCAGAAGAGCGATATGGCAGAAGTTATCAGGCTCTCCCAAAAGAGCAGGATGCTGATATTCTTTTTGTCCATGCCGAGGATGTTATAGAGTCCGAACTCTTTCTTCCTGCGTCGGATGAGAAATGAATTTGTATAGAAAAGAAATATGCAGGCGAATATGGCGATGACCCAGCCGCCGAGCATGAGCACGATGCTGACCGTACCCTCGCCGAATGTGCCCTTGAGCGACTCGCCGTAGCGCAGGAAGATGACGATATAGTACATCATTATCATGCCTATCTGCGTCAAGATATACGGCAGATAGAGGCGCTTGTTCTTTCTTATCCCATCAAACGCGAGGCGCGGATAGAAAAACTTTTTCATTTGCGCTCACCGCCTGTCGCAAGCAGAGTCAGGGTCTCGGATATCTTCTGATAGAGCTGGCTGTCGGTATCGGCGCCGCGATAAATCTGATGGAACACCTCGCCGTCCTTTATGAAAAGCACGCGCTTTGCGGAGGAAGCCGCCTTGACGGAGTGCGTGACCATGAGAATAGTCTGACCGAGGGCGTTGACCTCGGTAAACAGGCGCAGCAGTTCATCGGTGGACTTTGAATCGAGCGCGCCTGTTGGCTCATCGGCGAGAATCAAGCGCGGCTCGGTTATCAGCGCGCGGGCGACAGCCGCCCTCTGCTTCTGGCCGCCGGATATCTCATAGGGATATTTCTTGAGCAGCTCCGTTATGCCCAGGCGCTTTGCTATCGGCTCGAGGCGGGAATGCATCTCATCGTAGCTCTTGCCCGCGAGGACGAGCGGAAGATAGATATTATCTTCAACCGTGAATGTATCAAGAAGATTGAAATCCTGGAACACGAAGCCGAGGTTGTCTCTGCGGAAAGCGCAGACAGCGGAGTCCTTTATCTTTGAAAGATCCCTGCCGTCAATCATAACGCTGCCGGAAGTGGGTCTGTCAAGAGCCGCAAGAATATTGAGCAGAGTGGTCTTGCCGGAGCCGGATTCGCCCATGATAGCGACATACTCGCCCTCCGACACGCTGAAGTTAACATTTTTAAGAGCCTCGACCTTATTGCCGCCGAGACGGGTTGAATAGACTTTTTTGAGTCCGTTGACTTCCAAAATACTCACTGTAGTTGACCTCCTGTCATTTTGTGGCTCTATTATAGCCGAAAAGGGAAATGCGCCTCCATAGAAAAGGCTTACATTTCCCCTTTCAAATCTTACGGTTTTGTAAGAAGTTATTCTTTTCCCAGTTTGTACTGCCCGAGATCGAGGCGAACCGTTGTCCCCTCGCCCACTGTTGAAGAAATCGAGATATCAATGCCGAGGTTTTGACATATGCGGCGGCAGAGATAAAGCCCGAGCCCGCTCGCACGGCGGTCGGTTCTGCCGTTGCATCCGGTATAGCCTTTATCAAACACGCGCGGCAGATCCTCCGGCGCGATGCCTATTCCGGTGTCTTTGATACAAAGGACTTTTCCCTCGGAATAAATCTTTATGCTCCCCTCGCGGGTATATTTGAGCGCATTTGAGAGCAGCTGCTCGACGACGAACGCGAACCATTTTTCGTCCGTAACGGCTTGAATATCAACGCTGTCATATTCGAGGCGGATCCTGCGGTCTATAAATTCCGAGGCGAATTTTTTCACCGAGCTTTTGATTATTTCATCTATATCCTGCCGAGCAAAAACATAGTCGCTGTAATCCGAGCCGAGACGCACAAAGACGAGCACCATCTCGACATACTGCTCTATACGCGACAGTTCGGATGCGAGTCTGCGCGCTTCGGGCACATCCTCTTTCTGAAGAGTCAGACGCATCGCCGCTATCGGCGTTTTTATCTGGTGCGCCCAGACGGTGTAGTAATCGACGGTGTCGCGTATGCGGCTGTCCGTCTGCGCCGTTATCTCCGCTATTTTTTCCTTGAGCACGGATATCAGTTGCTGATAGTCGGAATCAACTATCCCCTCCGGCTCGGGCAAAGCAGATATAAGTTCAGTGTTCCTGCGGTGCAGCTCTTCGAAAAACTTGTGGCGGCGATACGCTTTTGTAATATCATAGGCGACGAACACCGCGCCGAAAAGCAGGCACAGTGCGCACGGATACATCACGGCGCGCACGGGCAGACGGTAGAACCAAAACGAAACCGCGAATATGCAGACGAAAAGCAGAAGCAGAAAAAGCCGCTTCCACCGCTCCTTGAGATAACCCTTAAAAAAGCTCATAACCCCTCCGAAATCAAGCTATTATATACCCTACGCCGAACTTTGTGGCGATAAAATCCTTGAGCCCCGCCGCGTCAAGCTTTTTTCGCAGGCGGTTGACATTGACGGTCAGCGTGTTTTCATCGACAAACGAGTCCGTCTCCCAAAGGCGCTCCATCAGCTTTTCGCGGCTGACTACCTTGCCTTTATTTTCCATCAGGCAGAGCAGAATACGATATTCATTTTTGGTCAGCGTTATCTTTTCATCGCCGAAAACGAGAGAATTTTCACCCGTATCAAGCAATGCGCCGCGATGCTCGAGCACCGGAACATTGGCGCCGAAATCGTAAGTACGGCGCAGAAGAGCCTGGATTTTCGCCATGAGGACGCTGCCGTCAAACGGCTTCGAGATAAAATCATCCGCTCCGAGGTTCATCGCCATGACGATATTCATATTATCCGACGCAGAGGAGACGAAGATTATCGGCACCTTCGAGACGCGGCGAATCTCACTGCACCAGTGATAGCCGTCAAAGAACGGCAGCATGATATCGAGCAGGACTATATGCGGCGAAAACTCGGCGAATTCGTGCATGACATTGCTGAAATCCTGCACGATATGCGTCTGAAGATTCCACGCCTGTGCCTGCGCCGCGACGGCGTTCGCTATCCCCGGGTCGTCCTCAACGATAAAGAGCCTGTACATACCGCACCTCCGAAAACTGTTTCATAAAAATCAACGGACTAATCCGACCGAAAACTTCGGCTGTATATAAAATAATTATACGGCATCCGCCGCCGCGTTTCAAGAAAAACAGTATCGCAAATGAACTTCGGCGCATAGAATATACAGAAAAATCTTTGGAGGTGCCAAATGAACAACAATCAAAACCGCTGCGGCTGCGGCGGACAGCCGACAGTCATGGACATTGACCGCGAGACGAAAGAGAACACAAATTTCCGAAAAGAGGCATGGACGGGCGAGCATCTGCAGGTAACGCTGATGTGCATACCCACAAACTGCGACATCGGCGCGGAGATCCACGAGGACACAGATCAGCTCGTCTGCATCGTGCAGGGCTGCGCGACAATAAGCTTCGGCGCGACGAAATGTTCCATGTGCGACGGTCAGAGGGCAAACGGCGGCGACGCCTGCCTCATCCCCGCCGGAACCTGGCACAATATAACAAACAGCGGAAGCATCCCGCTCAAGGTATATTCCGTATACGCTCCGCCGCACCACGCGGCAGGAACAGTCCAGCGCACCAAGACCTGCGACTGCTGAAAATAAAATAGACACAGGCGCCGTGACTCTGGTGGATCACGGCGCCCGTATCGTTGAGGAAGTGGAGATAAAAAAGATAATATGGAAATTCCAAAACGCAGGTTGGGGGTTCTGCGTTTTGCGTGGATGGTGAAATCAGCGAAGCATTACTTTCTGCTTATTCTCGCCCGGCAGTCGAAATCATCCGACCTCGACTGCCGAAAAGTCATAGTACAGATCCATCGGGCGATTATCGTCGAGCAGGAGAATGCTGTTATCCTCGAGCAGGAGGTTATCTCCCGCATACTTCATGATGAAGTCTATACCGTAGTTGACAGCCTGTTCTTCATTCTCGGCATAAATAAATCCGCTGACGGGGTTGACGGTATCATCGCATGCGCCTATCTCGCTGCCGTCCTCTCCGATTTTCTTGCATCGGCATTCGAGCACATAGCGCGAGCCGACATCCGGAAGTCCGTCGTATTCTTTTAGCATTACTATCCGTCCCTTGAATTTATCTGCAGGTGCGTTTTGCCGCCGCCTGCCGTATGCCTCCGCGCTTCCGGCGGTCAGGCAGCAGACGGAAAAACCCGCCCGCTTCCCGCCGTATAGGAGTATAGGAGGTAGTTGACTTCATTTATGTACTTCGCTTGAGTACGCCATAATTTTAACGCATTGCAAGCAAAAAGTGTTGATTTTTCAAAAAGTGATGTAAAAATGGGCAAAAACGATATATTTTGAGCAGTTATTTTTCTATGTAGCGAATATACGACATATTTTGACAAATTGTCGCGTGCCATTTTAGGCACATGAACGACATTTTGTTTGTACAGTGTAATAAGATAGTTTACAAAAAGTGTAAGAAGATACTTTACAATAAATATAAGTCCGCCGCGGTGTGAGGTTATATGAAAATATCCGCGCGGTCTGTTGAAATATTTTTTATTCTCAGACACTGTCATTATAAATAAAGAAAGCAGGCAAGGTGTGTACCCTGCCCGCTTTCTTTTATATAGGAGTTATGTAGGAGATAGATTTCAAATTCATGCTCTTTTCAGAGGTCAACACTATTTTAGCGCATTTGCCGCCGGAAGTGTGAATTTTTGCAAAAGTGATGCGATTTTGGGCGAAAACGATGTTTTTCGTGAGTTTAATTTGCCGAGGTCGCAAAACTCAATTCAGGCGGTGACCGGCAAACAGTAAAAAATAATCGTTGATGACATTTTTTATTTTTCTGTTTGCTTTTTCGACAAAATGTGGTATAATATTTGCGGGAGCGTGATTCTTTTGATAGATATACTTGTCTGCGACGACAGCGCGGAAATAGTTGAACAGGTTAAAAAACTGCTGTGCGCATGGGAAAAAGTGAACACTGTCAGCTTCAATATAGACTGCCGTCAGTCGGGAAAATTCATTCTCGAAAACAAGCACAAATATGACATCGCTTTTATTGATATCGAGATGCCGGAAATGAGCGGACTCGAGCTCGCCGTTGAGCTCAAGAAGCAGAATCCCGATGTGCTGATTATCGTTCTGACCTCGTTTCAGCGATATCTCGACGACGCGATGCGCATCCATGTTTTCAGATATCTCTCGAAGCCTGTTGATGTCAATCGCTTCAACAAGAATCTCTTTGACGCTGTTCAGGAATACCACACGCTGAGCAAGACGATAATTCTCGAAACACACGACATTGTCAAAAAGATAAAGACAAAAGACATTCTCTATATCGAAAACAGGCGCTACGGCGCACTGCTCGTGACGAAAGATGCCGAATATGCGACGGGAGTCAGGCTAAAGGACTGGATAGCAAAGACCGGTCAGCCGGACTGCTTTGTCTATTCCCACGCGAGCTACATAGTCAATCTGCAAAACGTCATCGACTTTTCAAAAGACAGCGTCACGCTCAGAAAAGGCGACGGCGAAACGGTAAGCGTATATATGTCCCAGCGCAAATACCCCGCCTTCAGAAAGGCATTTTTTAACTTCGCGGGAGGCATATGATGGACACTGTGTGTAAATTGATTGCCTGCGCTTTCGGACAAATTGCCGCGTACTGCTATTTTTCAAGGCGGTTTGAAACAAAATGTCCGATTGTCGCAGTTTGCGGATTTTTTGTGGCGGCGCTCGCCGTCCAATTCGCCGTAAGCTTCGCGGGGCTTGCCGCGCTCAATATAGCCTTGCTTTTTATAAGCAATCTCTGCGCTGCGTTCATAATATACCGAGCGGGCATAAAGCAGTCGCTGATCCATTGCTTACTGCTCGAAGTGCTCGCCGCGATGTCAGCGTTTATAATAATGTTCGGTCTGCCGAAAATCATCGGCCACGAGCCGCCCGGAAACGGAATGATATTGCTCGGAATTTCTTCGAGTGCGCTGTATTTTGCATTTTCATATGCAGTGTCAAGGCACAAAGACGACATGATCGTCTATTCGGTGCTGGTGTCCATGCTCTCTTTGGTCTGCGCCGCGATGATCGCGGGCTTTGCATTTTTCCCGGGGAGCAACCTGGTTTTTACACTGATATCGGTCATTCTTCCGCTGGCGATATCCGCAGTTTGCATGGCGCACAGAAAATTGGTCTGCAAAATCTCGAACTCCACCGAATCGCTTCTCGAAGAACAGCGGCAGAAGCTGAACGCGGAATACTATGCGGAGCTTGAGCATCAATACGACCTGCGCGACATTATTATCCACGACATAAAGGGGCAGCTGCGCACGATAAAGCAGCTCTCACAAAACGGAGAAAACGACCGCATAAACAGCTACATCGACTCGATATACAACAGCGGCGCGATGGGCGCGGTGAAGCAGTTCAGCAGCAACAAGCTCGCGAATGTCATAATCAGCAGATACGCGCATCTGTGCGCAAATTCGGAGATAAAATTCAACTGCGATGTGCGCAGCATTGATTTTTCTTTTCTTTCGGACAGCGACCTCACAATATTACTCGACAACATCCTCAACGGGGCATACAAATCCGCCGAAAAATCAGAAGAGCGCTTTATCGACATGAGCATCGGCAGCTTCAACGAGGCATATGTCGTGCTCAACGTCCGCCACAGCGTGGACGGCTCGCCGGACATAAAGAACAGCGAGAGGGCGGCGCGCATAAGCAAGATAATTCAAAAATACGGCGGACAGGCATCGTTCGACTGCTCGGACGGGCGAATATTCGCGGCGAAGATAATGTTCAAGTCGTCGGTTGTCAAAAAATAAGGCTGCTCGCATTCAACACTCGCATGAGTACCTATAAAAAAGAGAACCCCGGTCAGTGCAGAATCAAATGCAATGACCGGGGTTTATTATAATTTTTATACTTTTTCAAGCTTGGCGTAGTTCGCCATTATCTTCTTTGTGCCGACTTTTTCAAAGGCTATCTCGAGCATGGTATCGTTCGCCATTTTCTGCATACTGAGTATCACGCCCGTGCCATATGCCTTATGCTTGACTGTCTCGCCGACGGAATAGCTCTGCGCCGCGGCGACGGGCTTTTTCGCGCCCGCGCCGGAGAAGCCGGACGAAGCGGAGAAGCT
>ULOE01058683.1_pt1 | contig 9252 bp, 9 predicted proteins | sample 1952291 | NCBI WGS metagenome assembly ULOE01 (sample SAMEA4835595, study PRJEB28245) | human gut metagenome | biome: gut microbiome; material: fecal sample | place: Denmark | collected 2008 | reverse complement strand
CGAAAGGCGCACAACTCCGCCGCCTGTGAGGATGCGAAATTCCTATTCGGAACGGTTGGAATGACAGCTGCAATGTGTATCTTGTATTTTGACCAAAAGGTTGGGTTCTTGTTCTTTTGCTTATGAATATAATACCTCTTACGCTTTAATATACCTCGACGTCCGTCCTGCGCCGATACGCTTTACCGAGCCGGTCTTAACCATTACCCCAAGGACGGCTTCGATGGTCGTGGGGCTGACATCGGGGAGAATTTTGCAGATATCAGCTTTGGAAAGCGGGGTCAGGCTGTTTAGCACGGTCGCCTCCACACGGGTCTTTTTCGTGATCTTCTTACCGTGTACCACAGCAAACCGTTTGTCCAACTCCTTATAGCACATATAAAGCGTGGAGAGGAAATTCTCGATAAAGGGGAAATAGGAGTTTTCATTCGTTTCCCATCCGGCAGAGGACTGCCGCAGGGCTTCATAATAATACGCCTTAAAGTTGTTGATCTGCTCCTCAAAGGACACATATTTCCCGGCGTCAAAGCCGTTTTTGTATAACAGCAGCAGTGACAGCAGACGGGACATTCTGCCGTTGCCGTCTCGGAACGGGTGGATGCAGAGGAAATCTAAAATTACGCATGGGATCAGAAGAAGCTGATTGATATTTGCATCGCTTCGAGCATCCAGATAAGCAAGCTCCAACTGCTCCATGGCTTTTGGAGTCTCGCTTGCAGGCGTGGGACGAAAACGCACACGCCGATTTCCATCGGCGTCGATCTCCAAAATCACATTATCGTCCGTCTTATACTGCCCGCCGTATTCGTAGCCCGCAAAGCTCATCATCATTTCGTGCAGCCGCAAAATGTCGCTCTGCCGAAAGTCGATGTACTCATAGCCGAGATGAATTTCGTTCAGTGCATCTCTGTATCCTGCGATCTCCGCTTCGTTGTGGTTCAGCGGAGCGCTGTTCTGATTGACAATGGCGGCGATACGCTCATCGCTAGTCACAATGCCCTCGATGGCGTTGGAGCTTTTGATGGACTGCACCTTTGCGACAGCCTCCAGCTCCGTGAAGATCTGCGTGTATTCCTCCTTGCGCACGCCTGCCATAGTTTTGAGCGCTGCAATATTGGAAGTGAGGTTCACAAGGTTTGCCGGCAGCATACCGTTATTCAAAAAGGAGTAATCGAATTTTCTCATACAGCACCAGCCTTTCTGCACATAATTATAGCGCACTATATGCAGAAACGCAAGCAATCATCTGAGTTATCTGCATATTCTTTTCTAATAATATGTGCAGATTAGGCTTTGGAATATACAGCATAATAAAAAACGGCACGGAGTTTCCGTGCCGTTTGCGTTAGCTCGCTTTGATTTTTGAAGTAAGCCACAGCATCAATACTTCCGCAGAAATAACTGTGCTGCAGCTTCATATCCGAACCGCGGCACGGTCAAGCCTTTGGCGTTGGTTTTTCCGGGACCGCTGTCAGCAACGAAAAGAAAATCCGTCTTACTGCCGCAGACGAGCTGCGCCGTCCGGACAGGTTTTTGCCATCCGCTCGTGTCCGTCTGTATCTTGCTGATCATGAGGGTGGCATCCTGCTACACAAGGCGGCGAAGAAAGCCTTTGACGAGCTGGGCGTCAGAAAACTGCCCTCCGGCAGGAGGAATACGCCAAGCTGCTATCGGAGAAAAAGGCGGCGTATGCCGAATACCGGCGTTCGCGCGACGAGATGCGCGAGCTGCTGCTCCACAAGCAGAACGTGGATCGTATGCTGGGCAAAAACGAGCACGAGGAGGAGAAGAAAAAGGAGCATGACCGGCAATAACGGTCACTCTCCTAGGCGTTTCGCAGAAACGTGCAGCGAGCATTTTGCGCGTTCAAGGGGCCTTAGGGGCGCTGCCCCGACAAGCAGAGGGGAGTTTTCGCGGAGGCGAAAATTTCCCCAAAATGCAAAAGAGAGCCCTCTTTGCCCTGCTTGCCACGTTTGCTACGTTTGTAAATTTGGGCTTAAAATAACACTGCTATCTTGACATTTGACGCAACCTGTGTATAATTAGATAGCAGTGCTATTTTTCTGGGAGGTGATTAGCCTGAGTAAGAGTGAAGATACAAGACAACTGATTTTAGACACAGCCAAAAAGGAGTTCATGGAAAAGGGATATAACGATGCTTCCGTTCGCAGTATTGCAAAACAAGCTGGGCTGACCACTGGCGCAATTTTTCGCTATTTTGCCGATAAAGAAAGCCTGTTTGCCGCACTTGTGTCACCGGTTGCGGATCATATGTTGGATTTGTATCGCAAAGGTGGAGAACGGGGCTTCGCTTCTCTGACAGATGGCCATCCGGAAAATATGTGGAATATTTCTGATGAGGTTATTTCCGTGCTGGTGGAGTACATTTTCGCAAACAAGGATGCTTTCTACCTGCTTATCAGCCAGTCTGCCGGAAGCGCCTACGAAAGCTTTGTGGATCAGCTTATTGAGGAAGAAGAAAAACAGACTTATACCTTTCAGCAGGAGATGATTCGCCAGGGCTATTCGTGCCGTCCCTTGACGCTTGACGAAATACATATTCTACTTAGCGCACAGTATTATGCGTTCTTCGAGATTGTGCGTCATAAGCTGGAAAAGGACGAAGCACTTGACAGAATACATCTCATTGCAGATTTTTTCGGTAGTGCATGGAAATTGTATTTTGCGTAAGGAGGTGTTTTTTGCCCGTTGGTTAGCCTACTCTAACTCATTCTTGTGAATCCTACAGACCTATTTTTTGAAAGGAGTTTTTTATGAATACTACGACTGAAAAGAAAAGATTTACCACGCAGGACGTGATGGTAATTGCAGCCATGATGGTCTTGACATTTGCGGTATATGGAGCGGTTGGCACTCTGACGCTTCCGTTTCCGTTCCTGTACCTTTACTGCTCTGCCGGTATTCAAGAATTTTTCTGTGCAACCTTTTATCTTGTTGTTGCTAACCGACTGAACAAACACGGGATTTTGATGGTGTGGAGCACCGTGTTTGGCATCATCAGCGCCTTAGGCGGCTATGTGTTTCTGCTTCCGTATTTTCTGCTGGTGGGTGTGATTTGTGAGCTTGCCATGCTGGGTAAAGATAGCTACCGGAAACCCTTACGCAACGCCATGGGGTGGTCTTGTTATGGCCTCGGCATGATTATCGGAAACACTGTTCCGATCTGGGCTGCTTGGGAAAGTTATGTGGCAAAGGCATCCACGGAAGGCTTTTCTCAGGAGGTCTTTGATATGCAACTCAATATGCTCTCCAGCCCGTGGCACATGATTGGAGCCTGTGCGATCACGGTAGCTCTTGCCCTGCTTGGCTGCCTCTTTGGACAGCGTATTTTGAGACGCCATTTCCAGAAAGCAGGAATTGTAAAGTGATGGAAGCCGTAATTAACAACACAAAACTGATCCGCCGCGTCAACATTTTTGCGCTTTTGATATTGGCTGTTTGTGTCTGTGCCGTGGCTTTTCTCTGCAAAAACATGTGGCTGCATATTGCCTGCACCGCCGCACTGTTTCTTGTGATGACAATATTCGGGTATTGGGGAAAGGGACTGAAATTCTTAGTAGCTTTCCTCATTAGCTACGGATGGCTTACATTCAATGTGCGCCATGGTATCAATATTCCATCCCCCATGCTTTTTACTTTCCTGATCGAACTGATCCCCGTCTTTATGGCGGTCTATCTTGTTTCACAGGCTCCATCGGGCAAGCTGACTGCTGCCCTCCGGCAACTGCCGCTTCCGTCCTCCGTAAGGCTGACGGTGATTGTCATACTGCGTTTTGTTCCAACGGTGGCTTCGGAGTTTTCTGATGTGCTGGATGCCATGAAGACGCGCGGACTTCTGCTCTCTCCGCTTCAAGTGGTTTTACATCCGCTTAACACCTTTGAATATGTGGTCGTACCGATGGTGTTTCGCTCCTTGAAAATTGCAGACGAGTTGGCGGCATCCAGCGTTGTTCGCGGGATTGAGAGTCCCTACAAGAAGGAAGGCTACTACTTAAACAAGATGGCTGTAAGCGATGGCGTCATGATCGCGCTGTTTATTTCAACAGCGGCCATGTGTATCTTGGTGTGAGGTGAGAAATTGAATCCAGCGATTGAAATTAAAAATCTCAGTTTCTCCTACGGAGACACGGAGAATCAGTTGAAGCATATCAATCTCAGCGTAGAAAAGGGGGAGGTCATCGTATTGACGGGCCCCTCCGGCAGCGGAAAGAGTACTTTGACCCGCGTGATAAATGGACTGATCCCCTATTTCTTCACGGGAGCGCTCAGCGGCGAAGTATGGCTATTCGGGAAGAACATGGCGGAGATTCCCTCATGGGAACGAGGCAAGTATGTCGGGAATGTATTTCAGGACCCGCGTAGCCAGTTCTTTGCCAATGAGGTAGCAGGCGAAATTGCCTTTGGCTGCGAAAACTACGGTGTCCCTCATGACGAGATCGTGAAAAGAGTTCAGGGCGCAGCGGAGGCATTGAGCATTACGAACCTTTTAGAACAGAAGGTTCGATACCTCTCTTATGGTATGCGGCAGCGGGTAGCAATCGCCTCTGCGGAGGCGATTGACCCGGATATCTATGTGATGGACGAACCCTCTGCCAATCTGGATATGGGCGCTACGGAGGATTTTGCAGCGTTTGTTTGTCTTTTGAAAAAGCAAGGAAAGACGATTCTGATTGCAGAGCATCGGCTTTATTATCTGCGTGATATAGCAGATCGGATCGTCTATTTGAATAAGGGTGAAATCGTCAGCGTGATGACGCCGCAGGAAATGAATATTCTGCCCCATGAGCAGGTTTTCGAGTGGGGGCTTCGCAGTATGGAACTCTTGAACTTGCCATTCCCTGCTAATAGTGGTAAGGAAACTGAACAGAAGCCTTTGTTAAGCGTTGAGAGACTACACAAGCGGTTCGGCTTGCATGAAGTGTTGAAGGACGTTTCGTTTTCCTGCTCACCGGGAGAAATCGTTGCGATTGTGGGTCCCAATGCGGCCGGAAAGAGCACGTTGGGGAAATTGCTGTCAGGGCTCCTGAAGGAGGACGGCGGTACGATCCGCTTTGCGGAAAAGCCATTGAAAAAGAGCAGCCGGCGCGAAATGATTTGGTATATCATGCAGGATTTGGACAGTCAGTTATTCGGAGAAAGTCTGCCCGATGAACTTTTGACAGGCAAAAAAGTAACGCCCGCGTTGAAGCTGCGGGCGGACGAGTTGCTGACGCTCTTGAATTTGGCAGAGTTTGCAGACCGGCATCCGGCAACCCTGTCAGGAGGACAAAAACAGCGTCTTGCTTTGGCTGTCGCTCTGTTGAACGAAGCGCCGGTCATCGTTCTGGACGAGCCTACCAGTGGCTTGGATGGTCGCAATATGCGATCTGTCAGCAAGCAGCTTCGTGCGCTTGCAGAAAAGGGGCATATTATTCTTATGATTACTCACGACTTGGAATGTGCCCTTGCCACTTGCAGCCGTGCGCTTGTGATCCGAAACTGCACATTGGCGGATGATTTTCAAATTGATAACGCAGAGCGGCTTATGGCCGCCATGCGGGAATAACAGGAGGAGCCATGGAAAAGGAAAGAAAATCCAGCGCCGCTTATTTAATGCAGTTGGCTGGAAAATATAAACTACATCTGCTTGTATCTGCCCTGTTCGGAATTGCCAGCGCATTATGCTCGTTTATCCCGTATGTCATGGTGTATCGCAGCATTTTGGTTTTGCTGGGCGGTGAAGGAGACGCTTTGCACTATGGGTTGATTGCCGCAGCGGCGATTGCAGGGAAATTCCTCTGCTCCATCCTTTCCGGGACATTTTCTCACATTGGAGCCTTTAACACGCTATACAACGTGCGCACGCAGATCATAAGGCACATTGCAAAGGTTAATCTGGGGTTTTTCACCGATCACGCATCGGGCGAGATCAAGAAAGTCATTATTGAGGATGTGGAACGAATTGAAAAATTCCTGGCCCACCAAATTCCGGACGTGACCTCTGCCGTATGCGTGCCTGTGATCGTATTCATTCATCTGCTGACAATCAATGTCACCATGGCCTTATGCCTGCTGGTGCCGGTAGTGCTGGGGCTTATCATTCAAGGGGCGGCAATGGCGATTACCGGGAAGCAGATGCCGACCTACCATCGCCTGCTGGAAAAGCTGAACACAGCAATTATGCAGTTCATCAACGGGATGCCCGTGATGAAAGCCTACAATATGACGGCAGAGAGCTACCGGGACTATGCGGATGCGGTAGAAGAATACAATGCGTTCTGGAAACGCTGCACCAAAAGTCAGGGATATACTTACGGCCTGTTTGTGGCATTGGTTGAAAGCGGAATCCTTTTTGCCCTGCCATTGGGCGGTCTACTCTACTTCCGGGGGACATTGCCCGTGCAGGATTATTTGTATTTTATGGTCATGAGTATGGTGTTTCTTTCCAGCCTGCTCAATCTGATGAATCTTGCCATGATGTTCAGTCAGATTATGAGCGGCGTTGGGCGAATCCAGACCATTATGGAGCTGCCATGCACAACAGAGGGAACGGAGACTTTAGATTGCGCACAGCCTCATAGCGTGAGCTTTGAGGATGTTACTTTCCGATATGACAAAACCGATGTGTTGAAAAACATCTCGTTATCTCTGCCGGCAGGTAGCCTGACTGCTTTTGTTGGCGCTTCCGGGGCTGGAAAAACCACCGCCGCGCAGCTTATCCCCAAGTTTTGGGAAGTCGCGGAAGGTAGCATCTGCATCGACGGAAAGAATATTTTAGAATTGAAGAACGATAATCTGATGGACTTGGTGTCCTTTGTATTTCAGGAAACCTTTACGCTACATGACAGTATTTATGAAAATATCGCCATCGGAAACAAAGAAGCTACGCCCCAGCAAGTAGAAGATGCTGCAAGAGCCGCGCAGATCCACGATTTTATTATGAGCCTTCCGAACGGCTACAAAACCAAACTGGGCGAGGACGGCGTAAAGCTTTCGGGAGGAGAGAAGCAGCGCATTTGCATTGCGCGGGCAATCCTGAAAGATTCTCCCATTATTATCTTCGATGAAGCGACCAGTTTTGCGGACATGGAAAACGAACATAAAATCCAGCTTGCTTTATCGTGCTTGCTGAAAGGAAAAACCACCATTATGATCGCTCACCGTCTTCACACGATTACGGGAGCAGATCAGATTTGTGTGTTCCATGAAGGACGCCTTTTAGAGAAAGGAAAACATGACGAGCTGGTGTCAAAGGGCGGGCGGTATGCCGATATGTGGCGCAGTTATACGCAGGAGGTGACAGCATGAATTACACATTCAAAATGATTCGCCGGGTTGCCGGTAAAAATATAAAGTCTCTGTATTTACCTATCGTGCTGTCCTGTCTGGACGCACTGTTGCACATGGGGATGTTCAGCGCAATGGTTTTGACGATTATCGAGCTGATCGGCGGCATCTTTACGGTGCAAAAACTGACCTTGTACAGCGTCATCCTTGTGCTGTTGTTTTTGGTGAGGGCTATCTTATTTTCCGTAAACTATACGCAGGTACAATATCGCGGCGCAGATATTTCGGCGCAGCAGCGCCTTGCTCTCGGCGATCATATCCGCAGCCTGAATCTTGGATATTTCAACAAGAACAGCATCGGCCGCCTCATGAGTACGCTGACTACAGATATTACTGACTTTGAACAGGTTTTGACACATTCTCTGGCGAGTTTGATAAAGGTGCTGTTCTTCAGCGCTCTGGCTCTCCTGTTTGCCTTTATGGTTTCATGGCAGTATGGACTGATTGCTACAGTGCTGATCCTGATTGCGTTCCCTTTGATGCGTCTGAGTGGAGCGATGTCACAGAAATACGGCGGCAGGCAGCGGGCAAGCGTTAGTCGTGTGATCTCCCGCATTGTGGAGTACATCAATGGAATCAGAACCTTTAAGCTCTATAACATGACAGGCGAAAAGTTTCAGCGCCTTGACGATAGCTTTACCTCCTTAAAAAAAGATTCCGTAAAACTGGAACTCTCGATTATGCCTTTTTCTATCTCCTTCAGTTTTGTGACCTCGTTGATTCTTCCGGCAGCGTTAATTCTGGCTCCGGCCTTATATCAGTCGGGAGCAATCGACACACAGCGCATGATCGCCCTACTGATGATCGGCGTTTCTCTTTCCAGTATGATGGCGACGCTCGGCAGTCTATACCCTGAATTAAAATATCTCGGCAAGGCGGCGGAGAACATCTTGCAGACACGGCAGGAAGCACCTTTGCCCTATCGTGAAGAGGCTGCACAGCTTTCATTCTTCGATGTCATCTTTTCTCATGTGGATTTTGCCTATGAGATGGGCGTTCCCGTGCTGCGGGATGTTTCGTTTTCTGTAAAGCCGGGAACGACGACGGCTTTGGTGGGGCCCTCCGGCAGCGGAAAAACCACAATCATCAGTTTGATTTCCCGATTTTGGGATGTGTCAAAGGGCTCCGTTACGATTGGCGGTTGTGATATTCGGGAACAGTCACCGGATGCGCTGGCCGAGAAAATGGCCATCGTCTTTCAGGACGTTTATCTGCTGCATGACACCATAGCGAACAATATCCGCGTTGGAAAGCCGGGCGCAAGAATTGAGGAAATCATTGCAGCGGCAAAGGCGGCACAATGCCACGAGTTTATTTCGGCATTGCCGGACGGCTATGAAACCATGGTGGGCGAAGGCGGCAATACGCTCTCCGGCGGCGAGAAGCAGCGAATTTCCATTGCCCGCGCCCTCATCAAGAACGCTCCTATCGTCCTGTTGGATGAAACTACGTCCAGCTTGGATGCAGACAACGAGAAAGAAATTCACAAGGCGTTAGACGCATTGATGAAAGACAAGACGGTGATTGTCATTGCGCATCGTCTCAACACGATCATCGGGGCAGATCAGATTCTTGTTCTGGACAAAGGAATAATCAGTGAGCGCGGAAACCACAAGGAGCTTTTGGCACAAAACGGATGGTATGCCCGTATGATTTCAGAGCAGACAAAGGCGCGGGAGTGGAGCATTACCTGATGCCGCAAAAAATGCTTACACGCAAAACGGAGGAGCTTGCAAAAGCAAGCTCCTCCGCACTGGTATACTGTATCGCTGAAAGGTCAGTATTGAGGATACTGCTTCCACAGTAAATCCTCAATTGTTTCGATGGCATGAACCGTCTCGACATCATCGGCTCCGTTTGATAGAAGGGCGCAACCCCGATATACGCAGCCATTCTTCATCCTTA
>ULOE01059864.1_pt1 | contig 9264 bp, 6 predicted proteins | sample 1952291 | NCBI WGS metagenome assembly ULOE01 (sample SAMEA4835595, study PRJEB28245) | human gut metagenome | biome: gut microbiome; material: fecal sample | place: Denmark | collected 2008 | reverse complement strand
AGGAAATAGAAATGCTGCAGGATTTAGAATACGGAAGATTAGAAAACGAGTTTCGCCATACGGCACCTGTTGCCACGGCGAAGGTGGTCTGCGCACAGGGCAGCCGGCTATTGGTGAAACGTAAGGAAGATGATACATTGGTTTTGCCGACCTATGCGGAGGTAATGGCATGGGCGAAGGAAAAAGGCTGGACGCATTGGTATGAAAACGAGGTACAGTATGTGTTCCGCATGCAGGAGGAGGATTACTTCATTTGGATGGGCGAAGCAGGTGCGCCTGCGGATACGTCCTTCTGCTATGAGCCTGCCATGACACTGCGGCAGGTAAAATCCAAAAATATCTGCTATGCCATGATGACGGCGTGGCATTTATTTGACTGGTATCGCAGCAATCGTTTCTGCGGACGCTGCGGTGCGAAAACAAAGCATGACGAGAAGGAACGCATGATGCGCTGTCCGGAATGTAATAACATGATTTTTCCTAAAATTGCGCCCTCTGTCATTGTCGGCGTGACGCATGGGGATAGATTGCTTCTGAGCAAATATGCCAACCGCAGCTATACTCGATACGGCATGATTGCAGGCTTTACGGAGATTGGCGAGACGGTGGAAAAAACCGTGCAGAGGGAGGTTATGGAGGAAGTCGGTCTGAAGGTAAAAAATATTCGTTATTATAAAACACAGCCCTGGGGTGTAACGGGCGGCTTGCTTTTGGGGTATTTCTGCGATCTGGACGGAGAGGGTGAGGATATCACGCTAGACCGAGAGGAGCTGGCGATGGCTGAATTTTTTCCGAGAAATAACCTCCCTGCACACGATGACGGCATCAGCCTTACAAGAGAAATGATGCGCATGTTTGAGGAAGGCAGAGAGCCGAAATAACGAGGAGAAGGCTGAATGAACGAGAGGCTTAGGCACGAATCTGTTCTCCGGAAAGAAAACATTGGTCGAGGAAATGGGCTATGATGCCTTTGAGGAGCAGCTTGCCATGTCCTCGCGATATTACAAAAAGCACTTCTTTGAAGGCGAATAAGCAATCAAAAAGAGACTCTGAAAGGAGTCTCTTTTTTCATGCTTTCGTTAATCTTCGTTATCGCCGTAGCGGGTATCCTCGTTAAAGTTAGGAATCATATCAATGCCGCGGTTTGCATCGCCGCCTGCGTTTTTGCCGAAGTGATAATCATTCCCCGGCAGGATAGCATTCAGCACAATGCCTGCGATTGCCGCAATGGCGAGGGAGGTCAGAGTGATATCTGTGTTGGCAACATTGAAGGTCAGCCCATCGGAGAAGCCCAGACCGCAGACAAAAATCACACCTGCGATAATTAGGTTGCGGGATTTTGTGAAATCCACGCGGTTTTCTACTACGTTACGCACGCCGATTGCGGAAATCATACCATACAGCATGAAGCTGACACCGCCGATAATCGCAGAGGGCATAGAACCAATCACCTCTGCCATTTTGGGGATAAAGCTCAGGATGATGGCATAAACCGCAGCAATGCGGATGACCTTGGGATCATGCACCTTACTCAGCTCCAGAACACCTGTGTTTTCGCCATAGGTAGTATTGGCAGGGCCGCCCACCAGTGCGGACAGGGAGGTTGCAAGCCCGTCCCCAATCAGGGTACGGTGCAGACCGGGGTCTTCAATCAGATTTTCACCGACCGTTGCGGAAATGGCGGACATGTCACCGATATGCTCCATCATGGATGCAAGCGCGATGGGTGCCATTACCAGAATGGCGGAGATGTTGAATTTGCACAGAGAAAATTCGGGCACGCCTACCATGGGGGCAGCCGTGATATTTGTAAAATTCAGAATTGCAGAGCCGTCTGCATTTGTCATACCCATTGCATTGAAAATCAGAGCCGCAATATAGGAAATGACAACGCCCATCAGGATAGGGATAATCTTAAACATGCCCTTGCCCCAGATATTGAAAACAACGATGGTTGCAAGCGCGATAAAGGCAAGCAGCCAGTTTGTGGAGGCATTGCTGACAGCGGAGCCTGCCAGACTCAGACCGATACAGATGATAATCGGGCCTGTTACAACAGGGGGAAGAAAACGCATAACCTTTTTTACACCGATTAGGCGAATGATGAGAGCAAGCACCAGATACAGAAGCCCGGCTACCAGAATTCCGCCGCAGGCATAGGAAAGCTTTTCGGCATTGGAAATATTGGCAAAAGCACCTGTGTTCAGCTTAGAGATGGTAGCAAAGCCGCCAAGGAATGCAAAGGATGAGCCGAGGAAGGCAGGAACCTTGCCCTTAGAGCAGAAATGAAACAGCAGTGTGCCGACACCGGCGCAGATAAGCGTAACCTGTACATGCAGAACGTCCTCGCCAAAGTAGCTGTTTACCAGAATGGGCACGAGAATTGTTGCGCCGAACATGGCAAACATGTGCTGTAGACCTAAAAGTAACATTTTCGGAACGCCTAAGACCGAGGCGTTGCGGATGATTCCGTTGTTTTCGTTCATAAAAAACTTCCTCCTGTTATGATAATGGATAATAACAAAATAGATTGTCGTGGCAGATAAGCACTGTAAGCGGCTAATCCACGGACAAAAGTGGGTATTATACCATGTTTGCAGAGGAAGAGAGTAGCTGCGAAGCAGATATTTTCTTCCGCAAGGCATGGTATGAGCAGGCTATGCCTGCGAATCGTAGAATTTGCTGTGAAAACAGCAGATAGACGCTGTAAGCGGCTAACCCACGGACAAGCCGTGGGTATTATACCATAGCTACAGGAGAAAGCACAATGTAAAATCAAACGATTTTTAGAAATTTCTGTCAGAATCAGTCTGTATGTGAGGCATCATAGTATGCCTGAATTTCTTCCGGCAGGCGATCCGGCAGCATTTCATGGATTCTGTCCTCATTGCCGTCCGCAAGAGCCGTTTCGTAATACCAGCATTTGAATTTCAGCATGGCGAGCGCCTTTTCCATGCGCTTGATTTCCTTTTCACATTCCAGCTTCTGCTTCTGAATCAATTCCAGACGCTTGGGATAGGTTTCACTGCCCTCGGTACACCATTGCATAAACTGCTTGATGTTTTTGATTTCCATGCCGGTTTTTTTCAGACATTCCACCAGCCGCAGGGCTTCCAGCTCCTTGGTATCAAAATGGCGGATGCCGCCGCTGCGCTTGATTTCGGGGAAGAGCCCCTCCTTATCATAATAGCGCAGGGTGGAAACGGGTAATTGGAACAGTTCGGATACCTGACCGATGGTATACATAAGAATCGCCTTCTTTCAGAAAAATATAAATTCGGTATTAACCTAAAGTTAAGTTTAAGTATTAAAGCAATCGTAGCACAGGAGCAGGGGACTGTCAAGCGGAGAAAATCGAAAAAAAACAGGCTCGGTTATGGATTGTCATAATCGAGCCTGCTTTTATAGGAGAAGGTTTTTCTTTTTCAGTATTTGTTGCTTTCGCTTTATGCGTTCATGGCATCGCAGATGCGCTTGCCCATTTCCTTTGTGCCGATTTTTTTGGTGCCTTCGCTGTAGATATCGGGGGTTCTGTAGCCTGCATCCAATACCTTTGTGACAGCATCCTCAATCGCCTGCGATTCTGCAACCAGACCGAAGGAGAATTTCAGCAGCATAGCGGCGGAAAGAATGGTTGCGATGGGGTTTGCCATATCCTTGCCTGCGATATCGGGGGCGGAGCCATGGATGGGTTCATACATCCCGAATGCGCCATCCGCCAGACTTGCGGAGGGCAGCATCCCGATAGAGCCGGTAATCTGGCTTGCTTCGTCGGAAATAATATCCCCGAAAATATTAGAGGTTACGATAACATCGAAATACTTGGGATTTCTCACCAGCTGCATTGCGGCATTATCCACATACATGTGGTCCAATTCCACCTCAGGATAATCCTTTGCAACCTCTGTCACGGTTCTGCGCCACAGCTTACTGCTTTCCAGAACGTTTGCCTTATCAATGCTGGTAACGTGCTTATTGCGCTTCATAGCGGCTTCAAAGGCCTGTACGGCAATGCGTTTGATTTCAAATTCGCTATATGCTTCAACATCATACGCTTCTTCGCCGTGCTTGCCTTCACGATAGCCGCGCTCCCCGAAATAAATGCCGCCTGTCAGCTCTCTGACAACCAGAATATCCAGACTGTCGCCGATGATTTCGGGCTTGATGGGGCTTGCGTCGCTCAAAGCCTTATGGATGATGGCAGGACGCAGGTTTGCATACAGCCCCAGACTGCTGCGCAGCTTCAGCAAAGCGCCTGCTTCGGGGCGGAGATTTGCCGGCAGATGATCCCATTTTGGGCCGCCAACCGCACCTAAGAGAATCGCGTCGCTGTTTTTGCATGCTTCCAAGGTTTCCTCAGGCAGGGGCTCGCCATACGCATCATACGCACAGCCGCCTGCCAGCTTTTCATTGAATACAAAGTCATGACCGTATTTTTTGCCGACACATTCCAATACGCCCATGGCTTCAGTCACAACATCGGGGCCGATGCCGTCCCCCTTTAATACTGTAATATGATAAGAACCCATTTTCTTCACCTTAACCTTCGATTTTTTCCTTTGTATATGTTACCAGACCGCCCGCAGCCATAATCCTCTGCATGAATGCAGGGAACGGCTCAGCCTGATAGGTTTTGCCCTTTGTTTCGTTTGTAATCACGCCTGTGTTGAAATCAACAGATACGGTATCGCCTGCGTCAATATCATTTGCGGCTTCCTCACATTCCAGAATCGGCAAGCCGATATTGATGGCATTGCGGTAGAAAATTCTGGCGAAGGTGGACGCAATGACGCAGGAAATGCCTGCACATTTGATTGCCAGAGGGGCATGCTCACGAGAGGAGCCGCAGCCGAAATTCTTTGTGGCCACGATAATGTCGCCTTCCTTTACATTGTTTACGAAATCCGCATCAATATCAATCATGCAGTATTTTGCCAGCTCCTCGCCGCTGGATACGTTCAGATATCTTGCGGGGATGATAACGTCTGTATCGACGTTATCCCCGTATTTAAAGACTTTCCCTTTTGCTGTTTCCATTATTCCATCCCTCCTGCAATCTTTTCGGGGTCTGCAATATAGCCTGCGATGGCAGATGCTGCCGCAACTGCGGGGCTTGCCAGATACACTTCACTTTCTGTATGACCCATTCTGCCGACAAAGTTTCTGTTCGTTGTGGATACGCAGCGTTCGCCTGCTGCCAGAATCCCCATGTGCCCGCCAAGGCAGGGGCCGCAGGTAGGGGTGCTGAAAATTGCGCCTGCTTTTACGATATCCTCTACATAGCCAAGACGGATGCAGTCCAGATAAATCTGCTGTGTGGCAGGGATAACGATGGTGCGCACCTTGGGGTGTACCTGTTTTCCTCTGAGAATTTCTGCCGCAATCTTCATATCGTTCAGTCTGCCGTTGGTGCAGGAACCGATTACAACCTGATCGATGGCAATCTCGCCTGCTTCGTCAATCGTTTTTGTGTTTTCGGGCAGATGAGGGAAGGCAACGGTCGGTCTTAATTTGCTTAAATCAATCGTATAAACCTCGTCATATTCCGCATCGGGGTCTGCCTCGTAAACAACAGGCTCTTTTGCGGAATGTTCCTTTACATATTCCATTGTTTTTTCATCCACGGGGAAGATGCCGTTTTTCGCACCGGCTTCAATCGCCATATTCGCCATGGAGAAGCGGTCATCCATCGTCAGATACTGAATTCCGTCACCGACAAATTCCATGCTGCGGTACAGTGCGCCGTCCACACCGATCATGCCAATGATGTGCAGAATGATATCCTTGCCGCTGACCCATTTTGCAGGCTTGCCTGTCAGCACGAATTTGATGGCACTGGGCACCTTGAACCATGCTTCGCCGGTTGCCATGCCGATTGCCATATCGGTGCTGCCGATGCCCGTGGAGAACGCACCCAATGCGCCGTAGGTACAGGTATGGGAATCCGCGCCGATGATAACCTGACCGGGAACAACAATCCCTTTTTCGGGCAGAAGGGCGTGCTCAATGCCCATCTGTCCAACGTCGAAGAAGTTCTTCACTTCCATATCATAAGCAAAGGTACGGCAGGCCTTGCACTGCTCTGCCGCCTTGATGTCCTTGTTGGGGGTAAAGTGATCCAGAACGATAACCACCTTATCCTTATCAAAAACCTCCTTTGCGCCTGTTTTCTGAAATTCCTTCAAAGCAACGGCGGTTGTGATGTCGTTGCCCATAACAATATCCAATTTTGCCTGAATCAGCTGTCCGGCTTTTACGCTTGCTTCCCCCGCATGGGCTGCAAGAATCTTTTGTGTCATTGTCATTCCCATGATGCTATCCTCCAAAAATTTCTTCTGTACTCTCTTACTCTTTTCTTATCTGATAATCTTGTTTGTTGTGCTCACTACCGCACGCAGACCGGATTTTGTGATATTGCTGGATGTGCCTGCGCCGAAATATATGCCGCCTTCGTTATCGGCAATCTGGATGTAGGAGATTGCACGGGATTTTGTGCCGTGGGACATGGAATGTTCTCTGTAGTCCACAACCTCCATCACGATATGGAAGTAGTCCTCGATGGCATGGCAAAGAGCGGAAATAATGCCGTTGCCGGTGCCTTTCAAGGTAAGGGGCTTGCCGTTGAAGTTACATTCTGCCTCAATGGCAACGTCCTCATGATTTTTCAGAACGATTTCCTTATATGTAACCAGCTCCAGAGGGGCTCTGCCGTCTACATAATGGTCGATGAATGCTTCGTAGATATCGGCAGGTGTCAGATCCTTATGCTGTCTGTCGCTCATGCTTGTGGTAACAGTGCTGAAATCCTGCTGGAAGGCCTTGGGCAGATACAGACCGAAATTCTGTTCCAGAACGAAGGCAACGCCGCCCTTGCCGCTCTGGCTGTTGATACGAACGATGGGGTCGTAGTTTCTGCCGACATCCATAGGGTCGATGGGCAGATAAGGAACCTCCCAGTGGTCGGGATGCTGCTTCATTGCTTCCATACCCTTTCTGATGGCATCCTGATGAGAACCGGAGAAGGCTGTATAAACCAGAGAGCCTGCATAGGGGTGTCTGGGGGAAATGCTCATTCTTGTGGATTCCTCGTAAATCTTTACGGCTTCATCAATATGGCTGAAATCCAGTTCGGGGTCAATGCCCTGAGAGAAGATGTTCATGGCTACGTTCATGATGTCTGTGTTGCCGGTTCTTTCGCCGTTGCCGAACAGTGTGCCTTCCACACGGTCAGCCCCTGCCAGCATAGCCAGCTCGGTTGCCGCTACGGCTGTGCCGCGGTCGTTGTGTGCATGCAGGCTGACGTAAATGCTGTTTCTGTATTTCAGGTTTTCACAGCAGTATTCAATCTGGTCAGCGTAGATATTGGGTGTCGCCATTTCTACGGTAGAGGGCAGGTTGATGATTGCCTTGTGGTCGGGTGTAGGCTCCCAGACATCCAGAACCGCATTGCAGATTTCTACGGCAAAGGGCATTTCTGTGCCAGTGAAGCTTTCGGGAGAATATTCAAAGAAAAACTCCGTTTCGGGGATAGCTGCTGCTTCTTCCTTAATCTGCTTTGCGCCTGCAACTGCCAGATCAATGGTTTCCTGCATGGAATTGCCGAAAACAACATCTCTTTGCAGGGTGGAGGTGGAGTTATACAGATGCACGATTGCTTTTTTTGCACCCTTCAATGCTTCGAAGGTTTTATGGATGATGTGGGGTCTGCTCTGTGTCAGTACCTGTACGGTAACATCATCGGGAATCAGGTTGTTGTCAATCAGGCATCTTGCAAATTCAAATTCGGTATCGCTTGCAGCAGGGAAGCCGATTTCGATTTCCTTAAACCCTGTATCCACCAGAAACTGGAAGAATTTCAGCTTTTCGGGCAGGTTCATGGGGATTTCCAAGGACTGGTTGCCGTCTCTCATGTCAACGCTGCACCATACGGGTGCTTTTGTGATGGTGTTGTTGGGCCATTTGCGGTTGGGCATGTCCATTGTGGGGTAGGGTCTGTATTTTGTGTAGTTCATCATTGGTAGTTCCTCCTTAAAATTCTGCGTGTGTTTTTTGTTTGATTTTATCTTTGGTTCGTTTGTATGCGTGGTTAGAATGAGCGATGAGCAAAAGAAAAAGCCCTTCATCTCCCTCATTAAGAGACGAAAGACCAGAAATCTCCGCGGTACCACTCTTTTTTATTCCCGAAAAGGAATACACTTTCCCAGATACAGGCTGTAAGAACCAATATCCTGTCGGTATAACGGCCGACTCGCCGGTTGCGCCTACTTGTACTCAGTTCAGCGAACCACTCCGAGGCCAGTTCAAACATTCTTCCGTTATCTGCTCGCACCAGCCGCAGACTCTCTGAAAACATCCAAAGGTTTTACTACTCCTCTTCTCTGTGTTTGTTGTGTTGTATTGGAATGAATACAATTTAAACACCAAATTGCTTTTTTGTCAATACAAAATTTGAAAGTTTTTTGTATTCATATAAAAACAAGAAATCGGAATTTCCCCTGTAAGAAAGAAGAAAGTTGTGCTATAATGAAATAATAGCATACAAAAGAAGGAAACAGCTCCAAAAATCATGAGGAGGGATAGATATGAAGGGAAAAAAGAAAATTGCTTCGATTCTGGCGTGTGCCATGCTTTTGAGTGCGGCACCCGTAGAAGCAATGGCATATACAGTACCCGATACGGTGCGTGTCGGGCTGGAATCGGTTTGTAAAAACGTGGCATCCGCAAGCATCGGTGTGTGGGAATTGCAGATTGGCATGCAGAAGGGTGATGGCTTTCAAAGGGGCGGCGTGATTACCTCAAGCGGTCTGTTTACGGCAAGGCCTGCCGTGGGGGACTATATCGCAGTGGACAAAACGATGGACTGTGCGGACGCATTGGACATGGCAAATGACATGAAAAAAAGCGGATTGGACACCTATGCGGCGTACCTGAGCGGAGGGGACTGGACGGTCTATGTGAAGGATGCCTCTGTTTCCGCTGTGGAGGCTGCGGCAGATGAAAATGCAAGCCGCGTTTCCTTTGAGGGCGTTGCGATTACGGGCGGCGAAGCCCCTGTGCTTGTGCCGGAGAATGCCGTCATGATGGGCGGCAATGTGGCAGATACCTTTAAGCTCAACAGCATGCCCTACCGCGGAATGCTGACGTTTTCCGTGAATGGCAGCAGCATGACGGGCGTGAATATCATTGGCTTAGAGGAATATCTCTACGGCGTGGTGCCTTCCGAAATGCCGAAAAGCTATGACGCAGAAGCGCTGAAGGCGCAGG
>ULOE01013877.1_pt1 | contig 9307 bp, 4 predicted proteins | sample 1952291 | NCBI WGS metagenome assembly ULOE01 (sample SAMEA4835595, study PRJEB28245) | human gut metagenome | biome: gut microbiome; material: fecal sample | place: Denmark | collected 2008 | reverse complement strand
CAGCCTGTATCGGGGTGTCATTAAGCGGCTATCAGGCACCGGTTTATGAAGCTCAGGCACAGACGAAAGAGACAAAGACAACGGATGCCGAGGAAGCGAAGAAGACAGAAAGCAAGGCAAAAGGTTCTTTTGATCTGGCGGACGGAATCTATAAAGGAACAGGAACCGGTTATGCCGGCGAGGTGACTGTTGCGGTAACGATCAAAGATAAACAGATTACGGCAATCGATATCTTAAGTTCTTCGGACGATGCAGCGTTCTTTAACCGTGCAAAAGCAGTGATAGACAGGATCATTGCAGGACAGACGCTGGATGTGGATGTGGTGTCTGGCGCAACATTTAGCTCTAATGGCATTATCAGTGCGGTGAAGAATGCATTGACAGGAGAAAAAGACAGTGGAGAGACGGGAGAGTCCCAGTCCGGAAATGCAGCGGCACAGGGAAGTGCACTGTCACTGGCTGATGTACAGGATGCGGCAGCGTATAAAGATGGAACCTATTATGGAACAGGAACCGGATTCGGGGGAACTTTGAAAGTCAAGGTTGTGATCAGCGGAGGAAAGATTGCGTCTATTGAGGTTGTGGAGAATCATGATGACAGCAGTTATCTGAATCGTGCAAAAGCATTGATCGGCAATATTATTTCGTCGCAGAGTACAAATGTAGATGTAATCTCCGGGGCGACTTACAGTTCGAACGGAATTAAGAGTGCAGTAAGAGATGCACTCCGTCAGGCTGCAGTAAGCGGTAATTCACAGTCTGTGAATGCGAAGACGGAAGATACTTCTAAGACAGAAGACAATACGACTGTCAAAGGCAATTTCCCGTATAAAGAAGGTATTTATTACGGAACGGCAGAAGGGTATAACGGTGAGATAGAAGTAGCGGTGGTTCTTCAGGATAAATCAATCAAGGCAGTACTCGTAACAAAGAATCATGATGATGAAAAATTCTTTAACCGTGCAATGGATGTAGTAAAAAATATTATGAAAAAACAGAGTACGGATGTGGACGTAGTATCCGGAGCAACTTACAGTTCAAATGGTCTCATAAATGCAGTGAAGAATGCATTAAAAGAAGCAGAAAAGGTAACAAACGGACAGACAACGGAGCCGGATAAGGAAGAAGCTGATACTTCAGAACTTGAAAAAGCGATGAAAGAAGCAGAAGAACTGAAACAAGAGGATTATACAGAAGCAACCTATGCGGTTCTTAAGACCAGAATGGAAGACGCACAGAAGCTGCTTGATGCAGATAAGACAGAGATCAGTCAGGAAGATGTGGATCAGGCTCTTGAGAATCTGAACCAGGCACTGGCACTGCTGGAGAAAAAAGATGATGGCGAAGATGATACTACAGTATATAAAAATGGTATCTATGAAGGACGTGCGCTGTGCAGACCAGATGAAGATGAAGATTTCACGGCTTATAATCTGACATTGAAAGTGACAGTGCGGGATGACAAGATTGTTGCTGTTACTGATGTAAAAGGGGACGGAGATTCATCGAATGACAGATATATCCTTCGCGCTGCAAACGGAACACCGAATAAAAAAGGTGTGACAAGCCAGCTGATCGAGAAAGGTAATACAGAAGGAATTGATGCAGTATCGGGTGCAACCTGTACTTCAAAAGCAATCCTGGATGCATGTGAGAACGCCTTGCTTTCTGCAAAAAGACAGTAAAAAGAGACTGAGTTAAAGGAGAGAGAAGAATGAGAGAATTCTGGATGCGCCTGATGAGTGCTGTAGTGATCGTCGGGTTGATATTGGGATATAATTCCGTGCTGGAAGTCAGAGCAAAAGATGAGGAAATTGCAAAACTGAATGCCAAAATCGAAAATACGGAAAGTTTAGAAGATGAGGATTCAAAAAACGGTTCTTATAAAGACGGGACATATACCGGAGAAGCGGATGGATTTGGTGGAACTGTTAAAGTGGAAGTAATAGTAAAAAAGCAGAAGATTAAGGAAGTAAATATTGTCTCTGCTGACGGAGAAGATGGTTCTTATCTGACTATGGCGAAAGATATTATACCGAAGATTCTGGATGCGCAAAGTGCAGAAGTAGATACGATCAGCGGTGCGACTTTCAGTTCTACAGGAATTAAGAATGCGACAAAACAGGCATTAGAAAAGGCGGTAAAATAAATGAATGCAAAACAATTGAAAAAGATACATATATGGATAAGGGCAATCATCCAATTGCTGTATTTTATCTTTATTCCGTCGGTATACACGGCAGCATTTGCAGGTGTGAAATATATATTTACACAGATTGGTGCGGGTGAAAAAGTAGCGCTGACATCATTTGTTACTGTACTTATTGTGGTGTGTGTATATACTGCTGTTTTCGGAAGATTCTTTTGTGGATTTGCCTGTGCATTTGGAAGTCTTGGCGATGGAGTGAATGCATTATACAGACTGATCTGCAAAAAGATGAAAAAGAAACCGGTGCAGATTCCGGACCGGATTGCAGACAGACTTGTATATCTGAAATATGTGATCCTGGTAATCATCGTATTTATGTGCTATGGCGGTGTATACAGTAAAGCACAGGGAACAAGTCCTTGGGATGTATTTTCTATGATACATGCAGGAAATTTTAAACTGAATGGATATCTCATAGGGTTGGTCATTCTGGTATTTCTGATTGTCGGAATGTGTCTGGAGGAAAGATTTTTCTGCAGAAATTTCTGCCCGATGGGAGCTGTATTCTCACTGGTTCCGGTGTTACCGATATTTGCACTTCGCAGAGACCGGGAATCCTGCATTCCAAAGTGCAGTGCATGTTCCAGAAAATGTCCGGCGAATATCGGACTTCCGACGGATGGTTCCTGGAAAGTAGAAGGCGACTGTTTCCAGTGCCAGAAATGTATAGATACATGTCCGAAGAAGAATATTCACTGCGGAGTGAAAAAGATCAGAGGCAATGAAATCTGGTTTACAATTTTAAGAGCATTGATATTACTTGGATTATGTATCTGGCTTGGAGTATAAAATAACATAATATGCAGACATGTGTGGAAAATGCACATGTCTGATTAGTAAAATTTTTTTTGATTATAAGTTAGAAAATACTAACTTAATAATAAATATTTTCATTAAGGAGGCTTTTATGAAAAAGAAAGAAATGAAGACAAAAGTAATGGCAGTTGCGATGTCGGCAACCATGGCAGCCAGCATTTGTCCGGCGGTACCGGCGATGGCGGTAACGAAAGATCAGGTGGCAAAAGATGGAACATATACGAAGACTGCACATGTCACAAGAACAGAGGATGATGATGAAGATGAATGGAATGAATATGATGTCCGAGTAGCCTTGACTGTAAAAGATGGAAAGTTTTCTGATATTGTAGTAACTCCGGAAAATGGCTATGAGTCTGGTAACGATTCATATTTTAACAAAGCATATTCTAAATCAAAGGGAATAAAATCAAAATTAGCTGGTCAGTCAGCAACAGAAGATACAATTAATAGTTGGGATACCGTATCTACTGCAACAAGATCATCTGATGCCATAAAAAAAGCGGCATTAGAAGCAATCCAGTCAGCACCAGAAGCAAGTACAGCAGCAACTGTAGATACAGCAGCTCTGGAAGCTTCAATTACGAAAGCAAAAGCATTAAAAGAAAGTGATTACACAGCTGAGACATGGAATACGTTAAAGACAGCACTTGCGTCTGCAGAGACAGCACTCGCTGAAAAGAAATCTCAGGATACAGTCGATGCAGCGAAAAAAAATCTTGATAGTGCAATTGATAACTTGAAAGCAGCAGTAAAAGAAGAATATAAATATGTCTATGCAGGACTTAGCTGGGCGGAATACTGGGCAGCAGAAGGAGTACAGGCAGCAGGAGACAGTTCATCATCCAGTGAATTGGATACAAAAGGAGAGTCAGATAAAGGTGCATTTGATGTCGTAACACGTCCAACAGTGAATCATGGACTTCACAGAGGAAGTTATCAGTGTGCGGCAACCATAGAGGCAGAAAATGGAAAATCTTATGAAGTGTCATATTGGACAGATTCAAAGAAAGCTGTTCTGACAGATGGAAAAACGATTACATTTGACCGTGGAGCAATCACCGAAGAAGACGGAACAACAACGAAGATGACAAAATATGATGTTACAGGACTGAAATATGTACCGGTAAAAGTAGCGGCAGAAGATTATGAAGCATTCTGCAAAGCATACAAAGTTGTAGAAAACGGTGGAGAACTTGCAGGAGGATTTGCCGAGAATAAACTTCAGTCATACAAAGGTCTGAAAGCAAAAGTTACAGCAAATACAAACGGACTTAAGACAGCAACTAAGAATGCGGATGGAACATTCAGTTTCTCAGCAAAAGAGACAGGAACGGAATCTGGAATTGAAGGCCAGGAATTAAAAACAGCACCAACAGCAGAAGAAGCAGGACTTACAGTAAAAGAAGCAAAGGGCTCTTATGGAGAATTCTTAAGAGTAGATCTGACGGGTAATTACGGAGCCCTCGGAGCAAATATGCAGAGTGTAAAATGGACATACTATGGAGATGACAGTACATACACGAATGCAAAAGCAACATACGGAACAAAATTTGCAGCAGATAACTGGATGCATAAATCAATGGGAATTCAGCTTGGACTTACCAAGTCACTGCGTTGTACATTGCCGGAAGGAACAGATGGAACGGGATACTGGACAATTACAATTTCAGCACTGGGTTATAAAGATGTAACATATAATTTCCAGGCAAAAGATGAAAACATCGTAAAAGATGCAAAAGAAGAGATCAGTACAACAAATCTGGAAGCAGCAATTAAGAAAGCCGAAAGTCTGACGGAATCAGATTATACAGCAGACAGCTGGGCGGCAATGCAGACAGAGCTTCAGGAAGCAAAAGATGAAATAAAAACTCCACATACACAGGCAACAGTTGATGAAGCAACCAGTCATCTGAATGCAGCAATCGACGCACTTGTAAAAGCAGAGAAAAAAGAGACTTATGTTCTCATGAACATCCCGTATGCAGCATTCTACAAATCAGAGACAACAAACAATGACGTGGATGTTGATGTATTTACTTCTGCAACAAAGAACAAGACACGTACCACAGGACTTGCAGGTGGTTCTTATCATGAAAATGCAGATGGATCACAGATTGATGGTATTACATTTGCTGTAAAAGTAGATCCTTCCGTAGATCTTACAAAATACAAAGAAGTAAAAGATACGGATAAAGTTGATATTACAGTAACGAACCGTGGACAGACATCTACCACAACATTAGAAGGAAAAGATACACTTTTTGAAAACGAGACATATGCATACTATTCATTGACAGAGGCTCCTGCAAATTACAAAGAAGTTTCTATGGACAAGGATGGAAAACTTGTATTCAGCGAGGTTAAAGGACAGAAAGCAGAAGCTCTGACAGGTGTTACGGCAGAATTGTTAACACAGTCTTCTTATGGAGATTACCAGCTTAATCTGGACGGACTTCCGGAAGATAAGATTACATCTTCTAATGTAAATGCAGTCGTTGTAAAGACAACAGATGGAACTGCCTATGGTATGCGTCATCTGGAGAACATCTGGAGAGGAAATGAGCTCGCTTGGAGTACTGGATATACAGAGTCAGTACATGGTTGCCCGACATCTTCAGCGCATTATGCATCTATGATGGGCAAGACGATTGACAGTATTGAATATTATACAACAAATGGTCTATATACAATTGATGTTAATGATCTTTATGTCCCTGTAAAATTTGCAAAAACAGAGGATGCTGTTAAGGTTGCAGATGCAGATATTTCTGCTGGTAAGACGGCGATAGAGCTGAATCTTAGGGATGATTTTGATCCGGAATACACCGTTGAAGGATTGAATGTGAAAGTAGAAGGCAATGTATTAACATTTAAAGCAGATTCTTCAATTAATCCGGGGAAATATACACTTACAGTAAAAGATAAAAATGGAAAATATGCAGATCTGAAAACAACATTCATTCTGTCAACAACAGATATGCCGGCAACATATGATGCAGATAACAAAAAGCTTACAGTGGCAGAAAACAGTAATGAGGAAGCATTCAATACTTATATCGGAAATATTACATCTGTAAACGTGAACGGCACCGATTATGCAGCAAGTGGAAGAGGTTCTGTAAAGATTATTGATAAAGACGGAACGCTGGTGACAGATGCAGCGCCATTTAAAGATGCGGCGGCCGGAACAGAATTCCAGATCACGGTTACATCAACTGGTTATACAACACCTCTTACATTTACATACAAAGTTCCGGGAGAAACTCCGGCGCCATCTGAAGTAGATATAACGAAACTTGCAGCAGCAATTGAAAAGGCAGAAGGATTAAACGAATCAGATTATACAAAAGACAGCTGGAAAGCACTTCAGTCAGAGCTGACAAAAGCGAAATCTGCACTGGAAGCAAAAGAGAGCCAGGATACAGTTGATAAAGCAGCAGACAGCCTGAACAAAGCAATCGACGCACTGGAAGCAGCGACACCGGATGAGCCGACGAAAGAAGTATCAACAGATGCACTTGAAAAAGCAATGAAAGCAGCAGGTGCTTTAAACGAATCAGATTATACAGCAGACAGCTGGAAAGCACTTCAGTCAGCACTGGCTGAGGCTGACACAGCACTGAAAGAAAAGAAAGATCAGGATACAGTTGATAAAGCAACTGAGAAGCTGAATAAAGCAATCAGTGCACTTGTGAAAAAGGATGCAGGACAGAAAGTTAACGATACAAATGGAACAACCGGTACATCAGGCAAATCCGGTAAGACAGGATCCACATCGAATACGAAGAGTGGAAAAGCTGCGAAGACCGGAGATCCATCAAGCATGTTTGCGTGGTTAGGACTTGCAGTAACATCTCTCGGAGCCGGAATCGGAGGATTCTCACTTAAGAGAAAGAAAAGAGAAGATGAAGAATAGTATGAGTTGTATAAAACAACAAATTACAGATTAGAGTAACTTAAGAAAAAGTACCCATGGTAACATAAGTAATATGACACTGTGGGTACTTTTTTTATTCTATATACCGGAAACTTCACAAAGGCTACATAGTTCTCTGCTATAATAATTAAGATCAAAGAAAAATATATCATGAAAATATAAATTTAAGAGGAGGGCCGGGTCTTATGGATAAGATCAAAATATTAGTAGTAGATGATGAAAGCAGAATGAGAAAACTGGTGAAAGATTTCCTGGGAAGAGAAGGATATCAGGTATTGGAAGCCGGCGACGGGATGGAAGCAATGGAAGTATTTTATGATGAAAAAGATATTGCACTGATCATTCTGGATGTGATGATGCCAAGAATGGATGGATGGCAGGTATGCCGTGAAGTACGCCAGTCATCAAAAGTGCCGATCATCATGTTAACTGCAAGGTCAGAGGAACGAGATGAATTACAGGGATTTGCTCTGGGGGTTGACGAATATATTTCCAAGCCATTCAGTCCGAAGATCCTGGTAGCCAGAGTCAATGCAATATTAAGAAGAGCCAATGTATTAGGCGGTGGTGACGAGATCGATGCAGGAGGAATTGTAATCGATAAAGCCGCACATCAGGTGAAGATTGATGGTAAAGAGATTGAATTAAGCTTCAAGGAATTCGAACTGCTGTCATACTTTGTAGAGAATCAGGGCATTGCATTATCGAGAGAGAAGATCTTGAATAATGTATGGGATTATGATTATTTCGGAGATGCAAGAACCATTGATACACACGTAAAGAAATTAAGAAGCAAACTCGGAGAAAAGGGAAATTACATTAAGACAATCTGGGGCATGGGATATAAATTTGAGGTTGATGAAGCATGAAGATCATAAGTAAAGATAAGAAACAGAAGATAAAAAGTGTACATCATTCGATTAAGACGCAGATGATCACATCCTTTGTAGGATTGTTGATCTGTCTGGTCGTGACATTGATGTTCATCAACGGAAAATTTCTGGAGCCGTATTATATAAGTAAGAAGGAATCCCGTTTCATAGAACTTTATGAGAAATTAAATGACGTATCAAATGAAGATAAATGGGACAGCACAAAGAAGAATAATTCACTCATTCATTTCGCTGAAAAGAATAATGTTTCTTATCTGGTAATTGAAAAGGATAATGATGTGCATACGAATGTGCATGACAAGAATATGTTGAAGAATCAGATGATGGGATATTTTCTGAATCAGGCACAAAAAGAAAGCCGGACACTGGATTCTACGGATGTCTATCAGATCAACCAGTCATGGGATCCGTGGAATCAGAGTTATTATGTTGATATGTGGGGAAGTCTGGATGACGGCAGTCAGTTCCTGCTTCGAAGTCCGGTAGAAAGTATGCGTGAAAGTGCGTCGATATCCAATCGTTTCTTATTATATATAGGAAGTGTTCTGATCGTTGTATCCATTCTTCTGATCTGGTATTTCTCAAAAAGAATCACAGATCCGATCCGGGAGCTTGCGAGATTATCCGACCGGATGGCAGATCTTGATTTTGATGCGAAATACACCAGCGGCGGAAGCAATGAGATCGGAGAACTGGGAGAGAACTTTAACCGGATGTCAGAGAAATTGGAGAGCACGATCTCTGAACTTAAGAAAGCTAACAACAGTCTGCAGAAAGACATCGAACAGAAAGACAAGCTGGAAAAGATGAGAAACGAATTCCTAGGAAACGTATCTCATGAGTTAAAGACACCGATCGCTCTGATCCAGGGCTATGCCGAAGGATTAAAAGAAGGAGTCAATGAAGATGCGGAGAGTCGGGAATTCTACTGTGATGTTATTATGGATGAGGCGTCCAAGATGAATCAGATGGTCAAGAATCTGCTGACATTGAACCAGCTGGAATTCGGTGATGAAGATATCGTGTTTGAACGATTTAATCTGACGGCACTGGTCAAAGGCGTTCTGCAGAGTATGGAGATCATGGCGGATCAGGCAGGTGCCAAGATTATGTTGCACACAGAAGAGGACATCTATGCGTGGGCAGATGAGTTTAAAGTAGAGCAGGTTGTAAGAAATTATGTAAGTAATGCATGCCATCATGTCAGCGGCGATATGGTGATCGAAGTGAAGATGGTGCAAAAAGACGGCAAAGTCAGAGTATCGGTATTTAATACCGGTAATCCGATCCCGGAAGCAGATGCACCTCATATCTGGGATAAATTCTATAAAGTAGATAAGGCCCATACAAGAGAATATGGAGGCAACGGAATCGGCCTTTCAATCGTAAAAGCAATTATGAAATCATTCAACCAGGAGTATGGTGTAAAGAATTATGACAATGGAGTTG
>ULOE01019744.1_pt1 | contig 9443 bp, 5 predicted proteins | sample 1952291 | NCBI WGS metagenome assembly ULOE01 (sample SAMEA4835595, study PRJEB28245) | human gut metagenome | biome: gut microbiome; material: fecal sample | place: Denmark | collected 2008 | reverse complement strand
TGCTATTTCTGCACGGTCGAGCTCAGCACAAGATCGCCTTACCGTTGCAACCCAATCTGCGAGCTTTTTCTTCTGTTCCTCTTTAGTTGCTTGATCTTGACCAGGGATGCGTTCAATGGCTTCAAGGAGGCGGTGCCCGCCCTGTGCTAAATACTCGCGACCCTCTCTCACACGAAACTCGGCGGGGTCTTCGCCACCGTCCCCGCGCTTATAGGTCCACACTACAGCACGGACGAATAGTTCAGGATGTTCCTCAATGTAGAGCTCAAGATTTGGAATCTGTTGCTGGTCTTTCCCTCGGAAAGGGCGAGTTAAAACCTCTATATATGTGAATTCCAGTCCAACTTTTTCCTCTACAGTGAGTTCTGGGTTGAGATCTATAAGCTGGAAGGCAAGCCGCACATAGTACTCATCCGGCTTGTACTCACCAGCTTTATCCCGACTTTTTTCCGCTATGGCAGATAGCATCTGCACAAGGAGAGGCGGGTGAATTTCTTTGAGCTTGTATTGTATCGACGTGAACGCTGCTCTAGGACGTTCGACTTCAAGCAGGCGGCGAACACTCTCGTTGTTTTCATCAGGTGAATCAAATATATATTGCGGAACCACTTCAACCCAGTACCGACTACGAGCTTCAGCCGACAGTTGATCGACAAGGTTCCATGTAGCAGTTCGATAAGGCGAAAGAAGTAAAAGGCGGAGTGCTTCGTCTTCTGTAATTTTACTCCTGAGCTTCATATATATGGTTTTTCTCTTGTCTTTTGATGACCGAAGCATCCCAATTAGAAGACCGTCATAATCCAACGATGTACGCAGGCATTGTAAAATTATTTCTTCAATTTGTTTATCCGTAAGAATGTTAGACACAAGAAGTGCACCGATTTCTCGTTGAATAATTTCTTTTTTAGCGAGTGCAAAGATGCCTGGAATACCTTGTTCTTGCATGATATCTGTCAAAGCTTTGGTACGGAGCTTTTCTATTCGTTGATCATGTGATAACAAATTCATTTCATCTTCTGAGAGTTCGTCTATTGATTCATCAACCCAGCTCCGGAGAAATAGCCACTCATATTTATTCACAATTCCTTGGGGGGACAATTTAGCATAGGCTGTCTTAGCTTTTTCTATTAGTTTCGCATGATCTTTATCATTGACCTTTTGATGAGTACGGCTTGAGAGAAAAGTTACACGAATTTTATCGCGTATCTTTGCAATGTCATCGTCAAGCGATCCCTCGTTGTGCCATGTATCAATAATCTCCCATACACGGTCACGATTTTCCCATGTCATTACTTTTAATTTGGAGATAAGATCACATAACATTTCGCACGTATAGGAAGGCCTATTTAGTGCAATTTTCTCCATTTCACTAATGGATGCATGAATTTGTTCCCACGTTTCGAAAGGCTCACCGAACCCGTATCCATCAGAACGCCATTTTGGTTTGTAGGTGAAATCACCGACGAGACGACCGTAATGACTGAACTGCTGGAGACAAATTGTCCATCCAACTTTCGGATACTTATCTAAAAGCATAAATATCGCTTTCAAGCGCAGTTCATGATTTGCTGCTGTCTGAGGCATCCAGGCACGAAGAATGCAATTAAGAGAATTGATGGGTTTATTTGACAAATTATCATTGTTTTCTATTTCAGAAAGTTGCCCTAGAATATTTACTACTCTCGGAAAAGTGGTTGGGTTCCAAGCAAGTCCTTCAAGAGCCCAAAGCAGTCCCGTACGCGGATATGAATTAAATACAGTGGTATTGACTGGTTTCAATAACCCTCGGATCTCGGACCTTTCTGAACGCAGATCACGTTCAATGATATTAAGAAACTCAGTAGGAGCAGCTTCTGCATAAAAAGGAAGTTCACAATGATTGGCCTCTAGCTTTCTAGTCGTGACAGGAACAAGAAGATCACGCACGATTTTTGCGGCTTCAAATTCCCCGTCAAAGCTAAGGCGATTCCCGAAGAGATTCTTACTGTACACCGCCAGTAAAACCAAAGTTTCGCAAACGCCTTTTCGCATTACATCTGAGTGCTCACGTCTTTTGCCATACATGGTTGCTGCCCAACGATCTTCCTCGGGTAAGTCGAGGGCAGGATCATCTTCACCCAATACAGTCCGCGCCACATCAAGAAAGCGGTCAAGATCGGCCTTGGTAACTGTGCTCGCAATTGCAAAGAGGGAATCGATTTTCGAAATCACCCCCCGATATTCTCCAATTGACCAGACTGGAGAGTCGTTGAGTCGCAACAAATCAAGAATGCTCTTTTCCAACTTCTCAAAAGGTGCATTAGCCAGATTGCACAACATAGTTCGATCCGCCTCATTCTGGGTGTCCCATGTACCGACGAGAACAAGCGGGACAAGACCTGATGCGACTCTTGGATCTTCAGCCCAAGCAGGTGTATGGATTGCCGGAATCTCCGAGAGTTGACGTCGCAGAACCGTCAACGAACGGCCAGAATCGTTAGCTAGTTTCGCTATCTCATCGCGCGATTTTCCCATTGCTTTCAGAGCATTAGTGAACGGCTCGAGTCCGAGCGGGTCCAATACGAGATGAGGTTTCATGCTAGTAGCATTGCGGGGATACACAACAATGGTTCGTAGCGATGTACTGTAGGGGCCAAGCTCACGCTCCACTTCCCGTGTATGGGCTACTGCAATGAAATCGGTAGTGCCTTGAGCAAGTTGCGGCAGTATTCCTGCCTTGTCAAACACTAATACTCGATCCCTATACTGTTTAAGCTCGTGGTTTGCCAATACTTGACTTAAAAATGCCAGTGCCTCTTCAACGGAATCAGCCGCAATTATTAATGGGTTTGTATCGCCTTTCTCAAAGAAGGATTTGATCCTGCCGTTCCACGCCTCGGTTGCTGTAGCAAAAAGAGAGGGATGAAGCGCAGGGGTCGATACGTTAGCCCAATCGCTCCAGCAACGTTCAAGGGTTCTGATGCCTTGAGATGGACGTTCCATTTGGTTCGCAAACCAGATCTGGGCCGCGAGCGATCGCTCTATCCACTGCTCAAGATCGCTGGCGTCATATGCACGAATGTCTTTCCAGAGCTTCTTGTCTTTCATTTCCGCGACCCAGGCAGCTTTTCTTGGCCACCGCCTTGGAGTGACAAAGACAAACGTGATATTTGCCCTTTCTGCGCTCTTTACCGCTCGGACGCTTTTTTCAAAATCATTGTTTGCCTTGTCCTTAATGTTCGCGTTGACCCCGAACTCCCACCCAGATGTGCCCGAAGGTATCCAAGGTGTGCCGGAGCTGGCCTCAATAAAGCCATCCCAGCCGGCACGTTCGGCATCGTCGTTGCCAGGAAAATCCACTTTTTGAAGATCGTTTCCCGTGGAGTGAATGAGCGTTCGTAGCAACACTGAAAGCTTAGTACGTGCGGAAATTGTCGTTGTGAACCAATTCATGAGATCGTTGGCTCGAACCTTTAGAAAGGGAGGCACGTAAAGGCATGACTTTTGAATTACCTTAGTCGTTTGATTAACTTCTGTCATATGCTGTCTGTAAATCAAAAATGGACTTGATGATGATTTCAAAAATGCGTTCAAAATATCCCATCGTATTGGGTATTTGCAGATGTTTTACTAGTAAAACATCAATATACGTTCTTATGGTTAATGCAGGTCAGTTTAATAACTGTCTTAATGATAAATATACAACGATCTATAATTTTTACTGAACATGAGCATTCAACACTTCTCCAAGACGGTACTCATTAGTATATTTTTTTTGTATATTTAATTGATCCGATTATGTATTAAGCTCGCCATCTCTTATCGTCGAAGATCTAGTTACTTCATATTTACTACTGACTCGGTGAGTTGCAATTTTGCTTGATCTGAGGGTATTTCTAATAACACATTACTGCTATGACATTTTTTGTGGTAGAGATAGCTATCTATATTTTGGTGATGCATTATATTTATATGGTGTATTTATGGCAAAATTTCATGATTGAAGCAATATTTGATAGTACTTAATGTGGAGATGAGTAATATTGCTAAAAACATATGAAATTATCATGTGGCCGTTAGGTTTTTTTATGGGAGTGTAACCATATTTATTAATAGATATAAAAGTTTTTCACTTACTTATATTCCTCTATAAAAATCGTAACTTATTCTTTTGTATTTAACGCGCCTCTAAATATTATCAGGATTTTGGTGCAAATAAGGATCTTATTGATGGCGAAAAATATCGTATACTATAGCAAATAGAAGTCACCACTAGGAAACTCAGGCGAACAACCATGCCGATCTTCCGGTGCAAGATTAATCTTGTGTAAACAAATCTACAGATCCGAACATGTATCTCAAGGCAGATATCAGCACAAAGGAGGACGCTACAATGCCATTCGGTAGAAGCATATTCAATATCATCTGTTGGCAATGAAATATGGAGTTATGACATTGAAATTAAATGAATTGTCCGGCACAACTGCACACCTCACCGGCTTGAACAACATCAATATACTTGTGGGGCGAAACGGCTCGGGAAAGAGCCGCTTTTTTCGCGACATCGAGGCAAGGACCAGCCAGCATAAGAAAGAATTTTATGTCCGGTATGTCAGTCCAGAAAGAGCTGGGTCATTCAAGCGTGATGGTCAGATCCTTACAAATATGAGCGACAGTCCAGAATGGCTGCGGCAGACGCGTGCAGTCAATCAAGCCAGGGATTTCAAATCAGCATCGGCGTTGCTCTTTCGCGAGACTGAAACCCTTTATCTGCGGCGGCTTGCAAGTACACCAGAAATTCGTTTGGATCCGAAACGCAATTTTGAGACAGACCGATTAAACAAAGTAAATCAATTGCTCACTAATATTTCGCTCGAGATAAGCAATACCGATATCGAGTTTCGCTCGCTATTCAATGGTGAAACAATTGATCCGCAACAAATCAGTAGTGGAGAATCAGAAGCTGTATCCTTGGCGTCTGAAATTCTTTATTTTTTTGATACGATTGATCCCGCGAAGTTCAATGTACTCCTCCTTGATGAGCCGGACGTACATCTTCACCCAGATTTGCAGGCACGACTCGGTAAGCTAATCATCTCTATGATTGATGAGTATAAAGACAACGCGGACAGCATAGCCGTATGCATCTCCACACACAGCTCTCCGCTAGTCTGTTCTCTCGCGGCATCGCCGTACGTATCGATTGGCACAAAGAGCTTTGCGGTCGATAGCGTTGAACTAAAACCGGCCAGCGACGAACTTCGAAAGATTGCTCCATTCTTTGGACATCCCCTCTCCCTTTCGCTTAGCGATGATGTAGCTCTGATCCTCGAAGGAGAAGATGATGAGCGCGTCTGGCAACAAGCTGCGCGAACGTCACAGGGCAAGATCAAAGTCTTTCCTGTGCTGGCCGACAGTGTCAATCAGCAAGGCGCTCTTGAGACTTTCTGTATCCAACTGCTAAAAACACTCTACGACAACCCAGTCGCCTTTTCGATTCGCGACGGCGACGGTGTGGTGGGCCAGCCGCTTGAACACCGCCTACCCCTTAGACGTTACCGTCTCCAGTGCTACGCAATAGAGAATGCCCTATTGACTGACTCATGTCTTTCCGTAATGGGGACGAGTTGGGAAGAATTCGTGACCAAAGCCTGGGAATGGATCAAGGATCATTCAGGCCATCCTGAAACCGCTCTCATTGAGCAGCTAGTTAGATCGAGTGATCGCCTGAGGCATAAGAAGATTAAAAAAATTCGTAACCTCATCTGCGACATCGCCGGTTGCAAGAAACCTTGGGAGGTCGTAGTCGGTCAAGCAATCGCAAAGCTGACAAGAGAAGATCTGGCCAATTCGAACATGCTAATCGATTTCCTCGGCGCAGAAATGGTTAGCAACGTCATCTTCAGAGATGATCTATGAGAGGTGTTCGATACCATGACAGCACTAGGCGCGCACTCATGGTATCGGAACTCATATGATGAATATTATTTTCCGCGTAATAAGCGACTTATAAACAAACCTCACTCCCACTCAATAGTGGCAGGCGGCTTGCCGGAGACGTCATAGACCACCCGGTTGATACCACGGACTTCATTAATGATCCGGTTAGACACGCGACCGAGAAGGTCGTAAGGGAGCTCGCTCCACTTGGCAGTCATGAAATCGGAGGTTTCGACAGAACGCAGGCTCACAACCCATTCATAGGTACGGCCGTCGCCCATGACACCTACGCTCTTTACAGGAAGGAACACAACGAAGGCCTGGCTCACCTTGTCATAGAGATCGGCCTTACGCAGTTCTTCAATGAAAATGGCATCGGCTTCACGCAGAAGATCTGCATATTCGCGTTTCACTTCACCCAGAATGCGAACCCCCAGACCCGGACCCGGGAACGGATGGCGGTAGACCATCTCAGCGGGAAGACCGAGGGCAATGCCGAGTTCACGGACTTCGTCCTTAAAGAGGCTGCGCAGCGGTTCAAGAAGCTTCAGATGAAGCGTGTCGGGCAGGCCGCCCACATTGTGGTGGCTCTTAATAACCTTAGCTTTTTTGGTTTTTGCACCGGCAGACTCAATCACGTCAGGGTAGATCGTGCCCTGAGCAAGCCATTTGGCGTTTTTGATTTTGGCAGCTTCTTCTTGGAAGACGTTGACGAATTCACGGCCGATGATCTTACGCTTCTGCTCGGGATCGGAAACACCTGCCAGAGCATTCATGAAGCGATCAATGGCGTCCACCACAATGAGCTTCAGGCCCATATTCTTTTCAAAAGTCTCACGAACCTGTTCGCGCTCATTCTTGCGCAGCAGACCATTGTCGACGAAAACGCAGGTCAAGCGCTGACCGATTGCACGGTGGATGAGCGCTGCGGTGACGGAACTGTCGACGCCGCCTGAAAGGCCGAGAATCACTTCCTCATCGCCCACTTCGGCGCGAATTTTCTCAACGGCTTCCTTGGCGTAGTCACCCATGATCCAGTCAGGCTTGCATTTGCAGATGTCAAGGACGAAGCGCTGGAGAATTTCACGGCCTTTAACGGTGTGCGTGACTTCCGGGTGGAACTGCACGGCATAGAAGCCCCGGGCTTCATCAAACATACCGGCAATAGGACACGACGGCGTAGAAGCCATCACTTTGAATCCCGGAGGAAGCTCGGAAACTTTGTCGCCGTGGGACATCCAAACTTTCAGCATGCCTTCGCCAGCTTCGGTCTGGAAGTCTTCGATGCCCTCAAGAAGCTTGGAGTGATTGCGGGCACGGACTTCGGCATAGCCGAATTCACGCTTGGTACCGCTTTCGACCTTGCCGCCGAGCTGCTGCGCCATGGTCTGCATGCCGTAGCAGATCCCGAGGACGGGAATGCCCGCTTCAAAAACGGCTTGGCTCGCTTGGTCGTTGCTTTCCTCATAGGCGCTCATGTGGGAGCCCGAGAGAATGATGCCTTTAGGGGCGAATTCACGAATGAAATCAGCAGAGACGTCGTTCGGATGAACTTCGCAGTAGACGTGGGCTTCGCGCACGCGTCGGGCGATCAACTGGGTCACCTGGCTGCCGAAGTCCAGAATCAGGATGCGGTCGTGAGACATGGGTTGGAATGCTTCTTTTGTGGAGGAGACTGAGGTGCGCAGCTTGGCGATTGAAGTGTTTTCAGCGAATCAACATGGCCGAAAACTTTCAAGCTTTGCGCGGGCGTTACTGTAACAGAAATAAGAAAGGCGCCCGCACCGCTTGAGCTTGCTGCCTGCGGGCTTCGGGCGCCTTCTCCGACATAAAGTCGGCGGCCTATCGATTAGTTGGCCTGACGATAGTTCGGGGCTTCCTTCGTGATCTTCACGTCGTGGACGTGAGATTCACGCATGCCAGCCGCCGTGATCTGCACGAAGCGTGCGCGGGTGCGCATTTCATCAATCGTGCGGCAGCCGCAGTAGCCCATGGAGGAACGCAGACCGCCGATCATTTGATAGATGATCGCGGAGATGGAACCCTTAAAGGGCACCATGCCTTCAATGCCTTCCGGGACGAACTTATCGATGTTGCCCTGGTTGTTGTCCTGGAAGTAGCGGTCGGCAGAACCCTTGCCCATCGCGCCGAGCGAACCCATGCCGCGGTAGGACTTATAGTTGCGGCCCTGATAAAGGATCACTTCGCCCGGAGCTTCTTCCGTGCCGGCGAACATGCCGCCCATCATGACAGAATTAGCGCCGGCCGCGATGGCCTTGGAAATATCGCCCGAGAAGCGGATGCCGCCGTCGGCGATGCAGGGAACACCGGTGCCCTGAAGAGCTTCTGCGACATTGCTGATGGCTGAAATCTGGGGCACGCCGACACCGGCAACGATGCGGGTAGTGCAGATGGAGCCCGGGCCGATACCGACCTTGACGCCGTCAGCGCCGTGTTCGACAAGCGCGAGGGCAGCTTCGCCGGTAGCGATATTGCCGCCGATAACCTGAAGGTTCGGGTAATGCTGCTTGACCCACTTCACGCGGTCAAGAACACCCTTGGAGTGACCGTGAGCGGTGTCGACGACGATAACGTCAACGCCTGCGTCAACGAGCTTTTCAACGCGCTCTTCGGTACCTTGACCAACAGAAACAGCAGCGCCGGCGAGGAGCTTGCCCTGAGCATCCTTGGCGGCGAACGGATGATCGGTCGCCTTGGTAATGTCCTTAACGGTCATGAGGCCGGCAAGACGGAAGTCCTTCGTAACAACGAGAACACGTTCGAGACGATGACGGTGCATCAGGTTCTTGGCTTCTTCAAGCGAAGCGCCTTCATGCACAGTGACGAGGCGTTCACGCGGCGTCATGACTTCACGAACCGGAACGCTCATGCGGGTTTCAAAGCGGAGGTCACGGTTTGTGACCATGCCGAGCACCGTACCGTCTTCAGCAACCACGGGCAGACCCGAGATGCGGTGTTCGCGCGCGAGAGCAATCACGTCGCCCACGAGCATTTCCGGCCCAATGGTAATCGGTTCGGAAACAACGCCGGATTCATGGCGCTTCACCTTAGCGACTTCAGCAGCCTGCTGATCGGCAGTCATATTCTTGTGAATAAAGCCGACGCCGCCTTCCTGAGCGAGCGCAATCGCGAGCTTGGCTTCAGTGACCGTATCCATGGCGGCTGAAACCATCGGGATGTTGAGCGAAAGACCGCGCGTGAGCTGAGTCTGCAGCTGCGTATCGCGGGGGAGAATTTCCGAATAGGCGGGAACGAGCAGTACGTCGTCGAACGTAAGAGCCGTCTGAAGGAGTCGCATAACAACCTCTGAGTGCAAAAAAAAATACACCGCTTGATTCTCAAAGGCCTGCAAGTCGTCAGGCGAAGAGATCGGGGTACGGCACGTAAATGATGTTCGATCGGCTCGAAGCTTGAAACTTCGAGCGGAAGGTCCGCGAAACACTTAAAGCGGGGATGAGATCCGCGAAGGGCGTTTGGGGAATTTCCGAGATTGATTGCGGCGG
>ULOE01029392.1_pt1 | contig 9646 bp, 5 predicted proteins | sample 1952291 | NCBI WGS metagenome assembly ULOE01 (sample SAMEA4835595, study PRJEB28245) | human gut metagenome | biome: gut microbiome; material: fecal sample | place: Denmark | collected 2008 | reverse complement strand
GATACGTCCGGTGACCGGATGGCGCCGGGTACCGAATGCACCGATGTGTCCGCGCAGGTTGCGTTTGTTGACCGGCCAGATGGCGGGAATCGCTTCGGCCATCATCTCCTTGTTTTTGCTGAGTTCCTCCAGCTCGTCGAGCGATTTGGACTCGAGGTACAGCAGTCGGCTCATTCCGTCCAGCTCTTTCCAGGTCGAAACCATCAGGGGCGTGTAGAGGTCGTTGTTCAGGTGTTTGTATTTGCTGTCCGGGTAGGGGGTATAGATTCCCTGCATATTCAGCGAATCGGTGCCGAACAGCGAACGGTAGACGCTGTTGTCGCGGTGGCGGATCTCCTGCAGCCGGGCCGTAGCGGCGCGCAGTTTGTCGTTCAGCATGTTGTATTTGATCAGCAGTTCGTTGTTGTCACGACTGATGCGGTACATTTTGGGCGTGTAGAAAAAGAACGAAAAAAGCACGTTTACGATCGAAGCGAGGATGAATCCGATCAGCACTTTTCGCAAAGCCCGGTAGAATTTGATCCGAAAAGGGATGGTGATGACCTCGTAAGTGAGGGTCTGCGGGTTGAATTTATAGCGTTTTTTTGCCATCGGATCATTTTATGTGCGCTGGGCACAACAAAATTAGACGAATTTATGTAATTTTACAACCTCTTTTGTGATTGCATTATTAACGCTCCCCAATCGAAGGATAGTATACCTCAATTATGGATTCGAATCAAATCAGAACGACATTTCTCGAATTTTTCAAGGGCAAGGAACACCTGATCGTGCCGTCGGCCCCGATGATCGTAAAGAACGACCCTACGCTGATGTTCACCAACGCGGGGATGAACCAGTTCAAGGATCTTTTCCTCGGCAACTCGCCGGTCCGCCACAAGCGTGTGGCCGATTCGCAGAAATGCCTGCGCGTATCCGGCAAACACAACGACCTCGAGGAGGTAGGCCACGATACTTACCACCATACGATGTTCGAAATGTTGGGCAATTGGTCTTTCGGCGATTACTTCAAGAAAGAGGCGATCTCATGGGCCTGGGAACTTTTGGTTGAGGTGTACGGCCTGCCCAAGGACCGCATTTATGCCACGATATTCGAAGGTAGTCCGGAGGAGGGGATCGACCGGGACAATGAGGCTTATACCTACTGGAAGCAATTTTTGCCCGAGGATCATATCCTGCTGGGCAACAAACATGATAATTTCTGGGAGATGGGGGACACCGGTCCCTGCGGCCCTTGCAGCGAAATTCATTTCGATTTGCGTGACGACGCCGAACGGGCGAAACTCGACGGACGTGAATTGGTCAATGCCGGACACCACCTGGTGATCGAAATCTGGAACCTGGTGTTCATGCAGTTCAACCGCAAGGCTAACGGCCAGCTCGAACCGCTGCCCGCACAGCATGTCGATACCGGAATGGGCTTTGAGCGTCTCTGTATGGTGTTGCAAGGTAAGCAGAGCAACTACGATACGGATGTATTCCAGCCTACGATCCAGCGTTTGGCGGCGATGGCCGGTAAAACATACGGTAAGGATGCCAAAGCCGATATAGCTATGCGGGTAATCGCCGACCACCTGCGTGCGATCGCTTTCTCGATCGCTGACGGCCAGTTGCCGTCGAATGTCAAGGCGGGTTATGTGATCCGCCGTATCCTACGTCGCGCTGTACGATATGGTTACACCTACCTCGGTTTCAACGAGCCGTTTATCTGTAAGCTGGTCGAAGGTCTGGTGCAGCAGATGGGCGACCAGTTTCCCGAACTGAGGGCGCAGCAGGATTTGATCACCAAAGTGATTGCCGAAGAGGAGAGCGCATTCCTGCGCACGTTGGCTACCGGGATCAACCTGATGGACGGTGTGATCGCGAAAGCCAAGGAGGCCGGAAAGGATACGATCAGCGGCAGCGACGCGTTCTTGCTGTACGATACCTACGGTTTCCCGATCGACCTGATCGAGTTGATCGCGCATGAGAACGGCATGAAAGTCGACGGAGACGCTTTCAGTAAGGAGTTGCAGAAACAGAAGGAACGCTCGCGCAATGCGGCTGCCGTAGATACCGACGATTGGGTGGAACTGTTCCCGATCTCCGAGAGTAAATTCGTAGGTTACGACTCCCTGGAAGCCGATGTCCGTATTTCGCGCTACCGCCGGGTGAAGACCAAGAATAAGACCTATTACCAATTGGTATTCGATCAAACCCCGTTTTACGGGAACTCCGGCGGACAGGTAGGTGATCAGGGCATCCTCGAAAGCGACGGCGGAACGGTTCGGGTTACCGATACCCAGAAAGAGAATAACCTGACCGTGCATATCGTCGAAAACCTGCCGGAAGATATTACCGCCACTTTCCATGCCGTGGTCGACAAGCAGCTGCGCGATGCGAGCGCGAATAATCACTCAGCTACACACTTGATGCATAAAGCTTTGCGTACGGTATTGGGTACGCATGTCGAGCAGAAGGGTTCGTTGGTGACGCCCGAATACCTGCGTTTCGACTTTTCGCATTTCCAGAAGGTGACCGATGAGCAAATCCGGGAGGTAGAGCGACTCGTGAACCACGATATTCGCGCGAATTTTCCGTTGGAAGAGCGCCGCGACTGTCCGATAGACGAGGCCCGCACGCTCGGTGCGATGATGCTTTTCGGCGAAAAGTACGGCGACCGGGTGCGCGTGGTCAAATACGGCGATTCGGTCGAGCTGTGCGGGGGAACGCATGTCTCCGCCACCGGTAATATCGGGTTGTTCAAGATTGTCGGCGAAAGTGCCATCTCGGCCGGTGTCCGGCGGATCGAAGCCGTGACGGGGGTTGCGGCGGAACAGTTTGTATATGGTCTCGAAGATTTGCTCCGGGCTGTTCAGAAGCATCTGAATAATCCGTCGATCGAGCAGGCCGTCCGGCGTCTGATCGAAGAGAATGCCGAAATGAGCCACCAGATCGAGCAGGTTACCCAGGAACGTATTGCGGCATTGACACAGGCATTTGCCAAAGCGGTCGTCGAGGAGGAAGGAATGCATCTGATTGCACGTCAGATAAGCGCGAATTCCGATGTAATCAAAGGTATTGCTTTCGGTCTGCGGCCGATGTTTGCGGATTTAGTCTTTGTCGGGGGCACGACCGTCGGCGAGAAAGTATCGCTCACGGTTATGCTCGGGGAGGAAATCGTAGCCCAGGGGATCAATGCTTCGCAAGTAATCCGCGAAGCGGCCAAAGAGATCAACGGGGGCGGCGGCGGCCAACCCTTCTTTGCTACGGCGGGCGGTAAGAATGCCGACGGACTCGACAACGCGATTCTCAAGGCTGTCGAATTGATCCGGGCCGGAATATCCGCAGACGGGGAATAACCGTTTCCGGGGAGTGATCCCACGCGGGGCGTTCGTTCTGGATGAACAGAAAAACGAAATTAAACAGATAAGATTATACAAGTATGTCGAATAAAGTATTGCTGATGATTTTGGATGGCTGGGGCAAAGGCGACCACGGCCATGACGATGTAGTTTACTGCGCCCGTCCCGAATATATTATGGGATTGGAGAAAAAGTATCCCAATGCCGAGCTGCGTACCGACGGAGAGAATGTCGGACTGCCCGACGGCCAGATGGGCAATTCGGAGGTAGGACACCTCAATATCGGTGCGGGCCGCGTGGTCTATCAGGATCTCGTGAAGATCAATATCGCCTGCCGCGACAACTCGATCCTGAAGAACCCCGAGGTCGTGAAGGCATTTACTTATGCTAAGGAGAACGGCAAGCAGGTGCATTTCATGGGGCTGTTGTCGGACGGAGGGGTGCACAGCTCGCTGGACCACCTGCTCAAATTGTGCGACATCTCCAAGGAGTACGGTGTCAGTGACAAGACTTTCGTCCACTGCTTCATGGACGGCCGCGACACCGATCCGCGCAGCGGTAAGGGTTTCATCGAGAGTTTGCGGGACCATTTGAAGGTTTCCGGGGGCAAGATCGCTTCGATCATCGGCCGTTACTATGCGATGGACCGCGATAAACGCTGGGAGCGTGTCAAGGAAGCATACGACCTGTTGGTGAACGGCACGGGCGAGAAAGCGTCCGATCCGGTTGCCGCCGTGCAAAAATCCTATGACGAAGGTGTGACCGACGAGTTTATCAAGCCGATCGCCTGTGTCGGTGCGGACGACCAACCGTTGGGGCTGATTCGGCCGGATGATATGGTTATTTTCTTCAATTTCCGCAATGACCGGGCGAAAGAGCTGACGATCGTGCTGACCCAGGAGGATATGCCCGAATACGGCATGAAAAAATTGCCGCTTTACTACTGCTGTATGACGCCTTACGATGCGAAATTCCAGGGGTTGCATATTCTTTTCGACAAGGAAAATGTCAACAACACCATCGGTGAATACGTTTCGTCGAAGGGACTTAAACAATTGCGTATCGCCGAAACGGAGAAGTATGCGCACGTTACTTTCTTCCTCAATGGCGGCCGTGAAGAGAAATTCGATCATGAGGAGCGGATCCTGGTTGCATCGCCTAAGGTGGCTACCTACGACCTGAAGCCGGAGATGAGTGCCTACGAGGTGAAAGATGCCTTGGTCGCCGAACTGAACAAAGGTACGTTCGACTTCATTTGTTTGAACTTCGCCAACGGCGATATGGTGGGCCATACCGGTGTTTACGAGGCGATTGCCAAGGCTGTGAAAGCAGTGGATGCCTGTGTGCACGATGTCGTTGAGGCGGCCAAAGCCAATGGCTATGAGGTGGTGCTTATCGCAGACCACGGCAATGCGGACCATGCCGAAAATAAGGACGGTTCACCCAATACGGCCCATTCGCTCAATCCCGTTCCGATTATCGTGGTTTCGGACCGGGTGAAAAGTGTGCACAATGGCGTGTTAGCCGATGTGGCTCCTACCGTACTGAAACTGATGGGGCTTCCTCAGCCTGCCGAGATGACTGGGAAAGCATTGGTGGAATTTTAGTCCGGGATTAATTTTGTTACCGAACCGGGATAGCTTTGCTATCCCGGTTTTGTTGTTTAGGATGTTTTCCATACTTAGATGATTTATATCTAATTTGTTGACAATTATGCACTTGTTGCTTTATGTTGCTTTAACCGCTTTTATTCCTTAATAAAATCGAAAATCAGGGGTAAGAACTGCAATATGTGGCGGGTATTTTACCGTATGTTAATCTTGAGTGAACATTGAGGAAAAGGGCATATCCTACTTTTGTCGCGAACCCAAATACAATGATCGATGAAAAGATTTTTATTCCTGATTGTTTTTTTTGTTATGCCCTGTCTGCTGTCAGCAGGTCCGGTCGAACCTGCAGCGGACAGACAAACCCACAGCCTCTATGGGCTGGTTACGGACTTGCAGGGTGAACCGCTTCCGTATGCGGTAATCAGTATTCCGGGCACAGCTTACGGCACCACTTCAGGTCCGGATGGAAATTATCGGCTGAGTGGCTTGAACCCGGGCACTTATTCGGTGGAAGGCAGTTTTTTAGGATACAAAACCTTTGTGAAACAGATGACCCTGGGCGGCTCAGACGTTAAGTTGGATATTGTGATGGAAGAAGTTTCCCATCAAATAGATGAAGTCGTGGTTTATGGCAATCTGACGCGAGGACAGGCCAAAGCCCTGAATACCCAGAAGAATGACTTGCGTATTGTCAATGTGGTCGATTACGAACAGTTCGCCAAGTTTCCGGACCGCAATACGGCTGATGCGCTTCAGCGGATTCCGGGAGTCTCCATTTCCAAAGACCAGGGAGAAGGAGAGTATGTGATGATTCGCGGTTTATCGCCGGAATTCAATTCGGTGCAACTTAACGGGCAACGCATTCCCAGTCCGGACAAAGACGATGCGCGGGGTACGGGCATGGGCTTGCTGCTTGCCGATATGATGCAGTCTATCGTTGTTTACAAAACGATGAGCGCCGATATGGATGGCGATGCGATTGGCGGGACGGTGGATTTTAACCTGAAAGAGGCTCCCGACAAAACCATGCTTTCGGCCATGGTCCAGGGAGGTTATAATGCCCAGCATTCCGAATACAACCATTGGGGCAAAGATTTGGAACATGTGTCGGTGATGTACGGTAGCCGTTATTTCAAAGATAAGAAATTGGGATTGTTGGTTAGCGGAAGTTATGACAATAACAACATCGGATCGATCCTGAACCAGTACACTTATGTCGGTAATACAGACCAAATCCAGGATAAACGCTGGAACGACTATGATGTCCACCGTACGCGATACGGACTGATTGTCAGTCCCGATTTCCGATTCAATGAAAAGAACAAAATCCGGGTGCTCTATACCTATAATCAATACAATGACGATGAAATTCGACGCCGGGCCGATTTTCTGATGACCGATCCGGAGAACAGCACGCTGAGGCGCGAGACGCGTAACCGTATCGAGAAGGTGAATACTTCGATGCTGCAACTTACCGGGGAGCACTACATCGGCCGGGTCAAGCTCGATTATACGTTTGCCAACATTCATTCCAATATGGATGAACCGGATCAGAGCAATTACCGTTTCGAGGTGAAAAATGTGGATTTGTCCGGACTGACCAACCTGCAAAAATATGATCTGACCGGCCGCTCTGAGTTGCTGCCCGCAGGCGAACGGTTAAAGTTGAGTAAGGTCACTACGGCGTATGAAACGATGACCGATCGGGACAACAGCGCAAAGCTCAACCTGACCGTTCCGTTCGAAATGCTGGGGCGTGAGAGCAAAATCAAAACAGGCGTGAAGTGGTTGAAAAAGAAAAAGGATTACCTGATGGATACCTATACCGGTAAAATCGTGCAGGATGGGAATGCCAATTACATCGATGACGGTACTTTCGGCTTTATCGGAATCAAAACGGAGAACGGGGCCGGTATCGTGCCTGTCAGCTCTTATACGCTCGACAGTCCGGTGAATGCGGCCAGCTATGACGCATCGGAAGAGGTGATTAGCGCATATGCGATGGCCGAATTCCGCTGGCTCGCCCGTTTCACGACCTTAGCAGGCGTGCGCTATGAGCATACTAAGAACAAATATTATCACGATGAGACCGAGCGCCGTGGAAGTTCTTTGTATGGCAATCTCCTGCCCAGTGTCACGTTTATCTACAATTTAAATGACAAATCGAATCTGAAAACCGCATATTCGAACGGATTGAGTCGTCCGTCCTATTCGAAGTTGGTTCCGTACTACGCAAAAGACGATCAATCGTTGACGATTTCCGAGGGAAATCCCAATCTGAAACCGACTATCGGCCACTCGTTCGATTTACTGTATGAACGCTATACCAATAATCTGGGGATGATTACCGCAGGACTATTTTTCAAAAAACTCGACGATCAGGTGAATTCTCAGGTCGAATATCAGATCATCGACGGCGACCGGTATGAAGTAACCAAACCCGTTAATATGGGGTCGGCCAAAGTTTGGGGAGCGGAAATCGCATTGAACAAGCGGTTCCGCAATTCGGGCATTCCTTTTATCAAACATACCGGCATTTATGCCAATTATACCTTTACCCGGTCCCGCTCCGAATTTGCCGGCCGTACGTTGGTCATGGGCAATAGTCCGGAGCATGTGGCCAACTTGTCTCTCTTTTTCGATCATGAACGGTCCGGATGGTCGTTCGCTTGGACGAATGTCTACCGTTCGCATATTTTAACGAGTATTGGAACGGACAATATGAACGATGTCTATTTCGGACAGGAATTCAATATGGACCTGTCGGTTTCGAAACGTATCTGGAAAGGACTTACCGCACAGTTACAGATCAATAACCTGACCGATCAGTCTGCCCGTGAGTATCTGGGCAATCCCTCCCAATCCGGCACCCGTTTGCAGCAGACCGAATACTACGGGCGGCGGTATGTCCTGAGTCTGATTTGGAAACTTTAATACTGTGATTTGATGAATACACGAATTTGTCTTTTGATATTCAGTGCGTTGCTTTGTCGTATTAGTGCCGGGGCACAGTCCTATGCCGAACAAAGCCGGTTTTCCGCTCCGTCTGCCCGGCAGGCCGTGGCTGTGGATAAACAATATGTCTATGCGATCGAGAACACGTCTTGGGTAAAATATACCCGTTCCGGAGATTCGGTGGGTGGATGGAAAGATAGTGTCCCTGCCGGCTTGAAACATATGAACAGTGGGGTAGTCGTAAAAGGAAAACTTTATTGTGCGCATTCTAATTATCCGTTCCTGCCGATGAGCAGTTCTGTGGAGATTTTCGATGTCCGGACCCTGCGGCATGTTGGTTCGGTCGGTTTGGGGATCGATCTGGGTTCCTGCACCTGGGTGCTGCCTGCTCCTAAAGGATGGTACCTCTTTTTCGCCCATTATGAGAATCGGTCGCAGCAGCCCGGTTGTGATGTGAGCTGGTCTCAACTGGTCGAATATGACAAGCATTGGCGTAAACGCAGGGCTTGGGTGCTTCCTGCCGCACTCGTACCTGAAATCAGGCCGTATAGTCTCTCCGGCGCGGTGCAAATTGGGGATGTGTTTTACTGTACGGGACACGATGCCCGCAAATGTTACCTGTTGAGAATCCCGTCCGAGGGTGTGGCATTGGAATGGATCGGAACGGTTTCGATTCCTTTCAATGGTCAGGGGATTGTGTTGGATGATCACGGTGTCCTGTGGGGTATCGACCGCAAAAGCCGTGAGGTAATCCGGGCTGTCCGAGTGCCGAAATGAAAGATATCGGTCATGCGTGAATGTTAAACGTCCCGGTCTCATCATGAGACCGGGACGTTTCAGGTTAGGAATATGAAGGGTTAAAATTCGCCGATCAGGTCCCGGATTACGACCGAAGCGCAATGGCATCCGAATAGAGCCGGCATGTAGGAGATCGTGCCGACATTCGATTTTTTGTTCGTCTCCTCGCACAGGACCATCGATCCTTCGCGGACCGGTTCCGGGGAGAAAACCACTTTAAATCCTTTACGAATGCCCAGTTTGTGCAGTCTTTTGCGCAGCATGTGTGCGAGCGGACAGTGGTGCGATTTTGAAATATCCTTTATTTCCAGTAAAGTAGGGTCTGTTTTTGCTCCGGCACCCATCGAACTGACCAACGGAATGCCGCGCTCCAGGGCTCCTTTGATCAGGTTGACTTTCGGCGCGAGCGTATCGATGGCATCGATCACATAGTCGAACCGCTCCCGGTCGAGCAGGGCGTCGGTCGCATCGTCTTTGATAAATTCCCGGACCACGTCGAGTGTGATCTGCGGATTGATGTCGCACAACCGTTCCGCGAGTACTTCGGCTTTCGGCCTGCCAATCGTGCTGTGCAGGGCTACCAGTTGCCGGTTGAGGTTTGAAGGCGAAACGCAGTCGGCGTCTACGATCGTCAGTCGCCCGATTCCGCTGCGGGTGAGCATCTCGGCTGCATAAGCTCCCACGCCGCCTAAACCTACCACCAATACATGGGCCTGTCGGACCAGTGCCAGTTTCTGCCCGCCGAGTAACAATTCCGTCCGTTCGAGCCAATCGTTCGTCATATTCTGTTTTGTCATCTGTTGTGTGATTGCGTTGCCGGGTGCCCTCAGGGAGTTTTAAATAGGCGCCGGTAGTTGTCGTAAACCGTCTCTTTCCACTCTGCTACGGTTTTGCCGGTGATCGCTGCGGCCGTCGCATAGGTTGCGGCGATCGGCAATG
>ULOE01049198.1_pt1 | contig 9745 bp, 10 predicted proteins | sample 1952291 | NCBI WGS metagenome assembly ULOE01 (sample SAMEA4835595, study PRJEB28245) | human gut metagenome | biome: gut microbiome; material: fecal sample | place: Denmark | collected 2008 | reverse complement strand
GGACTGTTTTGCAGCGAGTGGGTTCTTTTCAAGTCTGGTTATCAGCTGCGTCGAAAGAAACTTTGTGTTTGAATGAATTTTTTGCAAAATTCATAAAAAACACTGCGTTCCTTTCTCCTTTTCCCCAAAAAGCTACGCTTTTCGGAGGCCCCGATAAGAGATGCTTATCGCCTCTGTCTTTTTTATATCCAAAATCTTGAGACTCGCCGAGTCTCTTTTTTATTTTAATTTGTGGTGTTGTTATGTTAAAAGATTTACATATTCATATTGAAAGAGGACCTTACACTTTAGAATGGATTGAAAAGTTCATTTCAAAAGCTCAGCAAATGGAACTTGATGAAATTTGCCTGCTTGAACATTCAATTAGATTTAAAGATTTTCATCCCACTTTTAAAGAAGCAAGAAATTATAATAATTACCAAAGAAGGTGGTTTGACGAAAAAGCCAAAACTGCACATACGCTTGATGAATTCAAAGAACTTGCAAGCAAAGTGCGCTTGAAAAACTATCCCGTAAAGGTTAGCTTCGGGCTTGAAGTTTGCTGGTTTGAGCAACATTCAAATTTAATAAGCGAACTCGTAAGCGACGGTTTTTTTGATTATCTTTTAGGCTCAGTTCATTGGGTCGATAATTGGACTTTTAACCAGCGAAAGTATCAGTGGCTCGGGCGTGATACAGATGAAATTTATACTCGCTATTTTGAACTTGAAAACTCACTTGTTCAAAGTGATATATTTGATATTATAGCACATCCCGATTTAATAACCTGCCACAATATTTATCCTTCCTTTGATTTGTGTGATCAGTATGACGGATTGTGCAAAAATATAAAAAAACATAATATGTGCCTTGAAATGAATACATCAAAAGGATTGGGAGTTAATAAAGAATTTCTTGACTTTGCGCTTAAAAACAGCGTTAAATTTTCAACCGGTTCTGATGCACACAGGGTTGAAGATGTCGGCAGAAAAATAAAGGAAGCAGATATGCTTATATCCCGTAGCTTGAAGTAATAGGGTCTTTAAAAAGCGGAATAATCGGCGGTGCAAAGGTGAACAAAATAAATATTGTACCGCAAACAGCAAACAATATAATTGAAATGATATTTGCGCTTACGCTTTGCAATTTATCACTTTTAATAACGGCATAATCTACTGCAAATGCGCAAAATACGCCGATAAAAAATGATGCAATGTTTAATAAATCAATATTTTTTCCGATTATCCCTGTGTAAGTATAGAAAAATGAAAGTGTTATTCCCATTCCTACAAACACACCGATGAATTTTGCCGGGAAAATATTTTTTGATTTATGCATTATAAAATATTGAGCGACCGTCCATATTAAATAAGGAAAGAAAATCAATTTTAAATGTTCCCACGGACTTTCGTTAATGGGGCAAAATAAGCCAACAACAGTATTGTTACCGCTCCATTCAAAAACGAAATGTGCAAGCGTACCTATAACGCTTACAAACACAAAACCAATAATGTCAAGCTTTAATAATGTTTTACTCATTTTATCACCTATAATATTGTATGTGGTAAATTGCTCTATTATAAATTGAAATATTTGCTTGACATTTTGTTTAACTTATGATAAAGTATAACACGCACGAGATGTGCATAAAACTTGACAGGTTCAACCCGTCAACTTGCAGAAGTACTCAAGTTGGTGACGAGGCGCCCCTGCTAAGGGCGTAGGTCGGGTAACCGGCGCGAGAGTTCGAGTCTCTCCTTCTGCGCCAAAAAAGGAAGTATCATTTTTGATACTTCCTTTTTTGATGCGAAGAACAGAGAGTCGAACAAGGCAATTTCGTCAAAAGAAATTTCGTGTTTGAATGAATTTTTTCAAAATTCATATTAAACACTACATTCCTTTTTCCTCTCCACAAAAAGTTGACACTTTTTGTGGGAATTTTTGATTTTGCACCATGGTGTGAACAAAACTGATGATAAAACGCTCTACAACTTGGTAACATCTTGAAAGTTGAAAAAACATAATGTAAAATAGTATTGCACACTATGAGAAATAAAAGAGTATTTTGAGGTAGGGAAGTCCCGAATAAAAGACAGATTGATTTTTCAATCTGTCTTTTGTTTTGCCTAAATATTTCGCTTGAAATGAGTATATATTATATAGTATAATAAAAAACGGTGATGTTTTATGAAACAGTTTTTAGAAGTAGGAAAATTAAATAATACACACGGTATCAAAGGTGAGTTGAAAATGCAACTTTGGTGTGATGATATTGAATTTTTGAAACAGTTTAAAACTTTGTATTTTGATGATAAGGGGCAAAACAGTGTTGAAATTACATCTGTAAGGTCCCAAAAAAATCTTGCAATAATAAAGCTTAAAGGTATTGATTCAATCGAGCAGGCGGAAACCGTAAAAGGTAAAATTCTTTATTGTAACCGTGACGATGCTTCTATTGATGAAGATGCTAATTATATTGCAGACCTTATCGGCTGTTATGTGGTGGATATAGATACCGAAGAAGAGTACGGAAAGGTTGTTGATGTGCTTAACTACGGTTCGTGTGATATTTATGATACAGAATCTTTGGAAAAGCATATTCTTATCCCTGCAACACCCGATATAGTTAAGGAAATAAATACGGAATATCAGGTTATTAAGATTAAGGCAATGAAAGGGCTTTTTGATGAGAATTGATATAATGACGCTTTTTCCCGATATGTGCAATGCTGTTTTGAGCGAATCAATAATAGGCAGAGCGCGCCAAGGAGGAAAAGTTGAAATAAATTGTGTTGATATTAGGAACTATACGCTTGATAAGCACAGGCGTGTTGACGATAAACCGTATGGCGGCGGAATGGGAATGATAATGGCACCGCAGCCTATTTTTGATTGCTATAAAGCAATAAGTGAAAATATAGGCGAAAAGCCGCATTTGATATATCTTACGCCACAGGGCAAAACACTTACTCAACAAAGAGTAAAGGAACTTTCAAAGCTTGATAATCTTGTGCTTTTGTGCGGGCATTATGAGGGTATTGATGAAAGAGTTATTGAAGAACTTGAACCTGAAGAAATTTCAGTCGGAGATTATGTGTTGACCGGCGGTGAACTTCCTGCTTTGATTGTGGCTGATTCGGTAGCAAGAATGTTGCCGGGTGTTTTAAGTGATGATGAATGTTTTGAAGAAGAAAGTCATTTTAATTCACTTCTTGAATATCCGCAGTATACACATCCGTCAAGCTGGAACGGCAGAGAAGTGCCTGATGTACTTCTATCAGGTCATCATGCAAAGGTTGATGAATGGCGCAGGCATAAATCACTTGAGCGTACATATAGGCGCAGGCCCGATATGCTTGAAAATGCCGAACTTGATAAAAAAGACAGAGAATTTTTGTCGAAACTTGAAAAAGAATAAAAAAATATGTGAAATATGCACAAATACCACTCAAAATTTTTATTTGAAATTAACAAGTCAAACGAAGTTACGGTATTATTGTTGACCGAATTTAATTTGGTGGTATAATAGTAATAAGAAAACAAAAACACTTATATTAACCACAATATATTGTACATTTAATGAGAGGTTTTAATTATGTTCGTTAAAGATGTTAAGGTAGAAAACCAGGTTGGTCTTCATGCTCGTCCGGCAACTTTCTTTATTCAAAAGGCAAACGAGTTCAAATCATCAATTTGGGTAGAAAAGGAAGAAAGAAGAGTTAATGCAAAGAGCCTTTTAGGTGTTCTTTCACTTGGTATTATGGGCGGAACTGATATTCGTATCATTGCCGACGGTTCAGATGAAGAAGCTGCTGTTGAAGGTCTTGTATCTCTCGTAAAATCAGGATTCACAGAATAATTATTGTTTTAAAATCAAAGAAAAAGGCATTGCTTCGGCAATGCCTTTATTTTTTAGTATAAATATGTTATACTTATGAAAACTTATTAGGCAGGTGATTTAATGACTGAAAAGCAATTGCGCAAAAAAGCTATGGCGTTGCCGCTTCATCCCGGCGTGTATATAATGAAAAATAAAGATAAAAAAATCATATATATCGGCAAGGCAAAAAAACTTAAAAACCGCGTTTCTCAATACTTTGGCAGTCATTCCAATCATTCGCTTAAAGTCATCAGAATGGTTGAAAATGTTGATGATTTTGATTACATTCTTTGTGACAGTGAGTTTGAAGCGCTTGTACTTGAATGTTCTCTTATTAAACAGCACCAGCCTAAATATAATATTTTGCTTAAAGATGATAAGGGCTATAATTATATCAAAATTACTAAAGAACAATATCCTAAAATCAGTGAATGTAAGCAAATGGCAGATGACAACTCGCAGTATATCGGCCCATATACTTCTAATTTTTCTGTTAAGCAGGCGGTTGATGAAACTTTGCGTATTTTTAAACTTCCGCGCTGTAATAAAAAATTTCCGAAAGATTATAAAAAAAGCCGCCCGTGTTTAAATGGGTTTATGGGGATTTGCAGTGCACCTTGTGCAGGCAAAATATCGCTTGAAGAATACAGAAAAAATATTGATGAAGCAATCGCATTTCTTAAAGGCGGAAGTGTAAAAGCCGTGAAAGAAATGGAAGCAAAAATGCTTGAATGTTCCGAAAATCTTCAATTTGAAGAAGCCGCAAAGCTTAGGGACAGAATAAAAGCTATTAAAAATCTTGAAGAAAAGCAAAAAGTGGTTTCAATCAATGTACCTGAAGAGGATGTTTTTGCACTTGTAAACGGTAAGAAAAAAGCTTGCTTTGAAGTTATAAGATTTGAACACGGAAAACTTACGGATACGGAATTTTGGCTTATTGATTCTGTTGATGATTTGCCGCAGGCAAGATTTGAACTTATCGAACGATATTATTCAATGCGTGACAGGGTTGCATCTCGCATTGCGATTGACGGTGAAGTTGAAGATGAAGAACTTTTAAAAGAATTTCTTGAAAACAAAAAGCAGAAAAAAGTTGAATTCATTCATCCGCAAAAGGGCGAGCATTTGTCAATTGTGAATATGTGTATATCAAATGCAAATGAGCATTTGGCGCAGCAGCAGGGTAGACTCGGCAGGGAAATTGCAACTCTTGAAGAACTTAAAAATCTTCTCGGACTTGATAAAATGCCTGAATATATTGAATCTTATGATATTTCGCATACTTTTGGCGCGGATAATGTGGCAGGTATGGTTGTTTTCCATAATGGCAGACCGATGAAAAGTGCTTATAAAAGATTTGCTATTAAAGGTTTTGACGGGCAGAATGATGTCGGCTCAATGCAGGAGGTTTTAACGCGCAGGTTTAATCATTATTATAATGATGAAGACGGAAGTACATTTAAAATTTTGCCTGATTTGATTTTGCTTGACGGCGGTGAACCGCAGGTTAGGGCTGTATTGCCTGTTGTTGCATCAATGGGACTTAATGTACCGGTTTTCGGTATGGTTAAGGATAGCAAGCATAGAACGCGCGCTATTGAAGTGGGTAATGGCGAGATAGAAATAAATTCCCACCGCCGGGTATTTACGCTTGTATCTAATATTCAGGAGGAAGTACACCGTTTCGCTATTTCTTATCATCATAATAAACATAAAAAAAGCACGCTTTCAACCTCTCTTACAAAAATTAACGGTATAGGCGATGCAAAAGCAAAAGCTTTGATGAAATATTTTAAAACAATTTCTGCAATTAAAGAAGCACGGGTTGAACAGCTTAGGCAGGTTGACGGTATTTCTGAAAAAAACGCTCAAGAAATTTACAATTTTTATCATAAATTGTAAAAATAATTTTAATTGACTTGACTATTATTTTTGTAATTTGTATAATAATAAGTGATTTATCAAAAAGATTGTAACTTTTTTATTTGAAATTAAGAGGAATCTGATTTATGATGCGAGTAATTACGGGCATTGCGCGCGGCAGAAAGCTTGAAACTTTGCCGGGCGAAGATGTCACAAGGCCTACAACAGAATCGGTCAAAGAAGCTGTTTTTTCTATGATTCAGTTTGAAATTGAAGATAAAAATGTTCTTGATTTGTTTGCAGGTTCGGGCCAGCTCGGTATCGAAGCACTTTCAAGGGGAGCTAAAAAATGCACCTTTGTTGAAAATAATAAGCAGGCTTATAATGTTATTGAAAATAATATTAAGCACTGCAAGCTTGAGCAGAACGCGAGAATAGTTATGAGTGACGCTTGCGCATTTCTTTCGAGAAGGGATAGTTTTGATATAGCGTTTCTTGATCCGCCGTATAAGCAGGGAATCATTGAAAAGTGCTTGCCTCTTCTTTTTCCTATGATGAGTGATGACGGTATAGTAATATGCGAAACTTCGCGTGATGAAGACTTGCCTGATGAACTTAACGGATTTTATGCTGATAGAGTCAGAACTTATGGTAAAACTAAAATTACCCTTTATAGAAGGGGGAATTAAAATAAGATGAAAATTGCTATTTGCCCCGGCAGTTTTGACCCGGTAACTTTGGGCCATAAAGATGTTATTGAGCGGGCTTCGCAGCTTTTTGATAAAGTTATCGTTTTGGTACTTAATAACAGCTCTAAAAAGCCTATGTTCACACTTGATGAGCGCATGGAATTTATAAAACGATGTGTTGATAAGGAAAATGTTGAAATTGATACATACTCCGGCCTTTTGGTTGATTATGCAAGGCAACATAATGTTAATGCCATAATTAAAGGGCTTCGTGCTGTGTCTGATTTTGATTATGAATTTCAGCTTGCACTTATCAATAAAAGCCTTTATCCAAAAATTGAAACACTGTTTATTCCTGCAAAGGGCGAAAATATGTTTTTGTCCTCAAGTATGGTTAAAGAGGTATGCTCACTCGGTGGTGATATATCATCGTTTGTGCCGCAAGAAATATTAAAAGATATTTACGAAAGATGTAAAGGAGACATTAAAAATGACTAATACAGATATTTTACTTGAAGATTTGGAAGATGTACTCGATGACGCAACATCAATTCCATTGAGCAAAAAGTATGCAGTTGATGTAGACAAAATTAAGACTATTATTGAAGATATTCGTCTTAACACTCCGCAGGAAACAAAGCAGGCTAAAGCTATTGTTGATTCAAGAAACAATATTCTTGAAGAAGCAAAGAAAGAAGCTGCCGATATTATTGCTAAAGCACAGGAGGAAGCAAGGGAACTTGTTGCCCGTGACCAAATCACTCAAACTGCTCAGGCAGAAGCTGCCGATATTATTGCCAAGGCTAAAGAACAGGGCGATGCTTATATTGCAGACGCTCAAAACCAGGCTTCAGATATTCTCGGTAACGCTACAAACCAGGCAAACGAAATGGTTACAACAGCACAGAATAAATCAAGAGAAATGCTTACAGCAGTTAATAATTATGCTGATGATACACTTCTTGCTATTGATGATTCACTTTATAAGGCACTCAGTGATGTTCGCAGAATTCGCCAAGGTATTGAGAATACACAAAACAAAAATAAATAATATTAAATTATATTGGGCGGCCTACGGCCGCCTTAAACTATGAAAAACCCTGCTTCAGCTTTCGCTGAAGCAGGTTTTTTTTACAATCTAAACCACCGGCTTAGCCGGTAGCTATTATTATGCTTTTTCGTTATTTCTCTTTTCAACAATATGTCCGTGTACTTTATCTGCAAGTTCGCCGTGAAGTTTGAATTTTTTGGTGAAAACAATAAGTGAAATAAAAATCAAAATCGGAGGAATTGCAAAGCAAATAATTCCTATTCCGGCTTTTGTGCTTTCGTTAATAGCTTTTGTGGCACTTGTAATTTGCTTGTTATATCCCATTAGTGCCAATCCGCCGAAAAGAACTATTGTTTGAATGGTGTAAGCCATTTTCTGCAAAAATCCTTTCATAGAAAAGGTGATTGATTCGTTTCTTTCTCCGTTTTTATATTCGCCGTAGTCAACAATATCTGCAAGAAAAATTGTTTGACCTACAAACATTGCTGCTATACCCGTTGATGAAACGATATATGCAATATCAAGTGCTATGGTTATTTTAAGAATAGGCCCGAAAACATACATCATAATGTATCCTATTATAGTGGCGATAAGTGAAATTTGATAAATTTTCTTTTTATTCATCCATTTTGAAAGTATAGGAATTACAGCAAGACCTAAAACTGAGCCGACAGCACCGATAGTTTGGAAAAGGCTCTGTGCTTTTGGCTCACCAAGTACATCTGAAAAATAGTACACCGCTGTGCCTGATGTTAAGTACCAACCGGCATTTGAAAGCATTGCAACTATCATAAATACAACAAGTTGGTCATTGTGTGCAATAACGGAAAAAATCTTTTTAAATGAAAACTTGGCTTTTTTACCGTATACTACATTTTTTTCCTTGGTTGAAAGTACGCATATGGTTGAAAAAAGTACAAGCATTATTCCGCATATTCCTGCCCAGCGTGAAAAACCTGTTGCACTGTAACCTTTATCCGTTGTCATTCCGGTTGAAAGCATAGGCAAAATAATAGGTGTTGCCACCGTAATTATGCCTTGGCCCAAACCGCTAAAAGTTCTTGCAACGGTTGAAACAAGGTTTCTGTCTTTAGGGTCTGATGTGAAAGAAGGTACCATACTCCAATACGGAATATCAGCCATTGTATTCGTCATACCCCAAAGTATGTACATAACACCTATGTAAATATATAGCTTCGTTCCGCTCATTCCAAAGTTTGTGAAAAGTAAAAAGAGTACAACTGCGTTGCATATAGCACCGATAAGTATCCAAGGTCTGTATTTACCGTGTTTTGTTCTTGTGTTGTCAACTATTGTACCCATCATAGGGTCGTTAATTCCGTCCCATATTCTTGCAATAGGAGTGAGAAGAAGCAAAAACGCTTCTTTAAGCCCAAGCACGCTTGATAAATAATAGCTTAAAAATGAATAAAACATTCCGTAGCTTAAATCAAGTCCTACCGCACCTACACCAAAGCAGATTTTTTCTCTCCACGAGGTTTTGTATTCCTGCATATTCTGTCCTCCGATATTCAATATAAAGGTATTATATCATATAATTATATATTTGTACAACAACATTTCTTTTTATTTGTTGCAAATTTATTTTGCCGATGATATTATATAAAATGTAATATTTAGTCTTATTTGGAGGTTTTGTATGAAAAAGATTTTTAGTTTGCTTTTGTCATTTGTAATGCTTATAAGTATTGTTTCACTTGTTGATTTTTCTGCTTTTGCCGCAAGTAAGCTTCCGGCTACGTCAATAACTTCTTTAAGTGCGAAAGATAACGGATTTACAGTTAAATGGAAGAAAAAGACAAAAATCACGGGTTATCAAATTCAGTATTCAACAAGCAGTAAATTTAGCATGAAAAACACTAAAACAGTTAAAATCAAAAAAGCGAAAACAGCCTCTAAGAAAATAACCGATTTAAAATCATCAAAAAAATATTATGTACGGATAAGAACATACAAAATAGTTAAGAAAAAGAAATCTTATTCAAGTTGGTCTAAAAAGAAAAATGTAACTACTAAGAATTGTGAGCATTGTACAAACAATAACAATCATAGTATAAAATGTGGCAATATTGGAAAATGGTTCACAAGTAAGAGTGATATAGATGATTATTGGGAAGATGTTGTTCAAAAATACTCTAAGCAATATGAAAATGGAGAAATAACTTGGGAAACATATTGCAAAAAATCACCTTATGGCTATGAATGTTGGTCTTGCAGCTATTGCAATAAATGGACAGGAAATTTTAAATATAGATAATAAGA
>ULOE01061801.1_pt1 | contig 9892 bp, 6 predicted proteins | sample 1952291 | NCBI WGS metagenome assembly ULOE01 (sample SAMEA4835595, study PRJEB28245) | human gut metagenome | biome: gut microbiome; material: fecal sample | place: Denmark | collected 2008 | reverse complement strand
GGGTATGTCTATCTTCCCTGGTCTGTGTGCTTTCCTGTGTATGTGTATCTTCCATTGTATTTGTATGTTCCATTCTGCTGCCTCCTAATCCTGAAGAAATCCTGTCAGTGGTGAGGACGCACTACCGCCCCGCTCCATGGTTCTTCCCAGTCCTGAAAGATACGCATTTCTTCCGGCCTCGATCGCTTTTTTGAAAGCTTCTGCCATCATCGGCACATCTCCTGCGGTTGCGATCGCTGTATTTGCCATCACAGCATCTGCTCCCATCTCCATTGCTTCACATGCCTGAGATGGCCGCCCGATCCCTGCATCCACAATCACCGGAATCTCAATTTCATCGATCAGGATCTGAATAAACTCTTTCGTACTCAGTCCTTTATTGGAACCGATCGGTGCTCCCAGTGGCATCACGCATGCCGCACCTGCATCCACCAAAGCTCTTGCCACATTCAGGTCAGGATACATATATGGCATGACAACAAATCCTTCTTTTGCCAGTATTTCCGTTGCTTTTATCGTTTCATAATTATCTGGCAGTAAATACTTTGAATCATGAACCACCTCGATCTTAACAAAATCTCCGCATCCTACTTCTCTTGAAAGTCTTGCGATTCGCACTGCCTCATCTGCAGTTCTTGCTCCTGACGTATTCGGCAGAAGTGTGACATTTTCCGGGATATAATCCAGGATGTTGGCAAGTCCCCCCTCATTCGCCCGACGCAGAGCCAGTGTGATGATCTGCGCATCTGCTTTTTCAATACAGGCTTTCACCAGTTCCAGTGAAAATTTTCCTGATCCTAAAATAAACCGGGAAGTAAATTCATGACCTCCCAAAATTAATTTGTCTTGTGCTGTCTTCATTTTTTAATTTCTCCTTCTTTTTTATTTTCTCTTTAAGCCTCTTCTTCCCCAAGAATCAGTCTCGTGATCATATTTGCCTCATGGGCGGCACAAACCGCAACTCTCGCTGCCATCAGTCCCTTGCCATATTCCGGTTCGCTTACCCGGTCACCACAGAGGTAAAAATTTTTCATCAGTCTCTGCGTCCGGATCGTATTACTGCTTCCATAACCTGCCATCCCGGTTGCAGAAACTAATTTCTTTTCCGGGAAATGTTCCAGTATCCCGTTGACCAGCATTGCCTTTGCCTCCGGTCTGTCGAAAGCTTCACAGACGATCGGTGCATCAGCAAAAAGTTCCTGTAAATTTTCTTCCGTCACCTTCACTGTATCTGTTCGGATCTCTAAATATGGATTGATTCGCTCCAGCAGAGATTTCAGTGCATCGGTTTTATACATTCCGATCTGATCGATAAAGTACTGCTGTCGGTTCAGATTGGTGATATCCACCACATCAAAATCAATCAGATGCAGATGCCCCACCCCGATCCTTGCCAGTGCAGATGCCACATTTGATCCAAGACCACCCAAACCTGCGATTGCCACATGACCTTCTGATAAAAGCTGCTGCTTCTCCGGTGAATGCCGCTCATTCAACGCCTCTATGATTTCTTCTTTTGTCAATGTCATTTTCAGCCTCCTCCAACAAATGTCACGATTTCCATACTGTCACCATCTTTCAGACGAGTCTCTGAGTATTCGTATTTTGGAAGGATCCCTCCATTTAACTCCACAGCAATCCGATTCATCCGATAACCATTTTCTTCAAGATAATCCGCAACCGTCTGCTCTTCCTGATCCTTTACTTCTTTTCCATTTACTGTAATCATTTTCTCCTCCTTCTGCTCTTTCCTGCACCTCATCTTGTGCGTCCCGCTGAAGATCTTATATATGATCGAGATACTCATCATGGTATAGGAAAAAATCTACTGGATTTTTTCATATACCTGACACCAAAAAAGAAGTCCACAAAGAACTACACCCGCGGTGGTGTACCCCTTCATGAACTTCTGTCCACTCTAAATCAGTATCTCTATTTATTTTCAGCAAGATTTAGTATAAAAGACTTTCCTGAAAATGTCAATCTTTTACGTCCGGCTGTTTGTGTCAAGTAAACGTTGGCAACTTCCTCATTGTTTTTCTTGAATGATATTTTTGGTGCTAGAATCGGTTTACGTTTACCATTTAAGCTTTGATTAGTGCCATGCTCGGCACACATAAAAAAGCGGCACACTATTTTAGTGTACCTGCTCTTTCTAACTTTCCAAGTCTCTCTGCCTGCTCCAGAAGTTCCCCAATCCTGCGGTTATACGTTCCGATCTGCACCCCGGCATCGATCACTCTTCCACATCGTTCTATCATTTTCTCTGCACTTGCAAAGGTTTCATCCGAAATTTCCTCAAAAGCTTTTTCTGTGATCACTTCAACTGCAAGCTGCCTTGCCAGCTCGCAGTCAATATCATTTTCATACAAAATGCCGGCTGCAAAAGGAATCCTCTCTTTTCTAAGTTTCCTGTATACCGGGATTCCGCTGCCGCCTGAAGAAATGACCAGCACTTCCGGCTCTCCCTTTATTCCCGGCAGTTCAATACTTCCAAACCTGGGATCAAAGGACCCGTTCGTTATCCCATATAAGTCACGGATGATCTCTTCCTGAAATACCTCTTCCGGCTTTCCGAAATGGGAGATATTTTCTCCTTGCACGCATACGATCTTGTCTGATACTTTCTGTGCAAGGTCGATTTCATGCAAAGACATGATCACCGTCATTTTTTTCTCTCTTGCCATTTTTTCCAGGATTGCCAGAAGCTCCAGCTTATGCTTCACATCCAAAAAGGAAGTCGGCTCATCCAGGATCAGGATTTCCGGCTCCTGACAGATTGCCCTCGCCAGTAAAACTCTCTGCCGCTGTCCATCGCTGATCGCATTGAAATCCTGGTTGCCCAGTTCCTGTGCATGGACTGCCTCCATTGCTTCTTCTACCAGTTCTTCATCCCGCTTTGTCAGGATTCCAAGTCTGCCGGTATACGGATACCGCCCGGTTGCCACAATATCATGACAGTTCATCAGTTCTGTCTTGATCCGCTCGGTAAGAACCACAGCCATTTTGGAAGATAACTCTTTATACGACAGTTCCATCAGGGATGTATCATCAAAAAATACCGTTCCACCGATCAGCTTCAACTGTCTTGTAATACTTTTTAAAATCGTAGATTTTCCAGAGCCGTTTGGCCCGATCAGCGTCACAATCTCGCCTTTGTCTATCCCAATATTGATATCCCGGATCAACGGATTTCCATGATACCCGACTGCCAGGTCTTTTAACTGAAAATAAAAATCCGCCATACACTACCTTCCCTTCTCCCGTTTCACCATCATATAAATGACGATCGGTGCACCTAAAATGGATGTTACCGTACTGATATTCAGTTCCACCGGTGCAAGTGCCATTCTTGCGATCAGGTCACAGATCATACAGAAAACCGCCCCCGCAAAGAATGTTCCCGGAATAATCACGATCGGCTTTGATGTTCCGAACGCTTTTCTTGTCAGAAACGGAACTGCGATTCCCACAAAGGAGATCGGTCCTGCAAATGCAGTTACACTTGCGGACAGCACACTGGAAAGCAGGATCAGTACCACCCGGAAAACTTGAATATTCACACCCATACTCTGTGCATATGCTTCACCAAGCTGGTAGGCACTGACCGGTTTCGACAACAGGAACGTGCATACAAATGCGATCCCGACTACCACTGCCGCCACCTGCACATTGCTCCAGCTCATTCCTGAAAAACTTCCCTGCGACCAGCCATGCAGATTGACAATGTCTGAATCATCTGCAAATGTGACAACAAAATCTGTGATAGCAGAACAGATATAACCGATCATGATTCCCCCGACCAGCAGTGCCGCCATATGATGTACTTTTTTTGACATCAGAAGAATGACCCCCGTCGAGATCAGCGATCCGATAAACGCTGCCACGATCAGTGTATACGATGAAAAATGACCAATATATTTTAAAAAAATGATCATCGTCAGTGCTACGACCATTTTTGCCCCGGAAGAAATTCCAAGGACAAACGGTCCTGCAATGGGATTGGCAAAAAATGTCTGCAAAAGGAAACCGGACAAAGATAAGGCTCCTCCCAGCATCGCTGCCATCAGGATTCTCGGAAGGCGGATTCTCCAGATAATACTGTATTCCGTTGCCGCCCCGTCACGCAGAAAAAGAATCCTGAGGATCTTAGGAACGGAAATATGCACATTTCCTGTATTGATATTGAGTACCACTGTCACTGCAAATGCAATCACAAGCCCTGAAAATACAGCTATGTATCTGGCTCTCCGTCTGAGATTTTCTCCGTGAAAACTTGTATCTTTCATAGTTTCTCCATTATTTCATCTTCTCAAGGAAGGTCATTTCTTTCGGATCCCCATCCGTCAGCATCAGATGCATATCCATGATCAGTTCTCCAACCGTATCTGTTGCCTGATACAGGTTCTTTCCTGTATACCATACATTTCCTTCTTTTACTGCTTTAAATTCGGAAAACAAATTGCTCTTCGCTTCCAGGTCGCTGATACTCTTCACCTGCCCGTCGATTGTTCCGTTATAGATCAGATAATCTGCATCCACTGCTGTTGCATAAAATTCTTCCATAGTCAGTTTGACTGACGGAGCATTGCTGTCCACATTTTTCAGGTTCTTGAATGCATAACGTCCGCCTGCAATCTCAATCATGGAAGGGATATAATCTTCTGATTTTCTTACTACGATAGAACCGTCTGTATTCACATAAAAATATGCCACCGTCTTTTCTGTATTTTCAAAGCCTTTCAGCTTTTCGATCACCTGGGCCTGCTTTTCAAAAAAGCTGTCGGCTGCATCTTCTTTATTCAGCATTGCACCGTACAGTTTGATCCACTCGGTTCTGCCCAATGGGTGAGATTCATAACTGGAATAGTCCACAAAGACCGGTATATCCAGATCTTCGATCATCTCCTGTACTTTCGGAGTATGAAGGATCATGGTTGATTCTACGGCAAGATCACACTCTCCGTTCACCAGAGTCTCATAATCCGGCTCACTGTATTTTCCTGCGTAGATCATGTCACCGGACTCCATCGCTTTCTTTGCATCTTCTACATACCAGCCGGATGCATTAAGACCGGAAAATTTCACCTGGTCAATGGCATCCACTGCATCCAACAGCGACATGATTGCTGTTGCTGCCATATAGATATGATCCAACGGCTGCTGCAGGACTACAATATCCTCCGACAATCCTTCCGGAGCTTCTTTCCCTTCCGGCACAACAAGGTACTGTCTGTCTTCATGTACATCCAACAGCTTGTATCCGTCTTTATAATCATATACGTCAAATTCTGTCGCATAGGTCAGATCCATTGTCGACTCATAGGTAAGGCCGTCAATCTCCGGCCCTTTTTTATCACTTTTTGACTGATCTTCTTTTTTATTTTTTGTCTCTTCTGTCTGCTGTGTACTGTCTGTTCTTTTTTTACCAGCCCCCGGCTGACCGCAGCCCCCCAGTGAGAGGACCGCTGCCAACAGCAATGCAGTTATTCTACAAAGCTTCTTTTTCATTTACTGATTCTCCTGTACTCCTGCTTCATCTACTGCCTTTTCAAACATCTTGTCCATTTTCTCTTCACATCCGAAAAGTACTCCATATACCTTGATCCACTCGTACTGTGCAAGTTCCGTCTTTTCATCTGCACTCCGGTCAATGATCACCGGAATACCAAGCAATGCAAATTTTTCGGTGATTTCTTCCAATCTTTCTGTCTGTTCTTCTACGGTCAGTTCATCAGAATCACCGGTTGACTGCTCTTTTGTCTTCTTATCCTCTGTCTTTGCACTGTCCTTTTTCGTGCTGTCTGTCTTTGCATCGTCATTTTTTTCTGCATCTTCTGCATCTCTCGGCAGAAGTTCTCCCGGAAGCAATGCAAGAGATACTTCTTTCTTCACAAGTGCTTTTAATTCCGGTTTTTCAAAGCTTCCCCCGTAAATAACTTCAGCATCCGCTTCATCTTCATCCTCATTTACCTGCATTTTTTCTGCAATCTCAGGAACAGTACAAGCTTTCTGCTCCATTCCTACTGCTGCCACAGAGTCAAGGAGATCCAGTTCTTTCATCTGTTCAAGGATCTCATCTGATGCCACATAGGTTTTATCTGCCGGCATTTTCACAATGATCATATCCTGATCCAGACCGACCGGTACTTCTACGTCTTCCGGCACAAGCAGATATTTTACAACATTGCCTTTATACAGTTCTGCTGCCAGTTCTTCTTCACTGACTCCATTCTGATCCGACGTGGAATCTCCGCTTTCCTCTTCCGCAGCGTCACTCTTACTGCTCTTATTTTCTGTGCTGTCTTTCTTATCGGACTTGGAAACCTCTTTCTCTGTATCCTCAGAAGTTTCTTTGGATGTCTTTTCAGGATCTCTTGCCGTATCTTTTGTCATGTCTACTTCCAACAGAACGATTCCCTGATCGTAATGGTAGATCTTGAAATATTCTGCATATTCCAGTTCTGTTTCTGACTGATATTCAAGTCCCATGATCTCCGGTGCTTTTTCGTCCAGTGTCTTATTACTGTTCTCCCCGACAGTTGTGCCATTTCCTGCTGCGGCAAGATAGACGAAAATACTGTACTCGATCTCATGTGCCACAGACATCTTATCTGTCATTCCAAGGATCTTATTATTTTTATTCAATGCGATCGGGATAACTACGGTCGCTGTTCCTCCGCTCTTTGTCGTATAATATGTATTTCCGTTGGCTTTTACATACTGGTAATGGTCACTGCTGAATACCAGTGTTGCATAAGCCTGTCCATTTTTGATTGTTACTTTATTACAGGTAATCCTTACTTTTCCTGTACCGCCGGACCAGGTAAAGCGATCCGGTGTATATACTCCGTCTTTTAAGGCCGTTGTGCTGTCTACGCGTCCTGTAGAACCACTGGTATCTGCCTCATATTTTGACTCATGATCAGCCTTGCCGTCATTCTTTCCATTAGAACCATTGGATGGTTTCGTTGACGGTGTCGTTGGTTTTGTCGGGTTGGACGGTTTTGAATCATTTCCCTGATCATCTTTTCCGATATCACCGGTCTTTACAAGCGTATCAGATTTAAATGTCAGCATTCTGTCATACCAGATCTTATTTTTGATCGAATAAGCTGCAACTGCAATTTTCTTATCTAATGACTCCACCGGAATTTCATAAGTATACTTTTCTCCGTTCTCTGTCATCTTTGTCTGGAATGGAATCCAGCTTGATTTGTCTGCTGCCGCCGCCTGTTCTTTTGTTCCGACATACAGATAACCGTATCCCGTACCACTCAGCGTCAGAACCGCCTTCATCTTTCCATTTTTTACAGTCAGTTCGCATCCAATGACACGGAACATAGACGCACTGGAATCCACCTGGATACTGTAAATTCCATCTGCCGGAACTTTTGTGCCAGGTTCCGGATCTGGTGTCGGATCAGGATCCGGTGTCGGAAGTTCTCCTGTCTTTGGCAGGATTCCATTAATATAGAAAGTACTCTGCTTTTCTGCCCATTTATTTGATTTCTGAATGTGGACTACATAATTGATCTCTTTTCCAAGATCCTTTGTTGGAATCGTAAATGTAAATGTCTTATAACCACTGGCGATCTCGGACTTATCTTCCGCACTGATGGCACCGGCATCTTTCACACTATCCGCATCTGACACTGTTCCAAGATATAATTTATCATAAGCAGATGCCTGCGTAACCATAGTCACGGTTGCTGTATCCCCATTGATGGAAATACTGCTGCCCCGTTCAAAATTCAGGCTTGCATAGCTGCTGGTCGGATATGCTGAGCCGTACAGATCATAAACTCCATTTTCTGTTACATTTGCTTTTCCTTCCAGATTCGGCACATTGATATATAAATCTCTCGCCCAGGACATCCACGCAGAAGCCGTTCCCGGTGTAACTGCAATGTTCATTCCCTGCTTTTCTGCAGGAACTGTCAGTGTAAATGTCGTTGTATCATCCTCTGCACGATAAACTCCATTTACTGCAGATGTCTTATCTGCATCTGCCTGAACTCCCTGATACAGGCGGGTCCATTTCTGACCTTTCACATTCAAAGTCAGGATTACATTTTTTCCCTTTAATACCGCCTTTGAAGAAACAATATTGAAATCATTGTACGCTGCACCCGTTCCCCCGGCGATCACTTTTACTGCATCTGCCGCACTCGGAAGTTCTGTGATTCCCTCATCCGGGATATACATCCACAGATACTGGTTCGAGTACCAGCTTCCATCCGGCTTTCCAAGTGTTACTGGGATTGTCGTTCCCTTTGCAGAAGCCGGCAGATGGAATGTGAAGCTCCATTCTCCATTTGCTTCTGTGCCATTTGCTACAGATTCTTTCAGTTCATCATCTTTATAGCCAAAATAGATCTTGTCAAAGGAGACATTCTTTGTTGACAGAGTGATCTCCAGTTCCTCTCCATCCTGTACCACTTTTGATTCACTGGTCTTGAACATTGCAAAGTCAGCTCCGTTGGACTTTACTACTTTTACCTGATTCCCCGTAACAACCGGAGCCTCCGGCAGCTTCACTACTGCTTCGGAAGAAGTGACACTCGTTCCTGTCGCATCAGAAACGATACAACGATACTTTCCTGCTGTCTCCAGAGACATGGTAAATGTATATGTTGCAGTCTTTGCAGTAACTCCGGTACAGTCTGCCCACGTTGCACCATCGGCACTGAACTGCCACTGATAATTCAGATTGATTCCTTCTTCACCGGATGCCTCCACCGACAGTGCCACAGAACTTCCGCTGCCTGCCTCAGTCTCCTGCTTCGGCTGCGTTGTGATGTTGATCTCTGACGGTTTCACAAAATCGTCCATTGCAGGAAGCTTGAATGCCAGTGAACTTGAAGTGCTCCACTTCTGCGTTCTTCCATTTCTTGGTACAAAAGAGACTTCTCCGCCTGCTTTTTCAAGTGGCACGGTAAAGGTAAATTTTTCAAGATTTTTTTCTGTATCGACTTCACCTAAAATGATCGGTTCTTTTGTCTCATCATTTCTATTTCCGATATAGATTGCATCATAAGTAAAACTGCCACTGCTTGCCGGCTGTATCCAGACCGAAACCTGCAATGCCCCGCCTTTTACAACCACTTTAGATGCAGCGATCTTGATCATACTGTAAGCCTGTCCCGGCTTCTTTGCATCATCAGAACCATAAATTGCCGTAACTCCGTCATTTGCCTGATAATCTTCTTTTTCTCCTGATGTCTGCACATCCGGGATACTCATCCACAGCAGATTTTCAGACCATGTTCCTTTATCTGAACGTCCTACCGAAACCGGAATCCAACTGTTCTTTGCGGAAATCGGAACCTGGATCGTAAACTGGCAGGTACTTCCGGTATTCGTACCCTGAACATAATTGCTCTTATCCTCGTCTGTCGCTGCACCGAGATACAGACGGTCAAACACAGTCTTTGTACCGGTACTAAAGGAAATCTCGATCTTATCCCCTTTTACGGTACACGTTGCATCTGTGATCGGGAACATTCCATAAGAAGTTCCATCATTTTTCAGAACTTCAACCCCTGTGATCTCTTTCGTCGGTGTTACAAGTGTCTCTTTTGCAGTTGTCTCATCGGCCTGCTTTGCAGTTTCTTCCGAAGATTTCTCTTCTGCATCCTTTTTCTCCGCATCAGCTTTGTCAGACGGATCATCTGATTTTTCATTCATTTTTTCAGAATCTTTTCCTTCTCCCGTCTCATCAGAAGTATTCTGATCTTCTCCCGAATTTTCACCGGTACTGCCGGAATCCTGTGACGGTGTATTCTGATCCTGTGAACCTGTATTTTCTGAACCTGCATTCTCAGAACCATTTTCTTTTGATCCGTTTCCGGTATGATCTGCATCAGCGGACTGCGATCCATCGGATGTA
>ULOE01021967.1_pt1 | contig 9961 bp, 5 predicted proteins | sample 1952291 | NCBI WGS metagenome assembly ULOE01 (sample SAMEA4835595, study PRJEB28245) | human gut metagenome | biome: gut microbiome; material: fecal sample | place: Denmark | collected 2008 | reverse complement strand
GAGCTGCAAGCGGAGCTGCAAGCGGAGCTGCAAGCACGACAGGAGCAATACGAATATTACAGAAACAAATTGTTATCATTCCCTAAAATAACGGAAGTTTGACATGGGACAGACATTGACCGAAATAGCCCAAACACTTCGCGACACCAATAAGAAGGTGCAGTTGATCTATGCCTTCAACGGTGTCGGCAAAACCCGCCTTTCCCGCGAATTCAAAGAGTTAATCGACCCAAAGGCGGCAGACGAAGCAGATGAAGAAGCCGATAAAAAGATAAAAGTATTATATTATAATGCTTTTACGGAAGATCTTTTTTATTGGGATAATGACCTGGACGAAGATAAAAACCGAAAATTGGTTATACATCCCAACGATTTTACAGGATCGACATTTAAATTTCTTAAAGATCAAGGCCTGGATGGTAATATAGCATCTAAATTCCAACATTACACTAATTCTTCTATAACACCCAAGTTTAATGATGGATTTTCCGAGGTGACTTTTGATATACAACGAGGTGGGGATAATAGTATTAACAATATAAAAATATCAAAAGGCGAAGAAAGTAACTTTATCTGGTGCATATTTTATAATCTAATAGATCAAGTTGTTAATATTCTGAATACAACAGAATTGGGAGATCGTAGTACAGATCAATTCAATCAGTTGCAATATATATTTATTGATGATCCTGTAACATCTCTTGATGAGAATCATCTGATTGAGTTGGCTGTTGATTTGGCGGGATTAATTAAACGCAGTGATTATCAATTTAATAACCTAAAATTTATCATAGCAACTCACAATCCGCTTTTTTATAATGTACTTTGCAACAAACTAAGTGGTGCCGCCAAGCTGCTATTAGAAAAAATGGATGATGGAACCTTTGAAATCAAGCAAACGAATGATTCTCCCTTCTCCTATCATTTGTTCTTATTAGCAGAATTGGAAAAAGCAATACAAACTAATGAGATAAGAAAATACCACTATAATTTCTTAAGACAACTCTTTGAAAAAACAGCAACGTTTTTAGGGTATCAGGACTGGAAAGATCTTCTGCCTAATGAAGCACAAAAAGCATATTATGACATGATTATCAGTTTTCATAGTCATGCTAAGCAATCAGCAGAAGAGACTATATTAGTGAATGATAATGAAAAAAGAGTTATGAGATTCCTCGTGGATTACATTAAAACAGAGTGTCATTTCAAAAAATAAAAACAAGCGAAACAAAATGTCGCAGTATAACACCATAGCGGAATCGAACAACTATATCGTTCTTGACAAATACGAACGGTATTCCGACTGTCACGAGACGCCCGCAGCCTATCAGTCGGAGGCCGCTCTGGAACGGGAATTCGTTCAAGACCTCGTCAATCAAGGATATGAGTATCTGCCCGAACTCACCACACCCGAAGCCTTGTTGGCCAATGCAAGGACGCAGATACAGGCCTTGAACGAGGTGACGTTTTCCGATGATGAATGGAAGCGATTCCAGGAAGAGTATCTGGACAAGCCCGGCGATACACTCGTCGAAAAGACCCGGAAGATCCAGGATGATTACATTTATGACTTTGTCTTTGACGATGGCCATATCAAGAACATCTACCTGGCGGATAAAAAGAACATCGCCCGCAACAAGGTACAGGTAATCTCACAGTTCGAGCAGACCGGAACACAGGCCAATCGATACGATGTCACGATTCTTGTCAATGGATTGCCATTGGTTCAGGTCGAGCTGAAAAGACGGGGCGTGGCCATCCGTGAGGCGTTCAACCAGGTACACCGATACTCCAAGGAGAGTTTCAACAGCGACAACTCCCTGTTCAAATACATACAGATATTTGTAATTTCAAACGGTACGGACAGCCGGTATTTTGCCAACACCGTGGAGCGAAACAAAAACAGTTTCGACTTTACGATGAATTGGGCAAAGGCCGACAACTCGCTGATCAAGGACCTCAAGGATTTCACGGCAACCTTTTTCCAGAAGAATACGCTCCTGAATATCATCTTCACCTACTCGGTTTTTGACACCAACAACACGCTGCTGGTCATGAGACCCTATCAGATTGCGGCAACCGAGCGAATTTTGTGGAAGATAAAAAGTGCATATCAGGCAAAGACGTGGTCGTCAACCAATGCCGGAGGGTATGTATGGCACACGACCGGTTCGGGAAAAACGCTGACCAGCTTCAAGGCTGCCCGTCTGGCGACACAGCTCGATTTCATCGACAAGGTCTTCTTTGTCGTTGACCGAAAGGACCTTGACTATCAGACGATGAAGGAGTATCAACGCTTCTCGCCCGACAGTGTCAACGGTTCGGAGAGTACGGCCGGATTGAAACGGAATATTGACAAGGACGACAACAAGATTATCGTTACAACGATTCAGAAGCTGAACAACCTGATGAAGAGCGAAGATAATCTGCCCGTCTATCAGAAACAGGTCGTATTTATTTTTGATGAGGCTCATCGCTCTCAGTTCGGAGAGGCTCAAAAACTTTTACGCAAGAAGTTCAAGAAATATTATCAGTTCGGTTTTACGGGGACACCGATATTCCCGGAAAATGCACTCGGCTCGGAAACAACTGAGAGCGTCTTTGGTCGGGAGTTGCATGCTTATGTGATTACGGATGCCATCCGGGACGAAAAAGTATTGAAGTTCAAAGTGGACTACAACGACGTAAGACCGCGTTTCAAAGAGATAGAGACCGAACTCGACGAAAAGAAACTCAGCGCCGCAGAAAACAAGCAGGCGCTGCTCCATCCGGCCCGGATCAATGAAATTTCACAATACATCCTGCAGAATTTCAGAATCAAGACGCACCGAAATCAGATAGGCAACAAGGGTTTCAACGCCATGTTTGCCGTGAGCAGTGTGGATGCAGCCAAATGCTACTATGACGAGCTGAACCGGCTGCAACAAGGATGTGAAAAGCCATTGAAGATTGCGACCATATTCTCCTTTGCCGCCAATGAGGAGCAAAACGCAATAGGAGATATTGCAGATGAAACCTTCGAACCATCTGCAATGGACAGCAGCGCCAAGGAGTTTTTGATGAAGGCGATCAAAGACTATAACGCTATGTTCGGCACCAGTTATGGAGTCGACAGCAAAGAGTTTCAGAACTATTATAAAGACCTGGCCAAACGGGTTAAAAACAAGGAAGTCGACCTTGTTATTGTCGTAGGCATGTTCCTGACGGGATTTGACGCCCCAACGCTCAACACCCTGTTTGTGGATAAGAATCTGCGTTACCATGGCTTGATACAGGCCTTTTCGCGGACCAACCGGATTTACAATGCAACAAAAACCTTTGGCAATATTGTAACCTTTAGAGACCTGGAGCAACCAACAATCGATGCCATCACCTTGTTTGGAGATAAAAATAAGGAGATGAAGAATGTAGTGCTTGAAAAAAGTTTCAAGGAGTATCTGGAAGGATTTCAAGACTCCGCAACCGGCGAAGCGCGTAAAGGTTATATTGAGATTGTAAAAGAGCTGAGTGAGAAGTTCCCGGCACCCGATCAAATCATCACGGAAGAGGATAAAAAAGAGTTTGTCAAACTGTTCGGAGCTTATTTGCGGGTAGAGAATATCCTGCAGAATTATGATGAATTTACCGCACTCAAAGCATTTCAGACGATAGATACAAATGATCCCGAAGCTATTGAGGCATTCAAGAATAGTCATTTTATGACTGATGAAGATATTTCCGAAATGCGGAAAGTACAAATCCCCACAGATCGGATTCTTCAGGATTACAGGTCGACTTATAATGATATTCGGGATTGGCTGAGGCAAGAAAAAAACGGAGGTCTGCCTGAAAAGTCAAAAATAGATTGGAATGATGTTGTGTTTGAAGTGGATCTGCTCAAATCACAAGAAATTAATCTGGATTACATTCTGGAGTTGATTCTCGAGCACAACAAAAGAAGAATGGATAAAGTTTCCCTAATCGACGAGATTCGCCGGGTTATTCGTGCAAGCATCGGAAACAGAGCAAAAGAGAGCCTGATCGTTGACTTTATCAATGATACCGACTTGGATTCTATTACTGACAAGGCTGGCATCATCGAGGCATTTTTTGAATATGCACAAGACAAGCAAAAGAAGGAGGCTGCGGAACTCATTGCAAACGAGGAGTTGAATGAACAAGAGGCTAAACGATATATGGAGATGTCATTGAAGCGTGAATATGCAAGTGAAAACGGAACTGATTTTAACAGTATATTACCTAAGATGAGTCCATTGAATTCCATGTACTTAACTAAAAAACATAACGTTTTCCAGAAAATAGTGTCGTTTGTTGAGAAATATAAAGGCGTTGGCGGACAATTGTGAAAATCAGTATATTTTATAGAGAATTGGTATGTTCATCCGCCCAACACCTCTGACTTGAAGTTCTCCTTGCCGAGAACATAGACCAGATCACGACCCTTGGCAGTCAATTGACCGCCGAGGGTTATTTGTATCTGCTGTGCGGCTCCGGCTGTTGGGAGCATTGCCTGCAATCTCGACAGCGGGGCGATGACCTCGGGGTCGGTGCGGGCATTGGGGTTGTCGCCGACCATGGCGTAAGTAGGTCCGTAGGTCAGACCTCCGTTCGCAAGTGCCGGGACGCTGTCACCTGCGTTCTTGTTGATGAGTGCCGTCATCACGGCTGCGGCCGCCACCATCGCCGCTCCGATGGCGATTGCCGCCCAGGGATTCCACAGCACCGACCGCAACGCCGACTTGAAGGCCAGAATCATCACACCGAATTCGATGAGCTGCGTACCGATGTTTTTCAGGAAGGAGGCGAACTGCGTCAGAATCGCCTTCATCAACCCGCCGAATCCAAGATCCCCGGTGATGACCTGCCCGATGGCTTCAGCTGCTGCCACGATGCTGTCGGCCATGAACTTCGAGACCTGCTGGTCGAAGCGCTGCATTACCTCGGCGATGGCACCATGAACATGTTCGAGTGCCGCGGAGAACGACCATCCGCGGGCCGTCAGCGCCGTGGTGTAGTTGTCGACCATTGCCACCGTATCGAGAAGATTCTGACCGAGATGGCTCTCCGTGTCGTCGGCCCACCCGTAAAGGCCTTCGCGGACCGAAGCGAACAGGAGCTGCATCTGCCGTGACCAGTCGCTCGCTACGGGTGCCAGATCGGCCATCTTCAACTCTGGTGCGGGCAATTCGAGTTCCACACCTTCGGGGAGCAGCGACCCGAAGGTCGGTCGGGCCAGTTGCTCGGGTGTAAGGTTTTGGATTCGCTGCAACTCTTCGCGCAGACGGGCAATCTCGGTATTTGCCACAGCAATATCCTCGAGCGTCGATTCGGGCAGAAGTTTGCGCTTTTCAAGCTCCTCTATCTGCTTCTGCAGTCGTCCGATGATGCCCGTCGTCTGGTCAGTGTTGTCTGCTGCCGCATTCATCAAGGCCATCAGTTCCTCGGTTTGTTGCCGGGCCTGCTCCGTGATGCGGTCCATCTCTGCCTGCGCATCGGCAGCCTTCTTTTCCGCTTCGCGTTTCTTCTCGATGGCGGCTGTCAGCAATTCATACTCCCTGCGCAATGGAGCCAGCTGCGACTCGTCGGGAACTTTCTGGATGGTAAATCCAGCCACCAGACCGCCGAAGTTGGGCACAAGCCGCGTACGGGTTGTTTCGTCGATGACGGCTTTCTGCCGGGCAAGGTTGTCGCGGAGTTTGCGTTCGAGTTCTTCGAGCGAGTCGCTCTCGGCCATCTCGTCGATCATCTTCTGCTTCTCGATACGGGCATATGCAAAGGCCGCACCCAGAGCGACGATTGCCGCAACAACGAGTCCAACGGGTGAAAGCAGGGCGTTCAGTCCGGCCGAGAGCATCGGAAGCACCTTGATAACGGCTCCGATTCCGAGCGACAGCGGACCGATGGCTGCAGCCAGTCCCGCCACGACGACCAGCACCTGCTTCATGGCGGGCGATAGTGACTGCAGCATCTGCACGACGACGGTCAGCGCCCGGGTTACCTTCGTGGCAAAGGGCATCATCGCGGCGCCAATCTGTTCGAGAAAATCGCCCCAGGCGTTGTTCAACTGACGCAAGGGTCCGAGTGCCGTCTGCGCGGCACTTTCGGCGAATCCTTTATAGTTCTCGAGGATGTAGTCCACTGCCTCGCCGTTCTTCAGTTGCTCGACGGTCAGTTCCTTCAGTTTCGGGATGCTTTCACCCAGTTCGCCGGTCAGACCGCCGAAGGTCTTGGCGAGATTCTTCACGGCGCTGTCGAGCGTCATCCCCGTAGCGGCGGACAACTGCGCCGAGGCTTCGATTACCCGGCCGATCTGTTCCTCGGTCATCCCCAGCGAAGCCAGATAGGCCTGCTGTCCAATGACTACCTCGTCGCCCAGCACAGAGCGCGACTGCAACTCGGCCGCCTGCGCGATAAGCCGTTGCTGAATGTCCGTGCGTCCCTTGAGTGCCGAGAGCAGACGCTGCTCGGCCTGCTGCTGCGTATCGGCATTCTTCAATGCCACGGCCCCGAGTGCGGCAAGCGGTGCCGTGAGTTTCACGGAGAGGGACTTGCCGAGCGAGGTCAGCCGCTTTTCGAGCGAGCCGAGGTCGCGTTCGACCTGCTGCGCCTTCTGCTGGAACTCGTAGGAGTCGGCTCCGATCTTGATAAGGAGGTCGGCGATTCTTCGGGACATGGTAAGCCTATGGTTTGTGTTGAATGAAGAGTGTCCATCCGGCTTCGACATCGGACATCACGGCTTCGCGGCCATTCTCCATGCGGCTCATCGCTGCCACAACGGCGAGCATGGCCGTCCGGTCGTGCGTGTCGAGCGGCTCGTCCGCATCGACGTCGGCCCACGTGGCGACGCAGCGGATGTAGTTTTCGGTATGATTCTCCACCGGCGGAGCGTAGCGTGCAATCATCTGCCGCAGGGTGCCATATCCCCGGCGGCGGTAGGAGTCCAGCAGCACGAATATCGCGCGGTAGCCCCACGCCATCGTCTCGAACTGTTTGAAGGCTGCGTCGCGCGAAGGTGTCACCTCGCCCAGATAGCGGGTCTTCGAGCGGCGGATATTGCCTGGATTGCGGTTGCGTAGTCCTCGTGTCATCTTACGGTCGTTTCGGTTCTGCGGTATCGTGTTCCTTGCGTCGCCGCTCCATCTCGGCCCGCTTGATCAGCACGGGACAGTGTTCGGGCGGCGTGTCGCACTTGTAGGCCTGACGGATGATGATGCGGCTGCGGTCGATCTCCACATCCTTGTGCTCGATGATGATTTCGAGTTTGTCGACCTTCTCTTCGAGTTTCTCCACGCGGCCGTCCAGCCGTGTGATCTGCTCGGATTGGATGGCCACGATCTTCTCGGTGTTCTCCAACTCCGCCGAGTCAGCTTCGGCCGAGGCCTTGCGCCGTTTCGAGCGGAAGAAGAGAATGGTGCCGGCCAGTCCGCTGGCCAGCACGAAGTTCAGAATAAGGCTCAGTGTCTCCATGATTCAGGGAATGTATTTGTGGATGGAGCGTTCGCGTATGAGGTAGAGATCGCCCCAGATATAGAAAAGTCCGGCAAGCGGCTGCCCGGCTCCCGACCGGTTTTTCACACCGCGCAGCGAGCCGTCGTCGAGCCCGATGAGCGAGACTGCGCCTTCGTGCGCCACGGACACTTCGCTCAAAATCTGGTCGGCACAGTCGACCGGCCCGGCTCGGCGTTGCAGCAGCGTGCGCCCGGTAATCGAATCCCGATGATAGAGGAGAAACTCCTCGCCGAGATTCATTCCGAGAAGACGGTCCGAGATGGTTACGATCCGCGCGCCGGCCTCCAACCGCTGCATCATGCAGGGCTTGTCGAAGCGGCAGTCATGCAGATAGGCGTACTGCGAAGTATTGATCACGAGCGTGTCGGCCGTACGTCGCAGTTCGAGGATTTCGCCCGACATGGAGGTTCCCGTGGTGTTCGGCCCACGATGGTAGGCATCATCCTCGTCATAGGAATACTCCGGTCGGTTCAGGTAGCGGTAGGTTCGCCAATAGGCGTCGTCGGAGGCCGAAGCCGTTGTGCTGCGCGGCCCGACATACTGACGGTATTCCTTCAGGATATGGAAGTAGCCGTCCATCCGCGTGGCCGGGTAGTGATACGCCTCGCCAAGATCAAGGAGATGTTGTACGATGCCCCTGCAATCGACAAAGCACAGCCGCGGCCCCTCGACCGTAACGAACCCCTCGTCGGCCTCATACATCGCAAAAGGTTCGTCGCGGCGGTAGATCTCGCGCACGGAGCGGGTCGCTGGATCGAAGAGATAAACCGTTCGCTGCGAAGCATCCTGCAACAGCAGCAGGTTGAAACAACGAATCACCTTGCCGACCGTAAACGACAACGCGGCAACCTCGATGCAGTCGTCGCCTTCGGGCGGCATTTCCGTCGCGAGCAACCCCGGCATCTCGACCAGTTCACAATCGTAACTGTCGTCAAGCGCATTGAGTTCGAGAGAATTTACGGCATAGGTCGCATGGAGGAACTTGTCGTCGCGCACGACGGTGTTCATGTCCAGATGCGCACCGGTGAAGAGCTCGCCCGTGATGCGGCGACTCGGCCGCTGGCGGAAGCGCAGCGCTCCCTGCACGACATGCTCCACGAGCGTTCCGAAATCGCGGCGCCCCTTCGTGTGCCACGTGCGCGTGGGGTCGCCCGCCGCATCGAGGTAGTAGAGCGAGTAAAGCAGCCGGTCGTTCGGCACGACCGGAATGTCGCCCACGGGGAACGAGATGCCCATATCGACATTGTTTGCCGGATTGACCAGCGCCTCGTAATGCAGTCCGGCATCATAACGCTCCCCGGCGTCGATCGTAAGGCTCATGTTACGGAAAGCGACGCTTTCGAGATGTCCCGAGGTCCGTCCCGACGTGGTGCCGTCCTCTCGTCCGCCGTAGGAGGTAACGCGACCGATGAGCGTCTGCCGGAAGAAGAATTGCCACTCACCATCGCACGGGATGCCGTCGATCTCGATCTTGACACGCTCCTCGCTTCCGGTCTTCATCTCCCGAACTATCTCCCGGTCGCCCGCAACCCACGCTCCACCCTCGGAGAGCGAATAGGTTGCACCTTCTCCGACGATGCGCACGCCGTAATGTACCTCGACGGCAACAGCCGTATTCGGATTGCGGATCACACCCAGTCCCCACTCGCTATGATAGACCTGCATACCACACTCCCACGTCAGCGGGAAGTTGCATTGCTCGACGTGCTCCCCGCGGGTCGCAATCTCCACGCCCTGATGGTCGTCGTCGCCGACGAACGACAACTCCGCAGCGCTCTTCTGCGAGATGAATCCATACGGGTCGGTCCACGCATCCCTGCGGTAGAATTCCAGATGGTCGATGAGGTTGGGCAGACTCTTGTTCTTCACATCGACGGTCACCTGGCGCAGGGCCGGCACAATGTCCAGCGTGGCTTCACCCGGAATATGCAGGTCGCCGTCCCACATGCCGTCGACTGCGGCCCGAGCGGCAGAGGTGATGACCTGCGCTCCGGTATGGATGACCAGTCGCCGTCCGCCGCTCGTGATGATCCGTCCCACGGGATATTCCGTACCGACGCGGTAGAAACTCATCGGACGCTCCGTGCGATAGAGCGACACGGCACGGCGGATATGCAGCGCACCGTTCGACTGAAAGATCTGCCCGGCAAACGGCCGCAGGCAAAGCTCAAGAATGTCGCGGTAGGTCGGTTCCTCGTAGACGTAGTAGAGCCGTTCGAGGTCGAGGTAGGTCTGACGCAGCGGAGAGATGTTCTCGTCCATGCCCTCGGCATGCAGATCCATCCAGTCCGCCATATCGAGATTGAGTTCCAACAGATCGGTACAGGCGCAGAGCAACTCCCACAGCGTGCGTCGCCCCGTCGTGCCGATACGCACAAGGTCGCGGAACGGGATGCTCGAAAGCAGGTTGAATCCATCGACAGCCTTAACCGAGACGGTATAGGGAGGCGCT
>ULOE01055757.1_pt1 | contig 10222 bp, 16 predicted proteins | sample 1952291 | NCBI WGS metagenome assembly ULOE01 (sample SAMEA4835595, study PRJEB28245) | human gut metagenome | biome: gut microbiome; material: fecal sample | place: Denmark | collected 2008 | reverse complement strand
GTGGCGGCGTTCGTGTGCCTGCTGCTCTGCGCGCTTTTCCGCCCGGTCGCCAACGCTCCCCTCTGGCGGCGTTTTCTCCGGCCCGGAGGTTTCAGCCTGGCGTGGCTGACAGGCGCGGGCGGAGCCGGAGTGCTGGCTGCGGCATTGCTCATCCGCGTGCTCATCACCATGAGGTCCCCGGTGGGCAATACGTATGAAACCATCGCTTTCATCGCCTGCATGGGGGTGCTCTGCGCTCTTGTGGTGGAACTTTTCAGTAAAAAGGGAATCGTATTGGCGGCGGGGCTTTTGCTTGGGGCTTTCTCCTGTCAGATGGGGATTTTGTATGAATCCTCCCAGGCTGTGGACCATATGGATCCCCTGGTGGCCATCCTGCGCTCCAACTTCCTGCTTTCCACCCATGTCATTACCATTGTGCTGGGGTACGCGGCCGGGTTGCTGGCGGCGGTGCTCTCCCATATATACCTCCTGGCTTCCCCCCTGCGCCTGATCGGCGGAAAAACGGAACAATCCCTGGACCGCATGGCTTACGGCATCTTGTGTTTTTCCCTGGTGTTTACGCTGGTGGGAACGGTTTTTGGGGGTATTTGGGGCAATGAATCCTGGGGGCGCTTCTGGGGCTGGGATCCCAAGGAAAACGGAGCGTTGATGATTGTTCTGTGGCAATTGACCGTATTGCATGCCCGGAAAGCCGGATGGCTGTCTTCCTGGCTGCTCCACTTCAGCAATGTGGTGGGCGGCGTTATCATTGCCTTTGCCTGGTGGGGCGTCAATATGCTGGGAGTGGGGTTGCACTCCTACGGGTTCACCTCCGGTCGGGATGCGTTAGACATGTTCTATGGGGCCGAGGCTGTATTGTGCGTCCTCTTCATTATCCTGCATTACCGTGCTCTCCGGCGTGTGGACATCAGGTAGGGAAACAGGTTTCAGAGATAATTCGCAAGCATATTCCCGGAAAGGAACAGGAAATTTTCACCTGCCTTCTTTTCTTTTTCCGGAATTTGCGGTGTCCGGAGTTTACTGATACGGAGAACAAGGAGATGAAAACGCATTTTTCTCATTTTCTCCTTGCCGGGTCCGGTTTTCCGGTATATATTCCCGCCACCTCATGCACGGATAGCTCAGTGGTAGAGCGGCTGTCTTACACACAGTTGGTCGGGGGTTCGAATCCCTCTCCGTGTACCAAAAGCTTTCTTTTTGAATAAAAAGCCCGCACAATGAAAGTGCGGGCTTTTTCGTTGTTTTTTAGAGAGTTAATTAATGAATAGTTTGTTAGGTGACAGGGTATGACAGGATATGAATAGTTGCTTTTTGATGCTAGTTATGATGCTATATCAGGCATGGCGTTTTTGAGGTGCAGAAAGGGATCTCGGTTTTGGCATGCTTGTTTTTATGTGCCCACCGCATCCGGCAAGTGGAAACTTGTCACTCATAGTACCAAGATTGAAGTTGCTCCGGCGGGTGCTATATCTGAGAAGGATGCTCAGAGGCTTTTAAACAGCGGTATGGAGCGGGAGAAGGTGGAGGCTCTAAAGGAGTCGGGGATGTCCGCGACGGATGCGCGGAAGCTGGCTCAAAAGGTGGCTGATGCGTGGGAGTCCGCCGCAAAGAAGGGATGGACTGTTTTCCATATACGGAAGGTGATTGGGGAGTTGGCTGTAGAGGTGACAGGTGAGGAGGTTTCTGCTCCTACTGTGCGTGCTTGGTTTGGCGATTTTATTGCCGGGTTGGGCAGAAAGGGGAAGTCTGTTGCGACTGTCCGGAATTATCGGAATGCCGCAAACAGGTTTTATACATTTTTGGAAGACAGGGTTGATTGGTCAATGGAACGTATTACTCCCCGCATGATGAATGATTTTATGCTGGAACTGGCCGGAATGTTTGCCGTCAAGACAGTGAAGAAGGAGTTTGGGATGGTTTGCGCTGTTTTTAATGCTGCTGTTAAGTTGGGTGTGATTGAGAGGAATCCCGGAATGGGAGTGGAGCTGCCGAGGGATAAAAAGACGGATTCTGGAAGAACTGCCCGGCGCGGTTTTACGCTGGAAGAGTTGCGGAGAGTGTTGGAGCGATGTGATGAGGAGTGGAGGAGTATGGTGTTGTGTTCTCTTTATCTTGGCGGCCAGAGGTTGGGGGATGTGGCGATGCTGAGGTGGGATGCTGTGGATTGGGAAAAGGGAGTGGTGAAATTGGTGACTCAGAAGACGGGCCGGGAGATGGTGGTGCCGATGGTTCCGGCTTTGGCCGGAGTGTTGCGCGAGCGGCAAACTGTCTGTGGAGAGGATGCCGTGTTTGTTCATCCGTCCCGTGCCGGGATGTATGAGCGGTCAGGGAGCGGCAGGTTGTCAGCGGAGTTTTCCGGGATGTTGTTTGATGCCGGTTTGATTGACCGTGATCCACGATTGGCCGGGAAAAGATACAGGAAATTAACTCCGGCCAGAGACGGAAAGAGGAGGGTGAAGAATGAGCTGTCTTTCCACTCTTTGCGTTATACTGTAGCAACGATGCTGCATGATGCAGGAGTGGTTCCGGCGATGGTGCAGGAGATTGTAGGGCACTCTTCCGCCGCCGTGCATGCCGGGTATATTAAGTTTGGAGCGGAGGCGACGGAGAAGGCGTTGGAGAAGTTGCCGGAGTTGTAAAGTTTTTTCTTTATCTGATTTAAATTATAATTATTGTAACGATATGTGTGCAATGCGTTATAAAGATGGAAGTCCTAATATATCAAGAATATCTGTAGCACGTTGGGATAGAAAAAGAGCAGAAAGATTAGTCGAGGAAGAGATTTTTGAGAATAAGAGAGTAGATGATGCAATAGATTGTGTGATGGTAATGGCGGAGATTTGTGAAGAAGTAAACAATGAAAATTACAAACTCAAGGAAAAGATAAAAGAATTACTCAGTATGGTAATTGGAAGCTGTCATGAAGGAGAGTTGGTTCTTTCTGTTGGGCTTTTGTTGAGTGGGATGTTCGGGGTGGTAGGTGGTGTTTGGGTCGGCTCTTTCTCTGTTGTTGGGGCAGGTGTTTGTTTTATTGTGATTGCTTGGCTTGCTTGTTTTTTAGAGTGCCGCAGATTGATGAAGAGAATGAACGAGGTTTGGTATAAATTAGATTTGGTGTCTAGAGATAAAATGGGTTCTTAGGTTCCAGAGGTTTCAGCGGTGCAAGTGTGGCATGAACTCCATGAAAAGCATGAAAGGGAGAAAAGGAAAAGAATTAGGGAGAAAATTATGAATTGGCTGTTTGTGTTAGTTGCTCTGGTTATTTTTTTACGGAATTATATAGAATAATCTTGCCGTAAGATTTCAAAAAATCTGGTTGTTGATATTCAGTAAATTGCTCAATGAACAACAGAGAAAATGAATAAAACAAGACTAAAGTAAACAATATTGTTTTTTATTGTTATTATTTAAATAATTCTTTATTTAATTATAATTATTGTGACGATATGTGTGCAATGCGATTGGTAAGTAAGAAGGAGAATCCTGTTAGTGCGCTTTTGGCTTCTGAAAGTAGAGAACGCGCAAAAAAGTTTATAGATATACGGGTATTGTCTACCGAAGGGATAGAGGATGAAATAGATGTTTTGAGAAAATTGGCCAAAGATTATTATGAGGTCTGTGATGAAAATGTAAAACTTAAGAAAAATATATATGATATTAACAATGAATTGAATAAATTAAATTCTATAAGAGAAAAAGAGGTTGAATTATTAGGGGTTTTAAGGGGGGAATTATATTCTTGTTGGGTGAATTCTAATTGTTTTATTCAAGGGACAATTTTCTTTTTCGCTGTAATTTTAAGTGTCATAGGATTTATATACGATGGTTCTTTTATTGGTCCTTTCGTGTTGTTTTTAATTGGGAGTCTGTTATCTCTTTTGAAGGGGTGGGATAGAAATGAACATTATGATTCTATGATGTATATTTGTTCAAAATTGTTGCTTGATAATAAGGTTGTGGATAGCAATGGAGATGATTGCCCTTTAACAATGAAAGAGCGTCTTGGTGTGGTAATGGTTGTTGTGCTAGTGACAATTTTTTTGAGTTTCATTACTGTGGATTGGTCAGTTATTTTTTGATGGAAGGAGTTTGAGCGCGTGTTTTGTTAGAAAAATGCAGATTCTAACAAATATTTCTTGAAGAGAAGGTGTAATTGTGGCAAGGAGTGGCTTAGTTTATTGGGGACAGTTTTTCCCAAATATCCAAGTCAAAATCACAATTAGAGAAGTAATAACCGATGATGTTACGCAGAGCCTGATTTTCTCTTTGCGCCCGGATTAGTTCCGATGCGCAGTATGCCGAGAGTTTCTTCGGTTGTGCGTTTCCGGGTGGCGGGATCGGAAGATTCCGTATGGGAGGGGAGGCCTTGTTTGGCTGTCTCCTGTTTTTCAGTGCCTTGTTGTTGAGAGGCCAGCCGGGCAGCAAGGCGTTCTCCTATATCTTCTTGTTCACTGCACCACTCCACCGCCATTGTACAGTAAGCGGAGAGTTCCATGCGGAGGCGTAGAGCTTCTTTTTCCACCCGTCTTTGAGTGTCGTAGTCCAAGCGCAATTCCATTTTCCCGCGATTGTCCTGATTCGGCAAATTAGAAGGTTGTATAGAAGATTGATATTGTGTTTGAAGCATCAATTCATTAATTTTCAAAATGGCCTTAGCAGGGACAATACCTTTAGTTTCAAACCATTTTTCTACAGTTCTTTTAGATTTGGCTCCACATTGTTTAGCGAGCCATTCTCGGTCTTTTCCTATTGTTTTGAGCCAAGATTTTATTTGTTCTTTGCTAGGCGTCATGCGCTAACAATACGGTCTTTTTGCGTATTGGCAAGATGATTTTATTTCTTGTTTACGAAAAAAAACCGTGTTTTGTTGTTGACGAGCACGGTGTTTTTTCGTATTTGGGTGACATGCGAAAGACAGAGCGACCGGAAATAGATTGGTTGGGCCTGAGTCCGCGAGCAATGGCGCGGGTGATGGAGCTGAGTGAGCAATTAAAAATTACTCCTAAAAAGGCGTTTGAGTTGATGGTGACGGAAGCTGCCACACAGGGAGCCGATGTGAAAGAAGCATCCGCAAGCAGGAAGAAGCTGAGAGCAGGGACTGTGGCATAATGGATTTGATGGAGGAGGTTGAAGGATTGGAGGAGTTGGAAGAGGCGATGTTAGAGGAGTTGATGTTGCTGGGGTGGGATTACAGTCACAGTCCTTTTTATTGAAAAGATTTTATCTCCCGGCTCCAAGGTGGAGGCCAAGAACAACAACCAACAACTGAATGATATGGGTGTAATTGAAGATGATGGCTGGCATGGGGGGAATCCCTGTCCGGGAGGCCATTTTCTGGCGCAGGATGAGGAGAGCATCAAGCCCAGCCTGCGGAGGGATGAGAGGGCATGGTGTCCTTTGGTTCCCTCCGCAGGAAGGGTGCTCCCGGTGAGGATGGGTGATTTGCCTTGGGGTGGCAAGCCTTGCATGCGGGCGTATGGTACTCCGGGGAGGTGCTGCCGGGTGAGAGGGTGGTTGTGGGGGATAGGGGTAGTGGCGTGTTTTGTGTTGATTGGAGGTGTTTATGTCTGCGGCTGATGATTTTAACAAGATTTTGTTTGCGGATGCCGTGCTGGATTTGCTGGCCGCGAAAGTAGTGGAACGGTTGGCTGCAACGGGAGGCGGGCAGGATAAGGCTGCGGGAATACAGGTGAAGGTGGAAAGTGGTCAGGATTGGGTGAGTGCGAAGGTGGCCCGTGCGGTGCTGGGGCGTAGTGATTCATGGCTTCACCGGACGGCCCAGCAGCATCCAGAGATTAAGCGATCCATGAAGCAACCGCACCAGAAGGTGGGGCGTCCGTTGTACAGTCTGCGAAGGATTTACCGAATTTTAGAAGATTCCGAAACAACCAAGAACCAAGACCATGAATAACAATGTGAAAGAACGGCCCATTCTGTTCAGCGAGGACATGATCAGGGCGTTACTACAGGAATACAGCATGCCCGGCCAGTACAAGAATCAGACGCGCCGCACGCGCGGCCTGAACCGGTTTAATGATTTCCCGGAGCACCTGAAAGAAAGAGGCTGGGAGATTCAGGAGTTCATTGAGACAGAACCCGGTTTATGGCTTGCCGTCTCTAAAGACGATGAAGGAGATTTCCCGGATGATTTTAATCCGTGGGTAAGATGCCCCTATGGAAAAGCGGGTGATCGACTGTGGGTAAGAGAAACGTTTTTCGAGGTATATGATGATCAATTCCGGCCCACCGGGAAATACTGCTACGCCGCCACTCACCAAGGATATGTACATGTCTTGGACGAGGATGGAGGCATTAAAATAAACAAAGATGGAACGGAAGCGTCACCTTGGAAATCTGGTATTCACATGCCCCGGAAAGCGGCGCGGATTTTGTTGGAAATTACAGAAGTAAGAATTGAGCGGCTGTTAGATATTACACCGCAGGATGCCCGGATGGAGGGTATTGAAAGCGTCTGGCACGACGAAGAAACGGATGTCTGTTTATGGAAGGATTATTCAGGGAGATCCAATGGATTGGCTTTTGCCCTGATGTCTTACTTTTCCCTGTGGGATAAATTAAAGGGAGCCGGATCATCTAAAATGAATCCGTGGGTATGGGTTATTAAGTTCAAGGTTTTAACGATTAACGGAGAATTGAAATGAAAGATATTAAATGCCCGCTGTGCGGAACACTCTTGCAATTTTTCTACGAACTTAAATTTGGAGAGCTGGGCCGTGTTGGATGCTCATCCTGCGAATGGGTAACTTTTTTAGCGTCGTCGCATCGAGCTTGGAAAGCCGCCGAAGAATTCGTTTCCAAATTCCCGCCTTTCCTAAGGGTACATCAGGGAGACAATCTCAAACTGGATTTTGATGATGATATTTTAACCGTCATTGGCAAAGATACCGACCGCTGTAAAATCTATCTTGAGGATTGCAATGGAAATACAGAGATAGCCACGCCGGATGACGTGGATCAATGGCCGTGGGAGCTTGATCAGAAAGGAGGCCAGCAATGATTAACATCCTCTTATCCGTCAGGCGGCCTTTCTCCGGGAAAATTCTGTCCGGCGAAAAGAAATGGGAACTGCGTAAAAATGCGCCACGCCTCAACAAAGGCGACTCCGTCACACTGTGGCTCTACGAGTCCGGGAAAGACGGAAAACGGGCCATCATCGGCAAGTGTCGTTTAGTTGTCACTGCTTCACTTTATCTATACCCTCCAAAGGGGATTTTAGAATTGGCCATTAAGAATGCTTGCGTGACGGAAGAGCACCTGCGGAATTACCTGCCTTGTTGCGTCTGGAAAGTCACGGCCCCCGTGAAACTTCCCGCCGCCGTGCCGCTCTCTGTCATCGGCCTGACCCGCCCGCCGCTGTCGTGGCAGTACATCAGCCCGGAGCAGGCGGTTATTTTGGAAAAGGCAGCGTCATTGACTTCAAAGATGTGTGTTGAATGCCAGTTGTGGAGCGGCTGGGACGGTTGTTGCATGTCTCTCGCATCCGGTCACTTGTGGGAAGAAATGCCCTCGGATCATCCGGCCTGTGACGATTTCAAACCAGAAGAAATAGAACAGGAGGAAGAAGATGACGCCTGAACAGAAAGCTTTTTTTGAGTACGGCGGAGCTTGGGAACAGGTTGTTTTAACTCACAAGGGTATCAGATCGACCGTCAAAGCGTTGCCCGGGAAAACTCGCCAAAAACTTTTAAGGCGAGCCAGAAACGAGACTCATCAACATGAGCTTGTGCTTAACGCTTGGCAGAAGCGGGCCGCATGCAGGGCGTGGCAGGTTAAAGAGAGGTACTGCGGTAATTGCCAATATTCGGATTACAATGAATGGGATGTGCCATGTTGCGAATGCTCTCATGTCAATATCGGAGAAAGCATAGACCGATGGGAGCCGAGAAAGGAGGGGGAGTGAATGAGCTACATCTTTTCGCGGGCGCTGGTGGAGGAATACTTGGAAGCGAGCTGCTCGGATTCCGCACCGTTTGCGCCGTCGAACTCGAACCTTATCCCGCAAGCGTACTGCTCGCCCGACAGAATGACGGCTTACTCCCGCCTTTCCCGGTTTGGGATGACGTACGCACCTTTGACGGACGACCGTGGCGCGGCCTTGTTGACGTGGTATCTGGAGGATTTCCTTGCCAGGACATTTCAGCCGCAGGAAAAGGCGCCGGCATTGACGGCGCCCGCTCCGGCCTCTGGCGAGAAATGCACCGAATTATCAATGAAGTACGACCGGAATTCGCATTCCTGGAAAACTCACCTCTGCTTGTGGGACGAGGACTTGCCAGAGTCCTCGGTGATCTTGCCGAAATCGGGTACGATGCGGAATGGCTTGTGCTGGGAGCGGACGATGTGGGAGCCCCGCACGTCAGAAAGCGCATCTGGATACTTGGTATGGATCGGAACGCCGACTGCATCAGGGAAGAAGCGGAGCGAGAAGTTTCGGGTGGGCAACAAGCTGCCAAATCCATACGAGTTTGTGGAGATGTTCCCAAGCCCCCTTGCCTCGGATCACAAGAGACGTGGCCCAAACAGCAGGCAACAGGGATTGTCCGAATTTGTCCGGATGTTCCCGACTCCAACCTCACGGGATTGGAAGGACAGCGGTTCCAGCCAGGGCAATCGGAAGTCCCCGAATTTGGGAACTATAGCCAGCAGATTTCCTACCCCAAGAACAAAAGGCATGTGCGGGGGGACAGGGAGTTTTCAGCAACTGAAATCCCTGGAAACTCAAGGCATCATCAGCAGCGAGGAACGCAGGCAAATGACTGCGGGGAGTGGTGGTCAGCTGAACCCGACGTGGGTCGAGTGGCTCATGGGGTGGCCGCTAGAGTGGACCGCCTTAAAGCCATTGGCAACGGGCAAGTTCCTGCAGTGGCGGCAACTGCATTCCGGGTTTTGCTTGGCAGATTCCAAGAAGGAAAGGAGGGGGAATGAACACTAGAGCACCACGGAAAAGGGCTCTGGCCCGGTATCTTGGAGGCAAAAACCGCATTGCCCCTTGGATTATCAGCTTTTTCCCGCCTCATAAAATCTACGTTGAACCCTTTGGTGGTTCCGGTGCGGTGTTGCTGAATAAACAGCCCGCCTGGATGGAGGTCTATAACGACCTTTATGACCGGGTGGTGAATTTCTTCGAGGTATTGCGGAACCCGGAGAAATCCGAACGGCTGGCCAGTTTGTTGGAATTGACGCCCTACGCTCAAACGGCCTATGCCCGGTCATTTGAGATTGCGGAAGACCCCGTGGAAGATGCCCTCCGCTTTGCCGTCAATAGTATGATGAGCTACGGCGGAGGAATCCACAAGCCGGGGTTCAAGCGCAACGGCTTACTCCGCACAACTCCCTATCCTCAAACATGGAGGGAATATCCCGAAATCGTTCGGGAATGTGCCGCCGAGCTGCGAAGCCGGAATATCGAGATCAACAACATGGACGCCCTGCAGGTCATGTCCCGGTACGATACGCCGGACACGCTGCATTACGTTGACCCGCCTTATGTACAGTCCTCGCGTAGTAGCCGCATGAGGTACGCTCACGAGTACGACCAAGAGGACCATGAGCGGCTTCTTGTCTTTTTGAAGACCTTGAAAGGCAAGATTGTTCTGTCTGGCTATGATTCCGACCTTTATTCCAGGCATCTTTCCGGCTGGCGGAAGGAGTGCAAGGTTTCTCACGACACGCAAGGCGGCAAGAAGATTGAATGCCTGTGGCTTAACTACAACCCACAATTAACGCTTTTTTGACGATGCCGCGCAGGGAAATAAGAGACTGGTGCCAAGAGGTGGAGATGGATGAGTTAAGCTCTACCGGGGAACGTGTGTATGTCCGGCTGAGGATGGCTGCGGATAGCGCAGGGAGGTTTTACGGGGACGCTGAGTGGGTGCTGAGCAAGTGTTTTTCCTGCCGGGTGCATTTGTCCGTGGATGAGGTGGAACAGGCCCTGTGTGAGTTGGAGGCTGCCGGGATGGTCGTGAGGTATGAGGTAGAGGGTGGACGGTATCTGGCGATTACGGAGTGGGGCGTGAGACAGAGGAGCGAGCCTAAGTTTCCGGCTCCTCCTGTGAGGGTTGCGAGGCCCGGAGATGCCGTGTCAGACGGTTGTCCGTCAGCTGTCAGTCAGTTGTCAGACAAGCGTCAGTCAGTTGTCGGACATATGTCAGACAGTTGTCAGACATCCCCCCTCTCCCCCTCTTTCCCCCCCACGCCCCCC
>ULOE01029321.1_pt1 | contig 10305 bp, 9 predicted proteins | sample 1952291 | NCBI WGS metagenome assembly ULOE01 (sample SAMEA4835595, study PRJEB28245) | human gut metagenome | biome: gut microbiome; material: fecal sample | place: Denmark | collected 2008 | reverse complement strand
TGTTCACCACCGGCGAGGGCTTTTCCAACATTGTGGGCGCCTATATCGCCCAGCGGCTGTCCATCTGCGGCTTTATGGTGTTCAACAACGTCCATTTCTATGACTATATGCTGTTCCGCGACGCGCACCACCTGTCCGACGCGGCGGAGGCCCCGCCGGTGATGTTCGCCGTCAGCCAGAGCGGCGAGACGGAGCCGGTGCTGAACGACGTGCGTCACGCCCGGCAGAACGGCCACAAGATCGTCACGTTCACCAAGCGGAGCGACTCTACCCTGGCGCAGATGTCGGACATCGTGTTTGTGGTGGACGGCTCGCGGCAGACGCTGGCCGGCAGCCTGCCCAACAGCTTTTTCGGCCATGTGATACTGGCGTTCGAGGAGCTGGTGGCGTTCTACTTCGGGCGGGAGAGGGACGCCTGAGATATTACTTTTTTTACCAAATCGGAAAATTTTTCTCTATAAAGGTGTGCTATACTGTGAGACGGTATGGTGCGCCTTTTGCTGTGCCATGCCGCTGTACACGTCCCGGAGAACTACTCCGGGCAAGGGAACAACACTTTATGGAGGAAAAAAGAATGAAAAAGTTTTTTGCTCTGCTGCTGGCGCTGGTCATGGCGCTCGGCCTGCTGGCCGGCTGCGGTGACAAGACCGATGGCGACAATACCGGCGACACCGACGGCGCGAAGAAGATTGAGACCCTGAAGGTCGCGTTCGTGCCCTCCCGCGAGCCGGAGGAGATCATTACCGTTACCGAGCCCCTGAAGCAGATGCTGAAGGACGAGCTGGCCAAGCAGGGCTACGAGGTGGGCGACGTGGAGATCACTGTCGGCACCACCTATGAGGCCGTGGGCGAGGGCCTTGAGGCCGGCACCATCGACGTGGGTCTGATCCCCGGCGGCACCTATGTGCTGTATGACGACGGCGCCGAGGTCATTCTGACCGCTACCCGCGACGGCTTGAGCAAGGACTCCGACAACGCCAAGGACTGGAATGACGGCCAGCCCACCGAGGCTTCCGACAAGCAGGCCGTTTCCTACCGCGCCCTGTTCATCGCCGGCCCCTCTGACAAGGGCCAGGAGCTGGTGAAGAAGGTCAACGCCGGCGAAGAGCTGACCTGGGAGGACCTGGACAGCGCCAACTGGAGCGTCATGGGCACCTCTTCCCCCGCCGGCTACATCTATCCCGCCCTGTGGCTGCAGGATCACTACGGCAAGGGCATCTCTGACCTGAAGAGCGCCGTGCAGTCCGACTCCTACGCCAGCGCCTTTGCCCGTCTGGCCTCCGGCCAGGTGGACGTGCTGGTGACCTATGCCGACGCGCGCCGCGACTATGCCGAGCGCTGGAACACCGAGTTCAGCCGCGAGGGCTCCATCTGGGAGGAGACCGGCGTGATCGGCGTGACCGCCCCCATCTACAACGACACCATCTCCGTCAGCAAGAACTCCGAGATCATGGACGCGGACCTGATCGCCGCCCTGCAGCAGGCGTTCATCAACATCGGCAACACCGATGCCGGTAAGGAAGTCATCGCTATCTACAGCCACAACGGCTATCAGGTGGCACAGGCTTCCGATTACGACAACGAGCGCGCCGCGCAGAAGCTCATCCAGGAGCTGTCTGCCGCCAACTAAAGCACTTTCCCAAGCGCGGGGAGGACTGCACAGCCATGACCTTCCGCTGTGCAGCCCTCCCCGTGTGCTATTTCAGGAAAAGAGGAGACCATATGATCATTTTCGACCATGTATCCAAGGTGTATCCCAACGGCACGGTGGGTCTGGACGACGTGGACCTGACCATTCAGGACGGCGAGTTTGTGGCCATCATCGGCCGTTCCGGCGCGGGCAAGTCCACGCTGCTGCGCTCCGTGAACCGGATGCACCAGATCACCTCCGGCACGCTGACGGTGAACGGCACCGATGTCAGCACCCTGTCGGGCAAGAGCCTGCGCCGGTTCCGCCGGGGCATCGGTATGGTGTTCCAGTCCTTCAATCTGGTGACCCGCACCACCGTCATCAAGAACGTGCTGTCCGCCTGCGTGCCGGATATGCCCTTCTGGCGGGTGCTGCTGGGCGCCTTCCGAAAGGCGGACAAGATCAAGGCGCTGGAATCGCTGGATAAGGTGGGTATTCTGGACAAGGCCTACATCCGCGCCGACCAGCTCTCCGGCGGTCAGCAGCAGCGGGTGGCGCTGGCCCGCACACTGACCCAGAACCCCCGGATCATTCTGGCAGACGAGCCGGTGGCTGCCCTTGACCCCGTTACCGCCAAGCAGGTGATGCAGGACTTCGTCCGCATCAATGAGGAGATGGGCATCTCCATCCTGCTGAACATCCACCATGTGGAGCTGGCGCTGGAGTACGCCGACCGCATTATCGGCATCCGCGCCGGCAAGATCGTCTATGACGGGCCCTCCGCCAATGTGGACCAGTCGGTGCTGGACGCCATCTACGGTGACGACAGCGAGACGGAGGCAGACGCATGAGCCTGTACGACCGTCTGTTCAAGCCCCGCCGCTATACGCTGCCCAACGGCGCGGTGGGGGAGGAAAAACGCAGCCGCGCGCCGCTGGTCATTCTGATCGTGCTGGCGCTGGGCGCGCTGTCTGTGCACATCACCGGCTTCGATTTCGGGGTGTTGGTGAAGAAGGGCAGCAAGTTTTTCGATATGGGGCCTGACCGCTGGCATAACGAGTTCAAGCCGTGGCACAGCACAGGCAAACGGGAGTCGCAGCTTTGCGGCATTTCCCTCTATTTCGAGGAGCGCGGCTGGATCACCAAATGGGACGGCGCCGAGGACTCGGATATCGAACCCATCAAGGGCGGATTATCCGATTCCATGAAGCGTGCCGCCAACCAGTGGGGCATCGGCCGTGTTCTCTACAGCATGGACACCGTTTGGGTCAATGTAGAGAAGAAGGGCAAGAGCTTCATCATCAAGCCCACAGAGCGCGGTAAGCTGGACGCCCGGTATCTGGAGACGTTAAAAAGTCTCGGTCTGACGCCGGCGAAAGCCTGCGGCATCCAGTCCCTGCTGATCCCCGCCCTGCGCACGGAGGAACAGGCTCCTGCCCCCACAGCAAAGTCCACGGCGAAGCAAGAGCCGCCCAAGCCACAGGAGGACACGACCGTTGTTCCGTTTCCTGCCTGCGAGTACGCCGTACTGGAGGCCAAGGCCGCAGGGACGACCGCACAGCTCATTCTGGAGACTCCGGAGGGCAAACGCTGCTACGCATACGCCATGGGGAATCACCCGGAGCTGCAAAAGGGCGCTAAGCTATACCATGTGGAAAAGCGCATGGTGAAAAAAGACAATGTGGTTTTCTATCTGCTGGATAGCTTTGAGGTCATTCCGCAGAAGGACGCCGCATGAGAAAGGAGAGCTTTTGATGGAAAAACTCAAATCGTTCCGGATCACAGCCCTGCACATGGAGGGCTTCAAGTCCTACAGTCAGCCCACCGATCTGACCTTTGGCGATCCCACCGTCATTACGGGCGGCAACGGGCGCGGCAAGAGCAGCATCGCGGACGCCATTGCCTTTGCTGTTATCGGTCTGCCCTTCTTCGGAGAGCACCGCATTGACCGGCTCCACAGCGAGGATAATCCGGATCTGTTTATCCGCATGCGGTTTGTGGATGAAAACGGGACGCTCCACGAGCTGTCCCGCGCCCGTAAGAGCAACCGTATGACCATCACCTATGATGGCTGCGAGGTACGGCAGGTGGATCTCACCGATCTTTTCGGAGAACGGGACGTGTTCCTGTCTATCTTTAATCCGCTGTACTTTATCGAGGAGCTGGGCAACGATGGCAAGAACCTTCTCCAACGGTATCTGCCTGCGCTCACCAAGGAGGACATTCTGGCGCAGATGGCAGGCCCCGCCGTGGAAGCCCTACGGGATGAGCCACTGCTCTCGCCGGAGGTGGAGAGCCGGAAGCTGCGGGAGGCCATTCGGGAGCTGGAGAACAACATCCTGTACCTCACCGGGCAACAGGACATGACCACCGCCCAGCAGCAAAGCAGCAAAACCGCCCTGCGGGAGCTGCGAGAAAAGGAGGATGCCCTCCGGAACGAGGAACAGGCACTGAAAAGTAAGCAGTTTGCCGGCGTGGATATTGCCGCGCTGAACGATGAACTGGCAGACCTCAGTGCCCGTTATAGTGATTTGGCAAATCAACGGCAAATACCTACAGCCTCGGATGAATGCATCCTTGCATTGACGCAGGAGCTGACCGCTCGAAAAGCAGCGGTCTACACGCCTAAGTATGCGGAGGCCGCCGCGCAGGTCAACGCCAGGATACGTCAGTTGGGCAGCCAATATCAGCAGGAAAAGGAGCAGTGCAGCCAGCTCAAGCCCGGCTATCAATGCCCCACCTGCCGCCGTGCCGTAACGGCGGACGAGTTGCCCGCTATGCAGAATGCTTTTCGGACGTCTATCAAGCAGATCGTAGAGGCGGGGCAGGCAGAGCGTGCCAAGCTGGAGGAGTTGCAAGCCCTTGAGAAAAAAGCGCGGGATACGTTCCTGCAATTCCAGAAGGACGATATTGCCAAATTGGAAGAAACCTTGCAGGAGGCAAAGGAAGCCGCTGAACCGGATGCAACCCGTCCCGAGGCACAGCAGCTTCAGGCGCGGATGCAGGCACTGGCGGCAGAGCTGGAGTTCGGCGCGCTCTCTCAGGAGGAATATGACCGTATGTTTGCCTGCCGTGAGGAATTGCAGCAGGTTCGTGCGGACATTGCAGCCATTGAGAAAGCCACACCCGCAGCCGGTGATCTGGACAGCCAATTGAAAGCGGCCCGTGCGGAGATCGACCAGTGTAAGCTGAAGCTGCAATATCTGGCGCAGTACATCAGCAAGCGGGCAGAGATGACCTTCTCCGCCTTGAAGATGAACCGCGTGGAGATCTCGCTCTACGATGTGGTGAAATCCACCGGCGAGGTCAAGGACGCCTTCAAGTTCACCTATAATGGGCGGCGTTATGACTGGCTCTCCCTCTCGGAGAAGATCCGTGCGGGCATGGAGGTGTCGGAGCTGATGAAGCGGCTCACCGGCAGGAATTATCCGCAGTTCGTGGATAACATGGAGTCGGTGGACGATCTTGCCAACGTGCGCCCCACGGGACAGGTCATCATGGCAAAATGCGTCAGCAAGGCGGAGCTGTCCGTCAGGCCGGTGAAGCCGATCCTGACCGCAATGCCCACCGCCGCATAAGCGGCACGGGAAGGAGGTGCGCCCTCTGGCTCGTGCCTATGAAAAGATCCCCATCGTAGACACAGCCAGACGGTGCGGGCTTGTCCTTGACCCCTCGTCGCTTCGGCGTCGGGAGGTCGAGGCAAGCTGCCCCTTCTGCGGTGACCACGGTAAGGGGAAATATCATCTGAGCCTCAATGTAGATACAGACCAATACCGCTGCAACCTGTGCGGCGCATCCGGCAACAGCGTTTCACTGTATGCCCGGCTGCACGGTCTGACCAACAAGGAGGCATATATGGAGCTGAGCCGGGGCGGCAACGTGTACCCCATGCCCCAACAGCCCAGCTCCCAAAATACAGAGCCGCAGCCAAAACCATTGGCACAGCGGCATGAGGTATATACGGATATGCTCTCACTTCTGACGCTTTCGGCAGGGCATCGGGAAAACCTGCGTGAACGCGGCCTTTCCGACGACCGCATCGACCAAAACCAATATCGCAGTATGCCGCAGACACCGGAAGGCCGAAAGCTGCTGGCCTCGCTGCTGCGAAGCACCGGGCATGACCTGCAAGGCATTCCCGGCTTCCGCACCAGCTATGGGGAATGGACGCTGTCCGGACCAAACGGTTTTCTGATCCCTGTCTGTGATAAGGACGGTCTGATACAGGGAATGAAGATACGGCTCGACGAAGGTGCGCCGGGCCGGAAGTACCGCTGGCTCTCCAGCCGCAATGCCCCCAACGGAACACGCAGCTATTCATGGACGCACGTCACCGGCAACACCGCCAGTAAACGCGCCTATATCACGGAAGGGCCGCTGAAAGGCGACGTGGCCAGCTATCTGGACAACGACACCCTGTTCGTCTGCATCGGTGGTGTCTTTGCCCTCCACGGGCTGAAAGATACGCTGATAAGCCTTGGCGTGACCGAGGTGGTGGAGGCAATGGACATGGATCAGATGAGCAATCCGCAGGTGCGGCGTGCCATACAGGCCATCCGTCAGGAGGTGCAGAGCATCCGTGGCATACGCTACTCCAAATACGTCTGGAATCCGGCGTATAAGGGGATCGACGACTACTATCTCAGCCGCATCGCGGCACAATGAGGAGGACATGCTATATGACAGAACTTAAATTTGAAGACATGACGGCCGCCGCATCCGGCGATCGTCAGAATATGCTGGGAAAGCTGCTGTATTTCTCTCTACCCAGTGTTTTAGTGGATAAGGATGATCTGCGCCAGCTCTGTGCGGATATGAACATCCCCTACGCAGGCGGCAACCGCCTGTCGGTGTCCGATGCTTTCCGCAGCGCCACCGGCGATGTGCGGGACAGGATCATCAGCGAGGAATACGGTGAGCGCCGTATTTATCAGATCTATTGCCGGGATAACCGGCGTATCTCCGACAGCGTTATTTCCCGTGAGCTGGTAAAGGAGACCATGCACCAGGAAACCAACCAATATGAGAAGCTGGCCAACATCAGCTATGATAAGGACAGCCAGATCTTCAGCTACGACAATCTGGCCTATGACAGTCAGATCGATGCCATGGCCTATTGCCGTAGGGCAGAGGAGCTGTTTGAGCTGTACCAGCGCTGCGCCAACCGAAGGCAGGTGGAGACCATCTGTGTGAATTTCCTCCGTATGCTGGAATCTACCAAGCTCAGTGTCAACGGCCATCTCTACTTTGTGCCGCGGCACAATATGGAAAAAGTAGATATTTTCGAGGACTTTGTCGCCGAGCTTAGCCGGCTCAGCCGCAACCAGACGCACCTGATGGCGAACTCTATCTACATCATCGACGATGCCAAACAGCGTCAGAAAATGACGGAAGAGTTTTATTCCGCCGTCAAGAAGGAAATCGCGGAGTATCAGGAACGTGCCGACTATTTTATTAAGAGCGGCTGCCAGAGCCCCAGCGTCATGGATCGTTGGGTACTGAAGATCCAGAGTCTGGAGGGAAAGAAGCAGCATTACGAAGACGTGCTGCGCCGTGAGCTGGATGGGCTGGACGATGATTTCGCCACCCTGAAGCTCTTATCGCAGGAACTGTCCTTCCGCGCCCAAGCAATTCGGGCGAAAAAGGCGGCGTGAAAAGTGAACCAAAACCCTTAATGGTGTTTTGAGCAAAGAAACGGTGTAACCCCATTTGTGGATTTACACCGTTTCTTTTTTCAGTACACCATAATCTTATCTACATACAAAGGTCTGTAAATCATTGTGACCTCCTCTGTCTGTGGATGATATACCGCAATTTTGTCAAAAGCCAAAATGTTTTGCGATTATAAGCTGCAAAACATTTTGGTGGCTCGTGATGTTGCGGATTTTTAGCCTACGGGGTAAAGGATGCACGTCCTCTTTCGGTTTGTTGTGAGAAGCATTATAACCCTCCGGTCAGATGCAGACATGCGCTGGCTTCATTCAAAACTTTTGCCTTGCAGGGCTGCCGCCTTAGCGCGTAACGAGCTCTTTTTGTGCTGCTTTCTCCCCAAAATAACGCATTTGTGGTATATTATCAAGTATATAGGACGGAAGGCAACTTGAACTAACCACCGCTCAACAGGAAAGGCGGCACAGCTATGTGCATTGTATTTCTTATGGACAGCGATCAATGTGTGAAGTTTTTTCCACCCATTGCCGGACATGGGCTATATGGCCGGCATAGGGATATTCTGCGCCGTATCCATCAAAAAAGATCACTGTTATAAAAATTTCCGCGAACAAGACATGGCATAAGCCGCTGTCTTGTCGCGGATTTTCGCTTTTTCGGTGCAGAGGGCCTCCGTTTATGATGGGGTTCTGAATGTTTGCATAGGTATCTATCTGAAATAAACTGGAGGAATTGAATATGAATATGAACCACAATGCAAAGGATCAGGTCCTTTCCCTGCTGCAGAACTACCGCGCCACCAAGCGCAAGATCGAACAGCTTCGCTATGAGCTGGAGCATCCGGCCAGAGTGACGCCGGATGAAATGATTGAGGCCATGAATTTCGCCAAGGGGGATGGCGAGGGTCGGCCCTCCGGCAGTGTGTCCAACAAGACGCTTTACATCGCCATGAACTTCCAGAGCGCGGCGGATGAGGCAAATGCCGCTTTGACACACGATCTGGTCAGCCGCCTTGTACCGCTGGAGCAGGAGATCAACCGTCTGGAGCACTATGTGGCACTTCTGGAACCGCGGCAGACCGAGGTTATTCGGAGGATCTTCTTTGATAGTCAATCTCTGCCGGAGATCTGCAAGGAAATGGGGTATAGCACAAAAACCGTTCGTGCTATTCGGAACCATGCGATTGAAGAACTTGCTGCCATGTATGAGTTTGCCGCAGGAGTAATCTAATCGATTTTCCCCCTTTTTCCCACAAAGTTCCCTCGGTTTTCCCCGTATAAGGCTCTTGTAACTTCCCTCATAGTCATGGTATGATTGAAGCTGTCAAGAAAGAGCAGACACCCCCGACAGGGGGTGTCTGCTCTTTCCACCTTATAATACTGAACATTTGCAGGAGGGAGTACCATGATCCGAGCCAGAACGATTCGTGAGGCGGTAGCCTATTTCAAGGAGAGAGACCCCAACACCTGCCTCACGGAAACAGCCATTCGCACGCTGCTTAGAAATGGCGCCGTCCCCTGCGCCCGTGTGGGCAAAAAATATCTCGTGACCATTGAAGCCCTGGAGATTTACCTCGCCGGCAGCCTTTCCAAAAATGCAGAAACGCCGCCACTGAGCAACGGCGGCAGACATTGGGCGATTCGATAGCGTTCAAGTTGCGCTGTGTGACCCCTTGTTTTTTGCCATATGCATTTAAAATAATTTCTTGTGTTACACCGTGTTCAGCGATATAATGCGGTTATGTATCACAAGGCGTTATTGAAAGGAGAACGCCACATGGCAACAAAAGCAAAGAAAAAATATACTTACCTGACAAAAGCAATTCAACTTCCAGATGGAACACGAAAATACATCCGTGGGAAAGACCAGAAGGAACTGGAAGAAAAGGTGTTAAAGGCACAGATCATGGTCAATGCCGGAGTGGATATTTGCAGTGAGGAGACCTTCGGACATTTTGCCCAGATGTGGTATGACATCTATAAAAAGCCGTATCTCCGGGAAAACAGTCTTTTGTCTATTAAAAACAGTCTCAACACGCACATCCTTCCATACTTTGGGAACTATCGTCTGCGGGATATTACTGCTATGCAAGTGCAGGCTCTTATGGCAGCGCTTTCAAGCAAAAGTAAATCTCTTCAGTCCAAGGTTCTGGCTATTCTCCGCAATATTTTCTGCATTGCACAGGAAAATGGGCTCGTTGCAAAATCCCCTGTCAGCGTAATGCTGAGAGCAGGTGGAAAGAAGACTCAAGAAAAGATAGCTCTAACACCGGAAGAAAGTGAACTACTTTTATCCCGTATAAAAAATAAAAGAGCAAAAACTTTTGCGATGATAGCTCTGAACACAGGAATGCGACGTGGCGAAATTATAGCACTCCGTTGGAAAGATATTGATTTCCGAGAGAAGATTATCCACGTTAGCAGTAACGCACTTGTGAAAGAGGGAAAAACAGAGGTTGATGCGGAAGTAAAAACTCCTGCGGCAATACGCAACATTCCGCTCCCGGAAGCGCTGGAGAAATGGCTTTTACAGCAGAAGCCACTATCTCACTCGCAGTTTGTGGTGGCGATGGAAAATCATCAGGCATTGACGAAAAGCTCATTCCGCAGTATGTGGAGATTGGTGGAACGAGAGCTACCGAATAAGCATCTGACAGCACATAGTTTGCGACACACTTATATCACAAGATTGTTTGAAGCTGGATTGGACATCAAAGAGGTGCAGTATCTTGCTGGCCACAGTACTGTGGATATGACCTTGCGTGTTTACACGCATTATGATCGTCAAAGCAGGGAAAAACAAACCATCGAGAAAGTGCGTGAAGCATTTCGGAAGGAGTCGGCTTGAGAAATTTGCAACAGTGATATCCGCAAAAATCCCGCAAACCCTTGTGGCACAACGGATAGAGGGCCGAAAAAATTTGCAACACTTTTGCAACAAGAAGCCCCGAAATTGCCCGAAAATACCCCAAAATACCGCAAGCGGAGAGGCTCTTTTCTTCCAGG
>ULOE01024060.1_pt1 | contig 10440 bp, 5 predicted proteins | sample 1952291 | NCBI WGS metagenome assembly ULOE01 (sample SAMEA4835595, study PRJEB28245) | human gut metagenome | biome: gut microbiome; material: fecal sample | place: Denmark | collected 2008 | reverse complement strand
ATTATTGTGGAAATGATAGACCAGATAACAGTTTACGAAAACCGCAAAATTAAAATCTCATATAACTTCGGAAATGAACTGGAACATTTATTCTCAAGCGTTTACTGTAAGGACTTATAGAAAAAGGCTATCTAATCTCAATACATATCACAATTTGCGTAAACTACAATCAACACATGGTGGAAGTGATCCCGGTAAGATTTCCACCTCCGGCGTCATGGAAAAGGATGTCAACCTGAGTATTGCAATGGCTCTTAAACAGCTGTTTGAAAACAGAGGCTTTACTGTTGTCATGACCAGAACCACCGACTGTGATCTCGCCCCGGATAATTCCAAGCATCCAAAGACAGATGATCTGACAAAGAGAACTGCCCTGATGTCTAAAAGCAATGTGGCAGTCAGCATCAGTATCCATCAAAACAGCTTTGAGGACAGTTCAAGCTGCGGTCCACAGGTATTCTATTATGAAGCCTCTGATGCAGGAAAAGAGCTCGCATCCTCTGTTCTTGGAGCTTTAAACACTTCTCTTTGTGTCGCAAAGCCACGAAGCATTAAGCCCAATAAAGAATACTTTATACTTAAAAAATCCACATCCCCGACCGTAATCGTAGAATGTGGATTCTTGAGTAATCCTGCTGAGACACTTCTTCTTACTGACAAAAACTATCAGGATGACCTGGCACATGCAATATATATCGGTGTTACAGACTATCTTGCGCAATCACCCTCTGAACATTTACAATAAACTGCTCTGCGATGTGATATAGTCTGGTTGTCTGGACACTTTCACTGCCATCAAGCAGCTTTTTAGTCTCATTATCTGACATCTTAGACTCTTTTGCAGATATATCATGCTCCAGTGCCACATCTATGCGCACACGCTGTTCACCATCACTTATTCCTGCCTCAAACATAGTGATATTATCTTCAAACAGCTTTTTAGTCTGCTCATCGTCTGTGACTATCATAGCAGATACTGAGTTTTCCTTTGCCTCAAAAAATGCAGCTACCCTGCCGCATTTTTTATCCTCAAGGAATATGTCAACCAGTCCCTTTTTATCTTCACCTCTTACTATGCGAAGCTTCATACCTGTGACCCCGTCAGCAGTCTCTATTGGTACAATATAGTTTTCCTGTCTCGACATATTTGAAGCTATCCTTAGCTGACTGCATAATAGCTTCATCTGTCTGAGGTCTATTGAACCGGTGTGCCTATCCTCTATAATCATCGAATCCATAACATGCTCTGCTGTATCAGCCAGCGTTTCCTGCGCCTGCGCAAGCTCCTTTGGATTTTTGACCGACTCAGAAAACCGTCTGAGAGTCTCATCCAAAAGAGCCCTTGCCGTAGCACTGTCTCCACGCTCCCAGAGATTTCTTACTGCCTCTGACGGATTTTTCATTAGCCGTGACGCAGCCATGAGGTTTACCGCGGTTGTTTTTACATCATATTTCTCTAGAAAAGCATATACGTTCTCAGGCACCGAAACTGCCTGATTGAACTGTCTTAGCTGTTCTGTGGCATATTGCTCTGACAGTGCGTTATCCTCGCCTGCCTCATATACAGCCTGCCTTAACTGCTCCGGAGTCATATCAAGCCAGCTGTCATACTGCACAAACTCCATTTTCTCAGGTGAAAGTGTATCAAGCACATCCCTTAGGCAGTTTGTATGATATGCGCTTTCTATCTGTGAGTCAATTTTAATGCCTCTGCTTACACTGTCCACTCCGGCAAAGGTATCGTCCACCTTATAGTCCATGGCACTCTTTCCTCGTACCCGGACCGCTGTAAGCAGATTTTTCATTGTAATATCTGCTCCCTGATTAACAAGTGAGCCTATCACAGCACCATCTGACTGCTCCACCTGTGAAATAAGCCTGTATATGCCTATATATGAGTCTCTTTCCTCCTCTGAGATTTCATTTTTCTTTTCAAGCTTCCAGAGAAACTCGCTGAATTTCTCATCCCTTTCGTCAGGATTTTCTGATTTTATCCGTCTGGCAGTGTCACTTATGTCACTCATGCTCATATCAAGCGGTGATATGCCTCTTTTTATCATCTCAATCGTCACCGCCGGTGTCATATCGCTGAATGCTCTCTGCACCTGCTCATCTACAGACTTTATTTGCTTTATATTGTCCTCTGTGATCTCGGTACTGTTGTACGCAAGTATCCGCACAGCCCTGCGATTGCTTTCAGATGTATCTATCTGAAGCTCTTTAAGTATATCATCCACATTCTGAAATGCTTTTGATATACTGTCTCCCATATCTGCCCGCGGTGATGTCATAAGAGTCTCATATCCTGAGGCTGCTGCTTCTAATGACTGCTTCATTGCTTTGCCTGCTGTATACAGCTCATACACAGTGTCATCAGCGGATTCCAGGGTCAGTACATAAGCCGGCTGCTGCTTCAGCTGATTGAAAATATCACATACATTATTGTACATACGTACCCTATCATCAGATGCCTCTACACTGCTCTCACCAAACAGCGCTCCGTAGTATTTATTTTCCTGCTGCTTAAGCAGCTCCACTACACGTTCAATAGGCTCTGTGTCTATTGAAACTCCTTTTTTTATGAGTGAAAGGTTGGCTTCTGCTGTCATGGAAAGTCTCGCTTCCTCAAGCTTTCTTTGAGCTGTCACAAGCCTTGCTTCCCGGCTGTCTGTAATCTGATTATCCGCAGCTTTATTTGCTGAGGCTTGCGATGCTGCACTATCCTTGCCCCTTGCAGCTATAAGCTTTGACAGATTCTCTATCGTGACAGGTATGTTATCTGACTCTAATGTGACAATGTCATCTGCGGTCGCCTCACCTAATACATCACAGGCTTTCTTTGCCATGTCAAATGTCAGACCATCTTGTGACATAGTGGCATCTGTAGCCTTTTTTCCCATTGCCAGTGCTTCTGTCACTGCCCTTGCATAAAAATCACTGCTCACATTTTCTCCTGCTGCGGTAATGCCGTCTATCTGATTCGCAAGCAGCACATTGTCAGGTGTAACGGCTATATCTTCATCTATCAGCCATCTGCACTGATTCAGATTCTCATCACTACTGTCTATATGAGCTTCCTCTAATATCTGTTTAAGCTGTGGCTTAAGCTCATCAAACAGCTCATCTGATATCTCCGTCATTTTGGTTTTCTGCCTGTAATCTTGTACCTGACTGCTGCTGTACGTAGCCTTGTATACATTGGAAACCGTCGGATTCATGTTATTTCTGACCAGATATGCCTTTGTCTCATTGGATATATTTGTAAGGCTCTTTGCCCGGTCTATGGCATCTGTACCTGCCTTTATATTGTCATCTGTAGCAGGAATATCATATGCTTTCATCTGATTGACAAGCATGGCCGCTTCAGTCTGGCTTCCCGTGATGTCTGTAAGCTGCTCCATGCTCAGATCATCTCCATATATGGATATATCTACACCTGCCTTTGCCAGCACTGCTTTTATCTTATCGGTCTCAGTGACAATGACATCGTAGCCGTCATCCTTTGCAGCTTTGTAATCATCACTCGTGGTAGTGCTTGCAGTGACAATCATATCATTTCGCCTGTTTTCTGAGGTCTGATTCATATCATTTAGCAGATTTTCTGCCATATCTGTGCCATTGTTGTTCCCGGCTTCGTTTTTAGCCTGCGGTCTTGCATATATCGTATCCGACATATCAACAGAATTTGACGAACCGACAACAGCCGCCTTTTTTGACATATTGTCACTGCTGTCTGTCTTTATGTAGTCTGACACACGCATACCCGCTGTCATGTCATTTATGGTTTTTGTGTCCGTATTTTTCGTATCTGTGCTTTTATTAATCAAATTCTCTATCTGCATATTTCCTGCTCCGTGACCTGCATATATACCATCTCTGCAGCCTTTATTTATGGATATTCATACCTCGTATTTTTTATCCAACTGTTCAGAACCACCTTGAGAACAAGAAAATCTGCTGCTTACATGCAAGCATGACGCATCATTTTTTTTGTTCTCAGTGGTTCTGAATAGTTTTCTTTTTATTATATATCGACATATAATACTCAAAAATAAAGACCGCGCCCTAAATTGGCGCGGTCCTTTACCCTGCTGTTTACCGGTATATTAGTATTTAAATACAGCAACTCCGTAAGGCGCAAGTGGATAAGCAAATGAAAATGGTCTGCCGTCACACTCTGATTTGACTGCCTTATAGTCCAGCTTCTTATATGACTGTTTTGCTGCCTTGCCTCTGCCCTTTGCAGCCTTCTTTACAGGCTCTTGTACCGTTTTGCCGGTAAACTTAGGATCCTCACTATCTAAAACAAGCTGATATGTCTTGTGCTTTGGCACTCCGACTCTGTAATCAGGTCTCTCTACCGGTGTGAAATTGATGACAAAGAGCATATTATTCTTGCCATCCTTGCTCTTTCTGATAAAGCTGAAGATGCTTCTGTCTGCATCGTTTGCATTTATCCATTCAAAGCCTTCCCAGCTTGAATCCAGCTCATACAGACATCGGTTTCTCCTATAGAGATGAAGCAGCTCCTTTACCCAGTTCTGGATCTTTTTATGCTCCGGATTCTCAAGCAGATACCAGTCGAGTTCTCTTTCCTCACTCCACTCCTGCTTCTGTGCAAACTCCTGTCCCATGAAAAGAAGCTTCTTTCCACAGTGTCCCATCATAAATGCATATCCTGCCATGAGGTTCTTGAATTTATCCCCTTCTAAGCCCGGCATTTTGTTGAGCATAGAACACTTCAGATGTACCACCTCATCATGTGACAGTACCAGAATATATTTCTCACTCTCATTATAGCTCATCGCAAATGTCATCTTGTTGTGGTTATTTTTACGGAAATATGGATCCAGCTTCATATAATCAAGGAAGTCATGCATCCATCCCATGTTCCACTTGTAGCTGAAGTTCAGTCCGTCTTCCTCTACCTTGCCTGTTACCTTTGGCCATGCGGTAGACTCTTCGGCTATCATTACAGTTCCGTGATTTCTTCCAAGTATGAGTGTATTGATATGCTTGAAAAACTCTACTGCCTCGAGGTTCTTATTTCCTCCAAACTTGTTTGGCACCCACTGTCCGTCGTTCTTTCCATAGTCAAGATAAAGCATTGACGCAACTGCATCCACACGGAGTCCGTCTACGTGGTAATTTTCTATCCACATCAATGCACTTCCGATAAGGAAGTTCTTTACTTCATTCTTACCGTAGTCAAATATCTTTGTGCCCCAGTCGGGATGCTCTCCCTTTCTTGGGTCTGCATACTCATATGTGGCTGTTCCGTCGAAATTGGCAAGTCCATGCGCATCCTTTGGGAAATGTGCAGGTACCCAGTCGAGGATTACTCCGATATTATTTTTATGGCACTGATCAACAAAGTATGCAAAATCCTCAGGCTTTCCATACCTCGATGTAGGTGCATAGTAGCCTGTCACCTGATATCCCCATGAACCATCAAACGGATACTCTGAAATACCCATAAGCTCAATATGTGTATATCCCATAGTTTTCACATAGGATATGAGTGATTTTGCAAGCTCCCTGTATGTATAAAAGCCCTCATCATCCCTGCCCGGATGTCTCATCCATGAGCCCGGATGACACTCATATATAGCCATAGGTGAAGAATATACATCAGCATCTGACTTTGCTGCTCTCTTATCCATCCACTCTTTGTCAGTCCATGTGAAGTGCTCGATATCTGTGATGATTGACGCTGTTCCCGGACGAAGCTCTGCGTAGTTTGCGTATGGATCCGCCTTGTACAGCTTATCACCCTGTTCAGTGACTATAATAAACTTATACATCTGACCCTTTTGCGCTCCCGGTACAAAAAGCTCATACACTCCCATGGTTTCCGGCTCTACACGCTTCATCTCATGACTGGTCTCATTCCAGTCGTTAAACTCACCAAACACGTATACTTCCCTCGCATGTGGCGCCCAGACGTCAAAGCACACTCCTTTTTTTCCTTTACGCTCAGCTAAGTGAGCACCCATCTTCTTGTAGATATCATAGTGTGTTGCCTGACCAAACAGGTAACAATCCATTGCTGTAAAATTACACATATATATACCCCCCATAAGTATTTATTTTTCCCTGAAATGATCCTCTTTGAGTACAATTCGGTCATCATCTGTATATCGCCTGGCTGTCAGAATACTTATAGCCTTCTTAAGTCCGCTGTGAGCCTCCCTGTCTATAGCCTCGTCAATTATATCCTTGACCTCTGTCAGAGTGGTAGCCTGGTCTATCCTCTCAATATTGCTGATTCTGTTATGCAATGCCAGAATAGCCATCTCATCTATCTTGTACCCAAGCTCTGCAGAGTACGATTTGGCAAACAATACGAGTTCATCATTTGTAAAAATAGGGACCGATATCTTTTCCGTGAACTTGGATGCAAAGCCCTCATCCATTGAGAGAGCCTTCTTTATACCCTTTGATGTATCCTCAAGTATATAGAGTGTTCCTGTAATATCATGCTCCATCAAAAATGATAGCTGGGCAGCTATGCTGCGGTCGATATCACCGGCTCTTTCTATGATGAGACAGCCTCCTGTTATCTTTCTGACTACCTGCTGCACATCCTTTTTATTGAGTGCGGCAGCATCAATCTTGCCCATCTTTCCTGTAAGCTGTTCACCATCTTTTTGTAATACCTTTATAAAGCTTGTAGCAAGCATTGTCTTTCCGCAACCCTGCTCTCCCTGTATAATGAGATTGCCTGTGGATGCGTTTTCTTTCCTGTTGAAATGATCAAGCACTGCATTATATGCCTTGCAGATCTGATCCTCCATACCCTTTACCGGTATGAAATATGAAAAAATAGCTTTCTGTTCGCTTGTAAGCTCTTTTATATGTTTTGTTTCTTTCAATTTCGAGTCATCTTCTTCGCTGTCTAAATCCTCCGGCAATGAAATATCCGGCATTTTTCTTGTCTTAGCCATATCCAGCTTCTTCTCCAGTCCCGGATTCTTTGCTGTCATCTTGGCTATTTCCTGCTCGATAAATGATGTCACATGATCAAAATCTCTCTTCTCAGAAACGTTTTCTTCCTCCTGTGAAGCCTCTTCATCTGATGTATCATCATCGACATTTAACATATCATCTGTTATTTCAGGCATCATGGTAGTCGGCTGCATGAGTATCTCGTCTTTCTCAGACTCCTCTGCCATAATTATATCCTCCGGCTCTCCAACCGGTTCCTTGACTTCATCTGCAGCCTCTTCCGGTGCTTCCTGCGGCTCCTGTACTTCATCCACAGTCTCCTCTGCATAAAGCTCCTGCATATCCGGTTTCTGCTCTTCTTCAGGCTCCTTCACGGCAGCTTTCTGCTCTATAATATCAACCGGGACCTTCAAATACTCCTCCTCAAGAAGTTCCTTAGGAGTGACACCTGCATCCAGCTTTGGAATGACATCATTTAGTCTCTCCATGATGTCTCCTGCCTCCTGAAGTGCTCTTGCCTTAGCTGACTCAAGTTTCTGCTGCTCAGCCTCTTTAAGTGCAATTTCAGCCGCATGTCTGGTCTTTTCCCATTCTTCAAGCACATCCTGTATAGACATCTGTCCTGTAATCTGATGCTCAAGCTGAGTCTTTTCACTCATGACCATAGACATCTGTCCGTCAGCGTCTTCACCCAAAAGCTCCTTAAAATTCAACTTAAGTGAACCATCTATCTCTTCATCTGTAGCGATATGCTCTGTCTCTTCCGGCTGCTGTACATACTCTTCCTGCTCCTTTTCGAGCTTGAGATAAGGAATATCCTCAACTATCTTTTTGATGGTATCCATCGTATCAGCAACTTCATTCTTGCCCTTGGCCTCCATGATCTGCTGCATACCCTTGGCAATCTCCTGCTGTAAATTTACAGTATTGAACTTCTCCTGATTTACAGTAATCTGCGGAATAGTTACGTCATCATGCACTATCTCTCCGCCCTTTACCATCTCCATGGCACCTATCTCAGTGACCTCAGCCTCATCCTTTATCTTAGCCGGCTTTTCCTTCTCTGCCTTGAATCGTCTGTACTTTTCCTCCTGAGCCTTGGTAAGTGGCTGATAAAGCATCTTAAGCTCCAGCGCACGCTCCACATATGGTCCGTCTCCGAACCACAGAATGAGCTCATCGCAGGCATCTATACACTTATCGGCTTTTCCGGCCTTGTGGTATAGATATGCAAGCTCATATGCCCACTCCTCAGTATATTCTTCATCCTTGTACTCTTCAAGAATAGTGATAAGCTCATCAAATGAGGCTCCCTGCCCTTTTTTGATGGCATATCTTAATACATACTTCATATCATCATGAGGCGCTATCTCAACAAACTCATCATAATACTCTGTAGCAGCATCATAATCACCCATCTTGATGGCGACCTCAGCCAGTCTGTATATAATCATCCTGCCGATTGGTGAACGGTCATAGGCCATTAAAAGTATGTCCCTTGCATCCTGGTATCTTTCGGCCTTCTCGTAGATTTCGCCGATTTTAACGAGTGTATTTACATTTTTAATTTTGTTCCAATTTATGCTATCCGCAATCTCTGCTGCGCTCATATAGCCCTCCTCGGCGCTTAGGGCTTTTATCTGATCCAGCTTGAGATTGTATTCGTATTTATCCACTTATTTCACCTACTCGTATTTAAGCTTATTATTTTTGGTATCTACGCCTGTTGTCTTTGTATAATCCCTTGTGTCCTCAGGAAGCTTCTTTTTCCTGAGAGCATAATTAACAACTCTTTTCACAATATAGTATATCACAGCAAAGGTTGGAACACCAAGTAACATTCCAAGAAAACCAAACATTCCTCCGCCGATTAGTATGGCAAACATAACCCAGAAGGTCGAAAGACCGGTAGATGAGCCAAGTATCTTAGGCCCTATTATATTACCATCCACCTGCTGCAGCACGACAATAAATATCAGAAGATAAAGCGCATGCCACGGACTCTGAATTACTACTATGAGTAACGATGGAATTGCACCGATAAACGGTCCGAATACCGGAATCACATTTGTGACGCCGATAATCACTGCAACGAGCACCGATGATGGAATCCTTAAAATCAGACATCCGAAATATGCAATCACACCTATAATCAGTGAATCTATAATCTTACCGCTTATGAAGCCTCCAAAAATCTCATTTGTCTTTCTGATCGTCTCAATGATGATATTGCCTGTCTTTGGCTTGCAGACAGCATATATTATCTTTTTGCTCTGTCCTGCGAGAGTCTCCTGAATACTCATCACATAGACCATCACGATTATTCCGATAATAAAATTAAGTAAGCCTCTGACTACCGAAATCACACCGGTTGTAATCTGTGCAACATACTTCTGTGCCTCAGGAATCAGCTTTTCTGTGGCATAATTCTCAATGTAGTCGGTTGCATTCTGTAAACCTGTGCTCGCGAGCTCAGCAATTTTGCTGTCCCCGAAATTGCCGTTCTTTATCATGTTGATGAATGCCGCAACATCATTTGGCAATGTCTTCATAAGTCCTGATATACTTGCTATGACAGAAGGCACAATAGCCGCAATGAGGAGCGAAATAATCGCTACCAGAATAATAACCGAGCCTGTAATTGCAAGAGCTCTTGAAACCTTTCGCAGCTTGCTTTCGCTTTTCATCTTTTTGGAAAGAAGCTTTTTAAAGCATCTTTCCAGCCACAGCATGACAGGATTCATCAGGTATGCAAGCACAAGTCCCATTATAATAGGCATTGCTGCCGCAAGCAGCTTGCTCCATATGCCTGCAAAGCCCTCAAATCTGTACAGTGCAAAGAAAAACAGTATACTGACTGCAAACGTGACAAATACCATGACACCTATTCTGATCAGATGTGGCCATTCCTCACGCCCCGGGTGCGAATTCTGCTTCGCACCCTTATCTGCATTTATCTCAATGTTTGATTTTTTACCAGCTTTTCCGGTTTCTTCCATCGGATTAGACTCTCCTTATTTACGATTATAGTTGATGAGACATCCCTTTAATATTATCTCTCTTTCATCATCTGTGAGCTCACCCATCTTCAGTGTAAATGGCTTTAATTCACCATCCTTGACAACATATGCCTCAAACTCCGTCTTTGCATCCTCGATTTCCTTCTTGATTCCCGGAAGGAAGATATAGTCGAGGTTGTGGAACGGAAGCTCTCCCTCATCGATGATGAATGGAAGCATTCCCCAGTTGATAAGGTTTGAACGGTATCTCTTTGTGGCATACTCGTTTGCGATATTTGCCCAGCCTCCGAGTACCTTCTGGCAGCTGGCAGCCTGCTCTCTTGCTGAGCCGTCACCCGGCTTAACAGCAAAAATTGTGCTTCCGAAGCCCATATTCTCATGGCTTGCCTCAGGGAATTTTTTCTTTACTACTCCCATGATTTCAGCAACCTCAGGAACAGCCTTTCCTGCGCACTCACCACTCTCTATAGCC
>ULOE01051275.1_pt1 | contig 10458 bp, 9 predicted proteins | sample 1952291 | NCBI WGS metagenome assembly ULOE01 (sample SAMEA4835595, study PRJEB28245) | human gut metagenome | biome: gut microbiome; material: fecal sample | place: Denmark | collected 2008 | reverse complement strand
CTGCCCGACGGGGAGCGGGAGCTGACGGTGGACTTCCTTTGGTGCGTGTTCCGGGGGGAGGTCTATGTCCGGCAGCCGGAGGACGCCCGGGTGGTGGTGGAGCCCATTCGGGGCTGCACCACGGCGGTGACGGTGCTGGTACCCGGCCAGGACCGGATGGAGCACGGCCGCTATGCCCTGGCCCGGCTGGGGGAGAATACCCTGGAGTGGCTCCTTCCTGGGCAGCTGCAGGGGCTGGAGCTGCGCCAGCTGGAGCTGACGCCGGACCTGACCCGGGCGGTGTTTCTGGCAAGAGTGGAGGACGGGGACGGCTTTTACGAGGCGCCTTACCTCTGCGACGGGCAGCAGCTGGTGGACCTGGCCCGGAGCTGCGTCGGGGAGACGCCCCGGAGCGCCGTGGGCGTCCGCTGGGACGGGGACGATATCCTGCTGTTCCTTTCCGACAGCTGGACCAAGGACACGGAGGCCCGGACGGATGTGTACCTGTACCACGGCGGCCGGTGGGAGCAGACCGTCTGTGACGCGCCGCTGTATGTGCAGGCCCGGCAGGAGGACGGCATCCAATTCCATTACGGAAGCCGCTATGCCACCCGTCTGATGGACGGACGGCTCTGCGTGGTGGATCTGCGCAGCGGGGCGGTGGAGGACACCGGCATCCCGGCTCAGGCGGAATATACCGTTTATCAGCAGGACGGCCAGCTGGTGATCCTGACCCAGCCGGGATGAGGGAGCACAAGAGCTGACTGTCCAAATAATCAAATGCTGACAGGCTCAAAGGGCGTTGGTATGAAAATACCAGCGCCTTTTTCCTGCTCCCATGCTATAGGCAACGCCCTTACGGCGTTTTATCACAGATTCAATTTATGACGGAGACAAAATAAGCGCACTTATTTTTTGACTTCTAATTGCTTGATATTTCTGACCAATTGCGGTATAATGAAATTACAAAATGGATTTATATTGCTCATTGGCTGATAACTGAAAACATTTTCACCCTGAGCTCAACAAAGTGCACTTTGCTGAGTACATATTGCTTCTTGTTATTATGCGGCGGGACAGGACAAAATGAAACATCTTCTTTTCATCAACGGACATTTGAATACCGGCGGGGTGGAGCGCTCACTGGTAGACATTCTCCGGCACATGGACTATACGAAATATACGGTAGATGTGCTGCTTTTGGAGGAGAAGGGTGATTATCTGGGGGAGCTTCCTCCGGAGGTTTCTGTATTGTTCTGCGATTTACATGACACCTATGGGAGCTTTCTGTCGTCGTTTTGCCGCTGCATTGCGCACCGGAACTGGATGTGTCTGCGCTTGCGGCTGCTGTTCCTATTACGAAAATGGGCCGGTGCGCATGCCCTGAAGCCTGCAGCAAAGCTTTTGCTGGGGAAGCACCATTATGATTGCGTCATCGGGTTTCGCCCCGGTATCTGCTCTGACCTGGCAGCATATTCCGTTCAGGCGGAGCGAAAAATCACATGGTGGCATCACGGCGAGTTCAACGTTGCGCAAACGGCATACGCCAACATGTGCGAAAAAATGGATGCGATTGCAGTTGTGTCACATGCATGCGAAGAAATGTTGAAACGAACCCTGCCGGGACTTGCGGACAAGATGGCTTGCGTTCCCAATATGCTGGATGCAGAAGCGATCCGGCAGAAAGCATTAAACTCCCTCTATGCTGATGGCATGCTGCACATTGTTTCCGTAGGACGCTTGGCACCGGAAAAACACTTTGAGAATGTTATTCCCGCTGCAAAGGCGCTGCGGAAATCCGGCCCTGATTTTGTGTGGCATATCGTCGGGGAGGGGCCGGAACGCACAAAATTGGAAGCATTGATCGCAGACAGCGGCCTGGAAGGCCGTGTGATTCTGGAAGGGAGCAAAACGAATCCCTATCCGTATATGAAGTATGCGCACCTTTTCGTTCACCCATCCTATGTGGAGTCGCAGGGACTGACGGTGCTGGAAGCCATGGCGCTGGGGGTCCCGTGCGTGGTAACAAAATCCCGGGGCCCCTGTGAATTCATTCAGGACGGTGTCAACGGGTTGCTGGCGGAGCAATCCCCAGAGTCTCTGACGGCAAAGGTTCTTGAGATCTTGAACGACAAAGCGCTGTATCATCTCATTCAGGAAAACACGAAATGCCCGGAGCAGTTCAGCCCGGAACAGGTTATGAAACAGATAGAAGTGTTGATTGACGGGAATTGATAGGAGAGGATAAGATGACAGGTTTTGTTACCTTGGCGGTTGGAAATGAGCGTTACTATAAGTTAGCTGCGAACTTGTTACAATCCTATCGCTTGAATGGAAATAGTGATGCTCCATTTGCAATTTTTGCTGACAGAGAGAATAAGTATACTGCGATGTTCGACAAGGTTGTGTTAATGGATTCTCCACATTTGTCCTATATGGACAAATTGAGCATGCTGAATGCCCCTCCATACGCTCATAACATCTTTATTGATGCAGATTGTCTGATCTATAATGATGTCAGCAAACTCGTTGAGAACGCACAAGAAAATGGTGTGCGTTGCTTTGGACAAGCGCTTGACATACAATCGACAGAAGGATGGTTCCTTGCCGATGATGTAGGAGAATACAAAAGTGAGATCAAGTTTATTCCGCAAATGCACGGAGGGATTATTTTCTTCTCGGATGACGAACTTACAAGGAAAATCTATAATCTTGCACTCAAAATCTCATCAGAGTATTCAAAATATAAATTTAAGTACTTTGAAAGGCCTGCAGATGAGCCAATTTTGGCGCTTAGTATGGCTGTAAATAATTGCCCACCAATTGAATTGAAAGGAGCACACACGGGAAGAATGTTTTGCTTCTTGCCTGCGGCAAGGACCATCAGGATGAATATCCGAGATAAATGCCTTGCATATGAGGGAAACTGTGGCGTTACCTATGAAGGGGTAGCTGTACTTCACTGGCAAAATCACATGACGAGAAAACCTATTTACTATAGAGAAATCGACAGAATGACAATGAGCAAATTTCAGGTAGGATTTCGGTTTGTTCTGCGATGGATTTGGTATCATGCAGAAACAATCGTCTTACGAGGGCTAAGCTGGACCAAACGGCATTTAAAGATTTCTTGATATTGAAAAATATGAGAAGAATTTTGCTTGTTAATGCATCTCTCCAAATTGATAAAAATGAGTAACCACATGTAAGGGAGAACGGATATATGCAGAGGACGACCAGGGATTCTAATTTAGAGTTATTGCGCATCATTGCAATGCTTATGATTATCGCACTGCACTAAAACGGCACATCAAATGCATTGTCGGCGTTGTCGGCTGATAGCGGAAACTATTATGTCACGAACGCTATAGAAGCTATCAGCATTTGCTCTGTCAACTGCTTTGTCTTGCTTTCTGGATATTTCATGGTCAGGAAGGACACTGCACCTGTAAAGAAATGCTTACGTCTGATACTGGACGTTGCATTTTGGGGATGCTTTGGGTTGCTCTTAAACTACGTTGTATTTGGAAAATCTCCAGCCATCAAGGAGCTTATTGTAGCAATTGTCCCTTACATTAAGGGCAACCGCTGGTTTGTACGTGACTATATCATTTTGACACTCCTTTCCCCGTTTATCAACCAATGTCTTGTAAGGCTGAGCAAACGAAATTATCAAATACTTATTGCCTTGCTCATAGCAATCTTTTCCTTGTGGCCCTCCTTTTTCCCGAACCCGCCGATTGACGACTACGGCTTTAGCTGCGTTCATTTTATCCAAATGTATATAATCGCAGGGTATCTGAAGCTGCACTGGAATACTCATGTAAAGACATCGGTATCCCTCCTTCGCTTTGTTGGCGCAACGGGTATAACCTTCCCTTCCGCAATACACGGACTCGGGTATGCATATGCCTATAATTACACATTTACCATACTATCTTCTGTGTGCCTATTCATGGCATTCAAAGGAGTGCAAATGCAATCTCGTGTAATTAATATCCTTGCATCCAACACCTTTGATGTGTTTCTTATCCATACAACAGCGTTTTTTGCAGATCTGGTTTATGTCCGAGTATTTCACGTGGACACAGCTCTCTATGGCTCGACTATACCCTATCTGCTGGGACTTCTGGTGTGCCCCCCAATTTTCTATTTAAGCAGTTCGGTGCTCGCAGTTGCAAAAAACTGGATTTTTAATAAGACCATATATCCAATTGTTGATAAATTGCCGCTTAAAGATTACAAGATATAATTTTTCATATGAAGGTGTGAACCCGATCATGAACATATTTACCCGCATGGCTGCCAGTGTGCAATCCCAATTCATTATCCCCTACCAGCGGTCCCATTTCAGCTGTACAAAATACGGAAAACAGCTGGCATTGTACAAGGAAAAATTCGCAGGGAGGCGCTGCTTTTTGATCGGCAACGGCCCCAGTCTGCGAGCCGAGGACCTGACGCGGCTGCATGAGGCCGGTGAGATCACCTTTGCCTTCAATCGCATCTACAACATCTTTGACCAGACACCCTGGCGTCCGAACTTTTACATTTCGCAGGATGAAAAGATGCTGGCCGGATGCGCTGATGCTGTGTGCGGCCTGAAAGCAGATGCCAAATTCATTCCCATCCAGCTCAAATGGTGGAACGGCATTGCCATTGACGACGCGAAATACTTCAATATCGTCAATCAGCAGGTGGATGATCCGCAGCAGTTCCTGTTTTCGGATGATATCCCGCACTGTGTCTACAATTCTATGACCGGCATGTACACGGCGGCACAGATCGCGGCCTATATGGGCTTTACGGAGATCTACATGATCGGCGTGGATCACCATTTCCGGGTCAGCCAGAACAACCAGGGCGAGATCGTTGTGGATCCTTCGGTAAAGGACTACTTCACAGACAAGTACAACGAGGACAAGGACAAGCTCTATATCCCCAACACAGAGCGCAGTACGCTGACCTATGTGGCCATGAAGCGCCACTGCGATTCGCGAGGGATTCAGGTGTATAATGCCACCCGCGGCGGCAAGCTGGAAGTGTTCCCTCGCGTGGATTTCGATACTCTTTTCAGGTAAAGGAAATTTTTACATATGGCACAGGAAAAAAGCCAACTGAAAATCGGCATTGTTCTGAATTATGTCAACATGATTTTGGGCAATCTGATCCCCATTTTCTATACGCCCATCATGCTGACGCTGCTGGGGCAAAGCGAATATGGCCTGTATAAGCTGGCCAGCAGTGTTACCAGCTATCTGTCGCTGATTTCTATGGGGCTTGGTTCCGCCATTACGCGATACCTGATCAAGTCCCGTGAGGAGGAAGGCAAAGACGCAGAGGAGCGGATGTTTGGTCTTTTTGATGTGATCTTTAATGTGATTGCCGTTGCGGCGCTGGTGATCGGCACGCTCCTGACAATAGGACTTCCGCTGTGGTATTCCAAATCCCTGACGGACGCTCAGCTGACCCGGATGCAGCTTCTGGTGTTTATGATGGTCATCAACATGGCGCTGAGTTTTTCCCAGTCGCCGTATCTGTCTGTTGTAAATGCCCACGAAAAATTCGTGTTTCTGCAATGCATGAACATTGTCCAGACCTGCGGCGTTCCGTGCCTGAACCTGGTGGCGTTGTACCTCGGCTTTGGCTCTGTTGGCCTGACGATAACCGCCATGGGAGCCTCGATCCTGACACGCATTGCATATCAGTTCTATGTCCGCAGCAAAATGCAGCTGCGGCCTCGGATAAAGAATCTGCCGACTGACAAGCTCAAGGAGATCATGGGCTTTGCCTTCTGGATCTTTGTGGCGAACGTGGTGGGGCAGCTCTACAACGCCACGGATACCGTCATGATCGGCATGATCCCTGCGCTGGCAACCACCGGAGTTGCGGTGTATAACGTTGGCGGAACGTTTAATGGTATTATGTTTAGCCTGACAACAGGCGTGTCAAGCTTACTTGCGCCCAAAACGAATAGAATGGTTTTTCAGGGGGCGTCATGCGATGAGCTTACGGACCTGGCCATTCGAGTGGGACGCATACAGGGCTACATTATGACACTGATCGTGTCTGGATTTATAGCGTTTGGACGACCATTTGTTGCGTTTTACGCAGGAGACGAATATGCGGACGCGTACTGGGTTGCCATACTAATGATGATTCCCAATATGATACCGCTGGTTCAGAGTATCTGTTTGAATGTCGTTGTAGCACAGAACAAGCATAAATTTCGATCCTTGGTCTATCTGGGAATAGCAATTTTAAATGTGGTTGGCACGTGGTTTCTAATGCAGTACATGGGGATTATAGGCGCTGCACTGATGACGGGTGTGGCTTTGATAATCGGACAGGGGTTCGTGGTGAACTGGTACTACCACAAAAAGACAGGACTCGATATGCTTCGGTTCTGGAAGCAGATGCTGAGTGTTTATATTGTGCCTACACTATTGTGCACTGGTGCGCTCCTGCTTTCCAATTGGATTGATTTTTATAAACTTCCTGCTCTTTTCGCGGGCATTGCGCTGTATATAGTTATGTACTGCGGCCTGAATTGGCTGTTTACCATGAACGACTATGAAAAAGAAATGATTCTGGGTCGAATGAAGAGAAAAGGACATAAAGCGGTATGAAACCAATCAGCATTATTGTTCCCGTCTATAACGTCGAGCCATACCTGCGCCGGTGTGTGGACAGTATCCTTGTCCAAACGTTTACGGATTTTGAATTGATCCTTGTAGATGACGGTAGCCCGGACGATTGCCCGGCTATATGTGATGAATACGCAGAGAAGGACAGACGGGTTCGGGTAATCCATAAGAAAAATGGCGGATTATCATCAGCGAGAAATGCTGGGATGGCGGTTGCCGAAGGAAAATATATTCTTTTTTGCGATAGTGACGATTATGTTAGTCCGGAATGGTGCCAGCAACTGTTTAAACAAATTGAAAAGGCACCAAATGCATGGGTGTGCTGCGACATAGAGAGAACTGGAGAATTTGATTCGTACCACTTTGAAGGTTTTACGGGTTTACCGACAGAACAAAAGATGTATTATCAGATATATTTGATGGGTCTGTCCGCATATGTCTGGAATAAGATTTACTCCGTGGAGAAGATACAGGAACATTCAATATCATTTGATGAGTCTGGCCCTATTTTCGAAGATGTCGATTTCAATCTAAAGTACTTACAGTATTGTGACAGTTGTATATTTGTCCCGCAAAAGCTCTATGCGTATGTCCAACGGCAAGGAAGCATCATGCATAAATACGAACCGGATTGGTTTGCAATGCATCTGCGGCCATTTTATGATCGCATTGAGTTTATTGGAAAAGAGAACCTTCAGGCGTATTGTGATATCTGGCTCTATCAATTCCTTAATCTGTTCTCGAACGCTTTTGACAAAAGAAATCCGGCATCGTGGTTTGAAAAAATAGCATATAACCAGCGGATGCTTTCCAGTAAAGAGTTTCAATTCTGTCTGCGTCATGCGTCCGGAAAGAACGAGAATCCGATCATGCTTCAGATTTTGAAAACGCGGTGTTATCTGCTCTACTGGCTGTTTGGAAAAGCTGTCAGTATTCGAAATAAAAAATAGCCTTTCACAAGGAGGACACAATGAAAATCATCGGTATGATCCCGGCACGGGGAGGTTCGTCCCGCTTCCATATGAAGCCGCTGGCGCAGATCTGCGGCAAGCCCATGCTGTACTGGGTCTGGAAGCACTCCAAAGAGGTCGAGTGCTTTGAGGAGGTCTATGTCGCCACGGATAACGAAGAGATCCGTTCTGTGGCGGAGGGCTTTGGCGCAAAGGTCATTATGACCTCGCCTGACTGCGAGACGGCCACGGAGCGTCTGTATGAGGTTTCGCACAAGGTGGAGGCTAACCTCTATGTTATGGTCAACGGCGACGAGCCGCTGGTGCAGGCGCAGGACATTGTCAAGTGCATTCCGCAGTCCATTCCTGAGGACGGCTTCTATGTCTCCAACCTGATGACCGATTTCTCCAATCCGGTGGAGGTCGTTGATCCCACCAATCTGAAAATCGTCACCAATAAGGACGGTGTCTGCCTGTTCATTTCCCGGGCCCCCATCCCCTTCCCCAAGGGTGAGATGAACTACGCCTATCAGAAGTTTGTGGGCGTTGGGGCCTTTACCCATGGCGCACTGGAGTATTATCACGCGACGCCGCGTGGTCCGGTTGAGAAAATTGAGGAGAATGATTCCTTCCGCTTCATCGAAAACCGCAAGGATTGCTACTATATCAACGCCCACTGCAAGACGCTCTCCGTGGATACCCCCAAAGACCGCATACAGGTGGAGCGCTACATGATCGAAAACGGCTTGGCATAAGGAGCGTAAAAATATGTTTCAACTGATAGCGGGGCCGTGCGTCATCGAGTCGGAGGAGATGGTCCTCTCCATTGCGGCGCAGATGAAGACCATCACGGACGAACTCGGAATCCCCTACACATTCAAGGCATCCTTTGACAAGGCCAACCGGACTTCACTGAATGGCTTCCGGGGGCTGGGACTGGAGGAAGGACTTCGTATCCTGAAAAAAGTGAAGGATACCTATGGCCTGCCCATTTGCACAGACATCCACGAGCCTTGGCAGGCGGAGCCTGTCGCTGAGGTGGCGGATATTCTGCAAATTCCGGCCTTTCTTTGCCGCCAGACTGATCTGCTAGTGGCTGCTGCAAAAACCGGGCGGTGCATCAATATCAAAAAAGCGCAGTTCCTCGCCCCGTGGGATATGAAGAACTGTCTGGAAAAGGTGCGGCAGTCCGGCAACGACAACGTTATGCTCTGCGAGCGGGGAACCAGCTTCGGATATAACACGCTGGTGGTGGATATGACCGGCCTACGTGTGATGAAGGATTTTGGCGTACCGGTGATTTTTGACGCCACCCACAGCGTCCAGAAGCCCGGAGGGAACGGCACAAGCACCGGCGGAAACCGGGAGTATGTGGAGTATCTTGCCAAGGCTGCGGTAGCCGTGGGAGTGGACGGACTCTTTATAGAGACGCATCCGGATCCGGATCACGCAAAATCAGACGGCCCCAACATGGTGCCGCTGAACGAGATGGAGACCCTGCTGAAGAAGCTGATTTTGGTGTACAACGCAGTACATACGGAGATTTGACATGGATATCGTAAAAGAAGCGCAATGGGTGTTTGACACCGAGATCGCTGCCTTGCAGGCGACCAAAGCCAGCCTTGGCGAAGATTTCGAGACGATCGTCCGGCTGGTAGTAAACTGCACGGGCAAGGTGATCATCACCGGTATGGGAAAGCCCGGCCACATCGGAACAAAGATCGCGGCATCTCTGGCGAGCTTGGGAACGCCATCCTTTTTCATGCATCCGGGCGAAGCCATGCACGGTGACTTGGGCATGGTGGTGGAAAGCGACGTGGTCATTCTGATGAGCTACAGCGGAGAGAGCGATGAGATCGTCCGCCTGCTCCCCACGCTGCACGAGATCCATTGCACCACGGTGGCCATTACCGGAAATCCGAAGTCCACGCTGGCCATGGGATGCCAGCACCACTTCTGTTTCCCGCATTTTGAAGAGGCATGCTATATGCACCTTGCGCCCACCAGCAGCACCACGGCGCTTCTTGTGCTGGGGGATGCCATTGCTGTGGTGGCCTCCAAGCTGCGCAACTATACAAAGAACGACTTTGCACTGCATCACCCTGCCGGTGCACTGGGGAAAAAGCTGCTGGTAAAGGTGGAAAACATCATGCATACCGGTGTGGAGAATGCGGTGATCCCAGAGGGAAGCACCCTGCGCAGCGCTATTGTGGAGATGAGTAGCAAGGGGCTGAGCATGGTCACGGTGGTTGATGCAGAGAGCAGACTCAAGGGAATCATTACGGATGGTGACCTGCGCCGGATGCTGGAGCGGGGCGTAGATGTTTACAGCGAGATCGTTGACAACGTGATGACCAAATCCCCGAAGTTTATTGACCATCGGGATATGGCTGTCAACGCGCTGCAAAAGATGAGCGACCTGCGAATCACAGGGATGCCGGTCCTTGACGAAGACGGCTGCGTGGTTGGTTCTGTCCTGATGCAGGATATCTATAAGGCGGGGATCGTGAGATGAACGTGAAGCTGCTGGTTATGGACGTGGATGGCACCCTGACGGACGGCCATATTTATGTCGGCGCACAGGGTGAGGTCATGAAAGCCTTTGATGTGCGGGACGGGTACGCCATTGCGCACCTGCTCCCCGCGCGCGGCATTGTGCCGGTAATTATTACGGGCCGCAGCTCTGAGATTGTTGCGCAGCGGGCAAAGGAATTGAAGATAACGGAGCTGTATCAGGGCGTTTCGGACAAGCTGGAGAAGCTGAAGACCGTTGCTGCCGCATACGGTACGTCTGCGGATGAGATTGCTTATATAGGCGATGATCTGAACGACCTTCCATGCATCAACTATTGCGGGACCACTGCCTGCCCCGCAGACGCCGTCCC
>ULOE01014258.1_pt1 | contig 10492 bp, 7 predicted proteins | sample 1952291 | NCBI WGS metagenome assembly ULOE01 (sample SAMEA4835595, study PRJEB28245) | human gut metagenome | biome: gut microbiome; material: fecal sample | place: Denmark | collected 2008 | reverse complement strand
TCATGAGCACCTCTATGAGCTGCGGAAACGGGCAGCCGAGTCTGGCTTCATAAAATGCCAGTATGAGAGGTGTCGGCAGTATCTGTGTATGAAAATTTGTGACCGCCAGATAAAGCCCCGGCAATGTAAATGACATGAAGGCTGCCACGTACCTTATCAATCTGGCAAAGCTTGCCGCTATCGTTCTGTTATAGTAATCATCTGCGGTTTTTAAAAAATTGTTCATGGTGGTTGGCAGTATTATTGCTATCGGTGAATTATCGCACAGCACCACCACCCTCCCCTCTAGGAGCGCATTTACCGCCACATCCGGCCGCTTTGTGGTCTGAAGCTGTGGGAACGGTGAATACCATTTTGCCTCAGCAAACTGTTCAAGAACTCCCGAGTCACCCACATGGTCTATCACATAGCTGTCCAGATTCTTTTCTACTTCCTCTACAAGCCCCGGTTTTACGAGGTCTCTCACATACAATATGTCCACATTGCTGTGTCCGCGAAGCCCCTTTTTCACCTCTTTACACTTTAAGCGAGTGCTCCTTAACCTGCGCCTGATAAGTGCAGTATTTATCTTTATGGAATCAGCAAAGCCCTCATTGGAGCCTCTTATGACCTTTTCCGAATCAATCTCCTGAATTGACATGGCGGGATATCCCTTGTCGGGAAGCTTGAAGGCATCCGGATAGCCATCCACAAAAAATATCACGTCTCCTGTCAGCATCATCTGGGCTGCCTCTCTAACCGTATGAAGATGCGCAAATTCGGATAGAGCTGCCTGATTTTTGTCAAGTACTTCCTTAACCTGATTCCGGTCTATCCCTTCAAGGTATGATGTAAATCGTCCAAACGCACTGTTATTGATACCGGAGCCTGCACATGTCACCTCAATATAAGCAACAAAACACTTTATGCAGGCATCACGCCCCAGATACATCTCCTGCATCTTGATATCTGAGCAGTCAGAATATATCTGCCTGAAGCTTTTTATGTTCTCATCTATGTTTGTGGTCATCTTTAACTCTCCTATATACCCAATAAATCCCGTCAGATTTAAAATCCCTGATATAGTATGACCATACAAGTTCGCAAATATCCCTGATTGTTTATTTTGTAACTATCTAAGCCACTAACTAAGCCACTAAAAAGGGCCGCCGTTCACACATCAGTGCGATCGGCAGCCCTTGGTTTTGTTATATTATTTTGTATTTTATTATCTTTGTCAGCTATAATCTTGTTATATTTCTGTTTTATTTCTTCTCTTCATCCTGCTTTTGTATCACAGCCTTCACAGCAACCGCCTGATTTGCCACATGCGTATGCATTTCTGTAGTCACAAGCTCCATATTTCTTGCCTCAAGCGCCCTGTAGATGGCATCATGCTCCTTCACAAGCATCGGATAATTCTTTGGGTCCTTCAAATACTCCACTCTGTAGCGGTACATCTGCTCGCGGATATTGTTCATCATAGATACAAGCTTCGCATTGTTGGTCGCCTCATAGATAGCATCGTGAAACTTCACATCCTCCTCAGCTATCTTTTTCACATCTCCTGAGTCCATGCTCCTCTTAAACTCGTCCTTTATGGTTTTTAAATTCGCAAGCTGCTCATCACTGATTTTCTTACAGGCTATTTTGGCTGCAAGCTCATCAAGAGCCTCTCTCACCTCAAGCACATCCTCCATATCCTTGAGAGTCATCTTGGCAACCTCTGCGCCCTTTCTCGGCATTGTGACTGCAAGCCCCTCCTGCTCAAGCATTCTGATTGCTTCACGTATAGGTGTACGGCTGACTCCAAGCTTTGACGCAAGCTGCAGCTCCATAAGTCTCTCTCCCGGCTTGAGCTCTCCCTTTAAAATTGCCTCACGAAGTGTATTAAACACCACATCACGCAGTGGCAGATATGCATCCATATTTAAAGTTAAATTATCAGTCATCAAACTTCTCCTATCTCTTGTATTATCATTCTCACATATAAGAAAAAAGTAACTATAAAGCACCCGCTGTGCTATCCGGATATCACGTTATTTGCGATTATTGTATACAGATGTCAGATACACCTGTCTGGCAAGATGTGAGCTTCTCATGGCTTTGTACGCTTTCTTTGCAGTATCTTCATCGTCAAACAGTCCAAAAACCGTCGGACCACTACCGCTCATCATGGCTCCTACCGCGCCATTTGAAAGCATATGCTTCTTTATCTCATCTATCACCGGATAATTTGGTATGGTCACAGTCTCTAAGACATTTCCCATATGCGCTGCGATATCATGCAGACTCTTAGCCTTTATATCATCTATCAGGCGGTCTATATCCGGATGAATAGTCGTATCATCAAGCTTCAGATTCTGGTACACAAATTTTGTGGATACCGAGATGGACGGCTTTGCAATAAGCACCGGACACTTTATCATTGGAGGAAGAGGACTAAGCGCCTCTCCTATGCCCTCGGCCAGCGCCGTGCCTCTCATAATACAGTATGGTACATCCGCACCTATCTGCACACCTCTTTCCATAAGCTGTTTCTTTGTCAGTCCCAGTGAAAAAAGCCTGTTTACACCTATAAGCATGGCTGCCGCATCAGTACTGCCCCCCGCCATCCCTGCTGCAACAGGAATACGCTTGTCCAGCTTCACTGATACACCGTCAGTTATAGAAAACTCATCCATCAGAAGCTTTGCAGCCTTATATATGAGATTGTTCTCGTTTACAGGGAGAAAAGACAGATTGGTCTGTATCTGTATGCCGGGCTCCTGTGTCCTTTTGATATCGAGCCTGTCATACAGCTGAATGGTCTGCATAATCATGCGGACCTCATGATATCCGTCCTCTCTACGCCTCACCACATCCAGCCCCAGGTTAATCTTGGCTAATGCTTTTAATGAAATATCGTTATTACTACCCATATTGTATTACCTCTGTTTTTTGTATACAAGGATTATAACACACCCTGCCAAAAAGAGCAAATTTAAATATTCTCATTTAATTGTTAATTTTTACATCTCATCAGTCAAATTAACCTAAAAAGGGACTGCACGTTGCGCGCAGTCCCTCTAATATATCATATTCTGTTTTTAGCCCGGTCTTGGTACAATTGTGTATCGGCTGTTTTGTATCTGTTTCTTATAGCCCTTGCCGTTATTTTTTCAATTTTCTTCCAAATATAAATGTCGAAAAATATATTACCGATGCAATAATCACTATCATCGGACCTGTTGCCACATTGGTGTAGTATGACACTGCGAGGCCGACTATACCGGAAAATACTGAAAATATCACTGAAAAGAAATGATACTCACGCATATTTTCCGAAATATTCCTTGATGAAGCCGCTGGTAATATAAGCAGAGCATTTATTATAAGTATACCTATCCACTTGATGGATAGCATAACTATGAGTGCTACAAGCACCGCAAACAGATTATCCAGAAGACGCACATGGATGCCCTTGCTTTTTGCCACGCTTCTGTGTATGCAGATGGCGTTGAGCTTATTGAAGCAAAGCACCCAGAACACTATAGTGACCACAAAAATCACGATGAGATACACTATCTCCGTCTTTGTGATGCTTAGCACATCGCCCACCAGTATGCTTGAGTATTTGCTGAAATTGCCGCCTTTTGACAGTATTGCAAGACCTATAGCCACAGAGCACGATGAAAATACAGATATAATGGTATCTGTTGACGCTGTGTTCAGACTGCCAATCTTATTTAAAAGAAGCGCAAACACTATCGCAAATATCACCATGGCAAGCGAGGTGTCTGCCATGCCGCATACCACTCCGACAGCGATTCCGGTAAGTGCTGAATGTCCGAGTGCATCTGAAAAGTATGCCATCTTTTTGTTTACAATCATTGTTCCCATTATGCCAAAAAGCGGTGTGATGATGAGCACAGCAATAAGGGCATTTCTCATGAAATCATATTGAAGCCAGGAGGTTATATTCATTTGTGCTCCTCCTCTCTCACCCAGGATTCCTCTCCTGTGTAAAAAATTCTCTCAAATTCCTTGCTCTCGAAGACTTCCTTCACAGTCCCCTGCTTTGCTACTGTCTTATCAAGCAGCACAACATGGTCTGCGTACTTTGCCACATAGTCCAGATCGTGCGATATAAGTATGATTGCAAGGTCATAGTGTGTCTTTAAATAATCCATGGTCTTATAGAAAAGCTCCATGCCGTTTTGGTCTATTCCGGACACCGGCTCATCCAACAGCAGCAGATTCGGCTCGTCCATGATTGCCATGGAAAGAAGCACTCTCTGCAGCTGTCCTCCCGAGAGGTTGCACACCTGCTTGTCGATGAGCTCCTCAGCCTCAAATACCTCGAGTGTCTCCCTTATCTTTGCCTCTATCTTTTTGCTCTTTGGCAAAAAAACAGGATAATTGTACTGATAGCTTGCTATGAGGTCATACACGCTGACCGGTGTATTTTTCTCGATATTGACAGACTGCGGCACATAGCCGATTTTAAGCTTAGCCATATGTCCGTCCTTAGTATCCTTGAACTCAATCGTACCGGTGTGAGGTATCTCGCCGAGTATCGCCTTTATGAGTGTAGATTTTCCGGCACCGTTTTGGCCTATTATGACATTGAAGGAGCCGCAATGTATGTGCATATTTACATCCTCAAGCACCGTCTGCTCTCCGAAGCTCACTCCAAGGTTATTTATTTTTATGCAATGAAAGCCACATGGCTGTATTATTTTCCGCATATTTTCTCCAATTTTATTTAGTAAATGCCTCTTTGATAAGCTCTATATTGTGCTCCATACCATCAAGATAGCTGTCCTTGTCGTACTCTCCCCTGTTGAGAGGGTCGATATAAATCACATGCACATCTGTCTCACGCGATACTGTATCTCCCATGCTCTTTCCGTAGAGCTCCTCAGCGAGTATTACCGACACTCCGTCATCCTTTATGGCACCTATTACCTGCTTTATCTCACCTGCGCTGACTGAGCGCTCCTCGTCAAGGTCTAACAGATAGCATGCATTCATGGAAAAATCATCAGCTACATACGCATAGGCCTCATGGAATATGATGATATTCTGTCCATTGGTAAGACTCTTTAGGCTATTTATCTTTTCTTCAAGCACTGCAAGCTTTGCATCATATGCTTTTGCATTTGCATAATATTCATCAGCATGCTTTGCATCCTTTTCGGCAAGCCGGGATGCGATTGTCTGAACCATGGTGCGGTAACGCGGCACGCTCATCCATGCATGGGCATTCTCATCACCGTGGTCATGGTCATGCGCGCTATCTGATTCTGCGTCTGCTTCGTGGTCATGGTCGTGGTCACTGTCCGATTCTGTGTCTGCGTCGTGATCATGGTCGTGGTCACTGTCTGCATCATCCTCAGAAAGAAGTGCCACATCCTCACAGGCCTCAACCACATCAAGCTTCGGATACGCCTTTGCTACATCTGACATAAACGACTCTATACCGCCTCCGTTTATTACAAAAACATCGGCAGTTGATAAAAGCTTCATATCCTCCGGTGTGAGCTGAAAATCGTGCAGACAACCGGTCTGTGGCTCGCTTAAGTTTTCAAGTCTCACGCCTTCCACACCATCCACTATATTTAAAGTGGCAATGTACATAGGATAGAAGGATGTCACGACTGTAAGTATATCGTCAGCTTCGTCAGTATTTTTTGTATTGCCCGAAGCATTTGATACTCCACCGGCAGCGCTTTTCATACCTGCTGTGTGCTCATATGCCATTACCGCAAGCGTACACACTATCAATATACACAAAAACATAATGCCTACAAATTTGCATTTATTCTTCATATATTAAATATTCGCCTTTCTTTCTATAACTTTATTTCTATGACTCTATTTCGACTTTATTTCTTTTTATGATTATTAACGCTTTTTTTGCTCTTGGCCTTATCTCTGCGTTCTTTAGTCTTTTTGGCAACCGGCTTTCCGGTCTTCTTCCAGCGCTCCTTTTTGTGCGGCTGGGATGCAGCGGCTCTTTTTGCAGCTGATTTTGCCTCGCGCTTTGCTTCTTCCTCCTGTTTCATGGCAAGAAGCGTATCCTCGTCAAACACGAGTGAATCTATGAGATTCCAGATTTCGTCCCTGCCTTCCTTTGACATGGACGAAAACGGTATAACTACCGTGCCCGGCTTCACATGAAGCACATCCTTGATAGTCTTTATGTGTGCGGCAATCTGGCTTTTTTTCAATTTATCAGATTTGGTTGCAATGATGATCGGTGCAAAGCCCTGGTTTACCATCCAGTCATACATCATGATATCATTGTCCGATGGCTCATGCCTTATATCTATTAAAAGAAACACTGCCTGAAGCTTTTTTGAGGTGTGAAGATAGTTTTCTATCATCTGTCCCCATTTAGCTTTTATCTCGATATTGGCGTTGGCATAGCCATAGCCCGGCAGATCGACCAGATACATGGCGTCATTGACGTTGTAAAAATTGATGGTCTGTGTCTTGCCGGGCTGTGAAGAGATCCTGGCAAGTGACTTTCTGTTCATGAGCGCATTGATCAGTGACGACTTGCCTACATTTGACTTGCCGGCGAATGCCACTTCATTATACTCATTGTCAGGGATTGTGCTTGTAATTCCGCAAACTGTCTCTAAATTAACACTTTTAATTACCATAATCTCTTCCTCATTCTTATTTTACAAATGCTATCTTCTCCACCTGTGAAAATCTCTCCACCGGCACGATTTCCATGCCGTCTGTTATTTCTTTTGAAATCTCCTCCAGGTCCTTTTCATTATCCTTTGGAATACATACTGTTTTTATTCCGATTACCTTGGCTGCAAGCAGCTTTTCCTTGAGTCCTCCTATCGGAAGCACCCTGCCGCGCAGTGTTATCTCGCCTGTCATGGCTACATCTGCCCTGACAGCTCTGTCTGTAATGGCTGAGAGCATGGCTGTCGCCATAGTGATACCTGCAGATGGTCCGTCCTTTGGCACTGCGCCCTCCGGGATATGTATATGGATATCATGCTTCGTGTAAAACTCTGCATCAATGCCATATCCTTCGCTTATTGAGCGCACATAGCTAAGTGCCGCCTGTGCCGACTCCTTCATCACGTCGCCAAGCTTACCGGTGAGCACGAGCTCACCCTTACCCGGCAGCACATTCACCTCAACCTCGAGTGTGACTCCGCCCACGCTGGTCCATGCCAGACCTCTAACGATTCCAACCTCTGCGTGATCATTTTTCTTCTCCGGACTGTACTTCGGATTGCCCAGATACGTCTTAAGATTGGTCTTTGTAACCTTTACAGCAGCTTCGCTGTCCTTAAAGATTTCCCTAGCAGCCTTGCGGCACAGCTTGCCGATAGTCCTCTCAAGGCTTCTGACTCCAGCCTCTCTGGTGTACAGCCTGATGATATCCTTTAGGGCAGAGTCTGTTATCGTAAGCTGTTCCTTTTTAATTCCGTTTTTGCTCTTTTGCTTCTCAACCAGGTGTTCCTTTGCTATGTGAAACTTCTCATTTTCAGTGTAGCTTGACACCTCAATAAGCTCCATCCTGTCAAGAAGCGGCTTTGGAATGCCTGAAACCTCATTTGCCGTTGCAATAAAAAGCACTTCCGACAAATCCACAGGCATCTCAATGTAATGATCCCTGAATCTGCAGTTCTGCTCACTGTCAAGCACCTCGAGAAGAGCTGCTGATGTGTCACCCTTGTAGTCACTTGACACCTTATCTATCTCATCCAACAGCATGAGAGGATTTGAAACGCCTGCCTGTCTTAAACCATTTACTATACGGCCCGGCATAGCGCCGATATATGTCTTTCTGTGTCCACGGATTTCTGCCTCATCGCGCACACCACCAAGAGAAATACGCACATATTTCTTCTCCAGTGCAGACGCAATTGAACGGGCTATGCTTGTCTTTCCTGTTCCCGGAGGACCTACAAGACAAATTATAGGACTCTCTCCCTTGCTTGTCAGATTTCTGACTGCCAGAAACTCAAGTATTCTCTCCTTAACATCCTTTAATCCGTAGTGATCATCATCGAGCACCTGTGCTGCATGGTCAAGATCCTTGTTGTCCACAGACATCTTGTTCCACGGAAGCTCAAGTACAGTCTCTATATAGCCTCTCTCAACTGTGCTCTCTGATGAGCTGCTGCTCATATTTCTAAAGCGCTTTATCTCTTTTTTCGTCTTTTCCTTTACGTAGTCAGGCGCATCTAACTCAGATAGCTTTTTCTCATATTCATCAGCCTCCGAGTCAGCATTCTCGCCCAGCTCCTCACGTATCACACCAAGCTGTTCACGAAGCACATACTCCTTCTGATGCTTGTCCACACGAACCTTTACTTTTTTCTGAAGCTCATTCTTTATGGAAATAACCTCCACCTGGGAGAGAAGTAATGATACTATAACCTGATATCTGTCATTGATATCCTCTGCCTCAAGCACCTGCTGCTTAAGCTCATATGACACCGGCAGATTGTTGGTTACATAATCAATGAGCTTTTCAAGATCCTCATACTGATCTATCTGTCTGATAAGCTCCTTGCTGATTTTGCCGACGACTGCCGCATATCTGTGAAAAGCCTCTCTGACTCCGAGAAGCATGGCTTCCCTGAGATCCTCCGGCAGGCTGTCTGCATTACTATCACAATAACAGATTTCTGCCTCAAGGTACTTCTCATTATCGGTAAAGCCAAGCAATGCTGCCCGGCTTATTCCATCTACAAGTATTCTCACAACATCATTCTGTAATCTGACAACCTGCTTTATATCAGCAACAATACCCATCTGATAGAGGTCTTCCTGAGTCGGGTCCTCACTGTCCACATTCCTTTGTGTGACAAGATAAATCTTTTGATCCTGCTCCATAGCCTCCTCGACAGCACGAAGAGAGCGCTCTCTGCTGATGTCGAAATGGGCAATCATCCCCGGCAGAATAGTAAGCCCTCTCAGCGCTACTGCAGGCATATTCATAATCTGTTCTTCCACTTATATCTCCTGTATTATTGCACAGCCATGCATAACAAACCGCTGTACAATTTATATTATCCGATGCTGTATCTTTTGTAAAATACCGCCTTGTACTTACGATGCCTCTTTTTCCTCGATATATGCCTCAGGCACGCAATCACCATCAAGCTTTAAGTTATCCTCAACGATATCCTTGTCTATTACACATCTGCTGATGCTCTTGTCTGATGGTATACGATACATAAGGTCAAGCATAACAGCCTCCATGATGGCACGAAGTCCTCTGGCTCCTGTCTTTCTCTCAAGTGCCTTGTCAGCGATGGCATTTACTGCATCGTCTGTGAACTCAAGACCTACTCCGTCAAGCTCAAAAAGCTTGGTGTACTGCTTGATAAGCGAGTTCTTAGGCTCCTTAAGTATACGGATAAGTGCATCCCTGTCGAGTGCCTCGAGAGAAACGGTAATAGGTACACGTCCGATAAACTCAGGAATCAATCCAAACTTTACAAAATCCTGTGGAAGTGCATGCTTGAACGCCTCTCCTACATTGAGCTCTGTCTTTGACTTTACATCTGAATTGAAGCCTATAGATGATGTATCCATACGGCTGTCGATAATTTTTTCCAGACCATCAAATGCTCCACCGCATATAAAAAGTATATTAGTAGTATCAATAGGAATAAGCTCCTGCTGCGGATGCTTTCTTCCGCCCTGTGGCGGTACAGATGCCTCTGTGCCCTCAAGAATCTTTAAAAGAGCCTGCTGTACACCCTCGCCTGACACATCTCTGGTGATTGAGACATTCTCTGATTTCTTTGTAATTTTATCTATCTCATCTATATAAATGATACCATGCTCTGCACGCTCGATATCATAATCTGCCGCCTGAATAAGCTTTAATAGGATATTCTCCACATCCTCACCTACGTATCCTGCCTCTGTAAGTGTTGTAGCATCAGCGATAGCAAATGGAACATTTATCACTCTGGCAAGTGTCTGCGCAAGAAGTGTCTTTCCTGAGCCTGTAGGTCCAAGCATGAGAATATTACTCTTCTGAAGCTCTACATCTGATGTATCACCTGCCAGTACTCTCTTATAGTGATTGTAAACAGCAACCGAAAGCACCTTCTTTGCCTGGTCCTGTCCTATTACATAATCGTCCAAAAACGCCTTAAGCTCCTCCGGAGTAACAAGATTTATATCATCCTTAGCGCTGCTTTTGTCCTCATGGCCCTCTACGCCTTCTTCCTCAAGAATCTCGGCACATATATCTATACACTCATCGCAGATAAAAGCTCCATTAGGTCCGGAAATCAAACGATTTACCTGGTCCTGTGTCTTACCGCAAAATGAGCAGCGAATCTTTCCGTCGTTTTTTCCTGCCATTATTAACTCCTTTTATTGCATGAGGGCATCCCATATGGGGTACCCTCTTAAATTCATCTAACTTCTGATTATCTGTTTGTTATTACACTGTCTATGAGACCATACTCTGCGGCTTCCTGTGCTGACATATAGTTGTCTCGCTCTGTATCAGCTGCAATTGTCT
>ULOE01059713.1_pt1 | contig 10565 bp, 10 predicted proteins | sample 1952291 | NCBI WGS metagenome assembly ULOE01 (sample SAMEA4835595, study PRJEB28245) | human gut metagenome | biome: gut microbiome; material: fecal sample | place: Denmark | collected 2008 | reverse complement strand
CCGATCTCGTATACTCGCTCAAGTCCTCCGACGATGAGTCTCTTTAAGTAAAGCTCAAGGGAAATACGAAGCTTTACATCCTCGTTCAATGCGTTGTAGTGTGTCTCGAATGGTCTTGCTGCGGCACCACCTGCGTTTGAGACAAGCATAGGTGTCTCAACCTCCATGAAATCACGGCCTGCAAGGAAGTTACGGATTTCCTTGAGTATCTGTGAGCGCTTGATAAATACCTCTTTGCTCTCCTGATTCATGATAAGGTCTACATATCTCTGACGGTATCTGGTGTCTGTGTCTGTCAGTCCATGGAACTTCTCCGGGAGTATCTGGAGTGATTTTGAAAGGAGTGTTATCTCCTCTGCATGGATTGAAATCTCACCTGTTTTTGTTCTGAAAGCAAATCCCTTTACACCATAGATATCACCGATATCTGATTTCTTGAAGTCTGCGTATGAGTCTTCTCCGATATTGTCCCTTGCCACATATACCTGGATATTGCCCTTTAAGTCCTGAATATTGCAGAAAGAAGCCTTACCCATGACACGCTTGAACATCATACGTCCTGCGATGCTTACCTCGATTGGCTTTGCATCCATGATTTCTCTTCTCTCGTTGTAATCGTTGTTGATTACCTCTCTCTTTGCAGCGTCATCCAAGCCCTCAACATCCGGAGCCTTTCTGTCACCGAGAATCTCAGCCTCATGAGCATTGTAAAGCTCCTTTACATCGCTGCTGTGATGAGTGACATTGTACTTTGTAATCTGGAAGGGATCCTTTCCTGCTTCCTGTAAATTCTGTAATTTTTCACGGCGGACCTTAAGGAGCTGGTTTACGTCCTGCTGCTGTCCACCCTTGTTATTATTCTGATTTGCCATTTTTTACCTCTTTTAGTTCTCTTCTGCTCTCTGGATCTCGAGTACCTTGTATGTGAGCTCTCCTACCTGAGTCTCAACAGTTACAGTATCTCCGACTTTCTTTCCAAGAAGAGCTTTACCTACAGGTGACTCGTTTGAAATCTTGCCCTTTAAGCTGTTTGCCTCTGTTGAACCAACAATTTTGTACTCAAGCTCCTCATCAAACTCACAATCTAAGATGCGGATCTTACAGCCGATAGAAATCTTGTCAAGGTCAACTTCCTCCTCAACAACAACCTCTGCATTTTTAAGGATTTTCTCGATTTCCTCAATACGAGCCTCGATATCGCGCTGCTCATCCTTAGCTGCATCATACTCAGCATTCTCAGATAAATCACCCTGCTCACGAGCCTCCTTGATCTTCTGGGAAACCTCTTTACGCTTAACAACCTTTAACTGCTCAAGCTCATCCTCGAGCTTCTTAAGACCTGCATATGTCAGAATATTTTTCTTGTTATCCATGATTCTTACCCTTCTATCTTCCTTTTATTTTATTATGTTGATTTGCTAAAATGAAACTTCCCACTTCAAAGACTTAATATACCGGAAAGTATACAGTATATTCCGAAGACAAAATATGAACTGCCACGGGTTTCCATAACCCCCGGCAACGGAAACCCCGCAGCAAAGAAAAACCCTCTATCCGCGATTCGTTCCCGTGGTTAACTTCATATTTTTCTGAGGAATAAACTGTATGCTCGGCCAGTAACCACAATACCCTAAATGTGGGAAGTTTGTTTTATTAAATCGTAAAGCCTATTTTAACGCGTGTATTATAATTGAAAATCCCCACGCTGTCAAGGATTTGACCGATTTCAATTTTTAAGCTTTTCCTTATACAAAAGCTCCTCAAGCTGTTCTAAGCTCTCCACCGTATTCACTGCCGCGCGCAGCCTTGATGAATGTGGATATCCTGCCGTATACCACGCTGTGTGCTTTCTCATCTCGTGTATCCCCGTGTACTCGCCCTTGAACTCTATCATCATGCGTGCATGGCGCAGTATCATCCGGCGTACTTCCTCAAAGGATGGCTTTTCCTGATGCTCGCCGGTCTCAAAGTAATGCAGTATCTGTGAGAAAATCCACGGATTGCCCTGCGCTCCTCTGGCTATCATAAAGCCGTCGCAACCTGTCTGCTCCTGCATTTTTATGACATCCTCTGCACAAAGCAGGTCTCCGTTTCCTATGACTGGTATTGAGACAGCCTCTTTTACCTGCCTTATGATGTCCCAGTCGGCTTTGCCGGAGTAGTACTGCTCTCTGGTCCTGCCGTGCACTGCGACTGCGCTTGCGCCGCTTTCTTCAGCCACATGTGCCAGCTCTACTGCGTTGATATGCTCATCATCGAAGCCCTTTCGTATTTTTACGGTGACCGGCTTATCTATCGCTTTTACTATGCTCTCTATAATCCAACCTGCAAGAATCGGATTTTTCATGAGCGCTGAGCCCTCACCGTTGTTTACGATTTTGGGCACCGGACAGCCCATGTTGATATCCAGTATGTCAAACGGTCTTTCCTCTATCTGCTTTGCTATCTGAGCCATTATCTGCGGGTCTGAGCCAAACATCTGGAGTGAAACAGGCTTTTCTCTTTCATCTATTGAAAGAAGCGACTCTGTATTTTTGTTTTTGTACAAAATTGCCTTGGCGCTGACCATTTCCATACATAAAAGGCCGGCTCCCTGCTCCTTGCACAATAAGCGAAATGGCAGGTCTGTCACGCCTGCCATAGGTCCCAGTATCAGGTTGTTTGGGAGTGTCACACTTCCTATCTGAAGCTTTCGTATCTGATGAATATCCATACTATTACTTCACTCCCTTGCGGTTCTGCTTGCGATACACGAGGTTTATGCCCTTTAATGTCAGATCCGGATCGTATACATCCACGTTTTCTGTCTCATTGGATATTATTCTGCCGAGTCCGCCGGTCACTACAACCTTTGCATCGTACATGCCTGTTTCTTCCTTTACCTTGTTGATGATGTACTCTGTCTGTCCTATCTGTCCATACACAAGTCCCGCCTGCATGCTGGTGATAGTGTCCTTTCCGAGGATATTATCAGGCTTTTTAATCTCTATCTCAGGAAGCTTTGCCGCATCCTCCCAGAGTGCCTTGGCTGAGATACGTATGCCCGGTGCTGTGATTCCTCCCATGAAGGTACCGTTTTCATCGACCATATCGTAGGTGGTTGCTGTGCCAAAATCTATGACCAAAACAGGTCCTCCATATAATTCATATGCAGCTACGGCGTCTACTATACGGTCTGCTCCAATTTGCTGCGGATTTGGTGTGGCGATACGGATGCCTGTTTTGATGCCCGCCTCCACGATTATCGGCCTGATATTGAAGTATTTTATAAGGCCATTCTGCAGTGAATGCATGATATTCGGTACGACGGAGCAGATGATTGCATCATGTATGTCGTCCATGCCTACCTGATTTCTTTCAAGCAGAGTGCTCAGAAGCATGCCGTATTCATCCGATGTACGTGGCATTTTGGTTGTAATTCTAAAGCTCGCTTTTATCCTGTCACCATCAAACACGCCGCATGTTATGTTTGTATTTCCTACGTCCAGTGCTAAAATCATCTGTTATTCCTCCTCGAGTCCTTCTCCCAAAAATACTATGCGATAATACGTCTCTATCGACTCGAGCAGTTCTCTTCGCTCGTTGCGGTACTGCTTTATCTTTAGCACGCTTCCTATCTCATCATAAAAAAAGTCGTTTTCCTTGCAGGATGTTCTGAAATCGAGGTTTCCGTCCTCATCAAACACCAGCTCCAGTATGCCTCCCACATCCTCTGTATACAGGACGCACATGATTTTGAGCTCGTCCCTTATTGTCTGTGGAAGTCCGTTAAAATTCTCGTTCAGATAATATTTTTTCTGATATGCGTTTGACACGCAAAGTACTACCTCTTTAGACATATCCGTATATTCCTCTCACTGATACTTCTCCGCTTGAAACCAGCTTACGCGATTCCCATGTGTCCACGATCAGCTCGCCCTTAGGCGTGATGCCCATCGCTTTTCCGTCAAACGGCTCCTTCGGATCCAGTACCCTTACTGATTTGTTCCTGTTGACCAACAGCTCATCATACTCCCTGACGAGGGCTGAAAGGTCCTGCGTCTTTAAAAATGTGTCATAATACTGCTCAAAGTATGACATGGTCTCTGCGATTATCTGCGCACGGTGAAATCTTTTGCCACCTGCTTCTATCATGAGTGAGCTCGCCATCTGACTGATTTCCTCCGGAAAGCTCTCATTGTGCACGTTGATACCGATACCTACAACAATATGGTTGATGTAGTCAAACTGCGCATTCATCTCTGTGAGTATTCCGCACACCTTTTTGCCGTTTACCACAATGTCGTTTGGCCACTTTATCAGGGCTTCCTCGCCGGTTACGCTTGTTATTGCCTTTGCGACAGCAAGCGCTGCCACAAGCGTGAGCATGGATGCATTGTTTGGATTGATATCAGGCTTTATCATAAGTGTCATGAAAATACCTGTGCCGGACGGCGATACCCAGCTGCGGCCGCGGCGCCCCTTGCCTGACTCCTGCTTGTCCGCTACAACTAAGGTGCCGCTCGGATAGCCTTTTTCGGCAAGCTCCTGAGCCTTGATGTTGGTGGAGTCTATTGTATCAAAATACAGCACTTCCTTTGCCACCCATTCTGTGTGCATTAGGCTTTTTATCTCCGCCTCTGTCATCAGATCCGGCGCTGCCATAAGCTTGTAGCCCTTATTCTGTTGTGCCTCTATCTCATATCCGGCTTCCTTTAGCTGGTTTATGGCCTTCCACACGGCTGTGCGCGATACTCCGAACCGGTTGCATAGCTCCTGCCCTGAAATATAGCCGTCAGCGCTACGTAGAAGTCTAAGTATTTCTTCCTTCATACTTTATTCCTTAGCTTTCCGTCAATCTTTTGTTGCGGTCATTGCTTGCCGTACTAGTCCGCAAGTGTTGCACGCATGATAGCCTTGATTGAGTGCATACGGTTCTCTGCCTCATCAAATACCACTGAGCGCTCTGACTCAAATACCTCGTCTGTCACCTCAAGCTCGCTCAGTCCAAACTTCTCATAGACCTGCTTGCCGATAGTGGTCTTTAAATCATGGAATGCAGGCAGACAGTGCATAAAGATTGCGCTATCCTTTGCATTTTCAAATGCTTTTGCATTTACCTGATATGGCTTTAAGTCGTTAATTCGCTCTGCCCATACCTCTTCCGGCTCGCCCATTGATACCCACACATCTGTGTAGATGACATCTGCATCCTTTGTGCCCTCTGCCACATCCTCTGTGAGTGTGATTGATGCGCCGGTTGTTTCTGCAACGTCCTTACAGTATTTTACAAGCTCATCATTTGGGAAATATTTCTTGTTTGTGCATGCCACGAAGTCCATGCCAAGCTTTGCACATGTGACCATGAGTGAATTGCCCATGTTGTATCTTGCATCTCCCATGTATACAAATTTCACGCCCCCCAGTCTGCCGAGGTGCTCACGGATTGTAAGCATATCTGCTATCATCTGTGTCGGGTGGAACTCATTTGTCAGGCCGTTCCATACCGGTACGCCTGCGTATTTAGCCAGCTCCTCCACGATTTCCTGTCCGTATCCACGGTACTCGATTCCGTCAAACATTCTGCCGAGCACGCGCGCTGTATCGGCGATGCTCTCCTTTTTACCTATCTGTGAACCGCTCGGGTCAAGGTATGTGACATGCATTCCAAGGTCATGTGCCGCTACCTCAAAAGAGCAGCGAGTTCTGGTACTGGTCTTTTCAAAAATCAGCGCTATATTCTTGCCTGTGAGTTCATCATGTCTGATGCCTTTTTTCTTCTTTTCCTTCAGCTCCTGTGAGAGGTCAATCAGATAAGTAATCTCTTCCGGAGTGTAATCCATAAGTTTTAAAAAGTTTCGTCCCTTTAACTGCATTGCTCTTGCCTCCTGGGTTTTATTTGCATCGTTTATAGATGCAGGTTGCTATAATTTATATCTGTAGGTTGCTATAATGATGTCATTTTACTCTATTTTGTGGTATGTTGCAAGAGGTTTGAAGCATTGACGCTCTGACTGTAAAACCACGCCGTACAAATAATTAAAGAGGCTGCAAACCAACAAGCTTTGTTGATTTGCAGCCTCTTTGTTATTTCTTTGTATTGGCTGTATATTATCTGAACTTCATATTTCCGATTGATATTCCTGAGCCATGGTCATTGAAGGATGTACATCCTCCTGTGTTGTCCACTCCGGACATTGCCTCCTGTGCTGCACTGTAGCATGAAGAAGAAATGCGTCCGCTAAGCTTTCTTGCGAGCTTTCCTGATGATGCCGGTCCAAACTGGCCTTTCTGGTAAATAACACCTGAGATGCTGTTTGGATATGAGCCGCTCTTTACTCTGTTGATGACTGCCGCTCCTACTGCAAGCTGACATTCATAGCTCTCTCCGCCTGCCTCGCACTCGATAATTGCAGCAAGAAGTGTCAGGTCATCTGCTCCTGCACTTACCGCCTCGCCCTGTGTGGTCTCTGTTTTCTTTGATTCCTTTGCTGCTTTTGCAGCTTCTTTTGCTGCCTTTTCTTCTGCGGCCTTTCTCTCAGCCTCTTTCTGTGCAGCTATCTGAGCCTGTTCCTCTTCAATTGTGATACCTACTCTTGTGTTGAGAGAACGTGTCGCATAATCTGCTGCGATATATCCTGTCTGTGAATCACAGACTACTGCGATCCAGCCATCCTGTGCCTGCGCTGCGCGGTCCACCTGATAGGTCTTGCCCTGGTCAGCTACCTCTAAGGCCTTGCTGTTTGTATCTGCTGTCTCTCTCACACGAAGTCCGTCTGTATTTACTGTAGCAATTTCTCCGCATCTGTCGTAAGCATAGCTTAGTGCGTCAGTTCCGGTCACACAGTAAGAAACATTAACGTATCCGTCTACATTTCCTGACTTGATGTGAGCCCATGTGCCATCGTTTTCTACGATGTCTGCCACACTTCCTTTATATAGTTTTCCAACAATATCTGACTGTTCATCGGCCTGTGCTCTTACGTTGAGTGATTCTTCAACTTTTGGCATAAGCTTTGTCTGCCATTCCTGCTGCTCCTGTGTGAGCTGTGGCTGTGCCTCCTGCTGTGCATCCTGTGCTGCTGCCACCATCTCAACATTTTCTTTTTCTACTGTAACAGCATTCTCTGCTGTGAGACCCTTCTCATAATCAAAAAGAGTCGCTGCCACGCCAGCATAACTATTATAACCAGTATGCTCTAAACCAGTGTTTGCTAGCACCTTATCCTCTGCTTTGACCTCAGAGCGTCCGCTGTTAGTAACCGCGGTAACCGTCAGCATGGCGCACAGTCCACAGACCGTAATGCTATCGATTACTTTTTTGTTTAGCTTCATATAATCCTCCATATGGTGTAGTATATGTTGTTTTTGTTACGTTTATTACACCTATGTTGCATTTGTTACAACTTTGTTACAGTCGGTATAATATCACAGTAATAGCATTTTGTCAAATTTCATGGAAAAATCTCCTGAAGCACCGATGAAATCACCCCATTCTGATGTGCCTTATGCTCTATCTCCAGCTTGTCGCTTTCGCTTCTCGACAGCTCGTCTATGTAGTCGCTCACCTGTTTTTCTATTTTATAAATCTCGTTGCTCAAAAGTCTTATCCTGTGTGAGAGTGCGAACAAGGTCACAATGACTGTCAGCATGAAAAGTGCAAGCATTATCGCAAGTATGCCTCCTGCCATGATGTCCATATTGTCCATTGATAATTCCATATTAATGTGTCCTCCCTACTATTCTTTTTCCGATACATCATTCAAAATTTAACTTAACCTATAACGCAGGATGATGTACTATTGATTATTATAACCAATTCACTTGAACTTAACAGTTCCTATCGGTCGCAAGTTTCGACATTTGTTTGGTATTGCAGGGCAAACTTTCACCGGTAACTTGGTATTGACTTTTATTGTGTTGAGTATAATATAAATATGAGACAAACAGGAATGCAAGAAAGGATACATATATATGAAGAAAATAGTTATGACAGGTGGCGGTACTGCAGGTCATGTCACTCCAAATATTGCTCTTATGCCGGCACTTAAGGAGGCCGGATACGATATCGAATACATTGGCTCAGTAAACGGAATGGAGAAAGGACTTATCGAGGCCCAGAAGATTCCTTATCACGGCATTTCATCAGGAAAGCTGCGCCGATACTTTGACTGGAAGAACTTTACAGACCCGTTCCGCGTGTTAAAGGGCTACGGTCAGGCTGTAAGCCTCATGAAAAAACTCAAGCCTGATGTAGTATTTTCTAAGGGTGGCTTCGTTTCCGTACCTGTCGTGCTTGCCGCAAAGCACTGCCATGTGCCTGCCATCATCCACGAGTCGGATATCACCCCGGGACTTGCCAATAAAATCGCCATAAAGGGTGCCAAAAAGGTCTGCTGCAATTTCCCTGAGACCATGAAATATCTGCCTGCAGACAAGGCTGTGCTCACCGGATCACCTATCAGACGCGAGCTTTTTAGCGGCGTTGCCGAAAATGCCATAAAGCTTTGTAATTTTCCTGACCACAATAAGCCTGTCATCCTCATCATCGGAGGAAGCCTCGGCTCTAAAAAGGTTAATGAAGCTGTCCGTGAGATTCTTCCTGAACTGCTAAAGGATTTCTATGTGATTCACCTCTGCGGAAAGGGCAATCTGGACAACAAGCTTGCCGGAATCACAGGCTATGCACAGTTTGAGTACGCCAATGCTGAGCTCACCGACATGTTTGCTCTGGCTGACATGGCTATTTCAAGAGCCGGAGCCAACTCCATCTGCGAACTGCTTGCTCTGCACAAGCCAAACATCCTGATTCCTCTTTCTGCTGCTGCCAGCCGCGGAGACCAGGTATTAAATGCAAAATCCTTCAAAAAGCAGGGCTTTTCATATGTCATCGAGGAGGAGGAGCTCACAAAGGATTCTCTGCTTAGCGCAGTAAAAGAGGTGTACAGCAACAGGGATAAATATAAGGATGCCATGGCAAAAAGCGGTCAGATGGATTCCATCGCCACTATCATTGATTTGATTAACTCTCAGGTGAAGAAGTCGTCATAGGGTCAATTTTTAGTGTCATTGCATATTATAAAATATTATAAAAAAGAAAAGCCCGGATATGAACTACATTTGCATATCCGGGCTTTTTATTTTTTAATAATGTGTAACTATTAACAGCTATTACATGCTCATCTCGTCGCAGATTTTCTTCATCTCGTCATCAGTGAACTCCTTGTGATTCCACTCTATGACATTTTTGTTGTCATCTGACTCATATCTTGGAATCAGGTGCATATGGAAATGGAATACTGTCTGGCCTGCCACCTCGCCATTGTTCTGTACCAGGTTGTAGCCTTCACAGCCAAGCACATCTTTCTCGTGTGTCATAATCTTCTTTGCAAGCTTTGCTGCCTTGGCAAGTGTCTCATCCTCAATCTCAAAAATATTTGCATAATGCTGCTTTGGAAGGATAAGTGCATGTCCCTTTGTAGCAGGACTTGCATCGAGTATTACCTTGAAATCATCATCCTCGTAGATTGAATTGGTCGGGATATCCCCATTTGCCAGTTTACAGAAAATACAGTTGTCATCTTTCATCTTTATCACCTCATATATATAATTATTTTGTAACTGTTCAGAATCAAAAAGCCCATTAAAACGGAAATATCTGATCAAGCATGCATCTTCCATCATAAAAAATATTTATCTTCATGCAGCTTCTCCTACAATTAATTTCTAGTTGATACTATATTTATTATATCTCTTTTTGCGATATAAAACAATTGAAATAACAAATCCGCCTGCGAGTCCGCCTCCATGAGCCCAGTTGTCCACTCCCTGCGTTGAAACTCCATAGTATATCATGAGTATAACCATAAATACAGCCTGCTGTCTGCTGATGCCCTCATAAAAGCCTCTGTTTACTATAACTATCCACACAAGTGCTCCCACCAGACCAAATATCGCCCCGGAGGCGCCTGCCGATACCGCAAAGTCATTATTATAAAGCATAACGATGTACGATAATACACTTCCACATATGCCTGACACAAGAAATGTAATCAGAAGCTTCACATGCCCCATAGCCTTCTCGACTATCTGACCGACAGCGCCTAAAACCACCATATTGTTAAGTATATGCATCAATCCAAAATGCATAAACATAGAAGTGAGCAGCCTCCAATACTGGCCATCCTTTATATACTCAGGGTACATGGCTCCGTGGGCAGCCATATACTGTGCATCAAGTGTGCTGCCTGATAAACTCATCAGCACAAAAACTATTATATTTACCACTATTATGCCAATTGTCATATATGGTTTTGTATCAAAGCTTTTTATATTCTGCAAATTTGTGGGGTCTCCTTAATTTTCCTGTTAAATACTTTTTTCTTATTATAAATTTTAAGGAGCTTATTTGCAACAATTATACAAACCGGTACTTAACATCGGCAAATCTGATGATATCATTTGACTTGAGCTGCTTCTTCTGCTTGTACGCAAGCACCTCATTATTCACAAAGGTTCCATTTGTGGAGTTTAAATCCTCCAGATAAAATTCCTGGTTTTCCCTATTTATAACTGCATGAAAATGA
>ULOE01051780.1_pt1 | contig 10687 bp, 9 predicted proteins | sample 1952291 | NCBI WGS metagenome assembly ULOE01 (sample SAMEA4835595, study PRJEB28245) | human gut metagenome | biome: gut microbiome; material: fecal sample | place: Denmark | collected 2008 | reverse complement strand
AATTAATTGTGCTAAAATTCATTCTTGTAGGTTATTCAATTCATTATAAGGAGGTTTTTGTTATGAATATACCAGAACGAATCTCCGCTCTTCGCGCATTAATGGAAGAACGAGGATATGACGTCTACATGGTTCCTACCGATGATTTTCATCAGAGTGAATATGTCGGCGATCATTTTAAAGTAAGAGAATATATCACAGGATTTACAGGTTCTGCCGGAACTGCTGTCTTCACAAAGGATGAAGCAGGCCTCTGGACTGACGGAAGATATTTTCTTCAGGCTGACCAGCAGTTAGCCGGAACAGGCGTAAAGCTCTATAAGATGGGCGAGCCTGGCGTTCCTACAGTAGAAGAATTTATTGCTTCTGCATTACCTGAAGGTGGTACACTCGGATTCGACGGACGTGTCGTTGCCATCGAAGAGGGAGCTGCACTGGAAGAAGCCGTTGCTTCTAAAGATGCCAAGATCAACTATTCCGAAGATCTTGTCGGAGAAGTATGGGCAGACCGTCCTGCGCTTTCTGAAAAGCCGGCTTTCGCACTCGGCGAAGAATACACAGGTGAAAGTACAGAGAGCAAACTTGCACGTGTCCGTGAGGCTATGAAAAAGGCAGGTGCCGATGTACATGTTATCGCTGCACTTGACGATGTATGCTGGATCACGAATTTACGTGGAGATGATGTAGATTTCTTCCCATTATTACTTTCTTATGCAGTCATCACAATGGACGAAATGAAGCTTTACATTGATGAACGCAAATTAAATGACGATATGAAAGCTGATCTTGCAAAGAACAACATCACCATCCATCCGTATAATGCAATCTATGAGGACATCAAGAACTTAGACACCGCATCTACGGTTCTGGTAGACCCGAACCGTCTGAACTATGCACTGTTCAACAACATTCCTGGCGGCACAAAGGTTGTTCAGCAGGTGAACCCGACGATTGCAATGAAGGCAAAGAAAAATGATGTCGAGATCAGAAACATCATCAACGCTCATAAAAAAGATGCCGTAGCCATGACAAAATGGATGTACTGGCTGAAGACAAATATCGGCAAGATCGAGATCACAGAGCTCAGTGCTGCTGCCAAACTGGAAACATTGCGTAAAGAACAGGAAGGTTACTTATGGCAGAGCTTTGAACCAATCTGCGCTTCCGCTGAGCATGCTGCGATCGTTCACTATGAACCGACTCCGGAGACAGATGTTCCTCTGACACAGAACGGATTATTCCTGACCGATACAGGCGGAGGATACTTAGAAGGTTCTACCGATATCAGCCGTACTTTTGCATTTGGTGAACTCACACAGCAGATGAAAGAAGATTTCACAACTGTATTACAGTGTAACTTCAATCTTGCACATGCCGTATTCCTTGAAGGAACTACCGGATACAACCTGGATGTTCTGGCCAGAATGCCGGCATGGAGACGTGGCATCAACTTTAACCACGGTACCGGACATGATGTCGGATATCTGATGAACATCCACGAGGCTTCCTGTGGATTCCGTTGTGCGATCCGTGAAAAAGAACAGGCTCCTCTGATGGCCGGACTTGTCATCACAGATGAACCTGGTATCTATATCGAAGGCAGCCACGGAGTCCGTACTGAAAATGAACTTCTGGTAAGAAAAGGTCCTAAGAATGAATACGGACAGTTCTTATACTTCGAGCCTATCACATATGTTCCGATCGATCTGGATGCAATCATTCCAGAGATGCTGACAGATCAGGAACGCGAGCAGTTAAACGAGTATCATAAGAAAGTTTATGAGATTGTTGCTCCGCATCTTAATGATGAGGAACGTGAGTGGTTGAAGGAGTATACTCGGGCTATTTAATCTTGGGAACCGGACTCCCGGACCTCCACAAAACTTAACAAGCCATTCCTGTTCAGATTCCGTCGGCAGGAAAATCTAAAGGGACAAAATTCTGCTAAAAACAGAGTTCCGAAATCTGAAACTCGGCATACGCCTCAAACAGTCAAATTTCGAACCTCTAACGCAGAATTTTGTCCCTTAAGATTTTCCAACAACAACCTATTTCGAGCATATACTGCTTTTAAAGTACATACTCTTCCAGCACATTCTCTAATGCGTTTCTATAATTTTGTTTCTCGATTTCTTCTGTCGTGATGATGTCTATGGATCCGATTCTTTTACCGTTCAGGTAATACATTGTTTCACCCACTTTTTCACCTTTTTTTAATGGTGCTTTTACATTCTTATCTTTTCTGGTTTTATTTTCTATCTTTGTCAAATCTGCACCTGTGGTGTCTACATAGGTGAATGCACCTTGCTGGCGTACCTTTACCTGTTTTTCTCTGCCACCCCTGACTTCAACCGGTGATATCTTCTTTTGTTTCTTTTCTGTGTATTTCTGACATTTGCCGAAACCATAATTCAATAAAGTAATCGCGTCTCTGACTCTGGCTTTGCTGTCATCTGCTGCCATGATCACGGCGATCAGATCAATATCATCTTTTCTTCCGGTTGCGGATACACAGAATTTGGCTTTACTGGTAGAGCCAGTTTTTAACCCGGTTGCATACTCATACTGACGGATCAGTTTGTTTGTATTCGTAAGTCCGAATTCTGATTCGCCCTTTTGGGTTTTATGTATGATATTCTCCATCCAGATGTTACAGTAATCAAAGATTTGAGGATATGTAGTGATCAGTTCTTTTGACATCAATGCAATATCTCTTGCCGTTGTCAGATGACCGTCTGCATCCAGACCGTTGCAATTTACAAAATGTGTATTCTTCATGCCAAGATCCTTTGCCCGTTTGTTCATCTTTGTAACAAATTCTTCTTCGTTTCCGCAGATGTATTCGGCCATCGTCACACATGCATCATTCGCACTTGCCACAGAGATACATTTAATCAGTGTATCTACCGTCTGTGTCTCCCCCGGCTCCAGAAATACCTGTGAGCCACCCATGGATGCTGCATATTCAGATGTTGTCACTTCATCCCCCAGCTTGATCTGCCCACTGTCCAGTGCATCGAATATTAACAACAATGTCATAACTTTTGTTACACTTGCAGGCGGTAATTTCTCATCCGGATTTTTTTCATATATGATCTGTCCTGTTGATGCTTCCATCAGGATTGCCGACGGTGCACTGATCTGCTCTTGTTGTCTTTTCTCATTCTCTGTATTATTTTCTTGTGAATTTTCCGGTTGATTCTCTTCCGACGGAACTGCATATGCAGGTTGTAAAAAGAGTACAAAAGACATTAGTATTGCGCTGATACATCGTCTATGCCGCATCTTTTTTGATTCCTCGCTGACATTTTTTCGATTATTATTATCTTACTCGGAGAAATTGTATATTATTCCATAACTCTATTGTTTTCCCTCACCAAAAATCATATAATAGACAGGAACACTTTTTGAAAGGATGACAAATTATGAAATTTATATACCCTGCAGTATTTCACAAAACCGAGGAAGGACATTATAAAGGATATTTCCCGGACCTGGAATGTTGTTATGGAGAAGGTGAGACTCTGGATGAAGCCATTGAAAGCGCCAATGAAGCGGCACGTGACTGGATCACACTGGAACTTTCCGAAGATGAACCGATGATCCCATACGTATCTGATATTGAAGATATCGAAGTAAAAGACGGTGAGATCATCCGCAATATCTCCATGAACATCCGTTTCTACGAAGGCTGGGACGAATAACCTGTGTATAAAATTTTTGAATCTGAAATTTCTTCCAGATTATGAAAACTCTTCTAGTGTATTAATTATATTTCTCCACATACTATGGATGTAACAACAAGGAAAAAGTTACAAAGTTACCAGAAGGAGGAGTATAAAAATGGCAAATCGTTCATCAAACAAAACAGCCGTACCTGAGGCAAAGGGTGCATTAGACAAATTCAAGTATGAGGTGGCAAGCGAACTTGGAGTTCCGTTATCAGACGGCTACAACGGAGACCTGACATCAAGACAGAACGGATCTGTCGGCGGTTATATGGTTAAGAAAATGATTGAACAGCAGGAAAAACAGATGGCAGGCAAATAGTCTGACACCGCCTGCAAAAGCTAGAAACGCAGACTGGAAAATTAAAAAAATCAACACATGATTTCTATTATTACAAAGTTGTCATGTGTTGATTATTTTTTGTTATATTCACAGAGTCTGCACATTGCGGCTTCTTTGTTATATCCGCCGGATCCATCTGCAGTGATTTCCTCCGTTATGTTATATCACAACTCCTGCCGCATTCTCATAATTCGGCAGTTTTCTGATCCATTCTTCATCTTCTTCCGTAAGCTGATCTGCGGCCTCATTTGCCATCTGAAGGATCTTCGCATCCTGATAGATATCTCCAAGCTTGAAATTCATAAGTCCGCTCTGGCGGATACCAAAAAGGTCTCCGGGACCACGTAGTCTTAAATCCTCGCTTGCAATCTTGAATCCATCATTTGAGTGATTTAGAATATCCAGCCGTTCTTTCGTTTCCTTTGATTTTGAGGCACTCATGAAGATACAGTAAGACTGATATTTTCCACGTCCCACACGTCCCCTTAACTGATGAAGCTGCGCCAGACCGAATCGTTCGGCATTTTCGATCATCATGACGGTTGCATTTGGCACGTCGATTCCAACTTCGATAACTGTGGTTGACACCAGAATCTGAATCTTATTTCTTCCGAACCGGTCCATAATATCGTCTTTCTGTGCCTGCTTCATCTTTCCATGCAGACAGGCCACCTGGATCTGATCACCCATCTCTTCTTGAAGTGCTACTGTATAATCCGTTACATTTTCGGCTTCCATTGTCTCGCTTTCTTCTACCATCGGACAGATCACATAGCACTGGCGTCCTTCTGCGATCTGTTTTTTCATGAAATTATAGGCTTTATTGCGATATCCGGTATCTACCACACAGTTTTTAATCGGAAGACGGTTCGCCGGAAGTTCGTCAATCACTGATATATCCAGATCACCATATAAAATAATCGCAAGCGTTCTTGGGATCGGCGTCGCACTCATAACCAATACGTGAGGTTCTCCACCCTTTAATGCAAATGTTTCCCGCTGTTTTACTCCAAATCTGTGTTGTTCATCAGTTATGACAAGCCCGAGGTTATCATAGCTTACAGCCCCCTGGATCAATGCATGCGTTCCGATAATAATTTTCGCCAGTCCGCATTCAATCCGGTCATATGCACGCCGTTTTTCTTTCGCTGTCATAGAACCCGTAAGCAGTTCAACCTTGATCGGGATATCATAATCTTCGAACATCTTCGTTATATTCTCATAATGCTGCCTTGCAAGCACCTCTGTCGGTGCCATCATTGCCCCCTGATAACCATTGAATGCCGCATTCATCAGCGCAAGTACCGCAACAATCGTCTTACCGGAACCGACATCCCCCTGTACCAGTCTTGACATTGTCTTGTCCGAACCAAGATCTTTCTCAATCTCTTTCCAGACTTTTTGCTGTGCACCGGTCAGTTCAAAAGGCAGATTTTCCAGAAATTTCTGTACCTCCGGCCGGGACTGCATCGGATAATTATTGTCCAGACGTTCATTTTTCTCCTTTAGTCTTCGGATCGACAAAATGAATTCCAGAAATTCTTCGAATACCAGGCGCTCTCTTGCATGATAAAAGACTTCCTTATCTTCAGGAAAATGTATTCCTCTCACCGCATAATTGTATTCTGCCAGACCATATTTCAAACGCAGTGAATCCGGCAGGATCTCTCTTGTAAGATCCAGACCATCCAGTGCCTGCTTCATGGCCTTCATAACCATGTTGTTGGATAATCCGGCCGTCAGACCATATACAGGCTGTAATGTATGCAGCTTCTCTTCGTATTTTGCAGAAGGATAGAACATCTCCGGATGTTCCATGACCAGATCGCCTGTTTTCTTACGGACGACTCTTCCACGCAGTGTGATCACGCCTCCGCCGGATAACGTATTTCTAAGGAAGGGCATACGGAACCAGATTACTTTTAACGTTCCGGTAAGATCTTTTACATGAAGTGTCGTTACCTGCATCCGGCTGCTTCCGGATACCTGTACACGTCCATAGATCGCACCGGTAACTGTCTGAATCTTATCCTCCTCCAGCTCACTGATGGGTACTGCTTCCTCATATACATCGTATCCATGCGGATAATAGCGGATCAGGTCGCCTACTGTATGAACATTAATCTTTTCAAAAAGCTTCTTCGTCTTCTCTCCGATTCCTTTTAAATCTCCGATGTCTGTCTTTTCTATCATACCCTTCTTACTTCTCCTATCTTATAACTACAATCTCACATTGCAAAATTACTTCCGGTTCATGTATGCAGAGAACCGAACCCATACACCTAAAGCATTGTCACTTCCGGTATATAAATTCGGTTCTATACATATCTGTTCCAATTGTAAAACTGAACAGATTTTGTTCATTTATAATTCTGCACCTTGCTTACTCTACAGCAAGAACATAATAATAGATCGGCTGTCCGCCAAACTGAATATCCACATCTACATCCGGATACAGTTCTGTGATCTCTTCTGTAAATTTCTCAGCATCTTCTTCTGATACTTCTTCACCATAATAGATACTGATCAGTTCTGAATCTTCATCTACCAGATTAGCGATCAATTCTTTTGTAGTCTCTTCCAGATCTTTTCCAACTGCAAGAATTCCGCTGTCACCGATACCCGTGATATCTCCTTCATGGATCTCTTTATCATCAATGTGTGTATCTCTGACTGCGTATGTTACCTGTCCGGTCTTTACATTCTTGATCTCTTCCAGCATTGCCTCTTCATTTGTCTTGGCATCTGCGTCCGGCATGAAATTAATGATTGCTGTAATTCCCTGTGGAACTGTCTTTGTAGGAATTACAATAATCTCTTTTTCTTCTACCAGTGATTTTGCCTGGTTCGCTGCCAGTACAATATTCTTATTATTCGGGAGAATAAATACAGTGTCAGCATTTACCCGATCGATGGCATTTAACATGTCCTCTGTACTAGGGTTCATGGTCTGTCCACCTTCGATGATATAATCTGCTCCCAGTTCTTTGAATATCTCATTCATACCTGCTCCGATAGAAACTGCGATAAATCCCATCGCCTTTCTCGGCTCTGCAGGCTTCTTTTCTTCGTGTGCTGCTTCTTCATTTGCCTGCTGTTCGGCAAGTTTCTCTGCATCACGGATCAGCTTCTCCTGATGTTCTTCACGCATATTATCAATCTTCATCTTGGAAAGCTGTCCATAAGTAAGTGCCTTCTGGATCGCAAGTCCCGGATCATTCGTGTGTACATGAATCTTGACCACATCATCATCTGCAACACATACGATAGAATCTCCGATAGAACTTAAGAATTTCTTGAATTCACGCTCATCGTCCTCCGTAAATTCTTTCTCTGTCAGAATGATAAATTCTGTACAATAACCGAATTTGATATCTGCGGTATCTTCTGCATTTACTTTATTTACCGTTACACCTGTGCTTGGTTCAATTACACTGTAATCAATCTCTTTACCAAGGAATGCATCATATGCTCCTTTGATCACTTCCAGAAGTCCCTGTCCACCGGAATCTACTACACCTGCTTCTTTTAATACCGGAAGCATCTCCGGTGTCTGGTTCAATACATCCTGTGCATGCTCAATAACAGCCGGGATAAACACTTCCAGATCATCTGTTTCTTCTGCCATCTCTGCTGCCTTTGTCGCAATTCCACTGGCAACAGTAAGAATTGTTCCCTCTTTCGGCTTCATAACGGCCTTGTAAGCTGTATCTCTTGCTCTCTGGCATGCTGCTGCAAGTGCAAGTACATCAATCTCTTTTTCTTCTTTGATTGCTTTTGTAAATCCTCTTAAAAGCTGTGAAAGGATAACCCCGGAGTTACCTCTTGCACCACGCAGAGATCCTGAAGAAATCGCCTTTGCAAGATCTTTCATAGCCGGTTTATTTAATGCTGTTACTTCTTTTGCCGCTGACATAATCGTCATAGACATATTGGTTCCCGTATCACCATCCGGCACCGGGAATACATTTAATTCGTTAATATAATCTTTTTTCGCTTCAATGTTCTGAGCACCTGCAAGAAACATCTTTGCAAGTATGTCCACATTAATCGTTTTCGTAGCCACTTCTTACGTTCCTCCTTAAATCCACAAACTAATCAATGACTCTGACGCCTTCAATATAGACGTTGATCTTATCTACCTGCATGCCGGAGAATTCTTCCACTCTGTATTTTACATCACTGATCAGATTATCTGTTACAGCGGAAATACTTACGCCGTATGCCACAATAATGTGGAAGTCAATACTGATATGGTTATCATCACTTATATTTACATGGATTCCTCTTGTCAGGCTTTCCTTCTTTAACAGATGAACCAGTCCATCTTTCATATTCACAGCTGCCATTCCTACTATACCAAAGCATTCTACAGCTACTGTTCCTGCATATTTTGCAATTACTTCAGGATCGATCGTAATAATTCCTAAATCTGTACTCATACATCCTTTCATAGCCAAAACCTCCACTTCTTTCATTATCTATCAAAATCAAAACACAATATATTTTATTATACCCTGTTCTATCTTCAATTACAATAGTTCTTGTTGCGCAAAAAAACTCAGATTCCACACAGCGAAATCTGAGTTTCAATACATCTTATGCACGCTCAACTTTTCCTGATTTCAAACAAGAAGTACAAACATACATCTTCTTTGTAGCTCCGTTTTCTGTTTTCACGCGAACAGATTTTACATTTGATTTCCACATCTTTGGTGATTTTCTATGAGAGTGGCTGACATTGTTTCCAAAGTGAGCACCCTTTTCACAAATAGCACATTTTGCCATGACTGCACCTCCTAACGCTCATAATAAGTTCTTTGTCCGAACTCGCAACAATAGTTATTCTAGCAGACTGTTGCAAGAATTGCAAGAGTTATTTAATATTTTTTTGTTTACATTTTATTTTTAGCAGCAAAACAGGCAATATCCCACCGCAATACACAGAATAATACACAGGATCTGGCAGAATAAGCCCGGTAAGACCAGAGCCAAAACCATTCCTGCTGCCACCCAGAACAACGCAAATCCTACGATTCTCTTCACAGACACACACCTGCTTTTTGTACATTATATGTATGCTGCTTCAAAAAATTCCGGTTATTTTTCTGCTTCGTCCAGGATCTTATTCACATCGTCTTCTGTAACATTGTCTTCTTTTCTGGATGTGAAACGATCCATCACATCCGGAACCATATCCAAAAGCTTAGTGATCGTATCCTGATTCTTGATATTCACAAGCTTGGTGTGACCATTCTGAATCACCAGCACTGCACTTGGTGTCATCTTTCCACCGATACCTCCGGCACCTTTTTCTTTCTTATCTGCATTGAACGCGCCCGCACCTACCGCAAATGACACATCCACCAGCGGTAAGATGATCGTATCTCCGATATGGATTGCATCTCCTACTACCGTCTTGGATGACACAACTGCGTCCATCCCATGGAACAGCGCCTCTACGGTTCCCTTAAAATTATTTTCAGCCATCTTTTTTCCTCCTCGTACTATCGACTTGTACTGTCTAATCTATACTTGGTCTGTTTATATTCGGCTGATCTATCATCGGATTATAATTGAAACTCCCGGATATCATGGTAAGTCTTTCGGATTTCCCTGCACCACACCAGATTCCACAGGAAACAAACCAGAGGCACCATGCGGAATCCTCCGCGGACCTTTACATCCCCTTTCAGGATCCTTCTTTCAAAATTCGGTTCTATCGATAAAAATTCTCCGATAAATGGGTAGATTATACTGAAAGCTGCAAGTGCCTGCCCTGTATGGCATGGATCCTCGAATCCAAAACGAACGGTACCTTTTATCACTTTTGGTTTCCAGCGTTTCAGCAGTTTCCCTGTTTCTTTTTTGGCCTTTGAAAAAGCTTTCTGATGTACCGGATCTTCCAGTTCTTTTATGATCTTATCTTTCTTTTCTGACAAACTCTCCAGCTTTTCTTCCGCATGTCCGACTGTATGCTTTATCTTATCACAGAACTTTACAATTGTACATTTGATCTTCTCAAATCTTCCGGTTTTTTCTTCCTTTTTTTCTATCTTATCCGTCTTCTCCGGTTTTTCACTGTTTTTTTCCGGTTGAACTTTTTCAGGTCTCTCATGAGTTTTTTGCAAAATGCTTTCTGGGCTTTTTTCAGTCTTTTTTCCGGACCTTTCTTCCATATCCTTCGAAGCTGCCTGGCCGCTTTCCACAATTGTTTTTTCTTCTGCAGACTCTTTTTCCACTTTCGGTAGTCCGCGACTGCTTTCCACTCTCTGTTCTTTCCGAGTCTCTTCCCGATCTGTATTTTCTTCTTCATGAGTTACCTCCTTTTTAGGTTCACTTCCAAAAGATTTCCATGCAATTCTTACACGCCATTTTAGTTCCTGTTCTTCAAAGGATGCATCTATCCGTATCAGGCGCAAAAGCCACGTCACGCGCCCGCGTACGGTACTTTCTTTTATCTCGCCGGGCATCGACGCCTCCATGCGGTATCTGACCGGAACACACAAAAGAATCACCAGAAGTAAAAGTATCAGTCCGAGAAGCACCGCAATTATGATCCCTATTATTTTTAAAATGATCAAAAGAATATGTAACACCATCTTATCTTCCCTGC
>ULOE01036558.1_pt1 | contig 10704 bp, 7 predicted proteins | sample 1952291 | NCBI WGS metagenome assembly ULOE01 (sample SAMEA4835595, study PRJEB28245) | human gut metagenome | biome: gut microbiome; material: fecal sample | place: Denmark | collected 2008 | reverse complement strand
CGCCTGTTGCGGCTCGGTTTCGGCTAGAAAAATCGGAATGTATAAGTCTACTCCTTCCGAAAGAGTACCCTGCGCACTTATACTGCGTTGCACAACCTTGTCGACTAGGTTGATTGAGTTGGCTTTCACATCAGGACTTGCACCTGATAGGCTTACGCTTGCGAACCTAGCACCATGCGTGAACATTTAGCCGCCCCGATTATTACCGAAACGGCAAGGTAGATAGGATAAAAAGTTATCCTAAGTGGGTCTGATACGCTCAGACGGGCGGTATCTTTATGTTGTCTTTAGACTGTGTTATAAAAATACAAAAAACGTTCCAGCTGGTGCAAACATTAAGCTCATGCGCTCTCAGCTTGCATTTACGAGTTCGCACCTTAAGGAAAGTCGGAACCCTTATAACAAAACCTGTACCTCGGCTAATTCAACCCGACGACACGTAGCCAGAACACGTGGTTTTTAAGTCATACGCTACCGATATTTTATGTCCTCGGTTTACAGACTGTATGACAGGCTTGGTTCAAGATCTAAGTCGTTACCTCTGAGCTTGCAAGCTGCAGGTGATTCACTATATCCCCTATGGCGGGCAAGCACGGCACCTGCATATTTTGGTCTGCCATCATCAGTACCGGGAGACCGTCCCCGGCAGACAGCCGAGTTACTGTCGGCTGTTTCGGCTGTTTCGTGATCTGCCGCACAGATCGTCAAGACTGCATTGCAGCACATTGGCTATCCTGATCGTAGTCTTAAGAGAGGGCGTCAAAACGCCCTGCTCTATCTTGCACACGGTCACATTGCTGATCCCCGCATACTTAGCAAGCTCTCTCTGATTAAGATCACGCTGCTCTCTAATCTGCTTTATGCTTTTCCCAATATCTGCGCTCATAAAGGCGTTCCCTCCTTTTAGCAAAGTATATATCTCTGATAAGAGAGAGGATAAGGTGCATACAGATCAATCCGGATAGTGTAAGCAACGGTATGATCCAGAACTCGGAATGTCCGCTAAGACTTGTTATGGCACACCATAGCATGATAATGGCAAACATGGTAAGCACCTTTCCCTCGTCCGTAAGTTTTTTCATAATAAACCCTCCTTACTTATACATCATAACGGTGATAACGTCTTTAGCGGCAGCAAGCGGACTGTCTCCTGTGATGCCTATATCATACACATGACCGTTCTTCATGGTTACAAGCACCCACTCTTCTCCGTTGTCTTCGCAGTAAGTTATATCATCAACATCATCATTGGCGGCATGGAGCAGGAAGTAGAGCTCTTTTTCTACGAATAAAGCTTTATTCATTATATATCCTCTTATTGGCGGAGTTTGTTCCGCCCTTGTTTGCTGCTCGCCGTATTTTTCAGCTATGCAATCAAGATCATCATCTATTGCTGCCTTAGCATCCTCGATTGTATTATAAGCCTTTGGCGAGAAAGCCCCGTAAGGTGATATGCAAACATAGCCTATCCTATCGTTACCTGATATCGTATAGCCTCTGTACTCATACATATTCACATCGGTTTCCTTAATCTTATACTTATTCATTAAAATTCCTCCTTTTTCGATTGACGTTTAACGCTTTTTGTGTTAAACTTAATTTATCATGGGGTAACTATGCCCTAGAGGTTACCCTATAGTAAATTATAACTAGATTTTTTCTAATTGTCAAGTGAAATTCTAACTCGAAATTAGAAAAACGCTAATTTTGTGATAAGTAACAAAGGAGATGATTGAATTTTGGATATTTTGGATAGAATAACTATGCTTTTAGGCAATCGAGAGCAAAAAGAATTGACTAATTACCTGAAATTAAATAATGTTGCTTTTTCAGAATGGAAGTCTGGGAAAAGCAAATCATATAGAAAATATCTAATTGAAATTGCTGAATTTTTTGATGTTTCAATAGATTACCTTGTTTACGGCAAAGAAAAAAGCTCACTAGCGGAACAGTTGACCGCTGATGAGCAGGAGTTACTTACATATTATAAGGAATTAGATTTAATGAAAAAGGGTCAAGTCCTCGAACGTGCCAAGGTCCTTTTTGAGCAGTCAAAAATACCATTAAAAGAGCTTGAAAACAGTGTTTTCATAGAGTACTATTCGTTGCCTGTCAGTGCCGGAACTGGCGTTGATCTGGATGGCTGCGAAAAAGGTATGTTGGAGGTTAAGAAAACGCAGCTCACTCTTGAGGCTAATTTTGCTCTAAGAGTGTCTGGCAACAGCATGGAGCCTGTATTCCACGACGGAGACGTAGTTCTGATAGCCTCGCAGCCATCTGTTGAGATCGGCGAGATAGGCATTTTTATACTTAACGGGGAAGGATTTATAAAGAAGTTCGGCGGAGATCGCTTGATTTCCCTTAACCCGGATTATGATGATATTCCGCTGCATGATTATGATAGTATCTATTGCCGGGGAAAGGTTATTGGAACTGTATGATATAAAAATATGAAACTAAGCAACTTGTGCTTGATCTTCCGACTGTAGTGATTGTTCGAGCCGCACAGTGGGACATTGATAAGTTAATGGGAACTAGTTCCCATTAATCGAATTTTTAGTTCCTATATTCCCGTATAAAATATGGAAATCTTTCAATGAGATTTTTCAATTGAACATTCAAACTATTTTATAAACGTTATAGCTTTAAAATGCGTAAATACGCTGTTTTGTGACAATTTTAAAATTTGAAAACAGTTCTAAAACGTTCTAAAAAGGTAAAATTTAAAGGTCTTAAAATGCTTTTAAAATTGCATTTTAAGACCTTATTTTTTTGACATTCAATTTTCTTATCCGCAAAGCACGTCAACTTTTTGCATATTCAAACCGCCGCATTTGCGCCACTTTCGTGGGTTTTCTATGCTAATTCCGAGTTATTTCGCATTTTTGCGTTTTTCGGATTTTGCGTGGCGAGCAACACTAATAATAAAAAAAGCCATGACGGACAATGCCCGTCACGGCGAGTGACTGGTCGAGGTGACGGGACTTGAACCCACGGCCTCTGCGTCCCGAACGCAGCGCTCTACCAAACTGAGCCACACCTCGAAATACCACTGTAATATTATATCACACCCATCAAACCTTGTCAAGGCGTTTTTTTCTGTTTTGTATCCTCTTTGCTCTTTTTTACTGCGTTGACCTTTGGTGTTTGACGAATTTATTGAAATCATTCTCATTGTAACTTATTTTCATTGACATACGCCTTGCGTTGTGATATTATATATATAAAGGTGTTCTCGTTTAAAAGTTTTTGTATGAGGTGATGAAATTGATGAATATGAAGAAAAGAATGTTGAGCATTGTCCTGTCTGGCGCAATGGCTGTTTCTACTGCTGTGTCTGCTGGATCGTTCAGTGCCTTTGCCGTGGCGCAATGTGTTGCGTATTCAGGCTCTAATGTGAATGCTCAGGACTATGTGCAATGGTCTGACACAGTGAAATCTTACCTGACAGTGTGCGACAACGGCAATTATATGCGTGTCCAGTCAGGCGCTATCGAGGGCAAGCTCCTTGTGGAATATTACAGCCCTGATTTTGAACCGCTCAGCACTAAGCTTATCGACAATGAACTGCCGATCTTTGGTGCTTTCTATGACTCCGGCAATAATTATTATGTCCTTAGCGGTCAGGAAAATCCGAAACAAAACGACTCCCTCGAGGTTTTCCGTATCACGAAGTATGATAAGAATTGGAACAAAATAAAGTCCTGCGGTCTGTATGGAGCTAACACTACAGTTCCATTCGATGCAGGCTCGGCAAGAATGACCCATAGCGGTGACCACCTGCTTGTGAGGACCTGCCACGAAATGTATAAATCAAGCGACGGCAATAATCATCAGTCTAATGTTACCATTGAAGTGGATATGCCTTCAATGACTATCACTGATTCATATACCGGCGTCATGAACGTTGATTATGGCTATGTTAGCCACTCCTTCAATCAGTTTATAAAAACCGACGGCAACCATATAGTCGCCCTCGACCATGGTGACGCTCATCCACGTTCTGCCGTTCTGGTGAAGTATAATTCTGATTTTACTACAGGCAAATTCTTCCCAAGCTATTTTGATAAGGTCAGCAATATCGACGTTGTAACATACCCTGAATATACCGCCGGTCACTATAACTATACAGGTGCGGCTATAGGCGGCTTTGATGTGTCATCATCAAGCTATATCGTGGCACAGAGTACAGTTGACCTTGATTATATCAATACGTCAGAAACACGAAACGTCTACGTTTCCGCTGTTTCAAAGGACCTTTCCACAAACAAGCTCAATAAGATAACTTCTTATGCAGAGGGTACAGCTTCAGCTTCTGCTCCACAGCTTGTGAAGATAAATAATAACAGCTTTTTGCTATTGTGGGCCAGAGATACAAAGGTAAGCTGTGTGAAGCTAAACGCTGACGGCACAGTAAACGGCAGTATACACACCTTTGAGGGAAGTCTTTCAGATTGCCAGCCTGTTATCAAAAACGGCAGAGCAGTTTGGTATGTTTACGATAAAAATAACGTGACCTTCAACTCCCTGAACCTTTCAAATCTTGACGATATAAAGACGGTTGACGTCAAAACAGGTCATGACTACGAAACAAAGTACGCATCAAAAACTGACGGCACTGTAACACAGACCTGCAAGTCTTGCGGTTATGTGAATAAGTTCACAGTTCCGACCTCTACCACTGTTTATTGGCGTACAGACATTTCGAATACGTCCTTTTCAAGCGTATTGAGCAAAACTCAGTTCAGTGTGGGCGACAGCATTGATTTCTGGCTTTATGACGATACAGACTACACAGTTGAATTTTCTGATCGCAGCATGGTAAGTGTAAATAAGCTTGAAAACTATGCTAATGATATCAGACGTATCACATTCAAAAACGGCGGTTCACTCACTGTAAAAATTTATCCTACATACAATCCGTCTGTAGCAAAGACATACAAACTCACCTGCGGATGCACGAGCCACACATATGGCAGTGCTGTTATCACAAAACAGCCTACCTGCACATCAGAGGGTACAAAAACAAAAACTTGTACACAGTGCGGAGCAACAGTAACAGAAACAATTGCAAAGCTTTCCCACAGCTACACAACCACAGTTGTTGCACCTACTTGCACTGCTGACGGCTATACACTCCACAAGTGTTCTGTTTGCGGTACTTCATACAAGGATAACACAACTAAGGCAACAGGTCACAGCTACGGAAATTCTGTTGTAACAAAACAGCCTACCTGCACATCAGAGGGTACAAAAATAAAGACTTGCACAAAGTGCAATGCGACAGTTACAGAAACTATAGCAAAGACTTCACACAAATATGCTGACACAGTTGTTGCACCTACTTGCACTACTAACGGCTACACTCTCCACAAGTGTTCTGTTTGCGGTACTTCATACAAGGATAGCACAACTAAGGCAACAGGTCACAGCTACGGAAATTCTGTTGTAACAAAACAGCCTACCTGCACATCAGAGGGTACAAAAATAAAGACTTGCACAAAGTGCAATGTGACAGTTACAGAAAAGCTTCCTGCAAAGGGTCACACTGCAGTTACCGACAAGGGCTACCCTGCTACTTGCACCACCGCAGGCAAAACAGACGGCTCACATTGCTCAGTTTGCAATACTGTTATCAAGGTTCAGACAGTGATAAATGCCACAGGTCACAAGTCAAGCGGTTGGATAGTTGACAAGGCGGCTTCTATCGGAGTTAAAGGCTCAAAACACAAGGAATGTACAGTCTGCAAGAAAGTTCTTGAAACGGCTGAAATTCCTGCACTTTCAAGAATTAGCATTTCAAAGGCAAGCGTGACACTTTCCACTTCGACCTACGCATATGACGGCAAAGCAAAGAAGCCTGGTGTAACGGTCAAGCTAAACGGCAAAACTTTGAAGAATGGTACAGATTACACAGTTTCCTATTCAAACAACACCAAGGTCGGAACAGCTACTGTAAAAATCACAGGCAAGGGCAATTACACAGGCTCAGTTTCTAAGACCTTCAAAATCAAAAATAACTTCAAGAAAGCCACAGTTTCGGGCATTTCCACAAAGGCTTTCACTGGCAAAAATATCACTCAGAGCATTACTGTTAAATACAATGGCAAAACGCTGAAAAAAGGCACTGACTATACAGTTTCCTACTCAAACAACAAAAAAGTTGGCACTGCCACTGTAAAGATAACAGGAAAAGGTTCTTACACAGGCACTATCACAAAGACGTTCAAGATAAATCCTGCCAAGCAGGAGATACAGAAGCTCACGGCAAAGTCAAAGGCATTCTTTGTGGATTGGGCGCAGAAAGGCTCTGCTACTGGATATGAAATTCAGTACGCTACCAACTCAAAGTTCACAAGTGCAAAGAAAGTTACCATAACAAATAAAAAGACCGATACCAAGACGGTTTCTAAGCTTTCGGGCAAAAAGAAATACTATGTTCGTGTTCGTTCGTACACAACTGTAAAGGGTACTAAGTATTATGGCGCTTGGTCGGCTTCAAAGAGTGTGACTACAAAGAAGTAATTTTATATGAGAACAGCGTATCGCAGGGGGCTGCGGTACGCTGTTTTTTTTACTTTGATATTGCAGTTCGAGACCTCAAAAATTATTCTTTTCCTAGTCTTTCAGAAACTTCAAGCATCAATCGCTGATCTTTTTCCGAAAGTTTCGATACGCTCTCAACTATTTTCTGTGTCAGGGCAGGGTTTTTGATGTCGTCATCACGCTTATATTAGTATTATTTCTTCACATATACCGCTCAAAAGGGTTATAATGTAAAAGTAAACTAATTTTAAACGGACATACCTTTGTCTGGCAATTATGCTATACTGAAAGCAAGATAAAACGACAAAATAAGATGATTTGCCGCACCGATAATTTGACATTTTTGGTTAAAATAAAAAAATATTCTTTGAAAACGTTATACTAAGCAGCCAGCTTAACAAATTCAAAATCAAATGTGGTATAATTGTAAGAAAGAGGGGTAATAAAATGGAAAATGAGCGTTTAGACAGAGTACTTGAAATATTTTATCGGCTTTTGCACGGCGAGGTCGTTTCTAACAAGCTTATTGCGGAGGAGTATAGGATATCATCAAAGAGCGTCAGTCGTGACATTGCAAGGATAAACGATTTTCTTGCGGAACACAGGGAGCTTATGCAAAATGCCGAGGTCACATATTCGCACAAGGACAGGGCTTACATACTTAAAAGCGACGAGTTTCTGAAAAATCAGGAGCTTTTTGCCTTGGTAAAAGTGATACTCGGGGCACGTTGTTTCAGCAAAGAAGATATGCTATTCATTGTATCTAAGCTGAGAAAGTTTACCACTGCCAATGACCGAAAGCTTCTTGATGAGGTGATCCGCAGGGAGATATATCATTATCACGAGGTACGCTCTGACTGCGACAGCGTGATAAACAATCTTTGGCGTCTTGTGCAGTGCATTGATGGTAAGAAGGTCATTTCGGTAACATATCTGAAAATGGACAGGAGCGAAGTTGTTAGGAAGCTGAAGCCTGCGGCGATAATGTTCAGCGAATATTATTTTTATCTTATCGCATATGCGGCAGATGATACCCAGTACAAGGCGAGGTATTTCCGCATTGACAGGATAAAAAATATTGTTGAGCACAGGGAGAATTTCCAGCTTGATCGTGAGCACAGCTTTGACGAGGGCGACCTGCGTGAGAAAAATCAGTTTATGTTTCCAGGGGACAACGTGCGGATAACCTTTGAGTTTTCGGGGCTGTCTTTGCAGGCAGTTCTTGACAGGCTGCCCACCGCAAAAGTCATTGAGCAGAACGGCACAAAGAGCGTTATCACTGCCGAGGTCAACTACGGCAGGGGGATAATAATGTACCTGCTCTCCCAAGGCTCGTGGGTAAAAGTCCTTGAGCCAAAACCGCTTGTGGAGGATATGCTGGCAGAGATTGGGGCGATGGGGGAAAGGTATGAGGAGAAATGATTTTACAGCGGTAATAATTAACTATTAAATACAAAGATCAGGTTAGGATGTATAATATGAGTGAAATATTGAAATTAGAAAATGAGGGACTTGCCGTTGAATTTGAAGTCATACCGGCCGTAAGTGAAACTGACATTAAGCAGAGCGGCAATGACATCGACGCTGCGATAAAAGATATAGATAATTGTCTTAACATCACAAATAAAAAAATCGAAGCTCTTAATTCCGAAATAGATAGGCTTACTAATCACGCTGACGGAATGGATTATATTGTGGCAGTTGTAAGCGGAATATTAGCAGGAGCAATTGATTCTATATGGGTTGGAGATTTTTCATTAGATCGTGCAAATGAATATGGTGATAATAAAGTAAATAACTTTGTGATTAAAATTGCACAAAAAGCGGGTTATACAGGTGATGATCTTAATGGTGCAGTAAAATATCTTGAAAAGAATTATGCTATCGTTGCCGATAAAGCTACAAATGATTTCGGTGGAGGTTTACAGCACCATTTACGAGATTTCTCACATCACCCAACACTTATAGGTTTATTTTTCTCTATGCTTACTCAGTTTACACATAAATTATATGGCACAGACGTAGCCGGACACTTTAAAGTGGTTGAAGTGTCTCAAGCAGACCTGATCTTGATCGGTAAGAATTTGCCTGAGAAAATTATATTTGGATTGATCAACTGGTTTTTTCATATGATAAGCGATATGGCTGGCTCATCTTCTTCGATCAGCAAAGGTAATACCGGAACTGGTTTGCCAGGTCCTTTAGTTTCATTTTTAAAGGAAATATCGGCACTTCCAATATTCCGTAAACTTGATGATAATGGATATAAGAAGTTTTCTGTTTGGATATCTAAACTCTTTAACGGAACATTGCTTGCAAAAAAAGATGAAAATGGGAAAATAATAGAAGCTGTAAAATTTGATCTGAGGACTGAAATAGGCGTTGCCAATGAATTAAAAAGGCAAGCTGTTCCAGTGATTATAAACGAATGCATTGTTCGTGGTTTTTATTTTATAAGAAGATTATGCAATGAAATAAAATCAAAGGATATCAGGTCATTTGATGAAATGTCACGAGTTGATTGGAAAGCAACTTTACCATTCAAAAATCGCACTATAGTGCGTATGCTTACAATCTCAACTGGAACGTTTATGGCTTTTGATTTAATTGACGCTGCAATAAGATCAGCGGCAAAGTCAGGCGGTAATGCAGCAGTTTTTGCAAAAGAGTTTATTCTCAAAGTGAATTTTGTAGGTGTGGGCAGATTTGCTATTGCCGCTGGCACGGATATCGGTATGGGCATAAAACGAAATAAACTTAGGAATGAGCGTATGCAGCTCTATACAACAAGTATTAGATTACTAAATGCCAAGGTATATTATTGTGAAGCAAATATGTGGATAGCAGCCGAGGATGCAGGAAAGAGTATCGAAGAAGCATATCAGGTAATGATCGTGTCTGTAGAACGCTATCAAGAAAGTATACAACAAATTTCAGAAGATATGAAAAAATTAGATAAACTTATACCAGAAGCGGAAAAGAATAACCCAGGACTTACAGATGATATTTATGACATCTTGAAGTGGGGATAATAAAAAAGGAGTGTTACATATGAGTAATGAACTTGAAATTTTTAAGGTCAATCAATCTGAACTTCCAAACATCATTACAGATCAATGGCGTGATATACAAGGTTTGGAAGATAAGGTGAAGAAGTCTGTTAAAATGGCTCAGACTGCAAAAACTTCTGCTGACAGGGCTTATGGCAAATCAGCAGGTTTTGGACACAAAAAAGAAGCTATTGAATCTTTGCAGGAAGCTTCTGCTGATCTTGCAGAATCACAGGTACAGGTCGTTGAGGCGCAACAACTTTCTTTTGAATATCAGAAGAAGCTAAGCGAGATAACCAAGTATCTGTTTGCACTTGGCGTAAGTAATATAGCTGCCAACAGGACAGTTGTTCGTGAATTGGAGTTAAAGCTGAGAGGTGCTTCAGAGGGGGAGCTTTCCGACTTGGCAAGAAAAGAAGTTCTGAGCGTTATATCCCAGTTGAAAGCTCAGGAAGATATGATGAATAAGCAAAAGCAAATGTCTGAAACGTTAAAATCACAGGATAAAACGATATCAGAACATCAAAAGAAAGCGGAACATCACGATGAAGTCCTTGCAAAAATGGCGCAAAAAGACAAAGAACAAGACCTGACGCTATCTAAACACACTAAAAAAGATCTTGAACATGATCGTCTTTTAGCTGAAAGAAAACAGAAAGACGAGGAGCAGGACAAATGGCTTTCTGAGCAGGCTGAAAAAGACCTTGAACATGACAGACTCTTGGCGGAAAGAAAACAAAAAGACGAAGAACAGGACAAATGGCTTTCTGAGCAGGCTAAAAAAGATCGTGAACATGACAATCTCTTGGCGGAAAGAAAACAGAAAGACGAAGAACAGGACAAATGGCTATCCGAACAGGCAGAAAAGGATCGTGAACACGATAGACTCTTAGAGGAAAGAAAGCAGAAAGATGAAGAACAAGACAGCAAGCTTTTGGAACATCAGGAATCATTAGACGTAATTATGGAAAGAGATAAATCTCAGGATAAAGCCATAAATAAACTTACAGATGAAAACAAAAAGCTTATGAAACTAGTCGAAGACCTGACAGCAACCAAAAGTGATAAAAAAGCGGTTCCGAAAAATAAACCGTGTAAACGCAATAAT
>ULOE01041634.1_pt1 | contig 10740 bp, 7 predicted proteins | sample 1952291 | NCBI WGS metagenome assembly ULOE01 (sample SAMEA4835595, study PRJEB28245) | human gut metagenome | biome: gut microbiome; material: fecal sample | place: Denmark | collected 2008 | reverse complement strand
GCGCTTTTTGTTTGATGAGCGGTCAGCCTGTCGGCACCAGCGGTTGCGCGAGCTTTAGGAGCGTCTCAAAAGCGTCCGGTGCAAAGGGTTCAATTTTGATGACGTCGGGCATTGAACGCAGCCAAGTCAGCTGGCGCTTAGCCAGCTGACGCGTAGCGGCGATGCCGGCCAAACGAAATGCCGCATAGTTCGTGCGGCCTTCCAAAAACTCAACAGCCTGTCGGTACCCCACAGCCCGCATGGCAGGGGAATTGGCATCAAACCCCGGCTCCGCCATCAGCTGCCTGACTTCATCGAGCAGTCCTGCGGCGAGCATTGCGTCAAACCGCTCTTCAATGCGCTCATGCAGCGCAGCCCGATCTTCAGGCACCAATGCCGCAGTAAGCATCGGGAATGCGGGATGCGGCGCTTTGCGATGAAAGTGTGAAAGGGGCTTCCCTGTCATGCGAAAGACTTCCAAAGCGCGGCCGATCCGCTGTTTATCATTTGGAGCCAATCGTTCTGCAGCGGCCGGATCAATCTTGGCGAGCTCCGCGTGCATCGCAGGCCACCCCTTGGCAGCACCTTCTGCAGCGACGGCGCTGCGAACCTCTGGAGAGGTAGACGGCATTTCGTCAATACCCTCACGAATGGCCTTGGCGTAGAGCATTGTGCCGCCCACAATCAGCGGCAATCGGCCGCGAGCACGAATTTCACGAACAAGCCGGGAAGCATCCGCCACAAAATCTGCGGCGCTGTAAGGTTCGTTGATTGCGCGAATATCGATCAAATGGTGCGGCGCGGCTTGAAGCTCTGCGGATGTCGGCTTTGCACTCCCAATATCCATGCCCCGATAAACCAGCGCAGAATCGATTGAAATGATTTCCACCGGGAGCAAACGGGCAAGTTGAAGTGCGAGCGCGGACTTCCCCGAAGCCGTCGGCCCCAAAAGCAAGAGTGCCTGGGGCGCAGCTGCTTGACCCATGTTCATTGGCTGATCAGTCATCAGCGGCCCCGCATAAACAGTCGATCGAGATCCGTCATGGAAAGCGTTGTCCATGTCGGCCTGCCGTGATTGCATTGATCTGCGCGCTCCGTTTTTTCCATGTCGCGCAAAAGCGCGTCCATTTCCGGCAGCGAAAGTTTGCGGTTGGCCCGGAAAGCATTGTGACAAGCCATGGTGGAGAGAATGCGGTTTTTCAGTACATCCATCGCTTCTGAAGCACCAAATTCTGCGAGATCGTCGAGTACCTCTCGAAGGAGTGCTTCCAGTTCGCCCAACGGTGCCTCAGCGATCATGGCCGGCACGCCGCGAAGCGCCACAGCACCTTCATCTGCGCCCGTGCAGATAAGGCCCAGAGCCGGAAAAACTTCTCCCTTTTCAAATTCCTCAAATGCCGCGTACTGTGCCGGCGTCACCCGCACAACCAGCGGCATCAGCAGCTCCTGTACCGCCAGCTTTGACTCCGCCATGGCCCGCTTCATTCGTTCATAAAGCACGCGTTCGGCAGCCGCATGCATGTCCACGATGACAAGACCAGAAGCATTTTCGGCCAAGATATAAACACCGGCTACCTGCGCCAATGCACGCCCAAGGAATCCCCTGCCGTCAGACTGTGCCTGAAGCGGCGTAAAAAGCGCTGGATGCTCCTCCTGCTCCATTTGCGGCAGTTTCCGGGGCTCCAAAGATTTCGGTTCGCCCGCTTCCCCTGAAGACGAATTGGGGTCATAAAACTTCATGGCCGCCGCTACGGCAACGGGCGAAGGTGCTTTAGGACGCTCTCCATAAGCGGCGGGAAAGCGCTGCAGCACCGGTTTGCCGGAAGCGGCCGACGCCGGACGCTCAGAATCAGCACGCTCAAATCCCGTGCCGGTTGGAGGAGCACCCCAAAGCGCATTGGGATGGTCCGCAGGTACTTTTGCCGCAATGGCTTCTTGCGGTTTGGCGAGTGAGGAACGGCCAAAAAGCGCTGCTTCACGGCGCGCTGGGACAGAGCCCAGAGACGCATCGGCGAGCGGGACAACGGCTGCCCCGCCGGCCGCCTGTGCGAGGGGCGGGGCAAGCGCCGCCTCAACCGCATGCAGAATGAAGCTGTGCACGCGGCTCGAATCTCGAAAGCGCACCTCTGTCTTCGTCGGATGCACGTTTGAATCCACCTCTTCGGGCGGGAGGGTCAGAAAAAGGCAGTAAAGCGGCTGAGCCTGACCATGAAGCACATCAGCATAGGCTGCCCGCACCGCATGGTTCATCACTCGATCGCGAATGAAGCGGCCGTTGACAAATAGGTATTGACCGTCTGCACGCGTACGAGAAATGGTGGGAAGCCCCACCAATCCCGTGAGCTTCCAACCGTCCGACTCAGTCGATACCGGACGACAGGCCTCTTTGAAATCCTTGGGCATCAGCGCCTTGATGCGGTCTTCCGCAGACTCGGCCTCAAGCTGCATGGCTCGTCGCCCATTGGCATAAAGCGAAAAAGCGGCCTGCGGATTGGCTAGCGCGATGCGTTCCATCTGCGCCGTCACATGCGCCGTTTCCGTACTTTCAGACTTCATGAATTTGCGCCGCGCAGGGGTCTTGTAAAAAAGATCCGTCACTTCTACACGCGTTCCGCCGGTCATCCCGCCGGCCGGCTCGACAGCTCCGCGCTGAATGCGCCAGGCTTCGCCCGCACCCGCGGCTTTGGACTCAATGATGAGTTCCGCAACGGAGTCGACCGATGCCAGTGCTTCCCCGCGAAAACCCAGCGTCGTTGCTGCTTCCAGATCAGCGAGTGTGGCCACTTTGCTCGTCGCGTGACGTTTCACCGCCAGCGGCAATTCCGCTTTAGGAATACCGCAGCCGTTGTCGCTCACCAGAATCCGTGAAAGCCCGCCCCCGTCGATGCGCACTTCAATGCGATCTGCTCCGGCGTCCACTGCATTTTCAACAAGTTCCTTGACGACGGACGCTGGCCGTTCAATCACCTCACCCGCGGCGATTTGACTGATGAGCTGACTCGAAAGTTCTGCAATTGGACGATTAGGCTGCATGAGAAAAACGTATGCAAGTATTGCCGTCTTGGTCAGAACGGCAGAAGTCTGCGATATTCAAAGAGACGTCAGCCTATCAGAGTTAGTTGAAGCAAACGGCTATCATTGTCTCCCTGCTTCTGATCTGCTCGAATCGCTGCGGTTCAACTCCTTTAAGCCGCCTCCGCAGACAGCATCGAGTCCCTTCGACTCTTTCGCATAAAACAAAATTGTACTTTCAAGATCATGGACCGCTTCGGACTCATCGTCGAGCTCTTTACCAACGCCGACCACTTTCTAGTGTCAATCGCCACTGACTACGGCACGCTTATCTACATCGCAATGTTCGTGATCTTTTTCCTGGAGACCGGCATCGTTGTCATGTCGTTTCTGCCGGGAGATTCGCTTCTTTTTGTGGCAGGCACCGTTGCGGCAGCCGGCACAGCCAGCCCATGGCTCATCATGCTGGCAGTGATTCTGGGAGCAATTTTCGGGAATTCCTTGGGTTATGCGACCGGCAAATGGCTCGGCAACCGAATTTATGACGGCAGTATTCACTGGATTGATGCCAAGAAGCTCGAGCACGCCCACAGCTTCTATCTCTCACACGGCGGGAAAACAGTCGTTCTTGCCCGATTCGTACCCATCGTGCGCGCTTTCGCGCCGCTCGTGGCCGGCGCAGCCCGCATGGATGGTCTGCGCTTTGAACTCTTCAGCGGCTTCGGCGCCATTCTCTGGGCGGTATCGATCGTTGGCGCAGGCTACCTTTTCGGCAACATCCCTTTCATTCAGCAGAATCTTTCAAAAATCCTCATTCTCGGAGTCGTTGCTGCCGCTATGGGCCCCATTCTTGTGGGCTACGTCTGGAAGACGTATCAGAAGATGCACGAAAAGCGCGAACAAAAATTCTGAGACACTGACCTCACCGATCTTCAAAAGCCGTCATGGGAGCGCTCTTAGCGCTCCCATGTGCTTATTAGGCAAAGCGTTTTAGGACGCCTTTCATCCCTCTCGAACGCACAGCCCGGTCTTCTCAGGATGTGTCAGAGACTGCAGGTTCATCGTTTTGAAATGGTGCGCGCTTAGAATAGATGAGACCTGCTTTCATTTTCGGTGAAAACATTCGATGTCAGACAAACCAACCCTTAGCCGCAAAGCCGCTTCCGCACTCCAGACCGAGGGTGCAGAAACCGCAGTCAAAGAGTCGACCGCAAAGACCGACAAGCCCGCAGCTGTCCAGCCCGCAGGAATAGACGCCAAGCCTGCTGAAGCTGAAGTGAAAAGCGAACTCGCTGCAGTCAAAAAAACCGCAGTCCGCCGCAGCACGGCGTCTAAAAAGACGATCACGAAGACGGTCAAAAGCGCGAAAAGCGTAAAAACTGTCAAAGCGGTCAAAGTTTCCGCTTCCAGTACGGCTTCGCTCGAATCTGCGCCGCCGCCGCTCCCGCCCGTAGAAGGCGTGCCAGACCTCTCCGATCCGCTGCTCTACATTAACCGCGAGCTCAATTGGATTGAATTCGACCGCAAGGTGCTCGAAGAAGCCTGCGATCTGAGCGTGCCGCTGCTTGAACAGCTCAAGTTCCTCGCCATTTTCCACAACAATCTTGACGAATTCTTCATGGTCCGCGTGGCCAACATTATTCGTCAGTACAAGATGGGAGCGGCGTCGACTTCGGCTGACGGCCTGCCGCCCGTGAAGCAGCTCGCCGAAATTCGGCGCCGCGTGCTCGGAATGCTCGCGAGAGCGCAGAACCACTGGAAAAACAAGCTTGCGCCAGAGCTTGCTAAAAAAGACATCGCCATCCGGCGTTGGAAGAATCTCTCGGCAAAGCAGAAGACCTTCCTTGAAGGGTACTTTGACAACGAGATTTATCCCATTCTCACGCCGCAGGCCATCGATGCGGGACATCCGTTCCCGACCATTTCCAATCTGTCGCTCAACTTTATTGTTGAGCTCGAAGCCGCTGACGGCAGCATGCGTTATGCGCGCCTCAAGTGTCCCAACAACATGCCGCGCTTCATCTTCGTGCCCCGCACGAAAGAATCTGCCTATGCTGAACTGGGCTTCAATTCCTCCGGGCGCGATGACGACATCATCCTGCTCGAAGATTTAATTCGCGAACATCTCGGCAAGCTCTTCCCCGGGCACAAAGTCGTCAAGTCGGGCGTTTTCCGCATCACCCGCAATACCGACATCGAAATTGAAGAGGATGAAGCTGACGACCTCTTAGCCGCCGTCAAGGACTTCGTTGACCAACGCCGCTTCGGCGACGTGATCCGTCTTGAAATTGAAGCCGGCACCGATGCTGCGCTGACCAACTTCCTGATGGATAAGCTCGAACTTTTGCCTTTCCAGCTCTTTCACATCAAAGGCCCAATGGCCATGTCGGAATTCATGGCTTTGAGCGGCCTCGATCGCCCTGCCCTGAAGGATGCGCCGTATAAGGGACTTGAACCGCTGCTCTTTTCCGAGGGCGACATCTTCGGCACCATCAAAACCCGAGACGTGTTCCTCTACCATCCCTATGAAAGCTTCAGCGGCGTACTCGACTTTATTCGTCGCGCCGCTGCGGATCCTCAGGTGGTCGCCATCAAGCAGACGCTGTATCGATGCGGCAGCAACAGTCCGATTGTCGCCGCACTGATCGATGCACGACGCCGCGGCAAACAAGTGACGGCAGTCGTTGAACTCAAAGCCCGCTTTGACGAAGAACGCAACATCAACTGGGCCGAGGAAATGGAAAAGGCCGGCGTCAACATCGTCTACGGCTTTGCCGGCCTCAAGATTCACGCCAAACTCTGCCTTGTCGTGCGCCGCGAGGCCGACGGCATGACTCGGTACGTTCACATCTCAACGGGCAACTACAACCCTTCCACCGCGAAGATTTATACAGACTATGCGCTCTTTACGGCCAATGCGGCCATCTGTGCTGACGTCTCCGACCTCTTCAACGTAATGACGGGCTACTCAGATCAGACGACATACCGCCGTCTAGTCGTTTCACCCCACAGTACCCGCAGCTCCATTATTGCTGCGATTGAGCGCGAGGCGGCAGAACACCAGAAAACCGGCAAGGGCGAAATCATCTTTAAGTGCAATCAGCTCGTTGACCGCGCCGTCATTCAGGCGCTCTATGCAGCAAGTCAAGCCGGCGTGAAGATTTCTCTGATCGTCCGCGGCATCTGCTGCCTGCGCCCCAATATTCCGGGCATCAGCGACAATATTCAAGTCGTCAGCATCGTCGGGCGCTTCTTGGAGCATGCTCGAGCTTACTGGTTCCGCAACAACGATGATCCGTTCCTGCTCATCGGCTCAGCCGACCTGATGCCGCGCAATCTCGACGGCCGCATTGAAGTGCTCGTACCGGTGCTCGATCCCGCCATCCGCAGCCGCATCAAGGCCACACTTGACCTGCAGCTTGCCGACAATGTGCAGAGCTGGAAGCTCCAGAGTGACGGCACCTATGTGCGGCTCGCTCCGCCCAGACGCGGAAAAGCTGTGGACTCGCAGGAAGTGCTTGCCAAGCACTACGGACGAGTGGAATAGCGCGTCATAAAAAACACAGCGGGCGGCCTGAGCAAATCAAGCCGCCCGTTCTTTTGAAGCGAAACGGTCAATTACTTCGTCACGCCAGCGGCGAGTTCAACAAGCCTCAGTGTCACCGCAAGGCTCTTCAGCCACGAAGACATGGGCATGAACTCACAGGCACTGTGGAAATTGTGTGCGCCCGTGAAGTAATTCGGTGTCGGAATACCCTGCGTGGAAATGAAGGAACCATCCGTGCCTCCGCGCATGGCAATGTCCTTTACCGTCACATGTTCAATTTCCATCGCGCGGCGCAGCATGTCAATGCATGCACTGTTCTCGGGTTTGATAGCGTCGGCAATGTTGCCGTAGACATCCTCGATCGTCAGATTGATCTTCGCGCGCGGATAGCGCACGCGCAGGCAGTCGACGATGGCGCGGATAAGCGTCTTTTTTTCTTCATAGCGCTTGAGGCTGTGATCTCGGAGCTTAAGCGACACGCGGCATTTGGCGGGACCGCCCTGAATGCCGTTCACCCATACAAACCCTTCAGTTTTCTCAGTAAATTCCGGCGTCTGACCGCGGTCAAGCATGCCGATGAAGTCGTGCGCGACCAGAATCGGATTCAAAAGCTGTCCCTTCGAAGACATCGGATGTGCGGTAATGCCCTGAATATCCACCCAGGCACTGCCGGCATTGAAGGTCTGCCAAACGATTTCACCGAGTTCGCAGCTGTCAATCGTGTAGGCAAAATCGACCGGGAACTTTGAAAAGTCAATTTTCTTCGCGCCGCAAAGACCAATTTCTTCATCCGGCACAAAAGCAACATAAATATCACCGTGAAGACGACCTTCCTCAACGAGGATGTGCAGTGCCGTCATGATGTTGGCAATGGCAGACTTATTGTCTGCGCCGAGCACTGACGTGCCGTCGGAAAGAAGCAGATCGTCGCCTACGTAGCGTTCCACTTCAGGATGTTCAGCCACGCGAAGCCAAAGGTTCTTCTCTGCATTAAGGCAGATGTCACCCCCTTGATAGTTCTTCACAACCTGCGGATGAATGTCCGGGGAAAGTCCGGCGTCGACCGTATCCAGATGTGCGCACCAACCCACCTTAGGCGCTTGGGCCCCTGCGGGAAGATTGGAGGGCAGCCGACCGGTGACAACAGCATATTCGGAAACTTCGACATCCGAGAGCCCGAGCGCTTTAAGTTCTTCGGCAAGCATCTGTGCTAGCACGCGCTGTCCCGCCGTGCTCGGCACAGTTTTTGCACCCGCTTCGCTCTGGGTTGTAACGGCTGCGTAGCGCATAAAGCGCTCGAGCAATTCATTTGCACGATTAATCATAGGGTCCTCACTTCTGCTGTTGGTCCTGCACATTTTTTCTGCCGCATCAACAACCCGCTTCCCAGCTCCGGAGCCTCGTCAAACCCGCCAATGGTTTGTCTTGGCATCAAGGGGAGTCGGAGCTGAGCAGCGGAGCGTCCAGCGAATTATTGGTCTGCTCGTTCTTCGAGAACGGCGATGGCCGGGAGCGTCTTGCCTTCCAGGAACTCGAGGAAAGCACCGCCGCCCGTGGAAATATAGGAAATGCGGTCTTCCACACCGAAGGCGTTGACGGCCGAGACCGTATCACCGCCGCCAGCGATGGAGAAGGCTCCCTTATCGGTCGCCTCGGCAATCGCATAGGCCAGCGCTTCCGTTCCCTTGGCAAAGGGCTTCATCTCAAAGACACCCACCGGACCATTCCAAACGATCGTTCCGGCAGAGCGCAGTTCGTGTGCGAGATGTTCTGCGGTCTTCGGACCCACATCCAGGATCATCTCGTCATCGGCCACTTCATCAACACTGCAAACGCGGGACGGAGCATCAGCCGCAAAAGCCTTGGCCGCCACGACATCGACGGGCATCGGCAGCTTTGCACCCTTCTTTTCAAGAATCTCGAGCACCTTGCGGCATTCGTCCACCAGATCCGGTTCAGCGAGCGACTTGCCGATCGGACGGCCAGCTGCGAGCAAGAACGTATTGAGGATGCCGCCGCCCACGATAAGGCGATCCACTTTCTCGGCGAGATTCGAGAGAATCGTGAGCTTGGTCGACACCTTTGAGCCGGCAACAATCGCGGCGAGCGGGCGAGAGGGGCTGCCGAGCGCCTTGGAGAGTGCTTCGATTTCCTTGGCCATCAAGGGACCCGCACAAGCAATCGGAGCGTACTTCGCCACGCCGACCGTTGTCGCCTCTGCGCGGTGAGCCGTACCGAAGGCATCATTGACATAAACGTCACAAAGCGCAGCGTATTTCTTTGAAAGCGCCTCATCGCACTTCTTTTCACCCACATTGCAGCGGCAGTTTTCCAGCACCACCAGCTCACCGGGCTTCACCTCAACGCCGTCGACCCAATCCTGAACAACTGGTACCTCTCGGCCAAGCAGTTCCCCCAAGCGATCGGCAACGACCTGCAGAGAATCTTCCGGGCGCAAAACGCCTTCCTTAGGACGGCCCAGATGACTCGTCACCATCACGGCCGCACCCGCGAGCAGCGCGGTCTTAATGGCCGGAAGACTCGCCACAATGCGAGCGTCATTGGTGATCGCGCCTTCATCATTGCGGGGCACATTCAGATCACTGCGGATCAGAACACGCTTATCCTTCAAAACGCCCGAGGCGGCCAGGGAATCCAGAGTCTTCACTTGCATGGAAACTGCTCCTTTGCATTAAAAATACGTTGGATCTTCTTTAGACCGTAAGTCCAAAGAAAAAACCGCCTCGCGGGAGCATCCGGCATTCGGACGCTTCCGCGGGCGGCAGATATTGCTTCAGCCAATGAAATTGGGCTTCACTTTACGTCTGATTTTTCAGAGCTTACTTGGCGGCCATCATCGCGCAAGCCGTGTCGAGCATTCGGCAGGAGAAGCCCCACTCATTGTCGTACCAGGCCATAACCTTGACGAGGCGGTCGCCAGACATCTTCGTGAGCGTCGAATCGTAGATAGAGCTGCGCGGATCATGGTTGAAATCAATCGACACCAGCGGCTCATCGTTGTAGCCGAGAATGCCCTTGAGTTCGCCCTCGCTCGCCTCTTTCAGGATCGCATTGATTTCTTCGATCGAGGTCGCGCGTTCTGCCATGAACGTCAGGTCGACAAAGCTCACATTAATCGTCGGAACGCGGACCGCAAAGCCGTCCAGACGGCCCTTCAGCTGCGGCAGCACCAGTCCCACGGCCTTGGCTGCGCCCGTCTTCGTCGGGATCATCGAGTGCGTCGCAGCGCGGGCTCGGCGCAGATCCTTATGGTAGACGTCGGTGAGCACCTGGTCGTTCGTGTACGAATGAATCGTCGTCATCAAACCGTGCTCGATGCCAATTTTGTCCTGCAGGGGCTTGACGAGCGGCGCCAAACCGTTGGTCGTGCAGGAGGCGTTCGACACCACGAGATCTGTGGCCTTAAGCACATCCTGATTAACGCCGTAGACCACCGTCGCGTCCGCGGTCTTGCCAGGGGCCGAAAGCAGCACTTTCTTCGCACCAGATTCGATATGCACCATCGAGGCTTCTTTCGAATTGAAGGCTCCCGTGCACTCCATCACCAGATCGACACCGAGGTCGGCCCAGGGCAGTTCACGGGGATCTCGCGTCTTGAAGACGTGAATGCGATCCCCGCCGACAATCATGTCTTTGCCGTCCGTTTCAACGGGCGTAGTGAAGCGGCCGTGCACCGTGTCGTACTTCAGGAGATGGGCGTTCACTGCAAGGTCGCCCGGAGAATTGATGGCGACGATTTCAACGTCGTGCTGCTTGGCATACTCGTAATGAGCGCGGAGCACGTTGCGGCCGATGCGGCCGAACCCATTGATGGCAACACGGATGGTCATGTCGGAAACTTCCTAGATATTGAAGAAAGGGATGGGTAAAAAAACAAAGGGATTTACTGGAGGAGCGCCTCAACCTTGGAGACGACATTGTCGACCGTAAAGCCGAACTTGATCCAAAGATCCTTGGCCGGCGCGCTCTCACCGAAGCTGTCGACGCCAAGCACGTCGCCGCGCCCCGTAAAGTACTTCCACCAAAGATCAGTCTTTGATGCTTCAATGGCGAGCACCGGCAGTCCCGGCGGGAGCACCGACTGACGATACTCCGTCGACTGGCGGTCAAAACGGTTCGTGCAAGGCATCGATACCACACGGGCATTGATGTTGAGCGCAGCGAGTTTAGCGCGCGCATCC
>ULOE01045832.1_pt1 | contig 10856 bp, 9 predicted proteins | sample 1952291 | NCBI WGS metagenome assembly ULOE01 (sample SAMEA4835595, study PRJEB28245) | human gut metagenome | biome: gut microbiome; material: fecal sample | place: Denmark | collected 2008 | reverse complement strand
TCTTAATTAATTTTACCACCAAATTTGAAGAAGAATCAGTTTTTTGTTTTCATTTCTCATATTCTCATAACCTAGTGGCTAAATGTAAGATTATTAGTAAGATACCGCTATGAGAAATGTTTTTTGAATTGGTATTTCTCATGCATTTCTCATAGTTTTCTCTTCAAATTCCTTCATTTCTCATACTATTTTCTCTTATTTCTCATAGGGTAATAAATCCTTTCGGTAGTATTTAACCAAGCTTATTCTATCTGGAGGATACCTATTGTTTTCATATAAAACATTAAGTAATAACTAATTATTCACTAACTAATGTCATGTCTTTTAAGTGATATCTTATTCGTTCTACTTTAGTGAACAGGCTTGTTTACTGGAGTGGCAGGATTTATCTACTGGAGTGCATAGATCTGTCTACTTGAGTGGAACGATAGAAGATGAGATAAGAACATAAATGGATGAAGACGAGATATGATAAGGATGTAGGTAACGTAATATATAAATATCTATTGCTTTACGCGATGTATGTGTAGTCGCTGTCTTTACTATAAATATGTTTTTCTTTTACTTGGATTTTAATACTTTTATATAGAATGTGGAGCTATATTAATGTTATCTTAAAGATACGTATTTTATGTAGCGAATTTATTCGTCCTACCGGATATATTGAACCTTGTTTTTCTTATATTTGCAGCACATGATTTCTAAACAATAATTAAATTATTCATTCTTATGAAAAAGATTCTGGTATTATTCGCTTTAACAGCGATAGCTATGGTGAGTGTAAATGCGCAGGACAACTTGAAATGGGGTGTTATGGCAGGTATGAATGTGAGTAAATATACTTTTACCGGTTTTGACAACAGGGTAGGTTTTCATGCAGGTGTCAAAGCTGAGTTGGGGTTATCGCAGGAAGCAAGTGGGGCATACATGGATTTTGCTGCGTTACTGACGTTGAAAGGTGCTAAAATTGATGGAGGATCAATTGCAACCGTTAAATTTAATCCGTATTATTTGGAGATACCGGTGCATGTTGGTTATAAATATGCTGTAAATGAAAACTTTGCGCTGTTTGGTAGCGTAGGTCCTTATTTGGCTGTCGGTCTGTTTGGAAAAGCAAAATTGAGCATAGGCAATGCGATTGGTGATTGGGCTGATATAGAAGGTATGGAAAGTGTAGGAGGCCTGGAAGGTAAATCTGTATCTGAAGATATATTTGGCGATGACGGGTTCAAACGATTCGACTTCGGCCTCGGATTGAAAGCCGGTGTTGAGTTCAACAAAAAATATCAGGTTGCTTTGAGTTATGATTTCGGGTTGATTGACGTGCAGAAAGATTTGGGTATGAAAAACAGGAACCTGATGATATCATTGGGTTATATGTTCTAAAACGGACTTTGCAACTTTGTTGCACGAATCATTCGTTACCTTTGCAACAGATAAAAAACGAATGAATATGGGACATTGTTGTTGCGGTGCACATTCATGCACGACAGAAAATAAAAAGAATGCCAGTACTTCGATAGTTCACGAATACTGGAAAGTAGGGCTTTCATTTATACTTCTGATAGGAGGTATTATAATGAATGCCCTGAATTTTGCCTTTTTCCTTGGAGAGTATGTTGCTTTAATATGGTATATCCTGGCTTATCTTCCGGTAGGAATACCAGTGATGAAAGAGGCTTGGGAGGGTATCAGGGAAAAAGACTACTTCAGCGAGTTTACACTGATGATTGTTGCTACGCTGGGAGCCTTTTATATTGGTGAGTATCCGGAAGGAGTCGCTGTAATGCTGTTTTATACGATAGGAGAGTTGTTTCAGAATAAAGCGGTAGACAGGGCGAAACGTAATATCGGTGCTTTGCTGGATGTGAGACCTGAGAAAGCCTTGGTGCTTAGGGAGGATAATCTTGTGGTAGAAAGTCCTCAAAATGTAAAAGTAGGAGAGGTCATTGAAATAAAGGCGGGTGGGAGAGTTCCTTTGGACGGAGTGATGTTGAATGAAATCGCTGCTTTTAATACAGCCGCGTTGACGGGAGAAAGTGTTCCCCGTGACATCAGAAAAGGAGAGGAAGTCCTTGCGGGGATGATTGTGACGGATAAAGTAATCAGGATTAAAGTAGAAAGACCTTTCGATAAAAGTGCGCTTGCACGGATATTGGAACTCGTTCAGAATGCTTCGGAACGGAAAGCACCGGCAGAATTGTTTATCCGTAAGTTTGCCCGTATCTATACTCCTATTGTCATAGCACTGGCGGTATTGATTGTGCTACTCCCGTTCGGCTATTCATTGATAGACCCTCAATTCGTGTTTACATTTAATGATTGGTTATACAGAGCTTTGGTTTTTCTGGTAATTTCGTGTCCATGTGCGCTGGTAGTAAGTATTCCATTAGGTTATTTCGGTGGTATCGGAGCAGCTTCCCGATTGGGGATTCTGTTTAAAGGCGGCAATTATCTGGACGCAGTCACTAAAATCAATACAGTCGTATTCGATAAAACGGGAACGCTGACCAAAGGAACATTTGAGGTGCAGGATTGTAAGTGTGTATCCGGGATTTCGGAGAAGGAACTGGTGAGGATGATTGCTTCAGTAGAAAGTGACAGTACACATCCGATCGCTAAAGCGATTGTGAACTATGCAAAGCTGCAGGATATAGGGCTTGCGGTTGTCACCAATACTAAAGAATTTGCAGGTCTCGGTTTGGAGGCAATAATAGACGGGACTTCGGTGCTCGTTGGAAATAGTCGGTTACTGTCTAAGTTTAGCATAAAATATCCGGCAGAATTGCAGAGTGTTACCGATACGATTGTAGTTTGTGCTATTGGAGGCAGTTATGCGGGTTATCTCTTGTTGGCGGACGCATTGAAGGATGACGCGAAGACGGCGATTGATAACTTAAAAGCATTAAACATTGAAAACATTCAGATATTATCCGGTGATAAACAGAGTATTGTTACTAACTTTGCAGAGAAGCTCGGTATATCAAAGGCTTATGGCGATCTGCTTCCTGACGGTAAAGTGAAACATCTGGAGGAATTGCGGAAGAATGAAGCAAATCAGATTGCCTTTGTCGGTGACGGGATGAACGACGCTCCTGTGCTTGCGTTGAGCCATGTCGGTATTGCTATGGGTGGATTGGGCAGTGATGCGGCGATTGAAACAGCTGATGTCGTGATACAAACAGATCAACCGTCGAAAGTGGCCGAAGCCATTAAAGTAGGAAAGCTGACTCGCCGGATTATCTGGCAGAACGTGTCGCTGGCATTTGGAGTGAAACTGCTGGTACTTATCTTGGGAGCCGGCGGACTGGCTACACTTTGGGAAGCTGTCTTTGCGGATGTCGGCGTTGCATTGCTTGCCATTATGAATGCAGTAAGAATACAGAAGATGATAAAATAAAAAGAATATGGAAGAGAATGTTTATTTGGATAAGCTGGAAAGACGGGATATCAAACCGACAGCAATAAGGCTTCTCATATTGAAAAATATGTTGGAAGTTGGACGGGCCGTATCGTTACTGGATCTGGAAACTCTCCTGGATACGGTAGACAAATCGACCATATCCAGGACAATAGCTCTCTTTCTGTCTCATCACCTGATACATAGCATAGATGATGGAAGCGGTTCGTTGAAGTATGCCGTTTGCGACAACTCCTGTAACTGCGTGGTGCAGGATTTACACTCGCATTTCTATTGTGAGAAATGTCATCGGACTTTTTGTCTGGAAGGTACACATATTCCGGTTATTGATTTGCCTAAAGGATTCACGTTACATAGCATTAATTATGTTCTCAAGGGGATTTGTCCGGAATGTACTTCTCATTCAAAGAATGAATAAATAGAAAAAGCCGGAACTCAGACCAATAGAAATATCGGTAGAGTTCCGGCTTTTTATCAATATGCTTGTTTAATCGATGTTTGGATTCAATGAATGCCAGTCTTTGATGGCAGGTATGATTCCCATTTCAATAACTTCATCACGGAGCTTGCACAAGTGTTCGTAGCTCTTTTCCAGTTCAGCCTGTTCGGCAGGAGTTCCGGCTACTTCCTTATAAGTGACACCGTTTTTGGTGATTGAAGTTTCCATTGCCATCATGATATGATCGAATTTTCCATTGGAGACATACGTTCCGGCAGGCCAGCGGAAAGGTTGTCCGCCCATAGCGGCAGCGATCATCTCGATAGAAAGATAGGCGGGGCTTTGGAAAGAAGAACGGCCGCGCAGATCGATGATGTGCTTTCCACCTTGGATAACACGTACTTTCAGTTCTTCCCATTCGGTTAATGGGAGACGGGTCGTACCAATGAAATCAGTCAACGGTTCTCCTTTCACTTTAGTGGTAGAAGCAAATACGGCCATTTGTTCGCCATGACCGCCGTATGTGCGGCAGTTCTGAATTTCAGAAGCCGGGATATGGAAGTATTTCACCAGTTCGTTTTGCAGACGGGTGCTGTCCAATGCTGCCAGCGTAGAAACCTGAGACGGTTTCAGTCCGGAATACAGTAAGGTAATCAAACCGGTAATGTCGGCCGGATTGAAAATGACAACAATATGTTTTACGTTCGGGCAATATTGGCGGACGTCTTTACCGAATTGAGCGGCGATTTCTGCATTTCCTTTCAGCAAGTCCTCACGGGTCATACCTGCTTTGCGGGCTGCACCACCGGAAGAAACGATGTAAGATGCTCCGGTCAACGCTTCTTTGATATCAGAAGTATAAGTAAGGTTGACACCTTCGAAGCCGCAGTGGTACAATTCTTCTGCCACCCCTTCCAAAGCGGGAGCAAACGGATCATACAGACAAATATTCGGAGTGAGTTTCATCATCATGGCAGTTTGAGCCATATTGGAGCCAATCATTCCGGCTGCTCCTACAATTGTAAGTTTCTCGTTGGTTAAAAATTCCATAAAGCTATCTATTTAAAGGTGAATAATCTGTTATTTCTTTTTGTCGCTACAAAGTTAACACTTTATTGACCTGATTGTTCATTGAAAATAGTTTTATCAGATAACGAAAAGTTATAGCTGGCTGATTGAAGGATCTGTCTAAAATAGATTATCTTTGTATCCTATATTATATAAATGGATAAATATGAGCATCGAATTAGGAAAATTCAATCAGCTTGAAGTTGTAAAGGAAGTCGATTTCGGGGTGTATCTCGACGGAGGAGAGGAGGGGGAGATTTTGTTGCCCACCCGTTATGTGCCCGAAGACTGTAAAATAGGAGACTTTTTGAATGTCTTTCTTTATCTGGATATGGATGAGAGATTGATTGCCACTACGCTGACTCCGTTGGTGCAGGTAGGGCAGTTTGCCTGTCTGGAAGTGGCATGGGTGAATCAGTTTGGAGCTTTCTTGAACTGGGGGTTGATGAAGGACCTTTTTGTGCCGTTCAGTGAGCAGAAGATGAAGATGCAGGTTGGACGGAAGTACGTGATTCATGCACATTTGGATGATGAAAGTTATCGCATTGTGGCTTCGGCAAAGGTGGAACGCTATCTGTCGAAAGACAGGCCGGAGTATGCTTCGGGGGATGAAGTGAATATTCTCATTTGGCAGAAAACGGATTTGGGCTTCAAGGCAATCATAGACAATAAGTATAGCGGTTTGCTTTACGAAAACGAGATATTTTCTACATTGCAGACAGGTATGGAGATGAAGGCTTTTGTGAAACAGGTGCGCGAAGACGGCAAGGTGGATTTGATCCTTCAGAAACCAGGCTTTGAGAAGATAGATGATTTCTCGAAAACCTTGCTGAATTATATCAGGGAGAATGACGGAAGGATCAGACTGAATGATAAAAGTCCTGCGGAAGATATTTATGCTACATTTGGTGTCAGCAAGAAGACCTTTAAGAAAGGAGTGGGTGACTTATATAAGAAACACCTGATAACCTTGCACGAAGATGGCATCACTTTGGCAGACTCCTAATCAGAATAGGGAAATCCCTATGTATGAATAGAGAGAATCACTGGGGTGGGGAGTTTCCTCGCCCTATTTTTGTAGTATCAGATTAAATAAAGAAGTAATAATAAAAACTAGATAAGTTATGCGTAAGATAATAATAAGTTTCTGCATCCTGTTATCCGCTCTCTCTTTACAAGCGCAGTCCGTCAGCGGAATCCGTATTGACGGTGGTAATACCCCTATTCTTGTTTACTTTGGTGGAAACCAGATGTGCTTGCCGACTACCACTTGCTTTGTAGCTAACCTGGATCGGGGATATTACACGGTTGAGGTTTATGCTACCCGTTTCACCCGTCCGGGAGAGCGTGTTTGGAAAGGGGAGAGGTTGTACAACGAACGTATTTACTTCGACGGAAGAGGTGTGAAAGATATTTTTGTAGATGACCGTCATGCCAATGTCCGTCCGGGCAGACCGGGACAAGGAGAACACCGTCCGAATTATGACCGTCACGACAGGGTGATGAACGATCAGCTTTTTAAAACGTTCTATAATAATCTGAAAAAAGAACCGTTTGAGGATGATCGCATGGCATTGCTTAATACTGCATTGGCAAATTCAGATTTTACGTCTGCCCAATGTCTCCAAGTGACAAAGCTCTATACTTTTGATGATGACCGAATGGCAATCATGAAAAAGATGTATCCCCGGATTGTTGACAAGGAGGCTTTCTTTACGGTGATTGCTACACTGACGTTTTCTTCCAATAAGGATGAAATGAATAAGTTTGTGCAGAACTATGGCAGACGCTGATACTAACTATTAAAACTATATGGCTATGAAAAAGATACATATCATCCTACTGTTGGCATTGGGACTGGGAGTCAGCAGCTGTTTTACCAGCTATATTTCTAACAAGCAGGTTATGGGTGTACAGCAAGGGATGACTCAAAGAGATGTTGAAAGTATTTTGGGAAAACCGGATTACCGACGTTTCGACGGTGATATGGAAGAATGGGAATTTCATCGTGATAACGGGACGCCTGTTTTGACTTCGGAGCCCATGACAATCATTGTTCAGTTTGCCAATAAAAAGGTGATCAGTATGGATACATTCAAAGGCTATGGCAGACCTTCGCCGCATCCGGTCGTAGTACCTCCTCCTACTGTCACTACTGTTGAAGTTGTTCCCGGTCACCAGCCGGAAGAAATTCGTCTGATGACGGATACTGAGTTTAATAACTTCATCGAGAAGTTGAAATTCACAATTATGAGTGATGACCAGAAGAGGTTGATCGGACAGATGTTGGACAAGCATGATGTTACTTCAAGCCAATGTGTGAGAATTGTAAAAGAGATTTCTTATACGCCCGATCAGGTTGAGATGATGAAGAAACTTTATCCTTATGTAAGGGATAAGCAGAATTTTAATAAGGTGATTGATAGCTTGTTTTCCACTGTGTATAAAGATGAAATGTACAAGTTTATCAAAGAATATCATCAAACAAATAAATGATAGGAGATTAAATTATGAAGCGAATATTATTTTTACTCTTTGCTATCGGGCTGACTGTCGGTACGACAGCGATGGCTGGAATGAGCACTAGCAAAGTGCGTAAGGAAACACGCTTTCTTACTGATAAAATGGCATACGAATTGAGTTTGAGCACTCAGCAATATAATGATGCGTATGAGATTAATTACGACTTTATTTATTCTGTTCGTAATATCATGGATTATGTGGCCCGTGGCTATGAATGGGCATTAGATGATTATTATGAAGCTTTGGATATTCGTAATGATGACCTCCGGTGGGTATTGAGTGACGCACAGTATCGTCGGTTTCTGGGAACTGATTATTTCTACCGCCCGATTTATATTACCGGCGGAAGATGGAGTTTCCGGGTTTATGTGAATTATCCGAATCGTAGTTTGTTCTACTTCGGTCTGCCTTATCATTATCGGACTTACTGTGGAGCACATTATCGCCCGCACCTTCATCACGTAAGTTTCTATCAGGACAGATATAATTTCAGACATTATCCTACTCCGTATCGGGTAAGAGAGCAGAGATCTTTCCATTCTTATCGTCGTTCGGATTTTGGTTCGGTTCATTTCCGCCCGAATTCTTCCGTCCGTCCGCACAATGCACCGACTCGTCCGGGGGTAACGGGACGTCCAAGTCCATCACAGCGTCCGAGTCATAATTCACGACCGGGAACATCAACTCGTCCCGGAACGGCAACGCGACCCGGAACGACAACGCGGCCTGGCAGTTCTTCACGGCCCTCAACATCAGTTCGTCCTGAATCAGATCGTAGACCGACGGGAGGTAGCAGTACGACAGCAAGCCGTCCTAATCGTGAGAGTAGTAGCTCGAGTACAAGTAGAAGAAATAATAGTCGTCCGTCCGGTAGCGGCAGTAGCTCTTCGTCCGGTAGAAATAATCGTTCCGATAGAAGTAACACTTCCACTAGCCGGGGCAGCAGTTCCGGTCGCAGTAGCAGTACTTCCGGTCCGAGCCGTAGCAGTAGTTCTAACCGGAGCAATGTTTCCGGTGGAAAAACGGAAAGACGTTCCTCTTCCGAAAGTACGAGAAGCAGCAGTCGAAGTTCTTCTTCCCGTTCTTCAGAGCGAGACACCAATTCAAGAAGATAACCTATTCCTTTAATTATTTATATCATTGCTCCTCAGCGGTAGGAGAGCTAGACTCCGGTGTTTTGCCGGCTAGACTATTCAGGGCATCGCCCGTAACTTGGATTTCGGGGCGGATAGTATCCGCCTCGATTTCACTTATCAAACCTTTTTGGGCAAGACGTCCGGCAATGAGTTTATAATATCCTTCCATGCTCTCTTTCAGTTTTCCGTTTTCTGCGAAAGAACTGCGGAAATGTTTGGGCTTCGGGATGATAGAAGCCAGGAAGATACTTTCTTCCGTAGTCAGTTGGGAAGGACGTTTGTTGAAGTAGTAGGCGGAAGCCTCCTGGATGCCGTAGATTAGCGGGCCCCATTCCGCAATATTCAGATATACCTCATACATCCGTTCTTTCGAAGTCAGTCTCTTTGTTTCTATGATCCATACAATCAATGCTTCTTCCAGTTTGCGGGCAAAGTTTTTATTTTTGTTCAGAAATACATTCTTCACTAATTGCATTGTGATAGTGCTTCCGCCACGTGCAAAACGTTTGACTTGCAAATCGTAAATCAACGCTTCGCGGAGTGCATCGGGCAGGAAACCATGATGATAATAAAACGCCCCGTCTTCACTTTGCATCACAGACATTTGCAGGATCGGTGAAATGCTGTCAAGTGGGGTGAAATGTTCCCAGGAAGGGCCGACGGGGAAAGTGCGTACTGGCATTCCATTTTCATATGCTGTGTAGACAAACTCGCCTGACATCTTGGACAGTTGGGTATCGCCATATTCTACAATTTCGAAATTCCTCTCTTTCAACTCTGATTCTAATTTGAGACTATCCAATTGTGCAAAATCAATATCCAACAGGAAATGATAAGCTAACTCACCACTTGTTTTGATACCTTCCAGGTTGTTGAACAGGCCTTTGGGCAGAGAACTGAACAGCTCGTCTGCCGGAAACCATGATTTGTCAACGGCTGCAGTGAAATGCCATAAATCTTTTTTCTTTTCGGCTCGTAGATAAGGATGAACCTGAATTTTATTGAATATAACCGTAGTGGTGCTATCCAATTCAAAAGAATGGTCGCTAATGTTCATTTGATATCCTAAATGTCCGCGGTCGAGATGAATCACTTCGGGAGACAGTACTTTGTGGAATATATCAAGTCCGTTTACTTTCGCTTTTCCGTTGAGATATAGCTGGTTTTTTCCATTACTTTCTTTGGTCATGCTATAAGATAAGGTGTCAAAAGTGACTTTCGCACCAAAACGGCGGGTAATATAAGGTATAGAAACTTTTGTGGAATCGGCAGAGTATAGCTTTGCCATTAATGTATTGGCAGATTGTTTCAGTTCGCCATCAGCTATCCAATGCCGGGTTAGTGTATCTTCGTGTATCTCAATGGTTGACCGGAACTTGTTCTCTTTGATGATAAAAGAAGGGAATACCATAGAAACGAAGTTGCTGTCTTTTCGTTCAGTGATATAAATCTGTTTTAATTGTCCGTTTTCAGGTAGAAAACCGTAGCATAAATTGAGTAGTTTGTTTATTCTTTCCGCATAATTGATTTCCGTTACGGTTTGACCGGATGTTTGTGATGGAACTTTCCGGTCTTTTTTAAAGAGAAAATCATAATTGGCGATGGAGTCTTGCTTTGTAAATGTGAGTCTGATATCTTCTGCTGCTATGTAGCTTACTTCTATTTTCTTGGTGAGTAATTTCCAGAAATTCAGCTTGATGCGGGTTGATGCTAACGTGAATAGTGTATCCCGTTGTTCGGGGATAACCGAAAGGCCTTGGAGAGATATTTCATTTAAACCATTCATCTCCAGTTTGTCGTAATGAATGCATAACCCGTGTGTCTGCTCGATACGGGATGTGTGTCGGTTGACTATGCTCCGTAGAAGAACGCTGCGACCTGAGTAGATACAAATGAGGCAGATGAGTATTCCTCCACTGAGAGCTAGCGGAAGAATACGCTTTTGGCTATTTGTTTTCATCATTTACCTTTTTAATTATCGGATGCAAAGGTAGGTAAAAAAATGCATTAAACGCGATGGACAGCCTTTGAAGGACAGTCCGCCGTTCTTTTTTTATTTGATAAGCGGTAAGTATTCTCCGTAGCCTTCCTCTTTCATTTTTTCTTTCGGAATAAAACGAAGAGAAGCACTATTGATACAGTAACGTAATCCTCCTTTTTCTTTCGGACCATCCGTAAATACATGTCCTAGGTGGGCGTCTCCGGTTTTACTGCGTACTTCGGTACGTGTCATTCCATAAGAAGTATCTTTCTTCTCTGTAATCAAGTC
>ULOE01007257.1_pt1 | contig 11186 bp, 11 predicted proteins | sample 1952291 | NCBI WGS metagenome assembly ULOE01 (sample SAMEA4835595, study PRJEB28245) | human gut metagenome | biome: gut microbiome; material: fecal sample | place: Denmark | collected 2008 | reverse complement strand
GTCTCGGAATAAATTTAAAACAGCTTCTTAATTTTTTGGAATCTTCACGTCTACGTAAATAGGCAGGTGGTCCGATGCTTGGGTTACGTCGCCTGTATGGAATACGGTGGGTACTTTGGATTCGATGACTTCGCATTTCACACCATTTTTCAATTGTAGAATGAAGTCGATACATTTGTCGGGATTATGAGACGAGTATGTGTTTCCTTCTACCGAAAGAATGTCCCAACATGTTTTGAGCATCTGAATGGTCTCGGAGTTTGGCTCAGCATTCATATCTCCTAACAAGAATATCGGTTTGGGGCAATCTTTATATAATTCGGTAAAAGTTTTGTTGATGACTTCTACCTCTTCCAATTGTGTCTCTTTTTGCAAATCGAGGTGAGTAGAGGCTATAATGTAGTCTTCGAGCTCGGCTACGGCTACGGTACGAGGTTCTCCGCCTTGTGGTAGAGCGATGGAAAATTTTTTCAGAATTTTATCTTTACAGGCAAGTCCTGTACCATAATATCCTCCTTGATAGGGCATGGCTTTGGCATAGACATATTCCCACCCCATGAGTTCGGCAAAACGTTTCACTTGGAAAACGTGTTTGGTACGAGTCGTACAACTGTCCAGTTCTTGCATGCAGACGGCATCGGCATCCAGTTCTTTCATCATGCGAGCCGTCATCTTGTAACCGCTTTTTGCATATTTGGCAAAAACACCTACGTTGTAGGAAACGAGACGGGTTACACCCTCGCTTTTGGGATAGGCAGGGGTGAAATCATCTTTTGAACAAGCACTTACCGATAAGGAGAGTAGGAGAAAAAAGAGGATAGTAATATTTTTAATATATTGAATCATGATACTGTGTATTAAAAGTTACTCATATCGGTTACAGAAGTAGGACGGAGTATGGCGAAATGAGCGGCATGTTGTGCTATCGACGCTTGTTCATCGGTAACTCCTTCGGGACGATAGGTAATGCCTATCGGAGATTCTCCGAAGAATGTTTCGAACCATGCACAAGCAGCCGTATAGCGGCCGTATTTTAAATCCAGATGGTAACCGTCACGGCAAAATGTATCGCCCAAGCTACTGCTACGTCCGTTCTGAATAGCTGTTCCGGTGGGTACGACGATCGATATGTTTTGTTTTTGAGCCGCTTTGTCATAAGAAAATACGACATCTTCATACATGGCTTTTTGGTTTTTCCCGTATCTGAAAAATCCGGGGTGGTTGGAGTCTTTTGCATAAGCCCAAGTTTGTTGCATGGCGTATTTTACATTCGGATTAGTTGCATTCTCCTTGACATATTCCATGAGTTCTGTCAATTCGGGGAAATAAGAGCTGTATTGTCCGGCGAAAGAGCTTGCTTGTTGAAATACAATGTAGTCCCATTCTTCGTCTTTCAGGGCTTCCAATAGACTCTTCCCTTTTTCTTCGGTGTATTTCCCATCTATATTTTTTCTGTATTTGTAAGCGTGTTTGTCATGCCGTGCGTTGTCAAGATGCCTTTGGATAGAGCATCCGGGGATATAAGTATTGGCGACGATAATGTGTTTTCCCGCCGAGGTAGCGATTTCGTCGAGGTATTCGATTCCGTCGTCGGCAAAACTGTTCCCGATAGCCAATATCTTAACAGGTTCGTTTTGGGCATGTAAAGAAGAAAATAATAGCAAGCATAAAATAAGCAGAAAGGAATTTTTTGTTTTCATAAGTGATGATTTAAATTTTTCGGATTATGCTGCCAAATTACTCAATTTTTTCTATCGGCGATTCAAAAATCGGTACTTTTTTAGAAGCTGTTTTTAAATTTATTCCGAGACAGATTGAGCCCTATGTTGAAGCGGATTGGAGTCCGAGATATGCAGTCAATAGCGGGCTATTGACAAAAATCAAGGGATTCAAGATGCGAGACAGGGGCTCAATATGGCCGGAACATACCTGCTTGAAATGATAATATTATTTCTCAATAAATTTAAAACAGCTTCTAAATATATCGTTCTGTAACAATGACCGATATAACGATGGGACGGTTTACGACGAAATATAAAATTTCTGATTTCGCCGAGTCGGGATATGCGATTTTACTCGGCTCCCATCAAGCAGCGATCGTGTTGCAGGTCGTTGATGATTTCAAGAATAAGTTGCAATACCTGTGGTATGGCTTTTCTTGCTTCGGGCGATAGTTGCATGCCTAAGTGATGACAGTTGCGCACACTGATGGCAAGTAGTTCGATACGGGGTGCTTGTCCGAGTAATAGCATGGCGTCTATCATTTCTTTCAATCCTATTTCGTGTGCGCTTAGCAAGGGCGGATAGTCTTTGGAGTATTTGGGCGATAATCGCCGAATTGTCCCGACCGGATTGTTGTCGAGTGCTGCGTCTACGAGAATAAGTTGCCGGTAACTTTGCAATGTTTCCAACAGGGCAAGGCCACCGGTTCCACCGTCGAGCACGTCTACGCCTTGTGGTATCTCCATCTCGCTTAGAGCATTGACTACGTGTATTCCTATACCCTCGTCGTTGAGTACGAGGTTCCCTATTCCCAAAACGAGTATCTTATCGGGGGTGGGATTATTTTTCGATTGTTTCGTTTGCGATTCCATCTTTTTGTTTTTGAAGTTGTTGCTGCTGTTTTTGTTCGGTCTCGTACTCTTCCGCCAAATCCTCCCGAACGAATTTCCAGCCTCCTATGATCGAGGAGGCTATTCCGTTTCGTTCGATATAGTCGTGGTAAAATACCAGATATATGTGGGCAATCGTAAAGAGAATGAATGCCCACATGGCGATGTGATGTATTTGCCTTACGACGAAGAACCCTCCGCATTTGAGTAATACCCAAGTGAAAAAGGGTTCCATAACATTGTTGGTGGACACGCAGAACATGGCCAGTCCTGTGACGGTTTGGATAATGAATAGGACGAAGACCCCGAAGTATGTAAAGGCGGCCAAACTATTGTGTCCTATGTCATAGACCGGTTTCGGCGACAACAACAATACATCGACTTTGGTGGTATCGAAAATACTCCTCCACTGTTTTCGGGTGAGGGGGAGGTAATTGTTCCATCGGGCGAACGAGTTACCGGCGAAAGCCCAATACAGGCGAACAATAAAGTTGAGAATGAAAACAAATGCGGCAGCGAAATGGATAAACCGTACCCAACCGAACCAATAGTTCGCTTCGGGTGGAGTGGCATGTTGTATAGCGGGTGGGTTGCCGATAATGTATCCGGTAACGCATAGTGCGACGATAGCTGTTGCGTTGACCCAATGGAATATGCGTACGGGGAGTTCCCACACGTAGACTTCACGTAAAGATTTTTTCCGGCTTATCATATATTCAACTGCTTGGGGTTTATATTATAACATTTCACATCGGTGTATGTGTTCACCGTTTTCGTCATATAGATGTACGGCACATGCCATACAGGGGTCGAACGAGTGTATGGTGCGTATGATTTCGAGCGGCAGTCGGGGATCGATGACCGGAGTCCCGATAAGGGAGGCCTCGAAAGCCGAATGTTGTCCTTTGGTGTCGCGAGGAGAGGCGTTCCATGTAGTAGGAACGACCATTTGGTAATTGAAGACTTTTTTATCTTTAATGCCTACATAGTGGGCCAGTGCACCCCTCGGGGCTTCGGTGAGTCCTACACCTTGCGCTGCTTCCGGCCAAGTGTCGGGTTCCCATTTTATACCGTTGAACATGCGGTAGTCTCCGTTCTTTATGTTTTGCAGTAAAGCCGTGTAAAACTCGGTTTGCCAGTCTGCCAATAAATTTGCTTCGATAGCTCGTGCCAAAGTACGCCCGGCTGTGGAGTACATCGCTTCGTAGGGGACATTCAGTTGCTTCAAACACCGTTGTGTGATTTCTTTATAGGCTTCGTTGCCCGATGCATGTCCTACGATATTACGGGCCAATGGCCCTGTTTCCATAGGCATACCTTTGTATCGGGGAGTTTTGATCCAACTGTAAGGCTGGTCTCTATCGAGGTATTCATAAGGTGGCGTAGCACCCGTGTAGTTCAGATGAGTTTCGCCGACCGACGGGTGAAGCCCCACATCTTTGCCTTGCGTATAAGAATACCACGAATTGTTGACAAATTCCAACAGCCCGTCCATAGCCCAGGGATCGAATTCGACGACTTTCGATAAGTCGCGACCGACGACAATACCCCTCGGACTTTTATAGGTCGACAGTTCCCCGTAGTTACCCATAGGGTAATCTCCATAGGCGATATAATTATGCAGCCCTCCGCCTATTTTCGTCCATTCGGGGTAATAGGAAAGTATGGCCAGAACATCTGGAAGGTAGACTTGGCGGACGAAGGTCTGCGTACGTTCAATGATTTGAGCGACATAATTCAACCGTTCCATGTTGAGGGCGTTGGGATCGTTTATGTTGACGGCGCAGGCCATACCCCCGACCAAGAAATTGGGGTGGGGATTTTTCCCTCCGAAAATGGTTTGGACTTTGACGATTTCTTTTTGGACTTCGAGCGCTTCGAGATAGTGAGCCAAAGCCACGAGATTCACTTCCGGCGGAAGTTTATAGGCCGGGTGTCCCCAATATCCGTTGGAGAAAATACTGAATTTGCTGGTCTCTATGAACGTGCGTATTTTCTTTTGTATTTCGACAAAATAACCGATGGAGTTTTTAGGCCATTCCGATAGGCTTTGCGCCACTTCGGCAGCCTTTCTGGGGTCGGCATTCAAGGCCGACATGACATCGACCCAGTCGAGAGCCTGTAATTGATAGAAGTGTGTAACGTGATCTTGTATGGTTACGGCCGATTGCATGAGGTTTCTCACCTGCTCGGCATTCGGCGGAATGACGATGTGTAGCGCATCTTCGACTGCCCTGACAGAACAGAGCGAATGTATGGAGGTACAGACTCCGCATACTCGGCCCACGTATGCCCAAACGTCGCGGGGATCGCGGTCCTTGACAATGATCTCGATTCCTCGTATCATCGTCCCGGTACTGAAAGCATCGGTGATGACACCGTTTTCTATATCGGCTTCCATGCGGAGGTGGCCCTCGATTCTCGTAATAGGGTCTACAACAATTCGTTTAGTCATAATTCGAATTTTTATCGGTTATCTTTATCTTTTTCCAGTTTATGAGCTTTTTGGTCGAGTCTTTTTTCTTCCCGTTCGATTTGATGTTCTTCTACGGCGAATTCTTCTTTATTGATATCGTCGTTGTCCATCTGATTTTTAATGAGTTTTCTTTTTTGTATGTTTGTCACGATGGCGTGTGCGGTTACTCCCGCAGCGGCTACGGCTGTCAGTCCCAATCCTATTTGGTCGGCCGTCGCTTCGATGCCGAATCCTTTGATGTCGGGGAGGTGATGGTACATGGGTTCGGCGTCCCAGAATCCGGGTTCGGCGCATCCAATGCACCCATGCCCCGATTGTATGGGGTAACTGACCCCTTCGTTCCATTTGATGACTGCGCACGAATTGAATGTATTCGGCCCTTTGCAACCCATTTTATATAGGCAGTATCCCTTTTTTGCATTTTCGTCATCGAAGGCTTCGACAAACAGTCCGGCATCGTAGGCGGGACGGCGATAACAAGTATCGTGGATACGCCGTCCGTAGAAAGAGACGGGTCTGCCCATATTATCCAATTCGGGTAACCGGTCGAAAGTCAATATGTAAGTGATAACTCCGGCCATGACGTCGGCGATAGGAGGGCAGCCCTGAACGTTAATGACCGGTTTACCAGAGATAATTTTATGTACGGGTTTCGTATCTGTCGGGTTCGGGTAAGCTCCTTGTATGCAACCGGAGGACGCGCAATTTCCCCATGCGATAATAGCACTCGCTCCGTGGGCAGCCTCGTCGAATACCTGTTTAGCGGAATGTCCGGCAATGGTGCAGTATCCCGGATTTCCCAGTGGAATCGAACCCTCCACAATCATGATGTATTTGCCCCAATTCTCTTTCATAGAACGGGTTCGGACTTCTTCTGCTTGGAAACCGCTGGCTGCCATGAGCGTGTCGGAATAGTCGAGAGAAATCATTTCAAGCAAAATTTGTCCGACAAGCGGGTGAGACGACCGTAGGAACGATTCGCTGCAACAAGTACACTCTTGAAAGTGAAACCAAAGAACCGGCTTGCGGGGCTTGGTTTGAAGTGCGTTGACAACTTGGGCTATACCGGTTTGGTGAAGGCCCAACATAGCTCCCATGATACCGCAGAATTTAAGGAATTGCCGACGGGTGTATCCTTTGGCTTTCAGCTCCTGATAGAAAGTTTGTTCTTTTTCCATTGTTTTCTTCCGATTTATGGTTTCAGCAAATGCGCGGTAATTGTTCTCCGCTCAGCATATCGAGAATCCGTGTTTGTCCTAAGGATAGTTTTAGAATTACTTCCGGGTGTCTGTCTTCGGTTACATGTCCTATTATCCGTGCGTTTTTCCCATGTATGTCACTTCGAATGATTTGTAAAGCCCGTTCGGCGTACTCGTCCGGTAAAAAGACAAGCATGATTCCTTCGTTGGCGACATACAGGGGGTCTAAGCCTAACAGGTCGCATGCGGCGTTGACCGACGAGCTGATGGGCAATTCGTTCTCGTCTATGGCGATGGTTACGTTCGCACCCTCGGCTATTTCGTTTAGCGTGCTCGATAATCCCCCGCGTGTGGGATCCCGTAGTATATGTACATCGGGAACTCCGGCCAGTAGATTAGAGACGATTTGGGTGAGTGCCGCCGTATCGCTTTGGATAGAGGTCTCGAAACCTAAACTGTCTCGTGTGGAGAGAATACAGATTCCGTGATTCCCGATATCGCCGGTGACGATTACGGCATCTCCTTTCTTGATACGGTGAAGTCCTATATCGATATTTTCGGGGACGATCCCGACTCCGGTCGTGTTGATGAAGATCTTGTCGCATTTGCCGTGTTCGACGACTTTGGTGTCTCCGGTGACGATAGAGACACCGGCTTTCCCGGCCGCTTTTCGCATGGTTTGTACGATCTGTTTCAATGTCTCTATGGGTAAGCCTTCTTCTAATATAAATCCTGCCGATAAATAGAGAGGAGTGGCTCCGCAACACAGTAAATCGTTTACGGTCCCGTTTATAGCCAAGTCCCCGATGTTTCCCCCGGGAAAGAACAATGGGTCTACGACGAACGAGTCGGTTGTGATAGCTATTCGGGCGGAAGGCAAATTCAATGTCGCTCCGTCATGAGCTTGTTCGAGCCATTTGTTTTGAAAGGCCGGATAGAAAATCTTTTCGATGAGACGGCTTGTCATTCGTCCTCCGCCGCCGTGGGCCATGACGATTCGGTCGTATTTTTGTGTCGGTATGGGACAGTCGGGTAAATTCATATTTCGTTTTTTAGTTAGTTCTGTAACGATAAAAAGCAGAGCAAGCTCCTTCCGACGATACCATAGATGCCCCTAACGGAGTATCGGGGGTACAACGGTTGCCGAACAAGGGACACTTTTCGGGAGATATTTTCCCCTTCATGATTTCTCCTGCCCGACATGCGGAGGCTTGAATGCCCGGTTTCACTTTGCATAAAAAACGATTTCGAGCTTCGTATTGTTCATATTCGGGGCGTAGTCTCAATCCGCTGACGGGTATCTTTCCCAATCCCCTCCAATAGGCGTCATAGGGTGTGAAGAAACGCTCTGTCTTTTGTCGGGCCATTCTGTTCCCTTGTGCAGGTACGGCTCTTCGGTAAGCGTTTATGGTACGGTCGATACCTTGTGCTTTCAACCGTATAACTTGATAAATGCCATATAATAAGTCGGCCGGTTCGAATCCGGTTACGGCGATGGGCAATTCCAATTTTTCGGCCAAGGCATCGTACTCTCGGAGCCCGGTAATCGAGCATACGTGTCCGGCTGCCAACAGTCCGTCTATTTTACATTCGGGGTCTTGGGCTAAAAACGATATGGCGGCGGGTATGGTGAACAAGGAGGTCAGCAAGGATAGATTGGTTATTTTTCGGGAGACGATTTCTTGCAACAACAAAGTGTATAGGGGTGTGGTCGTCTCGAATCCTATGGCAAAGAAGACGACTTGTTTTTCGGGATTTTCACCGGCTATCCGTAACGTATCGAGAGGAGAATAGACAATACGTATATCTTTTCCTTCGGCTTTGAGTTGTTGTAAACTTCCTTTTGTCCCGGGCACACGCACCATGTCTCCGAAGGTACAGAATATGGTTTGGGGATTCCGAGCTATTTCGATAGCTTGCGATATGGTATCTTCATGGGTGACACATACCGGGCATCCCGGCCCGTGAATCATTTGTACCGTGTCGGGGAGTAATTCTTCGATTCGATACCGGGATAGGGCATAGGTTTGTCCCCCGCATACTTCCATGATTCGTATCGGGAACGTAGCTATTTGTCGGATTGCTTGGAGCAATGTCGTAAGATTGCCGCTATCCCTGAATTGTTTTTCATACCACATGGTTGTCGGGATTAAGATTATCTGCGAGAATCCTGAAATCCTCCAATGTAGCTTCTGCTTCTTCACTATCGAGACGGGTTATCGCCATGCCGGCGTGAGCCAAGATGAAATCGCCGGGCTCCGCGTCGACATATTGTATACAGATAGATTTATGTATACCGCCGAAATCGACTGTCGCCATACGCAGGGAACAGGAAGTATCTATATCGAGAATTTTTCCGGGAATAGCCAAGCACATAATTTGAGTAATAGTTTTGGTACGGATAATGAACAACTTTTACAATTGTATTGTTTAGAAAGAAATCTGAAAAAACTTTTGCAGATGAATCAATATCACATACATGTCAGAGGTCTTGTGCAAGGCGTAGGATTCCGCCCTTGTGTATACCGCTTGGCTACTGAGATGGGTTTGCGTGGATACGTGGATAATAGCAATGACGGAGTTCTTATCGTGTTGCAATCTACCTGCATTCAAAAGGAGAAATTCTTGAAGGCTTTGATAAAATCGGCTCCGGCTGTCGCTTCTATCGAACATATAGAAACAGTACAACACCGTGTCTCGAAAGAATATGAAGGTTTCTATATCGCTCCCAGCCGTAGTTCTGGCGATGAAATCACACGTATAAGCCCCGATATAGCTATTTGCTCCGATTGTTTGAAAGACCGGAAACACCAGTTGCATCGCATGGGGTATCCCTTTATCAATTGTACGCATTGCGGGCCTCGTTTTTCCATTATCGAAAAATTACCTTACGATAGAGCCGTTACGACTATGAGCTCTTTTGGTATGTGCGATACGTGTCGGGAGGAGTATGCCGATGTAAATGATCGCCGTTTCCATGCACAACCCATCGCTTGTAACGAATGTGGCCCGCATTATGCGCTGCGGGATTCCGAAGGGAATGAGGATACGGTTTATATCCGTATAGTTTCGCGAATATCCGATGTATTGTCGAATGGGGGTGTCGTCGCTTTGAAAAGTTTGGGCGGTTACAACCTCATCTGCGATGCCGATAATGAGCAGGCTGTCGCCCGAATACGGGAGTTGAAAGGTCGTTATGCCAAGCCTTTGGCTGTCATGTATCGGGACGAACGGGAGGTAATGGTCGATTTGAATCTTTCCGATGAGGAGCGAAAAGCGTTGAACTCGTGGAGGCGGCCTATCGTGCTGGCGGAGGAGAAAGTGCATAATGCGCCGTGGCTGAACGAAGGTTATCGGTCTTTGGGAGTTCTATTGCCTTATATGGCGATACATTATGATTTGTTTGCAGAAGCTCCCGAATTGAGACGAATCGTGGTAACCAGTGGGAATATGGGGGGACGTCCTATCGTCATAGCAGATGAGGAGGCTCATGATTTGTTTGATTCCAAGGTCGATTCGGTCGTTTCGTACAATCGGGATATTTACAACCGGGTCGATGATTCTGTCGTACAGGAATATGACGGGGTTTGTCGTTCCATACGAAGGTCACGGGGATATACTCCCGAACCATTACGCAATGTGCAGGCTACCGAAGGAATATTGGCTGTCGGAGCCGAACAGGTTTCCTGCTTTGCGATAGGGAAAAAAGAAGATATTTTATTGGGTCAACATATAGGTGAGTTGTCTTGCCGGGAAAACCTTTCTTTTTTTGAAGAATCGATTTCTCATTTTTCTCGAATGTTTCGATTCGAACCGAGGTGTGTGGTCTGTGACCTACATCCCGACTATTTCGCTACGGCATGGGGTGAACGATGTGCAGCCGAGAGGCATATACCTGTGTATCGGGTACAGCATCACCATGCCCATGCCGTAGCTGTAATGGCCGAATATGCGCTCACCGGCGATGTATTGGCGTTATGTCTCGACGGAACCGGTTATGGCGATGATTGCACGATTTGGGGCGGAGAACTGATCCGGTGTTCTCGTACGGAATATAGGCGGTTATCGCACCATCTTTATTTGCCGATGCCGGGAGGCGATATTGCCGCTCGTGAACCGTGGAGAATGGCCGTATCGCTGTTGTACTCGTTGTATGGAGAGAATATGCCTTTACCCGACAATTTCGTAAAACGGATAGGAGAGGACCGTATTAAATTGGTGAGTCGTATGATTGCCCGTCGTATCAATACTCCGTTAAGTTCCGGGGCAGGCCGGCTGTTCGATGCAGTCGCTTCTCTATTGGGTATAGCGGATTTCAATCGATATCGATCGGAAGCTCCTCAAAAGTTGGAACAGGTAGCCGACCGTTCTATCTTGAAAATTTATCCTTTCGACAAAGATAATCCTCTCGATTTTTCGTGGTTGGTGAAGTCTGTTTTGAACGAATTACAGAAAGGAGTTCCCCGCTCTGAGATAGCTTCGGCTTTTCATCGAACCTATGCGGCTATGTGGTGCGTTGAATTGGCGAAACAGGCTGTCCGGCAAAAGTTGTCGAGAGTCGTCCTGTGCGGGGGTGTTTTTCAAAATAAGTTGTTGGTCGATATTTTGATGCCCATGTTGAGACAGTTGGGGTTACAACCCTATTTGCCTGCTTCTGTCCCTTGTAACGATGCCGGTATTGCCGTGGGACAAATGGCCGTAACAGCTGCATGGATAGAACAATCGATGAACCATAATGATAAGAGGCATGCACGAGTTGTCGTTGGCTTGTAGCGTGGTGGAGCTGGTGGAAAAAGAGCTGGCACTACATGGTGGTGGTTCGGTTCGATGCATCGAGATAACTATTGGCGATTTATCGGGTGTGGATAATGGTTCGGAAATATGCACCGTTTAGGTGCT
>ULOE01012610.1_pt1 | contig 11224 bp, 7 predicted proteins | sample 1952291 | NCBI WGS metagenome assembly ULOE01 (sample SAMEA4835595, study PRJEB28245) | human gut metagenome | biome: gut microbiome; material: fecal sample | place: Denmark | collected 2008 | reverse complement strand
CGCCGGCGACGGCTCCGGTGACCGAGCCGCGCTTCTGTACGCCGTATCCGACGACGACCACCTCGTCGATCGAGGTCTTGTCCTCTTCCATGACGACGTTGATGATGCTCCGGCTTCCGATCTCGATATCCTGGGTCTTCAGGCCGAGGAATGCGAATTCGAGGGTTCCGTCGGCCGGGGCCGTGATCGTGTAGTCACCGTCGATGCCGGTCGATACGCCGGTCGTGGTGCCCTTGACGAGGACCGATACGCCGATGAGCGGTTGGTTTTCCGCATCGGTGACCCGGCCCTGTACGGTGACGGCCTGCTGCGCCGACGCCATGTACGGGACGATCAGGCATAGCAGTGCCGCGATAAGGACTCGCAGCGAGCCCGTTTTGCGTTTGTTCGTATTCTCCATGACTAAGGGTTATTTGGGTTAGGGTTATTTTTCGGCTTCATAGGCGGCCAGTACGGCATATTCCGCGGCATAGGCGAACGTGAAGAGTGCTGCTACGGCGTTGTGGCCCTGATCGCGGCTCCAGCCGACGAGCAGGTTCACCGGAAGCATCGAGTCGTAGAGGAAGTTGTCGTAGGCGTAGTCGAGGTTCTTCTGGAACGTGTCGAGGTACTCGGCCGTCTTCTCGGGGTAGCAGGCATATGCATCGGCCCAGCCGCGCATCAGCACGCCGTTGAACCAGTTGTTGTTGCCCGTGAAGGCATAGGTGTAGTATCCGGCGACGGTTGCATCCTTCTTCGCGAAGTAGGCGAACGTGTCGTCCGAGAGCTCCTTCAGGTCGTCGAGATAGACCTGCTGCTGCGTGGCACGGTAGAGGTCGGCAGCCCCCGAGATCATCGTACCGCTGTTGTATGAGTAGGCCTCTCCGGTGTATCCGGCCATGTTGGCGTGCTTGCGGTAGTAGACTCCGTCGATGAGTTCGAGCTGCACGCCCTCGCCCAGATCCTTGTCGCCGGGGTTGAGCGGCGTGCCGGGGTTGTGCATCATGTCGGCATAGACGCCGTCGTCGCGGCGCAGGTGGTTCTTCTGCCAGGCGTAGACGCGCTCGGCAAAGTCGAGGTAGTAGTCGCTTTTCCGGACAGTCTTCGTCTTGCGGCTGCGGTCCGTGTCGATATAGAGGTAGGTGATCTCGTCGTTGCGGTCCTTGTAGATCTCATGCAGCCAGACGAGCGGACTGACGATCGGGCCGTTGCTGCACGAGTGCTTCGTCGAGTATCCGGGGCCCCAGGTGATTCCGCCGTATTCGACCCCGTTGTCGTCGAGCGTCGAGTCCCATCCGTCGAGCACATAGCCGGTCAGGTATTCGGCCTCGGTCAGGAATTTCTCGTCGCCGGTGAGCCGGTAGGCATTCAGCAGCTCGCGGATGAGCCACATCTGGTCGTCGTATACGTTCATGATTCCCGACACGTCGGCTGTCCCCATGTCGCCGCTGCTGCGGTTCACGGCGTAGACGGTCCACTCCTTGGTCTGGGTGTAGGAGGTCAGCGTGAAGGTGCCGCGGTAGAATCCGGCGTTGAGGTAGAGTTTGTCGAGCAACTCCGCATAGCGGGAGTAGTGCTGGTCGTAGAGCGTTGCGTCGCCCCGGTCGCGGAGGGTTTTCAGACCGTCGATGACGGCATTCACGGCCTCGATGCAGCTCGTGTAGACCCAGACGCTTCCGGTCCCTTCACGTGCGTCGGTGTAGGGATTGTACTTCTCGGCGAGGGTCATGTTGTTGCCCTCGAAGTAGTTCTCCACGGCGGTATCGGTCAGCTGCATGGCGCGCAACAGGTTTTGCTCCGGGAGGTTGTCCGCCGATACCGGGTTGTGGTTGCCCTTGTAGTTGTAGTTGCTTTTGAACTCCTCCTTGCTGCAGGCCGTTGTCAGCAGCAGCGAGCAGAGAACGGTGGTAACGATTTTTTTCATGGTGGTTTTTTAGGTTTGTATCCCTCCGCCGCCGGCCGGACCGCAGGTTGGGGCGGTCCGGACGACGTACGGTTACGGGATGCGGAATTAGTTCAGATCGATGCTGTAGAGGCAGAGCTTGCTCTCGTCGCCGTTGGCCTCGCCTTTGTAGACGCCGAGCACCAGCACTACATCCTTCCCGTCGAATTGCGAGAGATCGTAGGTGAAGGTAGCATAGTCGTTCGGTGCGGAGGTCGTTCCGGAGTTGTTTGCAAACTTCCAGCAGCCGTCGGCAGCCGCCTCGGCCGTGGTGGCGGTGTATTCGGACGGGGCGATCGCCGTGGCGTTGCACGACTCGTCGATGGCCGTCAGTTTGAAGTAGGTGCAGTTGTCGCTGAACGTGCGGGTCTTCAGCGTCAGCCGGTTCTGCCCGGCTCCGATGGCGAACTTGGCATAGAGGTAGGCCTCCGGCTCACGGGTGTTCACCGAGGCATCGCTGCCGCGGGTCTTGATCAGGTAGCCCTCCGAAGGGAATACCTCGGGGTCCTTGTGGAGCGGCACGAACGACCATTCGGCGGCCACATGCCCCGTGTTGCGCCAGTCGCGGTAGGCATCGACGTAGTTGTCGCGGCTGCCCGAGATCTTGCTGATTCCGGTGAACGACTTCTTCGTATGGGGCATCGTCGAGCGCACCATCTCCTCGGTGAATTTCCAGTTGTCGAGTCCGGCTACGGGAGTTCCCGGGAGCCAGTCCCACATGTTGCCGTCCTCGATCTGCGTCTTGGCGAAGGCGATGCGGCGCAGGACGAGCTGGTTGTAGAAGTCGCCGGTCTGGGGACGGAAGATGCCGATGCCGATCACGATCTCCTTGCCGATGTACTTGCTCAGGTCGAATACCGAATTGACATAGGCCTCGGAATTGACCGTCCGCACGTCGTCCACCGTTTCACGGACGGGCTGCGCCGCCGAGAGGTCCACGACCTGTACCCCATAATATACGGGCTTTTCGGCCGTAGCTCCGTGGGTGCGGATCTGGAGCGTCATCGTGCAGTTGTCCTCGGTGATGAGTTTGCTGCCGAAGACCCACGAGTCGAAGTTCTCGAGGTCGGCCGGGTTGCTCTGGTCGTCCGTCGAGTTGTGGATCTGGAGCGTCGTTCCCTCGTTCTGCTCCTCCCACTGTCCGCGGAAGTCGAGCGTACACATGTAGTCGCAGGCCCAGTCCCAGTGGGGGTACATCTCGGCGTTGCGCCCTCCGCGGTATTCGTTGTAGTACCACTTGTCGGCCGAACGGAGGTCGTAGGCCGTCAGGTCGCCGATCAGCGCCTCGCCGCCGATTTCGATGTTTATGGTCGCCACCTCGTCCACGAAGTCCGAGGTTGTGATCTGCACCGTCTCTGTGGGGTATCCCTGCTTGGCGAAGGTCACCGTATAGTCCGAAAGGGCGAGGTTCTCGAAGAGGAACGCACCGTCGTCTCCGGTAGTTGCCGACTGCTGGTTGCTCAGCGTGACCGTTACTCCGGCAAGCGGGGCTCCGGCATTCCGGCCGTCGGTCACCGTTCCCCGGATCGTGGCGTTGGCGTATTCCATCTCGGCATTGAGGTTTGCGGCGACGCCGTCGGTAAAGCGTGCTTCCGTGATGGTGATGCTCACGCTCTGGTAACCCTCCTTCGTGAAGGTCACGATGTGCGAGCCGCTGGCCGGAGCCTGTTCGAGGGTGTAGGTTCCGTCATCGGCGGTTTGTGTGGAGAGTTCGGTCTTCTCCACGCGGACGGTCACTCCGGCAAGCGGTTGGCCGAAGTTGTCGGTGACCGCTCCGGAGAGGGTTCCGGTCTTGCCCGTGTCGCCCGCTCCGTTGGAGTCGTCGTCACTGCAGGCCACAGTCCCGGCAGCCAGGCTTCCCAGCGCGGCTGCGCATACGAAATTCCGTAAGAGTCTTTTTTGCTTCATGCTTGGGTTGGTTTTAATGGTTAATGATCTATTTCGAATCGTAGAAATTCGCAGGTTCGGACTCCGGTTGCTGAAAATTTTAAGAACCGCCTTGGAGCTTCAAGGGGCTCCTTCCCGGTTTCAGCAGTCAAAATTAAAGAGTACCCGGTTAGTTAAAAGGTTAAAATCGGGTTAAAAACCGAAAAAAATCATTAATCCGGCAAATTTTAATATTTTGGCGCGTGCTTGATTTTGTTGTTGTAAATCAATATATTAAGCTGTTTGCGTGTCGTTCGGCTCTCTGCTTTTGCCTTTTTTGACCGATGCCTCTTGGTTGTATTGTCCGTTGTCGGATGTCGGAAAAACGTAGTCGGAAGCATCGATGGAGTGGATCCGATATTTTTATTTTTCCGTTTATTGAGTATCTTTGTGACGTTGTGGATCGGACTCCGAAGGTCGGATGCCGTCCCAGGACATACCCCATCAGGAAGCGTATGAGACCCGCGAGGTTTGTTTTTACCATTATATATTTATTGGGCGTGGTGTTGTCGCCGGCTCTTGTCCGCGCCCAGGGACTGCGTTTTCGTGACAGCGAGGCCCCGATCGACCAGCGTACCTCCTATACGGTCTTTTCGCGACGGCCTCCGACCTATTCGGGCCGTTTCGATCTGGAGTTCGACCTTTCGCTCTATCCCGAGAAGAAGATCGGCTATATCCTCCGTGTCAAGAACGACGCCGATCACCGAATCTACAATCTCTTCTACGACGGACAGGGGTCGCAGATCCTCTTCCGGCTCAACGACGAGGGGCGCAGCAGCCTGATCACCGCCTCGATCGACCCGCGGGAACTGACCGATGTCAAGTGGTTCCGGATGAAACTGACGTTCGACCTGGAGCGAGATTCAATCGGGCTTGCAATCAATAACCGCACGTTCGGGGCTTCGGGTGTCGCCATGAGCGACCGCTGTCGTCCGGCGGTGGTTTTCGGACGCAGCGACCACATCATCGACGTCCCGTCGTTTGCCATCCGCAACCTCTCCATCGGTGACACCCGCCGCATGTTCTTCGCCCTTTCGGAGAGCCGCGGGGAGGTGGTTCACGATGAGCGGGGTCGGGCCGTCGGTCGGGCCGTCTGTCCCCTGTGGCTCATCAACGACGCCTATCATTGGCGATTCCTGGCATCGTTCTCCTCTTCGGGCGTGGCCGGTGCGAACTACAACCCCCGCAACAAGGAGTTTTACTATTTCAATCGGGATACGCTTTTCATCTACGACATCCGTACCGGCCAGACGCGGCAGCAGCTCTTTTCGGAACGGTGCCCTGTCGATCTGAAGCTCGGTACGAATTTCATCGACCCGGGTCGCGGCCAGCTTTATGCCTATGAAGTCTATACGGAAAACGATCCGGCCTCCCCGGAGGGGGAGTGCTCGGTGGCGAGCCTCGACCTGAATACCGGTCGGTGGAGCCGCGAGAGCTCGGCCCGTCTGCCGATGCAGCTGCACCATCACGGAGCCTGGTTCGATGCCGAGAAGGGGCAGTACACGCTTTTCGGCGGCTTCGGCAACATGCGCTACAGCAAGTCGTTCTATGCCTACGACCTCAATACGCACGAGTGGTCCGTGCTGGATGGCTTCGGCGGTGATTCGCTCTGCCCGCGCTATTTTTCGTCGGTGGGCTACAGCCGCAGCCACGATGCCGTCTATATCTTCGGCGGCATGGGCAACGAGTCGGGCGAGCAGGTTGTCGGCCGTTACTACTTTTACGACCTCCACCGTGTAGACCTGGCCACACGCCGCATTCGCAAACTCTGGGAGCTGCCCTGGGAGGGCGACAACGTGGTCCCGGTCCGCAGCATGGTGATTCCCGATCCGTCGGCATTCTATACGCTGTGCTATCCCGAGATCTATTCGGACTCCTATCTGCGGCTGTACCGTTTTTCCATCGACGACGGCACCTGTGAGATCCTGGGCGACTCGATCCCGATCCGTTCGGACAAGATCACGACCAATGCCAACCTCTACTATGACGCTTCGCTCCACAGCCTCTACGCTGCCGTGCAGGAGTTCGACGACGATATCCGTTCGCGTCTGAAGATCTATGTGCTGAGTTTTCCTCCGATTACGGCCGAAGAGCTGGATGCGCTCTCCGAGGAACGGCGAGGTGCTACGGTGTGGGTCGTTGCGGCGGGAGCGCTGTGCCTGCTGATCGGCGGGGGCGTGTGGTACAGAATGCGCCGCAGGGCACTTCTTCGCTCGGGAACCGGTTCCGGTTCCGGTTTGCCCGCGGATGCCGCACCTGAAAACCCGGCGGGGCCGAATTCGGTCTGCCTGTTCGGCGATTTCACGGTCTACGACCGCCGCAACCGCGATATTACCTACCTGTTCAGCGTGCGGCTCAAGCAGATGTTCTGTCTTGTCCTGCAGTACAGCGACGGAGAGGGAATCCCTTCGCCGAAACTGAGCAGCCTGATGTGGCCCGACCGTCCCGAGTCGAAGACCAAGAACATCCGGGGCGTGACCCTGAATCACCTGCGCAAGATTCTCAACGAGATCGACGGAGTCGAACTGCTCTACAGCAAGGGGTGCTTCCGGATCGTGCAGACGCCGCCGTTCTATTGCGACTATACGCGCTGCTTCGAGTTGCTGGAGTCTTCGGGCGGAGGTGAGCGCCGCGAGGAGCTGGTCCGCATCCTTTCGCGCGGCAAGTTCCTCAAGTCGGCCGACCAGCCGATCTTCGACTCGTTCAAGGCCGACCTCGAACGGCGCCTCGAACCGTCGCTCACGGCCGAACTGACCCAGGCCTTCGATGAGGAGGATTATGCCTCGGCCTGCAGCCTGGCCGATGCGGTGTTCCACATCGACCCGCTGAACGAGCTGGCCCTCTCGTGTCTGATCCGCTCCCTGCTGCGATTGAAGAAGACCGACGAGGCCCGTCGCCGCTATCAGGCCTACGTTTCCGAGTACGGGGCCGTGAACGGATGCGACTATCCGGTTCCCTTCAAGAGCTTCTGAGTCTGTGCACGGCGGCCGGAGCCGTGTGCGGTTCTCGAAATCCCTTGCAGGCTTTTTTCTTCGATAATTTCGGGGCTTCTCTTTCGTATTCCAATTAAAATGCTTAATTTTGCGAGCAACAAAAATCCACGTTCATTATGTCTTTTATCAATGAAAGGGTTCAGCCCGAAGGACTTACGTTCGACGATGTGCTGCTTGTACCCGCCTATTCGGAAGTGTTGCCGCGAGAGGTCGATGTCCGCACCCGCTTTTCGCGAAATATCAAACTCAACATCCCCATCGTCTCCGCCGCGATGGATACCGTGACGGAGGCTCCGTTGGCCATCGCTCTGGCGCGTGAAGGCGGCATCGGTGTGATCCACAAGAACATGTCCATCGCCGAGCAGGCTGCGCAGGTGCGCCGGGTGAAGCGTGCCGAGAACGGCATGATCTACGATCCGGTGACCATCTCGAAGGACAACACCGTGGGCGATGCCCTGAATCTGATGAAGGAGAACAAGATCGGAGGTATTCCGGTCGTGGATGCTGACCGTCGGCTGATCGGTATCGTTACGAACCGCGACCTGCGCTTCCAGCGCGACATGTCGCGCCTGATCGCCGAGGTGATGACCCCGGGCGACCGGCTCATCACCACGCATCGCACCGATCTGGCCAACGCCTCGGAGGTGCTGCTCAACAACAAGATCGAAAAGCTGCCCGTTGTGGACGACGAAGGCCACCTCGTGGGGCTCATCACCTATAAGGATATTACGAAGGTGCAGGACCATCCCAACGCCTCGAAGGACGACAAGGGCCGTCTGCGCGTGGCTGCCGGAGTGGGTATCACGGCCGACGCCATGGAGCGTGTCGCCGCACTCGTTGCCGAGGATGTCGATGCCGTGGTGCTGGATTCGGCACACGGCCATTCGCGCAACATCGTCAAGACGCTGCGCGAGATCAAGGCCAAGTATCCGTCGCTCGACGTCGTCGTGGGCAACATCGCCACGGCCGAGGCTGCAAAGTTCCTCATCGAGGCGGGTGCCGACGGCATCAAGGTCGGCATCGGCCCGGGCTCGATCTGCACGACGCGCATCATCGCCGGTGTGGGCGTCCCGCAGCTCTCGGCGATCTATGCCGCCGCCAAGGCCGCCGAAGGTTCGGGTGTCCCGGTGATCGCCGACGGCGGACTGCGCTATTCGGGCGATATCGTCAAGGCACTGGCTGCGGGCGGCGACTGCGTGATGATCGGTTCGATGTTCGCCGGCACGGAGGAGGCTCCGGGCGACACGATCATCTACAACGGCCGCAAGTTCAAGGCCTACCGCGGCATGGGTTCGATCGACGCCATGAAGGCGGGGTCGGCCGACCGTTATTTCCAGAAGGGCTGCGAGGGCAACATCAACAAACTCGTTCCCGAGGGCATCGTGGCCCGCGTGCCGTTCAAGGGTGCGTTGAGCGAGACGGTCTACCAGCTCATCGGCGGCCTGCGCTCGGGCATGGGCTACTGCGGAGCCAAGGATATCCGGACGCTCCAGAAAGCTCAGTTCATCCGCATCACCTCTTCGGGCATGCACGAGAGCCATCCGCACGACGTGACGATCACGAGCGAGGCTCCGAACTACTCGAGCGAGCGATAGGAAATGAAACCGGAAATAGCAGCCTGCGGACTCTTTTGCGAAGCCTGCCGGGCTTATGCGAAGGGGCGGTGCCCGGGATGCCGTGCGAATGAAAAGGCGGCATGGTGCAAAGTCCGGGCCTGTTGCCTTGAACATGGCTGGCAGAGTTGTGCCGAATGTACGTTGATGCCGCTGCCGGAATGCCGGAAATTCAACAGCTTCGTCGGAAAGGTTTTCGGCGTGATTTTCCGCTCCGACCGCAGGGGTTGCATCGAGCGGATCCGGGAAGTCGGTCCGGAGGCTTTTGCCGCCGAGATGCGCAAGGCTAGCTGTTATAACCGTCCAGTGAAGAACTCATAAAACCTACACAACAGAATGCAGGAAAAAATAGTGATTCTCGACTTCGGGTCGCAGTACACGCAGCTTATTGCGCGGCGTGTGCGTGAGCTGAACGTCTATTGCGAGATCCACCCCTTTAACAAGATTCCGCCGATCGACGCTTCGGTGCGGGGTGTGATCCTCTCGGGCAGCCCCTCTTCGGTGCGCGATGCCCAGGCCCCGACGCCCGACCTCTCGCAGATCAAGGGGCGGTTGCCGCTGCTGGGCGTCTGCTACGGCGCACAGTACCTGGCCCACGCCTTCGGCGGCGAGGTGCAGCCGGCTCCGAGCCGCGAATACGGACGCGCGATGCTCATGGTGAGCGATCCCGAGGATGCGCTCATGAAGAACCTTCCTTCGCCCACGCAGGTGTGGATGTCGCATGGCGATACGATTACGCGGGTCCCCGACTCCTACCGGATCGTTGCCAGCACGGAAGATGTGCGCGTCGCCGCCTTTTACATCGAGGGCGAGCAGACGTGGGGTATCCAGTTCCACCCCGAGGTCTACCATTCGACCGACGGCAAGCAGCTCCTGAAGAACTTCGTCGCAGGCATCTGCGGATGCTCCCAGTCGTGGACCTCGGAGAGCTTCGTCGAGACCACCGTGCGCGAACTGCGCGAGAAGCTGGGCGATGACAAGGTCGTGCTGGGCCTTTCGGGTGGTGTCGATTCCTCGGTGGCCGCCGTCCTGCTGCACAAGGCCATCGGCAAGAACCTCTACTGCATCTTCGTTGATTCGGGCCTGCTGCGCAAGAACGAGTTCGAGGAGGTGCTCGAGTCGTACAAGAACATGGGGCTCAACGTCAAGGGCGTCAAGGCCGGTGCGAAGTTCCTCGGCGACCTGGCTGGGGTTACCGAGCCCGAGAAGAAGCGCAAGATCATCGGCCGCGACTTCGTCGAGGTATTCAACGAGGAGGCCATGCAGATCCGCGACGTGCGGTGGCTGGCGCAGGGTACGATCTATCCCGACGTCATCGAGTCGTGCTCGGTGAACGGACCGTCGGCCACGATCAAGTCGCACCACAATGTGGGCGGCCTTCCCGAGAAGATGAACCTGAAGGTTGTCGAGCCGCTGCGTCTTCTGTTCAAGGACGAGGTGCGCCGCGTGGGCCGCTCGCTGGGTATCTCCGACCAGCTCATCGGCCGCCATCCCTTCCCGGGTCCGGGCCTTGCGATCCGCATCCTGGGCGACATCACGGCCGAGAAGGTGGAGATCCTGCAGAACGTGGACCGGATCTACATCGATGCGCTGCGCGCGTGGGGCCTCTACGACAAGGTCTGGCAGGCCGGCGCCATCCTGCTGCCGGTCAAGAGTGTCGGCGTGATGGGCGACGAGCGCACCTACGAGAGTTGCGTGGCCCTGCGTGCCGTGACCTCCACGGACGGCATGACGGCTGACTGGGTGCACCTTCCCTATGAGTTCCTGGCCGATGTCTCGAACGAGATCATCAACAAGGTCCGCGGCGTGAACCGCGTCGTCTACGACATCTCCTCCAAACCGCCCGCCACGATCGAGTGGGAGTAGGGCGACGGAGCCACTTGTTGAAGCCGCATCCCTTGCCGGGGTGCGGCTTCCCTGTATCCGAAGGGTAAACCCGGCGTGTCCGATTTGCTTTTCAACTCCGGAATGGTTACCTTTGCCGGAGTGAAAACGATCCGGGAATGAACGATTTTGCAGCCATAGATTTCGAAACGGCCAACGGCCAACGCACGAGCGTCTGCTCGGTCGGCGTGGTGGTGGTCCGCGGCGGGGAGATCCGGGATACGTTCTACAGCCTGATCCGTCCGCGCCCGAACTTTTACAGCCGTTTTACGACGGCAATCCACGGCCTGACCTACGAGGATACGGTCGATGCCCCCGATTTCGCCGAGGTCTGGGACCAGGTGGCCCCGCGTATCGAGGGCCTTCCGCTCGTGGCACACAATTCGCCCTTCGACGAGGGGTGCCTGCGTGCCGTCTTCAACCTCTATGGAATGCCCTATCCCGATTACCGGTTCTACTGCACCTGCCGGGCTTCGCGCCGGGTCTTCGGGCGGAGCCTTCCCAACCACCAGCTCCACACCGTCTCGGCTGCCTGCGGCTTTGACCTGGAGCACCACCACAACGCCCTGGCCGATGCCGAGGCCTGTGCCCGGATCGCACTCCGGATCCTCTGATCCATTCCGATGCGACGATACGGAAGTCCCCGGAAGCTCCTGCATGGGAACTTCCGGGGACTCTTTTTTTTCGAGCGGCGCCTGCCTGCGGCCGACCGGACCGCCGGCTGCAGTTGTTTTCCGGTCAGAGCCCGAGCTCGAGCTGGAATCGGATCTCCCAGCGGTTGTAGTCGGGCGTTGCCGATTCGCTGCGGTAGTTGTACGAGGCGTCGGCCTGTACCTTCAGGCTGTGGCCGATGATGTAGCGCGTCACGCCGATCGTGGTCTGGTTCC
>ULOE01007484.1_pt1 | contig 11289 bp, 10 predicted proteins | sample 1952291 | NCBI WGS metagenome assembly ULOE01 (sample SAMEA4835595, study PRJEB28245) | human gut metagenome | biome: gut microbiome; material: fecal sample | place: Denmark | collected 2008 | reverse complement strand
AATTTCAATCCACGCACCCCTTGCGGGGTGCGACTGGTTATCAATATACTGATCTCTATCTGACTGTCTCATTTCAATCCACGCACCCCTTGCGGGGTGCGACAGCAAAAATGCACAAAAACTTCTGCGCATTTTTGCGGCAACAGACAAAACACAAGATATTTCAGACCGCACACTGCCTGTTAAAGTGTTCCGGCCAATGCGAAGCATGATGGAAACAGTGCGATTTCGGTGCGAACCGCCCCATAAAACCATGTATGCTCATAATTCGCACTATACCATCAGCGGCTCATCCGGCAAATAAGTCTGTTTGCATCCGAAATGTTCAATTTTGTTTTCATACTTTTTTCCAAGATAATAAAACCGCAGACTGTCCCGTTCCGGGTCTATGATTTTGCAAAGCTTGTTTTGCAGACTACGACATTGGGCTGCATCCAGTAAGCACTCAAACACCGAGTTCTGCACCCGCTGTCCATAATTTACGCACTGCTTGGCAATTTGCCGCAGACGTTTGCGACCGGCTGCATCTTCCGTATTAACATCGTAAGTAATCAGCACCAGCATACTTGTTCCTCATTTCCACAAAAATGGCGGGTAGGCATCTAAATCACCTCGGAGATGTCGTGCCAGCAGCAGACTTTGGACATAAGGAACCAGTCCCCATGGCAGCTTTTCTTCTAAAAACGGATGCGTAATGGTATCCTTTTTCCGCTCCTGCCACTTTTGCAGAAAGGTTCTGCGTCCTGTATCCGCCAACAAAACCGCACCGCTTTCCCGAAACTCAAAATCAGATGGCTTCATTATGCGATTATTGACCAGAGTCAACACAAAACGATCCGCAAAGCAGGGACGCAGCTCCTCCATCAGGTCCAATGCCAGGGATTCCCGCCCCGGACGATCCGTATGGAGATAGCCCACATAGGCGTCCAATCCGACACTCTCCAAGGCAGAAGCACAGTCATGCGTCAACAGGCTATACGCAAAGGACAGCATAGCATTGAACGCATCCAGCGGTGGCCGACGGCTGCGCTCACGGAAATAAAAGGTCTCCTTCCCTTGCAGGATCATCTCGTCCAACACACTGAAATAAGCGGAAGCCCCTTTGCCCTCCAAACCACGGAGACTGTCCGGTGAGGTCTCCGCTGCGATCTGCGAAAGCAGCGCTTGAAGCTGCGCTGACACCGTTGAAAATCTGGCAACGTCAACCCGCTGTGCATGATCGCGTTTGGTACGCTCAACGCTCCAGCGGGCATTGTAGACCTTACCGAAGATCATATTTCTGGCAATACGACAGCTTTGCGCAGGATCATCCGCTGTGCGGTATTGCATGCGCCGCAGGAGAACATTTCCCTGTGCGGGGCCGGTAATACGAGCGAGAAAACGTCCGTGCGGAGAGCAGAGGGCAAGTCCGACCTCCCGCTTGACGCAGGCACCCATCAAGGCAGGAGAAGCCCCGGCATAGGAAAAGGAAACGATGCTTTGCAGCGTGTGAAGCGGGTAGCGGGCTACGATCGCCCCTTCCCGGTTCGCCACCACGTTTTCTCCATCCAAAGAGAGGTACACATTCTCCGAAGTCACAAACAAAGTGTTCAGCAGCTGCCTCATGGATATTCCTCCATTCTGCGGCGCAAATAATCGGAAACGCTCCTGCTTTTCATCAGCTTCGGCAGGCAGCATTCTTTCAGCGAACAGGCATTGCAGCCTTTGGTCGGCTTGACCTTGGGCGTCCTCCCGAGTTTGTACAGATCGTGCATCTGCGCAAGAAGCCTGCTTACCTCCTGCCGCAGCTCCGGCGTGAATACAACCTCTGTGCGGCGGCGCATCTCGCCATAGAACAGCGCACCGGCCGGAATATCACAGCAGAGCATCTCCTCCAGGCACATGGCCTGCCCGCAAAGCTGCAGGGCATCTGCGGTATCCGGCTTTGGCTTGCCGCGCTTGTACTCCACAGGATAAGGCTGCCACAGACCGTCCCGGTTTTTAAGCGGGATCCCCTCCTCGCTGCGGTGAAATTCCAACACATCGCAAGCACCGGAAACGCCCAGTGTGGGAGAAAACACCCGCATATTGTGCGTGATGATCCGATCCCCCCTGGTTTCGCTGAAATCGCCGTTGTGGGCGTTTTCGTGAAAAATTGCGCCATCCGTTGTGCGGTAATTTTCGGCCCACTGGTTTTCAATATGGATCAACGCCCATTGACGGCGGCAAAACTTGAAATGCTGCAAGCCGGAGAGCTGTAGGAAGCTCTCCTCCGGATAGGTCACCCCATCCGTGTGCAGGTAACACCGTCCGGCAGGCCGTCTTTATCCACTGTGACCGTGTAATCCGCATAGCTTCTGGGTGCGGTAACGCCGTCCTTATGAGAGACGTGTACCAGGTCAAACAGCTTATAAGCCGGGGCGCAGCCAAGCTCCGTATCATGACGGAACACGATCAGCTCCCGGACTGCCATCTTACCCCGTGCGGCAGAGCGGTCGTTTTCAAACATATTGAGGATCGCCGTCCACAGCAGGTCCAGGTCTTCCTGCGAGAATCCGGTGGTCTTACGGGCCAGATTGGCGGAAACATAGCCCTCTGTGCGATAGAGACCATAAGGGACGATATACTTCCGCCCCATTTCCGTGCCTTTCTTCTCTGCGTCTGCTTCCGTAGTAATGGCCACGCGGGTAATGGTGACCTCCTGGGGCAGAATGGGGTCCACGCTGCGGGCAAAGCTCAGCTGAACGGGTCCGCGCACCTGGCCGCAGTTCAGTGCGCCCTTGACAAAGGTGGTCATCACTGCGCCGAAGGTGCGGATGTCATAGAAATTTTTGCACATGAAGTCCCGCAGCTTTTCGTCCAGATGCTTATCCTTCTTCCTGGCATCCTTCAGCTTGTCTGCATCCACGCCTACATAGGCGCAGGCCTCCTTGTCGCTGGTGTTCAGAGGTACACCGTCCTTGATATAGATGCGGTATCCTGCCTCGTTCTCTTTTGCCGTTTCCACATAGTTGCGGATCTTGCGCTTGAGGCACACGTCCGTCACCAGCCCGTAGCCGGTCTCCGGGTCCACCCGGGGCATGTTGCCCGCATCGGGGTCGCCGTTGGGATTGCCGTTTTCCACGTCAAACAGCACCACAAATTCGTAACGGTTTCTAATAGGATCAGACATTTTTCTCTTCCTCCTTTTTCGTATAGCGCTTCTGTATTTGATGATAATATCCCAGGTCGAATGATCCCTGCTGCGCCAGCGTCATACGAGCCGGATAGCACTCGCCCAACATACCCTTCAACACACTGACCTGCTTGTCGAAATAGATGCGCTGCCCGTCTGTCAGCTTCCGCAGGTGCTTTTGGTAGAGATTGTTCAGAACCGGGAAAATGCTGGCAGGCATGGCTGCCGCTGCGTTGAAATACTTGTCCTTGATGGTTGCGTTGATGCCTGCTGCCTGCTGCGTTGCCTCATAAACAGCGAATAGGCGGCCCAGTATATAGGCGGGATTGGTACTGGCTTCATTGAGACTCACGGTCAAAACCTCCTTTGGGCAGTCTGTATGTGGGTTTTTCAGATAATACGCCTTGATGATAGCTGCACGGCCCCATGTGATATTCCGCTCCGCACGGATACGGAGCATGACAGCCTCCAGCAGCGACGCAGGGTACGGTCCGCCGGAAAAAATCGTGCGGGCAACTGCGCCGGCCATGGCCGATGAGGGAGCCTTGTCCTTAGTGTTGAGATTCACCGTCTCACGCAGCAGCGCCCACAGAGACAGCACGCCGGGCTTGACGTAAGAGGGCCTGGCGATCTCCAGCCGTTCGTAGTGTTCGTTGACGTTTCGCATCAGTTTACCGAAGCTGTCACGCAGAAAGAAACGGACGGAAAGCCGCGCCGCATTGGGAGCAAGTCCTAAAATGTAGAACGGACGGTTGGGGTCAACGCCAAGGTCATCGCATGGAAGTCCACTTGCCAAGCGCTTGAGCACCGCACGCAGGTCGTTGTCCGACAAGCCGGGCATTTCCCCGCCAAACAGTGCCGCTATAGCAAGGCTCTGGTATGCCGGTTCTGCGCCTTCTGCCCAGCAGACTACGGTGGTATCGCCGATGAACTGCACATTGTTTTTATCCGCCAGCAGATGATTCAGCGCAGCAGTATAGGCAAAGGCGGCATATTTACTGACAGGAGCGTTGTAGCTCTGTTCGTGTCCGTAGGACAATTCGGAATCATTATTGAAGCTTACGAGCGTGTTGCCCATCGTTTGAAAGCCGTTCTGGGGACTGCCCTTGATCTTGGGGTGCGTGCGGGCAATTTCCTGCCGTGCCTGTCCGGTTGCCAAACACTGCATCCACCTTGCAGCAACATCAGGACTTTCCCAATACCGCTGCCATGCGTCACAGATGTCCGTATCCTCCTGCGGATAGATTCCATTTATGCGGAAAAGCAAATTTCCTCCGGAAGTGATGGATGCAAGCTGGTCGGCTAACACCGGATGTTCTGCCGCCCTTTCTGGTCGCCAGGTATCAAAGAATGACAGAATTGCCAAAGCTGTAGGAGAGCTTACGCCATCCAGAATTGCATGATGCAACGCTCTGGCTGCCAGAAAATACTTCTCGCTGCGTTTCGGATTCCCTTTTTGGTCAACACCCAGCATGTAACCAGAATTGTCCCATAAAAAGTTGGCCGCCACATTTGAGGATCGGTCTTCGCCTGCAGGAAGAATCATTTCCTGCGGACTCAAAACGATTTTCTTGCCTTTAACATCTTCGTGCGTAGTTGGCACCACCTGCGTCAGCTGTCCGTCACCGTCCAGGCATAGCGCAAAGCTGATCTTTGCCGGAGCCCAGCCGGGAGCAGCAATGTCTCCCCGCCGCAAAAGATCCTCGTAATATCCCGTCAGCGCTTGCAGGATCATCCTCTCACCTCCGCACTTTCCGGCGATGGGACAGCCATCACGCCGTCCACTAAACTGGCCCGAAAGAATTTCGGCGTGATATTCTGCGGGTCACGGTAGTCCATGTCCCATAGCATCCAACCCAGGTCTTTTTTACCCTTCAGCTCCTCCGGACATTCGGGGATCACCTCGCAGCGGCGGAAGCTGGCAGGAAATTCCCGAGTGCCGAAATAGGGTATACTGTAAAACTGCCCCCGTTCCAGCCGCCGCTTGACGATATCCTGAAATTTCCCTGGATTGTCGGTGGCGTTGGCCTGTTCTGTCATCTCAAAGTGGGCGTCGATCACATAATGCACGTCCCGCAGCACCATAGCTGCCCGTTGCTGGATGCTTTCCGGCGTTGCAAGATACAGCTCGCCTGCCCCTTTTTCCATGACGGTTTTCACCCTGCGGGCGCTGATGGTATCCTTTACCTCGTTGCGGCGGATGTTGGTAAAGCGAATGGGGCTGCGTACATAGATCCGGTCGATCACCCACCTTAGCCCAGGATGCCAGTAAATACTTTCCAGTAGTCCTCGTGCCGCCGAGGGGGTCATGCAATCGTAGCTGACGCGTTCTGTTTTCATCTCGGGCCTGGTAAAGCACGCATATTCGCCCCAGACTTCTACCCGAATTGCCATAAGCTCACTCCTTTCCTCTTTTTTAAAATTTGAATTCCTATTGAATGGCCTGTCCATAAGGCGGAGCTAAATAAATTCAGCTTTCCCGGTCTCCGGCTCCAGAGACAATCCTGTGGCTTCGCTATACAGCGTCAGATCCGCCAGAATCGCACTATCCTCGTCCAGCGCCGGGACATCCCGTGCTGTCAGCAGCGCACCCGCCCGGTACAGCGCCTGAAAATGCTGCTCATAGACGGAAACCGCATAGCGTCCCGACTGACGGTACAGCAGCTTCGTGCATTCGCCCGCTTTTAGCCGACTGACAAGCATCGCACCCTCGCCCCAAGGCACATAGACTGTGAAGGTATTCTGGTCGATCAAACGAAATGTTTCCGAAACCGTACGGAACGGCAGCTCACAGCCCTCTATGCCTTCCTCAAAAGCCTTGATGATCCCCTGCTTGTCCAATGCGTTTCCGGTCAGATCTCGCAAACTGTGGAAATAGCGCTCCATCGTTTCCGGCGCATCAATTTTGTGCCCTCCGGCCAGCGCTTCGTGCGTGGCCCCGACCGCTTTGCGGAACAGCATGGGCGGCAGCTCGGTCCGCTCAAAAACTGTCACGATGCTTTTATCCGCAGGGCGTTTTCCTTCCCGGTTGCAGCGTCCTGCTGCCTGCATGACGGAGTCCAGACCGGCCAGTTCACGGTATACCGCCGGAAAGTCGACGTCCACGCCCGCTTCGATCAGAGAGGTGGAAACCACCCTGCAAGGCAGGCCGTCTCGCAAACGCCGACGGACCTCCCGCAGCAATGCCTGCCGCTGTGCCGGAACCATCAGGGTCGAAAGATGAAAGCTGCCCTCCGGAGAAAGCTTCCCATAGATGCTTTGTGCCGCTTTCCGACTGTTTACGATGCAAAGCACCTGCTTCTGTTCGTTGAGCTGCTCCGCCAGCGATTCGTCCGTCAGCGTGCCGACCTGCCGGAAATGCACCCGCCGAAAGCGATCATACATGAACGCCGTCTGCGGGCACAGCTCCGTTGCGGGAAAGTCGGGGGCATAGGTACGCAGAAGGTCATTCAAGGATGGCTGTGTGGCCGTACACAGAACCACGGTGGAACGGAATTGCTCCGCCAGAGATGCCATAGCCGCCGTACAGGGCCGCAGGTGCGGCAGCGGCAGCATCTGCGCTTCGTCAAAGACGATCACGCTGTTGGCCATGTTATGAAGCTTTCGACACTTGGAGGAATGACTGGCATAAATGGATTCGAAAAACTGCACCGCTGTTGTAACGACTACCGGCATATCCCAGTTTTCCACTGCCAGCGACCGGCGCACTTCCTCGGGTGATGCACCATCGAAAAGATCAAACTGCACGCCCGAATGATGCTCCAGCACATTGCCATCTCCCAGAATATCACGGAACACCTGCGCATTCTGCTCAATGATCGACGTGTACGGGACAACGTAGATCACACGCTTCATTCCGTGAACTGCTGCATGGCGCAGGGCAAAGGCAAGAGACGCCACTGTCTTTCCGCCGCCGGTAGGGACTGTCAGCGTATAAATACCCTGGTTTTTTTCCCCAGCCTCCATACAGGCATTCAAGATTTCACAGCGCAGACGGTTCAGCTCTGTTTCCGGGTTCTGCCACGGAACGATATAGGTGTCAAGCTGCGCAAGCAAGGTCTCCATATCGTCGAATCCGCTGCGGCCTTGTTCGTCGCTCATGAATGCCTCGGTATCCAAAAAATCCGCATCTACCAAACAGGAATACAGCATCCGGGTCCAGAAGGATATCCGCAGTCGGTCTCCGTCCGGTGCGGAGGATCGGATCGTGGCCGGCAGGGGAACGCCGCTATCCCCGCAGCGATCCAGATATTTTTCCTGAATTCCCCTTTTCAAACGGCCATAGCAGGTGGTATCTCCAGAACGATCCGTTCTCGGATTTCCCATGTCCCGTAAGCCGCCGTGATGTCCCACCACGCAAGCGGCGACATAGAGCTGTCCCCGTGCCGCACATGCCACCGCACCCGCTGTGGCATGGTCCACCTTATCTCCGTTTTCCAGCAGCCGCTTCTGAAAGCCCTCTGTGCATTTGCCCAAATCGTGCGCCAATCCTGCCAATTCGCCGTCTGCCTCTGCGCCGAACGCAGCGGCAAACGCACGGCACCGTGCGGCTGTTCCATTTAAATGCTCCGCAACCGTCTGAAGCCGGAGGCCGTCATCCGAAATATGGGCGTAATATTCCATTTTACATACCTCCCAAAACAAAAATCAGCTCTGTGCGATCACAGAGCTGACGGAGGGGGCCGGGATTTAGCCCTGAATCTTGTTCATATAATACATAAAACGAGGGGAAAAGTCAATGTAAATGAGCATAAACGTAGAAATTTACCGTCAAATATCCGCCTTTAGGCCAACCACTCTTTCGGAAGTCTCCGGGCCAACGCAAACGCAGAGGCCGCGCTTGCGCAGCAGGCTCTTGTGCAGCACCGACACCTCCCGGTTCAGGGCGAAGCAAAAGGACTTGCCGTCTGTGGATGACAGACAGCAAGTCCTTTCGGCAGCCTGAACGTTTTTTACCTTAAAGCATTGCCTGACCTTTTGGGGTCACTTCACGCCGGTTCGGCGGCGATCAAAGCTCGCCGAAGCCGCTGGTGATCAGGGCGGCCAGCTCGGTGACGGCCTTTTCCTCGTCCGCACCTTCGGCGGCCAGCTCAATGCTGTCGCCCTGGGCCAGACCCATGGACAGGACCACAACGATGGATTTGGCATTCTTGGCAGGAGCATCACTGCCGCTGCGCTTGATGGTCACCTTGGATTCATAGCTTTTTGCCTTCGCAACGAAATCGGAAGCGGGACGGGCATGCAAACCGGTGGGATTTACCACGATAACATCAGTTTTGAACATTTTGTTTTTCTCCCTTACAATTAAATTACAGATTTAGGAGATCAATGACTCGATCTCTTTTTTCAGGTATGTCTGCACCTCGTCAGCGGTGCTGAGATTGCAGACAACGTCGGCCATCTCGCGAGCCTTATCCGTGGAAAGGTTGCACACCAGCTCCTTGATATCGGCCATGGCCGAGGCGTTCATGGAAAGCTGGTTCATACCAAGGCCGATCAGCACGGCGGCCGAAAGCGGGTTGCCGCCCATTTCACCGCACACACCAACGGGTTTGCCCCGCTTGGAAAATTCGCGGATGACATAGCCGATCAAGCGAAACAGCGCAGGATGGAAGGTTTGATAGTAGGAGGCGATCTCCGGATTTCCGCGGTCCACGGCGGTGCAATACTGCGTCAGATCGTTTGTGCCGATCGAAGCGAAATCCACTTCCTCGGCAGCTATATCGGCAAGCAGAGCAATGGAGGGGATTTCGATCATGATGCCGATTTTAACATCCGGACTGAAAGCAATGCCCTCGGCCTGAAGCTCATTCTGAACATCCCGCACAAAGGACTTGGCCTTGCGGATATCGTCCATGCTGCCGACCATGGGGAACATGATCCACAGATTTCCGCAGACAGACGCACGAAGCGCAGCGCGCAGCTGCGTGCGGAAAACATCCGGGTGCGTAAAGCAGAGCCGCAGCGCACGGTTGCCAAGGAAGGGATTATCCTCTTTGGGGAGGTTCAGGCAGTCGAGCTGCTTGTCGCCGCCGATGTCCAGGGTGCGCAGGATGACCGGACGGCTCCCATAGGTCATCAGGGCCTTGCGGTACATCTGGAGCTGCTCCTCCTCGGTGGGCAGCGTCCTGCGCCCGAGGTAGAGAAATTCGGAACGGAACAGGCCAACGCCGTCGCTGTAGCGGGCCTTCTCCAGATTCTGAGGCTCCGGCGATGCGATATTCATCTCTACCAGTATGCGCTGGCCATCGGGAGTGATTGGCTCACGGTCCAGATAGAGCTTGGTTTTGCGAACACGCTCCATAAACGCTTCACGCTTTTTCTCGTAGCGGGTGCGGTCCTCCTCGGTGAACTCAGTGTAGAACACACCGGACTCGGCGTCAAGTATAATTTCCTGACCGTCCTCCAGCTGCTCGATGGCATCGCCAACGCCCAGGAGGGCGGGGATCTCATAGCTGCGTGCAATAATGGCGCTGTGAGATGTAACGCCGCCGAAGGCCGTGATAATGCCAAGAACATTTTCACGGTCCAGGCTGGCCGTATCGGAGGGGACCAGGTCCTCGGCCGCAACGATTACGGGGCCGGGGAGAGCGGAGAGGTTCTGCTCGGGAACCCCGGCCAGGCAGCGCAGCAGCCTGCCGCTGACATCGCGCATGTCGGCGGCACGCTCGCGGATCAGCGCATCCTCCAGATTCTCGAACACAGAAATGTAATTATCATAGACGGTCTGAATGCTTTCGGCGGCGCCCACACCGGATTGAATGGAATCGCGCGTCTCCTCATCCATGGTCTCGTCAATCAGTATCTCAAGATGAGCCGTGAAAATGGCGATTTTCTCATCGTCATTCAACGCACGGAAATGCTCGATGAGGGCTTCCAGCTCGGCCTTGGCGGCATTTACAGCGCGCTCATAGCCAATGAGCTCTTCCTCCGGCGTGCCCACGCTGACTCCAGCCATATCAAAGGCATAGCGTTCATAACGATATGCCTTGCCAACCACAATGCCGGCGGAGCCGACGATGCCATGATATTCCATAATGCTGCATCCTTTCTATGGGAAATTATTTCCTGATCGGCTCGCCGCAAAGCAGCGGGAGCGCTATGTTTTCAATGCATTCACAAATGCCGAACGCACTATTTGGAGCGACCACAAAGTCGACCATGGCCTGGATCTCGGGTACGGCATTGCCCACGGCAACACTGACGCCCGCCGTTTGCAGCATGGTCCTGTCGTTCATGCTGTCACCGATGGCGACGATGTTCTTCATAGGGAGCCGCAGATATTCGGACAGTCGAACAAGGGCGTCTCCCTTGCTGATGCCCGGGCCGTTGATCTCCAGGAAAATCTTTTCGGAAAGAACCGCAGTGATCGGACAGGGCGTGTTCTCCCGAATGAATTCCGTGCATTTGGCCATGTCCTCCTCGGGGCCGGTGAGTACGCATTTGTTCCAGGGCTTCGGGAAGCTGTCCAGCGTACAGGTCTCCGCCCGGTAGGATTCCCGTTTCCACAAAAGCTCATCGGTATATTCGTTTGGATGAATGGTACAGGTGAGATCGTCCTCTCCGCGATATATGGCCAAACCTATGCGAGGGAAAAGATCCAATGCCGCACAGAATACGTCTTCTGTCTCGCCGGGCAGAAAGTCCTGCCACAGTGCATGATGGGTCTTGGTATCATATATACAGGCTCCGCTATAGGAGATAATTGGCGTATTGATAAGCCCGACCAATTGGGAGTACATAAGCGCACCGCGCGTGGGGCGGCCGGTGCATACGGAAAAAAGACCACCTTGAGCCGTGAACGCAGCGATGGCGTCCAAACACTGCTGCGGTACCCTGGCGTTGTTATCCAAGAGAGTTTTATCAAGGTCGCTGATAAGAAGGACCTTTTCCATGAGAAGTGTTTCTCCTTTGTATGATTTCTGTCGGCGGGGAGCGGGAAGTGTGCGGTGGCCCCATACAAGCGATACTCATATGGGGCCACCGGATTTTTAGGGGTTGATTACGAAGGGGTTCTGATTAAAACAGGTTAAACAGGAAGTACAGAGCATCGGGAACAAGCTCCTGACCCATAACCAGAGCGGAGGTGTGGCTGATACCCTCGGCGTAGGTGTAGCCGGACTGGATGGCCATAA
>ULOE01054399.1_pt1 | contig 11293 bp, 8 predicted proteins | sample 1952291 | NCBI WGS metagenome assembly ULOE01 (sample SAMEA4835595, study PRJEB28245) | human gut metagenome | biome: gut microbiome; material: fecal sample | place: Denmark | collected 2008 | reverse complement strand
GTAGACGCAAAAAGGGCATCTCCTCTCAGAGATACCCTTTCTTTATATACGCTCTATTTTTAACTTACTTCATCTGCTCTGCAACGATTTCCTTTGCTTTTTCCAGTGCATCGGCAATCTTGGATGCGTCCTTGCCGCCTGCCTGCGCCATATTGGGACGACCGCCGCCGCCACCGCCGCAGACTGCTGCTGCCGCCTTGATGATATTGCCTGCATGTGCGCCCTTCTTCACAGCATCATCGGTTGCCATTGCCATCAAGCTTACTTTGCCGCCTGCCGCGCCTGCCAGAACAATTACGCCGCTGCCAAGCTTATTTTTCAGCTGATCGCCAAGGGTACGCATTGCGTTGGCATCCATATCCTTGACCTCTGCCGCAAGCACTGCCACGCCGTTGATATCAACCTTCTTGCTCAGCATCTCATCCGCAGCGCCGCCTGCCATTTTTGCTTTCAGCTTTTCCAGCTCCTTGGAAAGCTCCTTCTGCTCTGCCAAGAGCTGTTCCACTCTTGCCACCAGCTTATCGGGAGAGGTTTTCACCATCTGTGCCAGTGTACGCACCTCATCCTCCTGCGCCTGATAATGCAGGAGTGCACCTTCGCCTGTCAGCGCTTCAATACGTCTGACACCTGCGGCAACGCCGTTTTCGGAAACAATTTTAAAGGAACCAACCTGTGCCGTATTTTTCAGATGTGCGCCGCCGCAAAGCTCAACGCTGTAGCCGCCCATATCAACCACGCGCACGATATCGCCGTATTTCTCGCCAAAGAGCGCCATTGCGCCCTTCTCTCTTGCTGCATCAATGCTCATTTCCTCCGCAACAATGGGATAGCTTGCGAAGATAGCTTCATTGACCAGTCTTTCCACCTCTTTGATTTCATCCGGTGTCATAGCGGTGAAATGGGTGAAGTCGAAACGCAGTCTATCTGCGCTGACATAGGAGCCGGACTGCTCAACGTGTGTCCCCAGAACAGTTCTCAATGCCTTCTGCAACAGATGGGTTGCGGAGTGGTTTCTTGCGGAAGCCATTCTGTGTTTTTTGTCGATTTCTGCACAGGCAATATCGCCAACGGTAACGGAGCCTTCCTCTACCACGCCCTGATGCGCGATTTTGCCGCCGATTACCTTCATGCAGTTTGTTACCTTAACCACGCCGTTTGCGGTTTTGATGATACCATGATCGCCAACCTGACCGCCGCTTTCTGCGTAGAAGGGAGTTCTGTCGAGGAATACCACAACGGAATCCTCTGCCTGTGCACCATCTGCAACGGCATCGTTTGCAACCAGAGCAACGATTTTTGCATCCGCTACAGTATCCACATCATAGCCTGCGAATTTTGTTTCCAGATCGGTAGGCAGCTCATCGTATACGGTTACGGCTGCGCCCATGTAGCCCTCGCCGCCTCTTGCCTTACGTGCACGATCCTTCTGTGCCTGCATTTCCTTCGCAAAGGCCTCCTCATCCACGCGCATGCCTGCTTCTTCCAGAATTTCCTTTGTCAAATCAACAGGGAAGCCATAGGTATCATACAGGCGGAAGGATTTTTCGCCGCTCATCACGGTTTCGCCTGCGGCTTTCATTTCCTCCATATCCTCCTTGAGGATTTCCATACCCTTATCAATAGTCTTATAGAAGCTGTTCTCCTCGATGGAAAGAATCTTAAAGATATAATCCTGCTTATCCACCAGCTCAGGATATGCTTCGCCGCTGCAGGTGATAACAGCCTTGGAAAGCTCTGCAAGGAATTCACCCTGAATGCCCAAAAGCTTGCCATGACGCGCCGCACGACGCAGCAGTCTTCTCAATACATAGCCGCGCCCTTCATTGGAGGGCAGAACGCCGTCTGCGGTCATGATTGTAACAGAGCGGATATGGTCTGTGATGATACGAACGGAAACATCAATCTTGTGCTCCTTGCCATATTCCACGCCTGCCTTCTGACAAACCGCATCGCGGATATATTTTACGGTATCCACATCGAAAATGGAATCTACGCCCTGCATGATGGTTGCCATACGCTCCAGACCCATGCCGGTATCTACGTTTTTATGATCCAGCTCGGTATAGGTACCGTCCTCATGCGCATCGAACTGTGTCAAAACCAGATTCCAGAATTCCATGTATCTGTCGCAGTCACAGCCAACGCCGCAGGTAGGGCTGTTGCAGCCATATTCGGGACCGCGGTCATAATAGATTTCCGTACAGGGACCACAGGGACCTGTACCATGCTGCCAGAAGTTATCCTCCTTGCCAAGCTTCTTGATTCTGTCCCAAGGCAGACCAACCTTTTCATGCCAGATTTCGCCTGTTTCGTCATCCTCCTCATAGATGGTGACATACAGCTTATCCTCAGGGATTTCCAGCCATTTGGTAACAAACTCCCAAGACCAAGGGATGATTTCGTTCTTAAAATAATCGCCAAAGGAGAAATCGCCCAGCATTTCAAAAAATGTGCCGTGGCGCGCGGTTTTGCCGACATTATCAATATCCCCTGTACGGATACATTTCTGACAGGTTGTAACACGCTTACTGGGGGGTGTTTCCTGCCCTGTGAAGTATGCCTTCATGGGTGCCATACCGGAGTTAATCAACAGCAGGCTCTTGTCGTTACGGGGAACGACGGAAAAGGATTTCAGACGCAAATGGTCTTTGGATTCAAAGAACTGCAGAAACAGCTCTCTGATTTCGTTTACACCGAGATTTTTCATAGCTTTTCCTCCTTAAAAAGATAAAAATATAATTCCCACAATAAAATCCTGTTTTTGGGGTAATGAAAAAAATCCCTGTTCCGAAGAACAGGGACGAATTTACCGTGGTACCACCCTAGTTACGGCTTTGCTGCCGTCACTCGAAATCGTTAACGCCGATTTACGCCGCAATATACTTTTTTATTCCACTGCGGAGCCTGTTTCCTTTGAAGAAACAAGAGAAACCGAAAAGACTGCTTCCATTCTGTGCTGCTGAGGCTTTCCCACCAAGCTGCCTCTCTCTGAAAGTCCGAACCAAAATGTACTCCTTCTTTTCCTGGCTTTTTTCTGTTTTTCTAATAATGATTTGATTATAGGCACTTGAAATCCGTTTGTCAAGGCAGTGTAAGAAATTTTTCCTCCAGCATGGCGCGAATCATATCCCCGATGCGCTTCAGCCCAACCTCTATTTTATCATCACTGAGGTTCAGGAAGCTGAGACGGATATGGCGATTTTCCTCGCCGCTGATATCATACTGACTGCCGGGGGTGAGAATGACGTTCTTTTCCAGCATACGGCTGCAAAGCGCTTCTGCGCCCACGCCCACGGGCAGCTCCACCCAAAGGCTGACACCGCCGTTTGGCTGTCCGTATTTCGCCACATCGGAGAGATATTTTCTTGCGGCGGAAAGCATTTTGCGGTATTTCTCGCCGCCGTAGCGCCTTGCCTGTGCGGCATGCTCCCCCCAGCCAAATTCGCGCAGATAATATTCCAAGGCTCTCTGGATAAAACCGGAGGTGGAAATATCCGTCGTATATTTTGCTTCCATGACTGCCTGATGGATTTTCTTCGGCAGAACAATCAGCCCCATGCGCAGACCGGGCATGAGAATTTTGGAAAAGCTTTTGATATAAATGACACGATTTTTATAATCTAACGCCTTCAGGGGAACAATCGGCTCCTTATCATAATGGAAATCGTAAAAATCATCCTCCTCGATGATATAGGTATCGTATTTTTCTGCCAGCTCGAGCAGACGGCGCTTTTTCTCCATAGAATAGGAAATGCCTGTCGGGGTCTGATAATATGCCATCATATAAATAAAGCGCGGATGATACAGCTTGAGGAAGTTTTCCAGAATGACCATATCCATGCCATCCTCCTCCAGAGGAATCTCTATCAGCTTGCCCCCACGGGACAGAAATGCACCCGCTGCACCGTAAAACGTGGGCTTTTCCACAAAAACAACATCCCCATAGCGCAGCATCGCCTTTGAAATGATATCAATGCCCTGCTGTGCGCCGGAGATGATCTGCACGTTTTCCGGAGAGGTTTTGATGCCATAATTCATAAGATAACGGCAAAGCTGCTCGCGCAGGGGGGCATAGCCCATGCTGTCCATATAGCGGAAGGCTCCGCCCTTTTCCCTATCCAGCACCGCATTGAACGCCTCCTTAAACGCATCCACAGGGAACATTTCATTCGGCAGAGAGGTGCTTGTAAAATTGATGGCATTTTCCATGGAAAGACCGCTTTCAAAGGAACGGAGATTGCGGCTTGCCACAGGCTCCGGAATATGCTCCACAGGCAGGGGCGAAACAAAGGTGCCACTGCCCACGCGCGAATAGACCAGCTGCTTTTTCTCAAGCAGCTTATACGCATTGACAATCGTAACAGAATTCACTCCGAAATGCTCCGCCGTTTTGCGGATGGGCGGCAGCTTGCTGTTGGCAAGCAGAACACCATCCGTAATCATCCCCTCAATGCCCTCTGCCAGCTGCTGATAAAGAGGAACGGCACTTGATTTATGCAGCTGTAGCTGAAAAATTTCTACCATATTAAATATACTCCAAATCGTTAAAATCTCATTTTACTTTTCTGCGTCATACCGCTTTCTGCCCGATGCCCCTGCAATGCCCATGGCTTCTCTGTACTTTGCAACGGTGCGGCGACAAATCTGCACGCCCTCCGCGGTCAGGCGCTCCGTCAGCTCCCGATCACTGAGGGGTTTTGTTTTTTCCTCCGCATCAATGATGGCACGCAGGCGGTTCTTGATGCTGTCCGCAGAAACATCCGTCCCCGCTTCCGCACTCGTCATTGCCTTGGAAAAGAAGGTATGCAACGGGAACACACCACGTTCACACTGCAAATATTTTTCCTTGACCGCACGGCTTACGGTGGATTCATGGATATCGAGCTGCTCTGCAATATCCACCAGACGCAAAGGCACAAGCTGCCCCTGCGGCTCTGAGAAAAAATCCCTCTGCTTTTCCACGATGGCTTCCACCACCTGCTGTAAGGTGCTTTCTCTGCGGCTGATGCACTGCAATGCCCATTCGGCACGCTTCAGCTGCTCTGCAATATATTCCTCCGTCTGTGCATCCGCTTTTTCGCGCAGCAGCTTCACATAGCTATGGCTGACGGTAAGACGGGGCATCACGGTTGTGTTTGTGGTGACGATAAATTCCTCTCCCCTGCGCTCCACCAGAACATCCGGCACGACATACTGCACATTATCCTCCCCCGCAAAGCCACTGCCTGGCTTGGGCTGACAGGAGCGGATTTCCTCCAACGCACGCATCAGTCGTTCCATAGAAACCTTTTCTGCCTTCGCGATATAGGAAAGGCGGTTTTTCGCCAGCTCATCCAGATAATTTCTTGTGATCTTCATGGAAAGAGCAGAGGCGTTTTTCTGCTTCAGCTGAATGAGCAGACACTCCTGCAAATTTCTTGCCCCCACACCGGAGGGCTCCAAGGCTTGAAACTGCGCCAGAATTCTTGCGGCAGTGGATTTTTTCATCGGATATTTTTCCATCATCATTTCGATGGCATCCTTTTCCAGATAGCCGCTTTCGGCAGTACTCTCCGCCAGAAACCGCAGGACAGCCTTATGTCCTGCCGGGATTTTTTGTATATTTATCTGAAAAAGAAGAAATTCGCGCAGACTCTGCCCCTCTTTTCTGCCGAAGGCATTCGTTTCGCGCTCCTTTTCCTCCTGCTCATGCTCCATACGGTAAAGGCTGCGGTTCTGCTCATCCGTCTCCTCAAGCCATTCCAGCTTTTGCAGCAGCTCCGTATTTTCCTGCTGCACGGGCTCCTTTTCCTCATTCCATTCCACAAGGGGGTTCTCCTCCGCAAATTCTCGGATATATTCGGAAAGGGTCACGGCATTCATCTGCAAAATCTCCACAGACTGCTGCATTTTCTGTGATAAAATCTGTTTTTGCTGTACCTGAAGCGACAGCTCCATAAAAAATCCCCCTTTCTTAATGCTTGATTGCATTTATTTTATCATAAAATCTAATATAATCCCACCATTTTGTTTAAATATCCCTAAAAAAGCAGAGAAAATATGCCAAGATTATGGTAATAAATTAACATTTACTTTTATAGATAATAAGTGTAAACTATATGAGATGATTCATTCGCATACAAATTATTTTTTGTTTTGCGGATGTCTCAGCAATATTATAACGCAAAGATCAGATTTCGACATTATTTTGTGGAAGAAGGGTTCTTTTCTGGAATAATAAGGTGAAAATTTCTTTTGAAAAAAAGTTTTTTCGCCTTTTTTCTGCAAAATTATTGAGAAATTCTTATTTTTGTATTAAAATATTGCTGTTATATTATAGTTATTTTCTTACAAAAGTATAACTTTAAACCAGCGCCATCCCTGGCGCACGACAAATTTGAACAGAGGGGGATAATATGCAAGCTTTAACGTTCAAACGTGGTGTACATCCTCCTGATGGGAAAGAACTGGCAAAAGACCAGCCCATCAAGGTGATTATGCCCAAAGAAAACTCTGAGTTGTTCTACCCTATGAGCCAGCACATCGGTGCTCCTTGTGATCCACTGGTTGCCGTTGGCGATCATGTAAAGGTAGGACAGAAAATCGCTGAGTCCGGCGCATTCATGTCTTCTCCTATCTTCGCCTCCGTTTCCGGCGAAGTTGTAGACATCAGACCTATGCTCGTACCCGGTGGTGCAATGGTAAAGGCTATCGTTGTAAAGAACGACGGCAAAATGGAAGAGATCGAAGGTCTCAACGAAGGTAAGGATTACACAACCATGACAAATGACGAAATTCTGGCAGCAATCAAAAATGCCGGCGTTGTTGGTCTGGGTGGTGCAGGTTTCCCTACACACGTAAAACTGAACCCTCCCAAGGACACACCCATCGATCATATCCTCATCAATGCGGCTGAATGTGAGCCCTACCTCACATGTGACTACCGCCTGATGCTGGAAGAACCCGAAAGAATCGTAAGAGGTCTGCAGATTATGCTGAAGCTGCATCCCAACGCAAAGGGCGTAATCGGTATCGAAATGAACAAGCCCGAAGCAATCGCTTCCATGCAGAAGGCATGCGAGGGCATTGATAACATCACTGTTCAGCCTCTGGTAACAAAATTCCCTCAGGGCTCTGAAAAACACCTGATTTACGCTATCACAAAGAGAGAAGTAAAATCCGGCGCACTGCCCGCATCCGCAGGCTGTATCGTAGACAACGTAGATACCGTTGTTGCAATCGAAAGAGCAATCTGCAAGGGCAGACCTCTGATGAGAAGAATCGTTACCGTTTCCGGTAAGGGTATCAAAAACCCCGGCAACTACAAAATCAGAATCGGTATGACACTGAGAGATCTGGTAGATGCCATTGGCGGTTTCAATGAAGAAAACCCTCCCGTAAAGCTGATTGCAGGTGGTCCTATGATGGGTCCCACACTGTATACTTTGGATGTTGCGTCTGTTAAGACAACCTCCGGTCTGCTTTGCTTCACAAAGGACGAAGCATACATTCCCGAAGAAAGAAACTGCATCCGCTGCGGTAAATGCGTAGAGCATTGCCCTATGGGCCTGATGCCCTTCATGCTGAATGCCTTTGCAATCAAGGGTGACGGCGAAGGTTTCGTAAAGCATCACGGTCTGGATTGTATCGAATGCGGTTCTTGTTCCTACGAATGTCCTGCGAAGCGTCAGCTGGCGCAGTCCATCAGAGCGACAAAGAAAATCGAAGCAGGCAAGAAGGCAGCAGCCGCTGCAGCAGCAAGAGCAAAAGCAGAGGCTGAGAAAAAGGCCGCTGAGGAAAAGAAATAAGAAGGGGGAGAATAAAACATGGCTAATTTTGTAGTATCCGGTACCCCTCACGTGCGTTCCAAAGAATCCATCCAGAGCATTATGCGTGATGTTATCATCGCTCTGGTTCCTGCAACAGCAGCGGGTATCTATTATTTCGGCCTGAGAGCACTGATTCTGATTGTAGCTGCAATCATTTCTGCTGTTTTCTTTGAATGGCTGTATGAAAAAATCACAAAAAAACCTGTTACAATCAACGATTTGTCCGCAGTTGTAACCGGTCTGTTACTGGCAATGAACCTTCCTGCATCCGCTCCCGTTTGGGTTGCAATCGTAGGTAGTGCATTTGCCATCATCTTTGCAAAACAACTGTTTGGCGGTCTGGGCCAGAACTTCATCAACCCTGCACTGGCAGGTCGTGCATTCCTGCTGGCTTCCTACCCCACAGAAATGACCACATGGGTTGTTCCCAACGGTTTTGCAGCAGATGCTGCTACATACGCAACACCCCTGGCACAGCTGAAAAACGGCGCACTGGATGCTTCCCTGAAGCAGCTGGTAATGGGTCAGGTTGGCGGTACCATCGGTGAAACCTGTGCAATCGCTCTGATTATCGGCGGTATCTACCTGCTGTACAAGCACGTAATCAGCTGGAAGATTCCCGTAATCTACATCGCAACCGTATTCATTCTGTTCGCAGTAATCGGCAGACACGGCATGCGTATGCCTTTGCAGGAAATCTTCGCCGGCGGCGTTATGCTGGGTGGTATCTTCATGGCAACTGACTACGCTTCTTCTCCCGTAACCCCTAAGGGTCAGGTTATCTTCGCTGTCGGCGCAGGTCTTTTGACTTACCTGATTCGTACCTTCGGCGGTTATCCGGAAGGCGTATCCTATTCTATTCTGATTATGAACTGCTGTGTACCTCTGATTGAAAGATTCACAGAACCTACAATCTTCGGTGCACTGCCTAAAACAAAGGAGGCGAAATAAGCATGGACTCTAAAGCAGTAGTTAAACCCGCGATCGTTCTGTTGCTTATCTCCGCTATCGCAGCCGGTATTCTGGGTGTTGTATCCGAAGTAACCGCTGCTCCTATTGCTGCACAGAACGAAAAATCTCTGAATGAAGGTATGCAGGCAGTTATGCCCGACGCATCCTCCTTCGAGCTGCTGGATGCTGATCTGACAGGCACAATCACAGCAGTATACAAAGGCGATAACGGCGGTTTCGTTATCACAACAGAGCCCGGCGGTTTCGGCGGCGCTGTAAAAACAATGGTTGGCATTGATGCTGACGGTACAATCACAGGTCTGCGTGTAACAGGTCACTCCGAAACAGCAGGTCTGGGTGCAAAGGCAACCGATCCTTCCTTCTACGAACAGTTCACAGGCAAGTCCGGTTCTGTTTCCGTAACAAAGGATGGCGGCGAAATTGTTCCCATCACAAGTGCAACAATTACTTCCAGAGCAGTTTGTGTCGGTGCGCAGGAAGCTCTTGATTGGGTCGCAGCGAATGGAGGTGCTTATTGATGGCTAACCCTATTAAAATTATCAAAAACGGCATTATCAATGAAAACCCTACATTCGTTCAGGTTATTGGTATGTGTCCTACTCTGGCGGTTACATCTTCCGCTATCAATGGTATCGGCATGGGCCTTTCCACAACAGCAGTACTGATTTTTGCGAACCTGTTTATCTCTCTGCTGAGAAAGGTAATCCCCGATACAGTACGTATCCCTTGCTTTATCGTTGTTATTGCTACATTCGTAACAATCATCGAGTTCCTGCTGAAGGCTTATCTGCCTGCACTGAACGCATCCCTGGGTCTGTACATTCCACTGATCGTAGTAAACTGTCTGATTCTGGCGCGTGCCGAAGCATTCGCTTCCAAAAATGGTCCCGTTGCTTCCGCATTCGATGGTATCGGTATGGGTCTTGGTTTCACCATCGCTCTGGGCTGTCTGGGTCTGGTGCGTGAATTCATCGGCAGCGGCACACTGTTCGACGTAACAGTTCTGCCCGAAGCATTCCCTAGAACACTGCTGTTCGTTATGGCTCCCGGTGGTTTCTTCACACTGGCTATTCTGATGGCTATTCTGAACCATTTCAGAAACAAAAAAGCATAAGAAGGAGGGGAAAATAAATGAATCTGATTTTGTTAGTATTGGCTGGCATTTTCGTAAACAACTACGTTATGTCCCAGTTCTTAGGTATCTGCCCCTTCCTCGGTGTTTCCAAGAAGGTAGATACAGCAGCCGGCATGGGCATGGCTGTAATCTTCGTAATGGCTCTGGCAGCAGCAGCAGCATGGTTGGTATACAACCTGATTCTGGTGCCTCTGAACATTACATTCCTGTATAACATCGCGTTCATTCTGCTGATCGCATCTTTGGTACAGTTCGTAGAAATGTTCCTGAAAAAATCTGCACCTGCTCTGTATCAGGCTCTGGGTGTATTCCTGCCCCTGATTACAACAAACTGCGCAGTATTGGGTGTAGCCGTTACAAATATGCAGAAGGGCTACAACTTCATCGAATCCGTTCTGAACGCAGTTGGTGGTGCTGCCGGTTTTGCTCTGGCAATCATCCTGTTTGCCGGTATTCGTGAAAGAATCGCTGACAATGAAACACCGAAGGCCTTCGATGGTTTCCCTATGGCTCTGATCACAGCTGGTCTGATGTCTATCGCATTCCTGGGCTTCTCCGGTCTGATCAAACTGTAATAGAGGAGGGTAAAAGAATATGGATCCAATGAGTATTTTATTTCCCGTTCTGAGTGTCGGCGGTATGGGCGTTGTTTTCGGCGCTTGCTTGGGCGTTGCGAGTGAAGTTTTCAAGGTTGAAGAAGACCCTCGTATCGGTCAGGTTTTGGAATGTCTGCCCGGCGCTAACTGCGGTGGTTGTGGTTTCCCCGGTTGTGGTGGTTGTGCATCTGCAATCGTTGCCGGTACAGCTCCTGTAAATGCCTGCCCCGTTGGTGGCGCAGCAGTTGCTGAAAAGGTTGGCGCTATCATGGGTGTTGCAGCTTCCTCTGCTGAACCCGTTGCCGCTTTCGTAAAGTGCGGTGGTACTTGCGATAAAGCAAAAAATAAATACGATTATTTCGGCATTGACGATTGTAACATGGCTGTTCAGCTTGCAGGTCAGGGTGCAAAATCCTGCTCCTATGGCTGTCTGGGTCTGGGCAGCTGCAAGAAGGCTTGTGCCTTCGGCGCAATCGAAATCGTTGACGGTGTTGCAGTAATTGATAAAGATAAATGTGTTGCCTGCGGCAAATGCGTTTCCACTTGCCCCAAACACATCATCGAGCTGCTGCCCGCTAAGAAGAAAGTTAAAGTACAGTGCTCCTCCAAGGATATGGGTAAGAATGTAATCCCCAACTGCTCCGTTGGTTGTATCGCTTGTAAGATTTGCGAAAAGAACTGTCCTTTCGACGCTATTCATGTAATTGATAACCTTGCTGTTATTGATTACACCAAATGTAAGGCTTGCGGCATCTGTGCAAACAAATGCCCTAAGGGCGTGC
>ULOE01023906.1_pt1 | contig 11850 bp, 8 predicted proteins | sample 1952291 | NCBI WGS metagenome assembly ULOE01 (sample SAMEA4835595, study PRJEB28245) | human gut metagenome | biome: gut microbiome; material: fecal sample | place: Denmark | collected 2008 | reverse complement strand
ATGCCGGACGCCATATGGTATTGAATACCCTTGAAAGATTGAACTATCTTTAAAATATGTCCCTAAAAGGGAACCCCTTTCCAATATAAATATAAATACAAAGAAGCTTCGGAGAATCCTGCTACCTGTGATTCTCCGAAGCTTTTTGTGAAAATAACTATCTCCGGGTCCACTTCTATGATATGATATAGTATAACTGATCAATAAAAAAACAATTGGGGGAAATACGTAATGAAAAGTTTGCTGATTCTCGGTGCAGGCGGATTCGGCCGGATGGTAGCGGAGACTGCGCAGGCACTGGGGTATGAAAAGGTTGTATTTTTGGATGATGCGGTGAAGGATGAACCGGTCATCGGAATGTGCTGTGATTATGAGATCAGACATAAGGAGTATCCGGTGGCAGTAGCAGCATTTGGAAATAACAAGATGCGTCTGTACTGGACGGATAAATTGCTGGAAAAAGGGTATGAGGTACCGGCAATCGTGCATCCGTCTGCAGTTGTAAGTCCGAGTGCGGTGCTGGAGCCGGGCTGCTTTGTGATGCAGAGAGCGGTGGTAAATACCAATACCCGGATCGGACGTGCGGTGCTGGTGAACAGCGGGGCGATCGTAGATCATAATTCGGTGGTATGTGCCGGAGCGCATGTCGGACTGGGGAGTGTTGTAAAGTCAGACTGTACGATCGAGAGCGGATGTAAAGTGGAGGCAGGAGAAGTGATTTTCTCAACCAGAAGGAAGATCGAGGGCGTGGACAGCCGGAGTCTGGAAGATGCCGTATACGCATTTGGTTTCGGGCAGCAGTGCAGTTATGTGAAGCCATTCGGAGAAGGACACATCAATGAGACTTATGCAGTCTATATGCCGGGCGCAGATGGAAAGGATACGCCGCTTTATGTTTTGCAGCGCATCAATATTAATGTATTCAAGAACCCGGATCAGGTAATGGCGAATATATTCGGCGTTACGGAGTATCTGCGCAGTATGATCCGTGAGGCAGGCGGAGATCTAGACAGAGAGGCATTGTCTTATATTAAGACAAAATCAGGAGAGAGCTATTTTGAAGATGCGGATGGACAGCCATGGCGCTGCCTGCATTATGTACCGGATTCTGTGTGCTATCAGATGGTGGAGAGACCGGAACAGTTCTATCAGTCGGCACTCAGCTTTGGCCATTTTCTGAAGCAGCTGGGGGATTATCCGGCCGAGAGTCTCTATGAGACGATTCCGAAGTTCCACGATACGGTGAAGCGTTTCCATGATTTCAAAGACGCACTGCGGAAAGATGTGAAGAACAGGGCAAGACTTTGCCGTGAAGAAATAGAGTTTGTACTGGCACGCGAGGATGACTGCGGTGTCCTTATGAAGCAGCTTGAGGAAGAAATACTTCCGCTCCGTGTGACGCACAACGATACCAAGCTAAATAACATTTTGTTTGATAAGAATACAGGAGAGGGACTGTGCATCATCGATCTGGACACGATCATGCCGGGACTTGCGGCAAATGACTTTGGTGATTCCATCCGGTTCGGGGCATCGACAGCGGAAGAAGATGAGAAGGATCTGAACAAGGTACACTTTGATATAGAGCTTTACCGCATCTACGTGAAAGGGTATCTGGAGATGGCGAAGGATGTACTGACACCGGCGGAGAACGCCAGTCTTCCGTGGGGAGCGAGACTTATGACGCTGGAATGCGGTATGCGTTTTCTTACTGACTTCCTCCAGGGCGATGTATATTTCAAAACAACTTATCCAGAACACAATCTTGTTCGGGCAAGAACACAGTTCAGGCTTGTAAAAGAGATGGAAGAACAGTTTGATCAGATGCAGGAAATCGTTGAGACGTTCTGAAAGTGATGGGCAAATTGTTGTAACTAAAATACAATTTAATTTTCAGTTTAAAGTTGACAGATAATAAAATACATTTTATTATAAATATAAGTTTGATATATAAAGATAACGAAGAGAGTTAAAACGGAAGGAGAATTCAACAGATGTTAAACGATAATTTTGTAACATTTGAAATTGGAAAAGCAAAGCATATCGCACTCGTTGCCCATGATGGTAAGAAAAAAGAACTGATCGAATGGTGCGACAAGAATAAGGAAATCTTAAAAGGTCATTTCTTATGCGGTACAGGTACAACCGCACGTCTGATCGCAGAGAAGACCGGGCTTCCGGTAAAGGGATATAACAGCGGCCCGCTCGGAGGAGATCAGCAGGTCGGAGCGAAGATTGTAGAAGGACAGATCGACTTTATGATCTTCCTGTGGGATCCGTTAGAGGCACAGCCGCACGATCCGGATGTAAGAGCATTATCCCGTATTGCCGTACTTTACGATATTCCTACAGCTAACAATCTTGCAACAGCAGATTTCATGCTAAAGTCTGAATTTATGAATTCTACATATGAAAGAAAGGTAGAGAACTTTAACAAGACCATTCAGGACAGAGTGGAGAAGATGAAATAGAAGCTAAAGAGCAGCTGCGCATTCCGCAAAAAAAGGAATCGCAGCTGTTTTTTTGCCTTTTATATATTTCTTTTATATTTCTGCAAAATAAGATTGACATACCGTATCATCTGTGTTATTCTAACACTGTAAACTTTAGCGCTTTAAAGCGCAACACTTTAAAGCGGATTGGCGAAAACAAGTAAAAAGAAATGAGGAAAGTAGAGGAGAAAAGTTATGGCGACGAAATTATTGATGCTGGTGATATTTTTTGCGATTATGGTATCGGTCGGCATCTATGCAAGAAAGCATGCGACAAGTGTAGACGGCTATGTATTGGGAGGAAGATCGGTAGGCCCATGGCTTACGGCATTTGCGTATGGAACGTCATATTTCTCCGCAGTTGTATTCGTAGGATATGCAGGACAGTTTGGATGGAAATATGGTCTCGCATCTACATGGATCGGTCTTGGGAATGCGATTATCGGAAGTTTGCTGGCATGGGTTGTACTCGGAAGACGTACCAAGGTTATGACACAGCATTTGAATTCTAAGACGATGCCGGATTTCTTTGGTGAGAGATACGAAAGCAAGGCGCTTAAGATTACAGCTTCTGCAATCGTATTTATATTCCTGGTTCCGTATACGGCTTCTGTATATAACGGATTGTCAAGGTTATTCGGAATGGCATTTAATATTCCTTATAAATATTGTGTGATCGGAATGGCAGTGTTTACGGGAATTTATGTTATTCTTGGCGGATACATGGCTACGGCGATCAATGACTTCATTCAGGGGATTATCATGCTGGGTGGTATCGTGGCAGTTATCCTGGCGGTATTAAATGGTCAGGGCGGATTTATTCAGGCAATTAAGACAATGGCAGAGATCCCAAGTGATGTGCCGGTGACAATGGGACAGCCGGGCGCGTTTACTTCATTCTTTGGGCCGGATCCGTTAAATCTTCTGGGGGTTGTTATCTTAACTTCTCTTGGAACATGGGGACTTCCACAGATGGTTGGTAAGTTCTATGCGATTAAAGATGAAAAATCAATTAATACAGGAACTGTGATCTCTACGTTGTTTGCGATCGTGATCTCCGGAGGATGTTACTTCCTAGGAGGATTCGGAAGATTGTTTGATGCACCGGAATTACATGATGAGGCGGGCAATATGATCTTCGACGGAATCATTCCACATATGTTATCAACACTTCCGGATATCCTGATCGGTATCGTAGTAGTGCTGGTATTATCGGCTTCCATGTCAACCCTGGCTTCGCTGGTATTGACATCCAGCTCGACATTGACTTTGGATTTCTTAAAAGACAATGTGATGAAAGATATGAGTGAGAAGAAACAGGTACGAACCATGCAGGTGATGGTAGTATTCTTCATTGTATTATCAGTAGTGATTGCAATGGATCCACCTACATTCATTGCACAGCTTATGGGAATTTCCTGGGGTGCACTGGCCGGAGCATTCCTTGCACCGTTCATGTATGGATTGTACTGGAAAGGTGTGACAAGAGCCGCGGTCTGGGCAAGTTTTACGGCAGGTGTCGGAATTACGGTTTTGAACCTCTTCTTCCACTTTATTGCATCTCCGATTAATGCAGGAGCAATTGCGATGGTAGCAGGACTGATCGTAGTGCCGGTAGTGAGTGTACTTACACCAAAACTTAAGAAAGACAGGGTGGATGAGATATTTGCCTGCTATGATGAGAAGGTTACAATCACCAAGAAACGTTCTCTGGAACAGAATTAACCGAAATAATCTGAAAAATCGAACATATTAAAAAACATCAAGGGAAGCGATTAAATTTATCACTTCCCTTTTGCGTAGGGATATGTTAGGATATAAAAGTATTAAAAATGAACAACAAAATTGATGATTATTATTGCAAGATGATAAGATTTGAAATATCGGGTAAAAGGAGAGGCTTTTAATTATGAAGAATTATCAGAAATATGAGAAAAGTTATTTCATGCCGCCTGAGGTCACATATGACTGGGCAAAAAAAGATTCGGTAGAACAGCCGCCGAAATGGTGCAGTGTAGATTTAAGAGATGGTAACCAGGCATTGATCGAACCAATGAGTCTGGATGAAAAGCTGGAGTTCTTCCAGATGCTGGTTGATATCGGATTTAAGGAGATTGAGGTTGGATTCCCGGCTGCTTCCGAGACAGAGTATCAGTTCATGAGAACTTTGATTGAGAAAGATATGATTCCGGATGATGTAACCGTTCAGGTCCTGACACAGGCAAGAGAACACATCATCAAGAGAACATTTGAAGCTGTAAAAGGAGCACCTCACGCAGTGATCCATTTATACAATTCTACCTCTGTTGCACAGAGAGAGCAGGTGTTCAGAAAAGATAAAGAACAGGTAAAGCAACTTGCGATCGACGGGGCAAAATTACTTCTGAAGCTGGCTAATGAGACAGATGGTAACTTCACATTTGAATACAGTCCGGAAAGTTTCCACGGAACAGAAGTGGACTATGCCGTAGAAGTTTGTAACGCTGTTCTGGATGTATGGCAGCCGACAGCTGATAATAAAGCAATCATCAATATTCCTACAACTGTAGAAAATGCAATGCCTCATACATTTGCATGCCAGTTAGAGTATGTACATAAGCATTTGAAACACAGAGAGAATGTGGTACTTTCACTTCATCCACATAATGACAGAGGATGCGGAGTGGCAACTGCAGAACTGGGTATTCTTGCAGGAGCTGATCGTATCGAGGGTACATTGTTTGGAAACGGAGAACGTACCGGTAACGTTGATATCATCACACTTGGAATGAATATGTATTCCCAGGGTGTAGATCCGGGACTGGATTTCTCTAATATGAGAAAGATCCGCGAGACATATGAGCGTCTGACCAGAATGCAGGTATATGCCCGTCAGCCATATTCCGGAGACCTGGTATTTACTGCATTTTCCGGATCACATCAGGATGCGATTGCCAAGGGTATGGCATGGAGAGATGAGAAGAAATGTGATAAATGGACAGTTCCGTATCTGCCGATCGATCCAAAAGATGTCGGAAGAGAGTATGATTCGGACGTTATCCGTATCAACAGTCAGTCTGGTAAGGGCGGCGTAAACTACATCTTAATGCACAGCCACGGAATCAATCTTCCAAAGGCAATGCGTGAAGAAGTAGGATATATGGTAAAAGATGTATCGGATAAAGCACACAAAGAGCTGACACCAGACTGGGTATACCAGATCTTCTCTGATCACTATATTAATACCAAATCCATCTTCCATATTGATGAGTGCCATTTTAAACAGGTAGACGGAATTACCGCAGAAGTGACGATCAATCATGCAGGAGAGAGTAAAGTGATCACTTCGAACGGAAATGGACGTCTGGACGCAGTAAGTAATGCAATTAAGCAGTATTTCAATATCAGCTATGAATTATCCTTCTACGAAGAACATTCGCTTACAAAGGGATCTTCTTCTAAGGCTGTTGCTTATGTGGGAATTATATGCAACGGAAAGACATTCTGGGGTGTAGGAATCGATCCGGATATTATCAGAGCTTCCATTGAAGCCTTGATCGTTGCGGTAAATAAGATTGAAGAACTCGGGAGTGCTGATGCATGTACGGATGCAAGAATGATCGAGATCATGAATTATGTACAGGCAAATTATATTGACATTACATTAGATGACCTGGCAGAAAAATTCTTCCTGTCCAAACCTTATCTGTCAAAATACATTAAGGAAAAATCCGGAATGACATTTGGGGATCTGGTGAAGAAAATCCGCATGAAGAAAGCGAAAGCACTGCTCAAAAGCAGTAATATGACAGTCGAGAACATTGCAATGTCAGTCGGATATCAGAATGTTGAGCATTTCAACAGACTGTTCAAGAAAGCTTATGATATGACTCCGATGCAGTTTAGAAATCAGAAATAAAATAAGTAGTGAAAAGTTGCGAGGGATGTGCCGGAAGGTGCATCCCTTTTAAAAGTGCGTAAACGGAAAAATAAAAATATACATATAAAAAGATAGGAATCGAGATGGATTTCATGTATAATAAATAATAGACTTTACAGAAAACATGATTGGGAGGAAGAGATAGAAATGTTAAAGTACATATTGATGATCCTTGGCGGTGTGATTTTTATCGCAGGATACTACTTCATGCAGCAGAATGAAGGCAGGGGGAAGACGATGATGTTCTATTCGTTGTTTACTTATGCCGGACTGACACTGGTGATCCTTTCTGGGGCAAGAGTTCTAGATCCTTTCTTTGAAGGACTCGGAAAGAACGGGGAGATGATCCAGCTGGCAATAGAAGTTGCCTGCTTTGTAATTGGTGCGGAATTACTTCTGAAGCCTGCGTTCGAAGACCAGAAAGAAATCGGAACAAAGAAGAATATTACACCACGTGGATCCGGAGATTCATTCAGTGTGAAGGCAAATAAGAAAGAAAGCACGAAGAAGACGAAGAAAAATAATAATCAGATTAAAAGAAGTTACAGTACAGGGAATAAAAAGTATCGTAAAAAATAAAAGAATATGATAGATTGAGCCGGAGGGGACAACAAAAAAGCCGGAAAACCCGTCCCCATAAAAATAAGACTTGCTTATGCAAGTCTTATTTTTATGTACGGTATTTAATTCACGAATTATTTACCTTCAACCATCTTGTCGAACTTCTTAGTAAATGCTAACATGATAACTCCGCAGGCAACGATGATGATTGTAATAACACCATATGCTTTAATGAAGTCGAAGTTTTCGAGCCAGTTATAAAGTGGTCCATAAGCTTTACCAGCGAAGAAGATGACCAGTGGCCATACACCAAGCATAGTTCCAAGAAGTTTCTTTGGAGCATATTTGCTGATGAATGAGTTTCCAAGTGGTGAGAAGATAACTTCTCCGACTGACATACATACAGAAGCCAGGATGATTACCCAGATACCAACTGGTTTATCTGCACTCTGTCCGCAAAGAACTGCTGCAAGTACCATGGAAGCTGTACAAAGACCAAGTATGATAATACCGATAGCTGTCTTTGTGAACATTCCCCAGTCACCCTGTGGACGCTGTCTCATCTTAGCCCAGATTCCTGCGAATACAGGACAAAGGATGATACAAAGAAGTCCGTTCATTGAGTCAAACCATGCAGTAGGCATCTCGAAGGAACCAATGTTCCAGTTAGCCCATCCACGTCCTGCTTCTGATACTGGACCGAATTCATAGTAAACAGGCATGTAAGCCATGTACCAGATCAGCCAGAAAATACCAGAGAAGAGTGTTACGATGCAGATAGCAATCACACGGTTTTTCTCAAGTTTGGTAAGAGGTGCATTGTCTTTCTCTTTGTCGGCTTTGTCAACATTTTCTGTACGGTTGTCAACAAGGAATGGTTTCTTTCCGGCTTCGCCGAAGGACTTCATTCCAACGAACCACCATACGCAGTCGATGAACAGGAAGATTGCACAAACCAGGAACATAGTACGGTATCCAGCGCTCTTTCCAACAAGTGAAAGGAAAGTAGTTCCGCAGAAAGAACCGATGTTAACGAACATGTACTGTAAGTTGAATACAGTGTCGAGTTCGTCCTGATCAGCTAATGGGAAGAGACGTCCGTTGATACCAGATACGTTTCCTTTGAAGAAACCAGTTCCGATAGAAACGAGAATGATCATTGCCCATAACATTCCGACTCCGTTTGCTTTCCAGGCACACAGATATCCAAGACCCATCATGATCTCTCCAATTGGTACGAGGATACGAGGACTAATCCAGCGGTCAGCGATATATCCACCGATGATAGGTGTGATATAAGTGAACGCTACAAGGTTAGAACTCATTGCAGCACCTACGGATTGATCAAGTCCAAGACCACCGTTTACTGCTTTGGCTGCGATGAAAATCGCAAGCCCCCATTTAGCAGCGTAGTATGCAAGTCTTTCAAAAGAGAAAGTCAGACAGCACACATAGAAACCAAATGGTAATTTTTTCTTAGTGTTCTCCATGAGATTCACCCTCCAATATGAAATTTTTCTTTGGTTTTAACAATACGAGGAAAACCCCCCTTATGATTAAAACTCTCAACGCAGTTAATCTTATCACAAACTAGATTAAAGTACAACTAATTGTTTAAGAAAAAGTTAAGGTTTTTTATGCTTTGTTAGGAATATGTATGTTGAAATGTAATAAAACGACCATATATAGCCGGAAAATGTAAGCCAAAATCACTAAATGATAATAGAAATCAAAAATAAACAGGATCGCTTATGGAGAAACTACATAGATAGAATACATAGAAGAGTTTATAGATTATTTACAAATAATATAAAGGATATTCTTGAATAATCAACTATATAAGGATATAATAAGACACAGATTTTGTAAAGGGGAAAATGATATGGCAAATTATTACCGTGTGGCTTATAAGGAGTCAAAGAACACGCTGAAACAGATCTGTGAACTTTTCCGTGTGGACAGCAGTGATATTACGATTAAGTTTATAGTGACGGTGATGGGACCGCTTGTGTTCTATTTTATGTGCAAATATGGAAACCCGGGAGGCGGTACGCCGGGAGGAATGACTTTTTTTGTCATTAAGTATATTGTAGTCTGGGCACTGGCATTTGTTGCGGCAGTGATACTGAACAGAACAATCTGGAGAAAGGTGTTATCGACAACGGCGGTCGGGGATGCAGAAGAGCAGTTTGACAGACGATGCAGATTGAACGGTGGACCGGTGAGTTCCGAAATCCACTTTTTTGATGATCACTTTGACAGTGTAACTGCGAAAAAGACAAGATCATTTTCGTACAAAGATGTTACCAAGATCCTGGAGACGAAAGAGGCATTCGGTGTAGTTGTGAAGGCAGATCCCGAGACGGTCGGATCGGCAAGAGCGATGATCGGATTTCCAAAGACTGCACTGGAAGGAAACAATACGGACGAACTGGCAGAATTTCTTCTGGAAAGATGCAGGAATATGAAGAGAAAAAAAGTGAAGAAGTTTTAGAACAGAATGCTGCAGATGAAAAGGCTATGTGCGTACGGAAGAAGTACGGGGACACATGGCTTTTTTATATACAGGATTTATACGACTCGTCAAGTATTTAACAAAAAACAATATAAAGGTATTGCGCTAAAGTGTCAAAAACAGTATAATATAATTGGAAAAAATTTGGTTTTACTTTTGATACAAGAATCAGGAAAAACCCAATTTAAAATAATGAAAATGGAGGGCTAGACTATGGGCAACATGGCAGCAGACAATGCAGCAGGTAAGAGAATCAACAGTTTACTTGATGCGGGCAGTTTTGTTGAGATCGGTGGAGCTGTAACAGCAAGAACAACTGATTTTAACATGCAGGAAAAAGAAACTCCAGCAGACGGTGTTATCACCGGATATGGAGTGATCGATGGAAATCTGGTATACGTATACAGCCAGGACGCTACTGTTTTAAATGGTGCGATCGGTGAGATGCATGCAAAGAAGATTTCTAATATCTACGATATGGCAATGAAGATGGGAGCACCGGTCATCGGATTGGTTGACTGCGCCGGATTCAGACTGCAGGAAGCTACAGATGCTTTAGAGGCATTTGGAAAACTTTATCAGAAACAGTCAATGGCTTCCGGAGTGATCCCTCAGATCACAGCAATCTTCGGAACATGTGGAGGTGGACTTTCTATCGTACCTGCTCTGACAGATTTCACATTCATGGAGACAAAGAATGGTAAATTATTTACCAATACTCCAAATGCAATTCCGGGAAATGACATTTCTAAATGTGATACATCTTCCGCAAAATTCCAGAGTGAGACAACCGGTCTTGTAGACGGAATCGGATCTGAAGAAGAGATTCTTGCAGATATCCGTTCTCTCGTATGCATGTTACCGAGCAACAACGAAGAGGATTCTTCTTATGAAGAATGTAACGATGATCTGAACCGTGTATGTGCAGACCTTGCTAATGCAAAAGAAGACACAGCGATCGCTCTTACAATGATCTCTGATGACAACATCTTCTGCGAAGTGAAGAAAGCATATGCAAAAGATATGGTGGCAGGATTCATCAAACTGAATGGTATGACTGTAGGTGCAGTTGCAAACCGTTCAAAAGTATATAACGAAGAAGCTGAAGTGGAGGCTGAATTTGACGGCTCACTTTCTGCTGACGGAGCTGAAAAGGCTGCAGAATTCGTACAGTTCTGTGATGCATTCAACATCCCTGTACTGACACTTACAAATGTAAGCGGATTTACAGCAAGCGAATACGATGAGAAACGTATTGCAAAATCAGCAGCAAAACTTACTTATGCATTTGCAGATGCAACAGTACCGAAGGTAAATGTTGTAATCGGTAAAGCATTCGGAAGTGCGTATGTGACAATGAACAGCAAAGCAGTCGGAGCAGATATGGTATATGCATGGCCGGAAGCAGAGATTGGAATGATGGACGCAAACCAGGCAGCCAAGATCATGTATGCAGACGCTGATGCAGCAACAATCAGAGAAAAAGCAGCAGAATATAAGAATCTGCAGTCAAGCCCATTATCAGCAGCGAAAAGAGGATATGTGGATACAATCATCGAAGCAGCAGATACAAGAAAATATGTGATCGGCGCATTCGAGATGTTATTCACAAAAAGAGAGGATCGTCCGGTAAAGAAACACGGTACGGTTTAGAGAGGTGAGGCAAAGTGAAGAAAAAATTAAGCGTATTACTTTGTGTGCTTGTCGCAATGCTCTGCTTTACCGCTTGCGGAAGTAAGAAAGAAAATCTTCAGTATGATAAATCAACGATCACACAGGCAACAGATTTTCTGATCGAGTATTGCAACAGTGCAGATGCAGATACTATCGAACAGTGGAACAAGATGACAGATTTTCAGATCGAGTCCCAGCTGAACCAGGCGGGTGTTCCATTTACAAAAGATAGTTTCCTTGCAGCTCTGGATGCATGGCAGCAGGGAACAAAAGAGTGTGGGGAATATGTAAGCCACGGTGATTACAAATTCGAACCATCCTCTGATGAACTGAAAGTAACGACCAGTGCAAAATTCAAAGACCGTGATGCAGACATTACATTTGTTTTTGATGAGGACCTTTATCTGGACAGTACAACGATCGATGCACATTACAGCATCGGTGAGATCATGGAAAAAGCAGGACTGAATACAATCCTTGGAATGGGTACCGTATTCGTAATCCTGATCTTTATCTCAATTCTGATCTCCCTGTTCAAATACATTCCTGCACTTGAAGAAAAATTCAAGAACAAAGGAAAAGCAGAAAGCACACAGGAAGCAGCTCCGGCTCCGGCAGCAGTTGCAGCACCTGTAGTAGAAGAAGCATCGAATGATGATGAACTGGCAGCAGTTATTTCCGCAGCGATC
>ULOE01014643.1_pt1 | contig 11936 bp, 16 predicted proteins | sample 1952291 | NCBI WGS metagenome assembly ULOE01 (sample SAMEA4835595, study PRJEB28245) | human gut metagenome | biome: gut microbiome; material: fecal sample | place: Denmark | collected 2008 | reverse complement strand
CACACAGCGCGCCGCCGCACCGTTCAGGCAAATCATGCCGCTGCCTGCTTCGCCTGCGATGGTGTAGGTTTCAAAGCGTTCTCCGTTGTTGATATCTACAATCTGCACCTTTTCATATTCCAGAATCCCTGCCGCGGCAAGCAAATCGGAATCAACGGTAATGCTGCCGACATAATCCAATTCTGCCTGCACAACGGTTGCTCTGTGGATTTTTCCTTTTAACATATTCAAATTCATAGCGTTTTCTCCTTACCCTTCGTAAATAAAGTTATCAATCAATCTGGTTTTGCCGATATAAACCGCCATGGCAACCAATACGGGAGGCTGCATTTTGCTGACAGGCTCAACGGAAACGGCATCCACTGCTTTTACATAATCAATGCGTGCCAGAGGCTCTTTTTCAATCAATTCCTTCATAGCTGTTGTGATGGCATCTGCGGATGCTTCGCCATCTGCTGCCAGCTTCTGCCCCAGCTTCACTGCCTGACTCAGCACCAGAGCGGCCTTGCGTTCTTCTGCATTCAGGTATGTATTTCTGGAGCTTTTTGCCAGACCATCTGCTTCACGCACAATAGGGCAGCCGATGATTTCAATATCAAAATTCAAATCACGCACCATGCGGCGGATAACGGAAAGCTGCTGTGCATCCTTCTGCCCGAAATAAGCACGGTCGGGTGCTACGATGTGGAACAGCTTGGAAACAACGGTGCAAACGCCACGGAAGTGAATGGGTCTGCTCTTGCCGCAAAGCTCGCCTGTCAGTCCGCTCATATCCACGAAGGTACACGCATCCTCTGCGTACATTTCGGAGGGTTCGGGGTTAAAAAGAAGCGCAGCGCCTGCGTTTTCGCAAAGTGTGGCATCGCGTTCCAAATCTCTGGGGTAGCTTGCCAGATCCTCTGTAGGCCCGAACTGTGTGGGGTTTACAAAGTCACTTACAACAACTCTGTCATTTTCCTTTACCGCTCTGTCGATCAAGCTCTTGTGTCCTTCGTGAAGAAAGCCCATTGTGGGAACTAATCCAACGGAAAGCCCCTCGGCTCTCCATGCCTTCACTGCTGCTCTGACTTCTGAGATAGTTTTTACGATTTTCATGGTTTGCCTCCGTATTAGTACAATTTATTGATAATGTCATCTGCGATTTTAAAGGTATGCTCTGCGGCAGGGAAGGTGCCTTCCTTAACCTCTTTGATATAATCCGTAAAGCCCTGCTTCATCACTTCGCCTGCGTTTGCAAAATGCTTTACAAATTTCGGCTTAAAATCGGAGAAAAGCGCAAGCATATCCTGATAAACCAAAACCTGACCATCGCAGTCCGCACCTGCGCCAATGCCGATGGTAGGGATGGAAACGCTTTCTGTAATCAGCTTTGCCAGCTTTGCGGGGATACATTCCAGAACGATGGCAAATGCGCCTGCTGCCTCAACTGCCTTTGCTTCTTCAATCAATCTGCGTGCATCTGCCTCGCTCTTACCCTGCACCTTAAAGCCGCCGAAGGCATTGACAGACTGAGGGGTCAGCCCGATGTGTGCCACAACGGGGATAGAGGCCTCTGTGATTGCTTTAATCTGGGGACAAACAGACGCGCCGCCCTCCAGCTTGACAGCCTGACATCTGCCTTCCTTCATCAGTCTGCCTGCATTCACAACGGCATCATAAACGGAGGTCTGGTAGCTCATAAAGGGCATATCGCCGACAACAAGTGCATTTTTTGCACCTCTGGTAACAGCGGCGGTGTGGTGAATCATATCCTCCATGGTAACGGAGATGGTATCCTCATAGCCGAGCATAACCATGCCCAAAGAGTCGCCAACCAAAATGGTATTTACGCCACATTCATCCACTAGCTTTGCTGTGGAATAATCATAAGCGGTCAGCATAGTGATTTTGTCTCCGTCCAATTTTTGCTGCTGCAGGGTAGCTACTGTGTTTTTCATTGTTCCAACTCCTTTTCCAAATGCTTGTAATCCTTATGCGGGTGCTTTTGCTGGGCAATTCTGATAAGCTGTTTGGAAAGGGCAGTGTAGGCTGTCAGAATATCCTGACCTACAGTGCTTTCCGCCGCAAATTTCCGTATCTCCTGCAAATGCTTCGATACGGTTTGGGCATCTCCGCGCTCGATGGGGCCTGTGAGTGCATTTACCGCACCCTTTTCTGCCACGCTCTGCGCATTTCCCAGAAGAAGGGGAGATAAAGCCTCTGCTGCCGCCGCTTCGGAAAAGCCGCATTTGACAAGCAGGGCGGTGCCCATATCTGCCAGTGCGACAATCTGGTTGCTGACCATAACTGCGGCTGCATGGTAGAGGGCTTTGCTGTCGGGAGAAATGGCAACTACGGTGTTTCCCATTTCGCTGAACAGTGCTTTTAGCTCCGCAAGATGTGCGTCACTTCCTTCGATGGTAAAGCACGCCTTCCCCAAATCCAGATAGGAGGTTGCTTTGCTGCTGATTGCATACAGGGGATGAATCGAATACCGATAGGCTCCTCTGTTTTCTGCATCAAAAAAAACGGTCGATGGAATCGAACCGCTGCAATGACATATATTTTTATTTTTGATAGGCAGATTACGCATGTCATCCCATATCTCACCGATTGCGCCATCCGGCACAGTGAGAAAAAGGGTATCACTGTCTTTCGTAATTTCTTCTATACTTGTATAGTATCTGCTCTGTGTAAATTCTGCGGCCTCCTTTGCGGAGGCGGGTGTGCGGCTGTAATAACCGCTGATTTCGATGCCGTGCATCGCAAGATATTTACCCAGTGTGAAGCCGACCTTTCCGGCTCCGATAAAACCTGCTCTCATACCTATCACCTTCCTTCACAAAGAAGTGATAAGACAAGATACATCTGCTGCCATTTGTGCCGTTCCGAGGATACAGCCATCCGGCGAATCAAAAAAATAAAATATATAAAATTTGCAGTATAGCTTCTTTCAGAATGCCATCCGTCAGTTAATATAGCACATTTATCCCGATTTGTATAGAGGAAATTGTGAAAGAGTATCAAAAGCCTTTAAAGCGAAAGGGATTGGCTTTGTTTCCGAAGGAAAAAGGAAAAACGGCTCGTATTCGGAGGGAGGCTTCGGAAGAAAACGAACCGTTTTTTGGAGAATTTTCATTGGAAAGGAAAATAGAATTTCAGCGTTTTTGCGGATAGCACCAAAACAAGCAACGGTAAAAAACCATTCCTTGTTTTGCATGTGAAAAATATGAGATAAGAGTTATTTTTAGGGTACCATTCTGTGTGCTACATTCCCAGAGAAACCAGAGGAATGAAGATAAACAATGTCAGAATGGGAATCAAAATCTGTGTGACAGCAATATCAAAGTACACCTCCTTATGTGTCAGCTTACAGATTCCGAGTAACGTGATTTGTGCGCCCTGATGGGGCAGGGTATCCAGTGTACCCGCTGCGATGGCACCGATACGATGCACTGCTTCCAGACTAACGCCCATGCTCTTATAGGTATCTGTCAATGCCGCGAAGGCAACACCCATACCACCGGAGGCGGAGCCGCAAACGCCTGCGCAGATTGCGATGGTTACTGCAACGAATACCAGAGGGGAGATGGAGAGGTTTTGCAGATGGGTAATCAGATAATGGAACCCGTCTGTCTGCTCTACCACGCCGCCGAAGCCGACAACGATCGCAGTGTTCAGGATGGCAGAGCCGGAGTCTGCCGCACCCTTGTTGAATACCTCAATCCAGCTGTTGATATTTGCAACCTTCTTGAACATCAGCACAACCGCTAAGATAATGCCGACGGTTACGGAGGTTTCCACGGGCAGCTTCAGTGCATTGAAGCACAGGATGATTGCCGCAACGGGAATCAGCGCAATGATGGGGTGGGGCAGGTTATCAGAGGAGCGTTCCTCCAATTCCTCTGCGGAAAGCTGCATTTTCAGGCTTGCGTCCTCAAAGAGCTTGCCCTGCGCCGTAAATTTTCTGGCTCTGCATTCCAGCCAAACGAAAATCATCAGGAACTCTGCGGCGGTGGCAATCAGGGAGGGGAGGAAGGCTGCCGTTGCAGTTGTGCCTAAGCTTTTCATGGCGATGGTGTTCTGAATAGAGGGAGAGCCGGGCGCTGTCATGGACCATGTCCAGCAGCCTGCCGAAATTGCCGCAGGAATCAGGCGGCGTGTCAGATTGGCACGCTTGAACATCTGCAAAGCAATGGGGTAAACCACGAAGAATACAACAAAGCCGCTCACACCGCCGAAGGTCAAAAGACCTGTGATACACATAATCATGGGAGCAACAAAGTGGTTGCCGCAGAAGCATCCCATGGTGCGTGCGATGGATTCCGCCGCCCCTGTGAACTGATAGACTGCACCAAAGAGCGCGCCGACAAAGAAAATCAGAAAATACTTCGTGATATAATCCGATGTGGCAGGCATGAAGTGCTGCAGCAGGGTATCCAGAATGGGCATACCGGAAAGCACGATAACAAAGATGGTAACAACCGGTGCCAGAATCAAGGCACTCATTTGTCGAAATGCCAGCACGCCAAAGAGGATGATGGCGATCAGCAAAATCAATACGCTAAAATTCATATTCCCTTCTCCTTTCCTTTATGAAAGCCGATTAACGGAAATTGGGTTTGCGTTTTTCCAGGAACGCCTGCATCCCAACCTGCTTATCCTCAGTTGCGAAGCAAAGCCCAACCAAGTCCTTCTCTACCTCCAAAGCATTCATCAAATCCATATCTGCGCCCTTGTTGATAGAGAGCTTTGCATACTTGATTGCCATTGGGGACACCTTTAAAATATCATCCATCAGTGCCTTTGCTTCATCCAGCAGAGCCTCTGCGGGAACCACTCTGTTTACCAGACCGTAACGCAGGGCTGTCTGTGCATCAATGTGCTTGCCTGTGTAAATCATTTCCTTTGCCAGGCCTGTACCAATCAGACGAGGCAGTCTCTGTCCTGTTCACTTCTGTAGGGCTGCATCTGCACGATGTCTGCGCCTGCAACAAAGCCTCTGCCTTCGCCTGTGATGATAACGCCGTAGATGTCATTTTCTTTGCTTACATAATCGAATACCATCTGCAGCTCATCCAAGGTCTGATTGTTCAGAGCGTTCAGCGCCTTGGGGCGGTTCATAGTAACGATGAGTACATGGTTTTCCAGATCCAGCTTCAGGTTTTCCAGTGCGTTTGTGTTCAGGTTTTTCATAATAAATTCCTCCTTGATGTCTTGTGTTTTGTTTTGTGTTTTTTATTGGTTTTTGTATAGTTTTTATATTTTTTCACGGAAGGAGACAGCTTTTTTTGTACGCCGCTTGCTGATTTTTGGGTACAAAAAGAACACCTGCTGTTTTCGCATTTTTTCACGAAACACCCGATTTCTTCGGGGGACGGAAATCCGCAAAAACAGCCTGCGGTGTCTCTCCCGTTATAAACGTATGAAGTTATCTTTTTTGCAGCTCATATTTTGCAATCTCCTTTTCCTGCAGCACACGCAGCAGCTTTGCCTGCATCCCTAAGGGCATATCCCCGATTTCATCCAGAAAAAGCGTTCCGCCGCTTGCCAGCTCGAATTTTCCTTTTTTGCCGCCCTTTTTTGCTCCTGTGAAAGCACCCTCTTCGTATCCGAACAGCTCACTTTCCAAAAGCTCATTGGGAATGGCGGCACAGTTAATGCTGACCATCGGCTTTTCCCGCCGCTCTCCGTTGTTGTGGATAGCATTGGCGAAAACCTCCTTGCCTGTGCCTGTTTCGCCTGTCAGCAGAACGGGGAACATGGTCTTGGCGGCTTTATAGCCTGCCTTTTTGACCTCTGCAAAGCGTGGACTGTTGCCGACGATTTTATCGAAGGAATATTGCGAGCTGTTTCTGCTGCGGTATTCCTCTCTGTAAAATTCATATTCGGAATATTCCCGCATCAGCTTCTTTGCAGAATCCAGAGTTTGCAGTCGGAATTTTACCTGTGCCACGCCTGCAATGACATTGTGGTTTTCGTCATATACGGCGGAGCGGTTTACCAGAAAGATTCTGTCCGAATCATCGTCCGATTTTTCGCTTAGGCGAAGAATGGCGCCTTCCTCTCGGTAGGTATAATTGACAATGTCAATCATTTTTGTATTGGGGATAATCTCTGCAATACTTCTGCCGATGGCATACTCTCTGGTGGTTTTCAGATATTGGCAGTATTGCTCGTTGATATCTGTAATCACACCATGGTTATCAACAACGACGAAGCCGTCATCGGTCAGCGTCAGTATTTCGTCAAAGATGTATTTGTATCGTTTGTCCTGATTTATTTCTGTCATGCTCTCTCCTCCTTTCTTTTTATTTTAGCACGCTTTTTTGTGCGGTTCTATTGAAATTCTCTGTTTGGGGACTGGATTCTTCTTTCGGAGACTGTATTCTCTATTCGGAAACAAGATTCTCTAATTGGAAACACATTTCTTTCTTTGGAGACATAGTCTCTAAATAGAGACAAAGTCTTTGCTTGGGAAAACAAATGTCTTTTCCTGTAGAAAGAAGCATTTTGCCCCCTTTTCCGCTGCTACGGAGGGTAAATCCGTTTTATTTTTCGGAAAAAAATGTTGATTTTCGTCAAAAACAGGTCGGCGAAAAGTCGCAGTTTTCCTTGATTTCTAAGGCTTTTTCCGGAGAAGGGGAGTTTCCCTTTCCAAAGACTGCCGCCTTCCTTTTTTGCTTTGGGCAGGTGGTTTTATTTTTTTCTTTCTGCCCTATATAAGAGCAAGAAGTGTGCCAAAGTTGAAATTTTGTAGAATATTTTTTGCGAAGGGGCGAAAAACCTTGATTTTTCGGGCTTTTTCTACATTCGGAAAAATTTTCTTGTTTTTTCTAAATGAAAATCAAAAAGAGACATTTGTCTCCAAAAGGAGAATGTTTAGAAAAAATGGAGAGAAAACAGAAGGGGAGAGACAGCTTTGTTTCTGAATGGAAAAGAAGAAAAAGGTTGTGCTTATGCAAACGCACCCTCTGCTGCCATATCCTCATACAAATCGGTAATGGGGTCTCCCTTGGATTGCAGATACGCAGCAGTGAAGGGAACACCCGCGGCGGAGGAGGGGTATACGCCTAAGCCATGGTTCACATAATAAGGATCTAAGCCGGCGGCAAGAATTTCGTCCTTTGTTAGCCCCTGTGTCAGCTGATGCACGATGGTGCCCATCATCTCCAAATGGGCGAATTCGTTAGGGTGTTATATCTATCATTGATTAGTGATTAGTTTTCGGGTGATATTTTGGGGAAGAGGATGATTTCAAAATTGTCGGCGGGCACATTCTTTTTCCCTTTTATTTTTTTATGATATTCAACGTGATCCAGCACCTCTTTTAAAAGCTTATTCTTTTCTGCAGGGGTAAGCGTTTCATAGGTATCCAGAATATTTTTGATTTTAGGAATCATGGAAACTTGATTTTTTCTTGCTGCTTTCAGCTTGGAAAGCTCTGCCTGCGTTTCTTCGATTGCGGATCTGATTTCTGCCATTTTTTCAGACAGAGTTTTATTTCTGGCGGTGAATACTTCGGGGGTATAAATTCCCGTTTCCAAAAATTCAAAAATCTTTTCAAACTGGGATTGCAGACCTTGCAGCTCCTGCTCCATATCGGCAATGGCGTGTTCCAGTGCCATGATTTTTGTGGAGAATACATCCGCGGAGGATTCCTCTTCCCATGTCGGTTCATGCTGCTTCATCCACAAGGAGAGGGCTTCCAGAATTTTTCCTTCCACCATATAAAGGGGGGAAGAAATCTGCGGACAGAAATGAGTGGTGCAGATAAGGGATGCAGGTTGTCCTGTTTTGAGATAAGGGCGGCGCTGCATGGCATTTCCGCAATAGGAGCAATGGACAAGACCTGCCAAAGGATTTTGCATGATTCCATTTACACCTGTTGGTCTATAATGCTGTTTCATTTTCGCTTGTGCAAGATTCCAGAGTTCTTCTGGGATGATGGGTTCATGCAGACCATCAACGAGCAAATAATTTTCTGCCAGAGGACGCGCTTTTTTGATTTTTCCATTTTCCGTATGTTTTTTTTCGGGGCGGCGATTCCAATGGACTTTCCCGATATATACAGGATTTTGCAGCATACGGGTGACGGATGCGGTTGCCCATGTGCCGCCTTTGCGATTGCGGATGCCCATCTGATCCAGACGCTTAGCAATGGTGGCGCGGCCAATATCGGCAAAGGTGCCATCCGGCTGCGGGTCTCCATAGGCATACAATTCATAAGCCAGCTTTACTGCTGCGGCTTCAGCGCCTTCTACTTCCAGAGTGAAGCCTTTTTCCTGTGGCAGCTTTACCCGACGATAGCCGAAGGGGGCAATAGAGCCTGCAAACTTTCCCTCTTTTACGGATGCCTCACGCCCGCGCTGCATGCGGCGGAGGATGGTTTTATATTCCCGACGGGACATGAACTGGGAAAATTCAAAATATTCTTCATCAAATTCATCATTTGGATCATAAGACTTCATGGGCGTGATAATCTTTGTGGAGCTATACTTAAAGGCATTTAAAATAATGCCCTGATCCAGAGTATTGCCACGACCGAGACGCTCCACCTCCATAACAAGAACGCCCTGCCAGATGCCGGCTTCCACATCCTGAAGGAGCTGCTGCATGACGGGGCGGCCGGCGATGGTTTCGCCGGAGAGGATTTCTTTATAGATTTTAGTAATTGGTAATTTTAATTTTTTTGCCAAGGCAAGCAGAGTTTTTTCGTGGCGGGCAAGGGTTTCGCCTTCGCCTGCCAATTCTGCCTCTGCATCTGCTCTTGATTTTCTCAAATAAATGCAATACGGCATAGGTTTACTCCTTTCTCATGATTTTCCCCTTGCCTGCATGATAGCACAGAATGGCAGAGGAGAAAAGCGAACAAGGGGAATTTGCAATAAAAAAAAGCACCCGAAGGGAGTGCTGGGAAGGTATTTTTTGCAGTTACCTTAAAAAGAGGAAGTAGAAAGCGGCAATGCATCCGACAATGGAACACAAAAGTAAAATAGGTTCATACAGATCATTTGATTCGGTATGATATTCTTCTGTCGGTTCTTCTGCGGCAGGATCTTCCTCCAGAAGGCTATTAAATTTTTCTTCTATTTCATCGGTTTGGGTATCGGTTACGATTGGTTCAGCCGATTCGGCAGGAGCTGCTTCTGCTTCATAGGGGCAGATGCCATCCGGATGCAGATGTGCCTCATACCCATGATGATAATGATAGGAGCCAAGACCGCTGACGTTATTATAATCATGGTGACCGCCATATTCATCGGTGCGGCCGCCATGGGCAAAGGCAAGGGTGCTGAATGAGAGGGACAAGGCAAGGAACAAAAATAAAACACGTTTCATCAGTAATTCTCCTCAATATATTCCTGTACATATTCTTCAAATTCTTCTTCTGACATGGCGTTGCTCGGATCTTCCCTTTCAGCTTCCTGTCCGTTGATATAGCCACTTTCATAACCTTCTTCATAGCCATCATTATAGCCTTCATTATAGCCCTCATGATAGCTTTCATTATGGCTTTCTTCATAAGAGCCTTCGTCGCAGCCGGAAAGCAGCAACGGCAGGCACAGCAACAAGCAAGTGTATTTTTTCATTTTTTATCTCCCCCTATTTCTTCATGAAACGAAACAATTTCTTCACGAATCATAACACAGGGGGGGCGGAAAGGGGAAGGGGGAATCGCAAAAAGTGGCAAAAATTTTTTGCGTGTTCCCCTTTACAAATGTTTCGGAAAGTTATAACATAGTTTTAACGAACGGATGTTCCTATTTTTGTACGGAAAAGAGAACAGAGGGGATGGGATGTTATGGATTATAGAGAGGAAATAAAAAAACTCATTGATAAGACTCAGAATCAGGAAAAGCTAAAAATTATTTATAGAATCGTAAAAAGATATTTAGGACTAGAGTAAAACACTAGTCCTTTTTTTCTGCCAATTTTAAAGTAATATTTTCAAGTAATTTCCATTCATCTGTAGATAGTTCTGCCAGTGCTTCGATAAGCCGCCTTTTGTATGAAGGTTCTTCTTCATTTAGCATATCTACCATAAAATCTGCAATGGTTTCACTTCTAGTTTTTCTGATGAACATTTCTCCTTCTCCAGTTCGGAGCCATTTTTCATTTGCATTAAATTTTTCGCAGATATCTTCAATCAGTCTATCACTTGGAACATATCCAGAAATTATGATTTTTGAGATATAAGGTTGAGATACAGAGAGCTTTTCAGCAAATTTTGTTTTTGTAATACCTAATTGTTTAATTAAATTTTCTATTCTTTCGCCAAATGCGTCCATTAAATCACCTCCTTTAAAGTCATATTATCATGGGTTGTTATAAAAATCAATAAAAAATATAAATGAGTTATAAAAATGTTGACAAGATAAACTAGTTATGTTATGTTATAAATAAGTTATGGATGGCGGAAAGAGAGGTGAAAATATGAACCAACAGGAAAAGCAGATTATCAAAAACATTGTAGCAGTATTTCCGATGTTAGATGAAAGCAATAAAAAATATTTGCTTGGTTTAAGTGAGGGTATGGTTTTGGTTCGGAAACAGGAAAATGCAAGCTAAAAAGGCAAAGCCGCCAAGCGGCGGCTTTACAGGGTGCGTACTATCACCAAATAGGACAGGATTCTGCTGAGGCAGACGAGAGCGAGCGTAAAGATTAAATAACCATAGCCGCTGAGCATGCCTGCCTGGAGGAGAACCCGTTCCCGTTTTCCGGGCGTGCAATAGGCAAGCAGACGGAAAACGGAAAACAATGCACAAACGCCCATGACCGCGATTGCGAGGGCATAGAGCACCGGACTGATATGCATGACAATCGCAACAACTACAACCCAAGTGAGCTGATAAAGAAAGCAGGCTGTGTTTTTGGTGCAGAGATAGGTCAGCTGATTATCATAATCCGGGGTTAGGCGATTCAGACTTGCCCGAAGATGGCTACTTGAGAAGGTAGCCAGAACAAAGCCGAGCAGGTTGATAGCAAGAAGTTTCCAAATCAAGAAGAACACCCCCTTTCTATTTGCAAAATGTGACAATTTCATTATAGAGGGGTGGGCTTATTTTGGCAAGGCAGTGGTTTAAAAAGGGAGAAGGTGGTGTAAGGATGGATAAACGATTTGACCATCCTTGGTTTAACATTTTGGCTGACATCAAAAAGGAAGCGAAAGAAAAAGGGCTGACAGAGGATGATGCAAGAATCATCATACACAAAACAATTTTGACGGTGAAAAAGGAATTAAATGTGAGCGGCAATATGACAGACTTACCAAAGAAGCACATTGCCGCCGCAAAAAGAATTTCTGAAAGGGTTATGGAAGATTATTTAGGCTGAATTTTATGGACTACTCTTTTCAGTAGTTCTACATCCAGACAGAGCTGACAGAGTTTTTTAGGTTTTTCTGAAGCTGTATCAGTTGTCATGACATCAACAAAGACAAAATTATTTTCCTTGCAGTAGGTTTCATCAAACTGCAGGTATCTTCCGGATACTTCGCAAGGGACATAGCCGAAATCATGCAGATTGATTTGTCGTTGTTTATGAGTGATAGGCAGTTTGGTTATTTTGGTCATTGGAAACACCTCCTTTCTTTGCTCCATTATAGGGAATTTTGGGGGCGAAGGCAAGGAGGGAAGGGGAGGAGGTGGTGCGGATGGCGGCGGCCGGAGATTTTGCATTATGGTTAACAGCATCAATACTGGGCGTGCTGCTTGGCGACTACATTTGGTCGCTCTGGGAAAGGAGGAAAAGGAAATGACACAAAGGCAACAGGAAATCCTTCTGCTTGCAGGAATGTATGCAGAAGGGCTGCGCTGGCTGGCGAGAGACGAATACTTTGGCAAATACGCAAACGCTTTGTGCGGCTACAGAGAAAAGCCGCACAAGGAGGGCGATGCACATAACGGGGAAAGGGTAATCTACTGGGCAGAGCCGCGGAGCTTGGACAGCTTCG
>ULOE01042261.1_pt1 | contig 11990 bp, 8 predicted proteins | sample 1952291 | NCBI WGS metagenome assembly ULOE01 (sample SAMEA4835595, study PRJEB28245) | human gut metagenome | biome: gut microbiome; material: fecal sample | place: Denmark | collected 2008 | reverse complement strand
AAGTACACGTCTGATTATGATAAGAAGAATACTTTTGACATTGAAAAGTTTCTGGAGCATCGTCTGAAGCTGAGAGCAAATGATGAATATGAGGTAACCGAGGTATAAGGAGGTCAAAATGGCAGGAGAAAAAAGCGTACAGGAACAGTCGGCAGTCCCGAAAGATTCCCAAAAGCGGGAGGAAGTGACGATAAAGTTTGGCAAGGGACTGGTGGGGGAACCGTTTATTTCAAGAACCGGGAAAGAGCTGGTGGAAATCAAAATCCCAAACAGAGACGCCAGAGATCATCGGCCATGGGAATCCTTTGTGGTATCGCCGAAAATGGTTCACGAGAATCAGTATGGAGCGGGGGTATGGATGAAGCTCCCAGCTGACGGGACAACAAAGGTTTCCCGTCCGGAGTACAAGGGCCGGGATGAAAGCGGGAAAAGTATCTGGGGAACCGAATCCAGAACTGTGTCCAATCAGGAGCTGAAGACCCTGATGGAATCATATAAGGAAAGAAACCGAGAATCGGTGCGGTCAGCGCTGGAGGAAAAGAAGGCGGATACTGGAATGAGGGAAAAACCCTCGCCCGCAAAGACTGCACCGTCTAAAGAAACTGCCAGATAAAATCGTAAAACTGAATCAATATCCAATCATTTTGGGCAGCCTGCCGGGAAACCGGAACCACAGGCTGCTTTTTTTACGCAAAACTTCGGCGGCAGACAGAGAAACAGCCAGACTGCGGCAGGCAGGGAAAAGAAGGTTTCCGGTAATCTGCCGTCGGATGCGATAAGAAACCTAAACTTAAGTACCGCTCTGAATTTCTGAGCGCAGAGAAAACGGAGGAACGTGTATGGATTTTTTCAACAGTGCGATTGAGGTACTGCAGACCCTTGTGATTGCCCTCGGTGCGGGCCTTGGAATCTGGGGCGCGATTAACCTGCTGGAAGGGTACGGGAATGACAATCCGGGAGCCAAGAGCCAGGGAATGAAGCAGTTAATGGCTGGAGGAGGGGTTGCCTTGATCGGGATGACTCTGGTGCCGCTCCTGTCCGGTCTGTTCGGATGAGCAATCCCAGGGCATGACTATGCTCATGCCAGGTGGCGGCGAAAGCCGCCCTACATAGACCGTGTAAAGGGCAGGCGGGTACGTAGCCGTTCAGCAGACTGATCACCTCTGAAGGCTGATTTTATGCGGGTTTTCTCGATATGCAGGTGCGCAGGCAGAGAGAAAAACGCAAGGAAACTACTATCTCATTTTCAAAGGAGGAACTGCCCTATGGATTTTTTCAACAGTGCCATCGATGTACTGCAGACACTCGTCATTGCCCTCGGTGCGGGCCTTGGAATCTGGGGAGCCATCAACCTGCTGGAAGGTTATGGTAATGACAATCCGGGAGCCAAGAGCCAGGGAATGAAACAGTTAATGGCCGGAGGAGGGGTTGCCCTGATCGGATTGACCCTTGTGCCGCTGCTTTCCGGTCTGTTTGGCTAAGAAGGAGGTAACTGCCCGTGGACAGCATTATTTCAGCGATTCAGGACTGGATTAAGGAAATGCTGGTCGGTGGGATTATGTCGAACCTGTCCGGGATGTTTGACGCGGTCAACCAGCAGGTGGCTGAAATTGCGGGCGATGTGGGGACGACTCCGGCGAACTTTTCGCCGGGTGTCTACTCCATGATCCGCAACATCTCTGAAAGCGTCATCATCCCGATTGCGGGCCTGATTCTCACCTTTATCGCCTGTTATGAACTGATCCAGCTGATTATTGACCACAATAATCTGGCGAATTTTGAAACCTGGATATTTTTTAAGTGGATTTTTAAAACCTTTGTAGCGGTCACGCTGATTACCAACACATTTAACATTGTGATGGCGGTCTTTGACGTGGCTCAGAATGTGGTGAATGCCAGCTCCGGCATTATCTCTGCCGGGACGGCGGTAGATGCTTCTACCCTTGAGGCGATGGAAGAAACTTTGATGGGGATGGATATCGGGCCGCTATTGGGGCTGTTTCTGCAGTCCATTATTGTACAGATCACCATGTATGCCCTCTCCATTGTGATATTTATCATCGTGTATGGAAGAATGGTGGAAATCTATCTCCTGACCAGCCTTGCGCCGATTCCATTTGCTACCTTTGGCAACCGGGAGCAGAGCCAGATCGGGCAAAATTATCTGCGCTCTCTTCTGGCGCTGGGTTTTCAGGGATTTCTCATCATGATCTGTGTGGGAATCTATGCGGTTCTGATCCAGTCGATATCGTTTTCCGACAATATCATTTCTTCCATCTGGGGAGCCATGGGCTATACGGTTCTTCTGGTGTTTACCCTGTTTAAAACCGGGGCAATCGCCCGCAGCGTGTTCAATGCACATTAGAAAGAGGTGGTAAAAATAGCAGCCTATGTATCAGTCCCGCGTGACCTGACGCGGGTGAAATCGAAAATCCTGTTTGGGCTGACCAGACGTCAGCTCATCTGCTTTGGAGCGGCGGCACTGATTGGAGTGCCGTCTTTCTTTCTGCTCCGGCAGACGGGAAATACCAGTCTTGCGGCCATGTGCATGATTGTGATCATGCTGCCGCTGTTCTTTCTCGCCATGTATGAGCGGGACGGCCAGCCACTGGAAGTCATTGCAAAGCATTTTATCGATGCCCGCATAATCAGGCCGAAAATACGGCCCTATGAGACAGATAACTACTATTCCGCTCTTCTGCGGCAGTATCAGGTTGAGAAGGAGGTACAGCAGATTGTTTGGAAAAAAGAAAATGAAGCGCGATGTGAAAATGCCGCCTCATCTGTCACCGAAGGAACAGAAGCAGATCAAGGCGGTTGTGGAAGCGGCGCGTAAGGATAACGGCGTCCCCCGTACCGCACAGCAGTCCATCCCGTTTCAGAGGATGTTCCCGGACGGGATCTGCCGGGTAAGGGATAATTACTACACAAAGACAATCCAGTTTCAGGATATTAACTATCAGTTGGCCCAGCAGGAGGATAAAACGGCGATTTTTGAAGAGTGGTGTGGATTCCTGAATTTTTTCGACAGTTCCATCCACTTTGAGCTTTCCTTTATGAATATGGCGACGGATGCGGACAGTTTTGAGCAGTCGATTCGGATTCCCTTCCGGAAAGATGATTTTAATCCGGTCCGTTCCGAATACAGCCAGATGCTCAGGCAGCAACTGGCACGAGGCAATAACGGCCTGACCAAAGCGAAGTTTCTGACCTTTGGGATCGAGGCCGACTCCATGAAGCAGGCAAAGCCCAGACTGGATCATGTGGAGACGGATCTGCTAAACAATTTCCGGCGTTTGGGCGTTTCCGCCAGAGTATTGGACGGAAAGGAGCGGCTTCACCTGATGCATTCCATGTTCCACATGGGGGATGATGATAAATTTTTCTTTGAGTGGAAATGGCTGGTGGAATCCGGACTGTCTGTAAAGGACTTTATTGCGCCTTCTTCCTTTGCCTTCCCGAAAGGACGGATTTTCCGGATGGGGAATCTGTACGGGGCCATGTCGTTTCTTGCCATTACTGCTTCCGATATTTCTGACCGGATGCTGGCGGATTTCCTGAACATGGATTCCAGCCTGATAGTCTCCATGCACCTGCAGTCGGTGGATCAGACGGCGGCCATTAAGACAGTCAAACACACCATTACGGAGCTTGACCGTTCCAAAATCGAGGAGCAGAAGAAGGCTGTCCGGGCCGGATATGATATCGACATTATTCCCAGTGATCTGGCCACTTATGGCAAGGACGCAAAAGCGCTTCTGAAAGAGCTGCAGAGCCAGAATGAGCGGATGTTCCTGATTACCTTCCTTGTCATGAATACTGGCCGTACCGAGCAGGAGCTGGAAAACAACGTATTCCAGGCTCAGAGCATTGCCCAGAAGCATAACTGTAACCTGCGGCGGCTGGATTATCAGCAGGAGCAGGGACTGATGAGCAGCCTGCCTCTTGCGCAGAATCTGATTGAAATCCATCGGGCGCTGACGACCAGCTCCACAGCGATTTTCGTGCCTTTTACCACGCAGGAACTGTTTCAGGACGGGCCGGAAGCCCTGTATTATGGGCTGAACGCCCTTTCCAACAACCTGATTATGGTGGATCGGAAGAAACTGAAAAATCCAAATGGCCTGATTCTTGGTACGCCTGGATCGGGTAAGAGTTTTTCAGCGAAACGTGAGATTACCAATGCCTTTCTGGTAACGGACGATGATGTGATTATCTGCGATCCGGAGGCGGAGTATACCGCTCTGGTGACAAAGCTGAAGGGACAGGTGATTAAAATTTCACCTTCCAGCAGCCAGTATATCAATCCCATGGACATCAATTCCAACTACTCAGAGGAGGACAATCCCATTGCCCTGAAAGCGGATTTTATCCTTTCCCTGTGCGAGCTTGTGGTGGGCGGAAAGGACGGCCTCCAGCCTGTGGAAAAGACGGTCATTGACCGCTGTGTTCATCAGATTTACCAGAAGTATTTTAACGATCCCAGGCCGGAAAATATGCCGATTCTTCAGGATTTGTATGAGGCGCTTCTGAAGCAGGAGGAAAAGGAAGCCCATCATGTGGCGACAGCCCTTGAAATCTATGTTACAGGCTCTCTGAACCTGTTCAACCACCGGACAAATGTGGATATTGAAAACCGCTTGGTCTGCTATGACATCAAGGAGCTGGGAAAGCAGATGAAGAAGATCGGGATGCTGGTGGTACACGATCAGGTCTGGGGACGGGTCACTGCCAACCGGAACGCCGGAAAAACCACATGGTATTATATGGACGAATTCCACCTCCTTCTCCGTGAGGAGCAGACGGCGGCGTACTCGGTGGAAATCTGGAAGCGGTTCCGAAAATGGGGAGGCATTCCCACAGGTATCACTCAGAATATTAAGGATCTCCTGGCAAGCCGGGAGGTTGAGAATATTTTTGAGAACAGTGATTTCATTTATATGTTGAATCAGGCCGCCGGAGACCGGGCGATTCTGGCAAAGCAGCTGAACATTTCGCCCCATCAGCTTTCCTATGTGACCCATTCCGGCGAAGGGGAAGGGCTGCTGTTTTACGGAAATGTCATTCTGCCGTTTGTGGATCGGTTCCCGACAGACCTGGAGCTGTACCGGATCATGACAACCAAATTGTCCGAGGTATCCGAAAATGACAGAAAGCAGGCATAGCACAGCCGGAAGGGAGGAAGGGACGGATGAAAAAGAGAACCACTCGGCTGCATTTCTCCGAGAAAGATTTGGAGAATGCAGCCGTCTCCCGCGCCGCAAAGAAAGCGGAGCGGGCGGCGGACAGGGCAGATGCAGCGAAAGCCCGTCTTCCCACCAAAGGCAAGTTGAGGGACGAGAAAGAAAAGACAGCCTTCTATGGAGAACAGCTTCGTTTTGGAAAGAAGGATTTTTCAGATGTGGGGGAAGAGATTGCCTCACCGGGCAGGCCAGTAAGCCGCTCTGTTCTCCATGCGGCTACCGGAATGCTCAGTGCGCGGGTGCATCGTGAGATTGTGGACCATGAGGATGATAATGCTGGCGTACAGGCGGCGCACCAGAGTGAAGAACTTGCGGAAGGGGCCGAACGGGCTATTGACCATGCAAGCTACAGCCGGAAACTGAAAAATTACCGAAAGGCGGTCAGGCTGGAAAAGAAGGCAGATAAAGCCAATGTGGAAGCATTATTCCAGAAAAGCATGGCGGATAATCCGGAAGCTGCATCCAATCCACTCTCCCGCTGGAAACAGCGTCAGGAGATCAAAAAGCAGTATGCGGCGGCAAAATCTTCCCGCAGCGCAGCAGCCGGGGCAAAATCAGCGGGTGGGACTGCGAAAGGGACAAAGAAGGCAGCCAGAGGAGCCGGGACAATATTGGAACGGCTGAAAGAGTTTGCGGTTCGGCACTCCCATGCCCTGTGGCTGGTGCTGATTTTTGCGTTCCTGCTCATGATGATTTCCGGGATGTTCTCTTCCTGTTCAGCCATGCTGGAGGGAGGAGCAGTATCGGTTCTGGGAACTTCCTTTACGGCGGAGGATGAAGATATCATCGGCGCGAATGATGATTACAGGGCATTGGAGGAAGAGCTGCAGAGACAGCTTGACCGGATTGAAACAGATCATCCCGGCTATGACGAATACCGTTATCAGCTGGATGAGATTAACCACAATCCCTATGAACTGACGGCTTATCTGACGGTGTCCTTTGAAGACTATACCAGAGCGGAAGTGCAGTCGGCCCTGCAGGAGTTGTTCCAGAGGCAGTACACGCTGACGCTTAGAGAGGAAGTAGAAGTCAGGACACGCACTGAAACCCGTACTCACACTTCCACAGATCCGGAGACAGGCGAAACCACAGAGGAAGAATATGAGGTAGAGGTGGAATATAACTACTATATTCTCCATGTGACGCTGACCAATCACAGCCTTGGCTCGGCCATAGAGGAAGGTGGGCTTACAGCGGATCAGCAGGAACGTTATGAGATTCTTCTGCAAACGAAGGGAAACCGCCCGTATCTGTTCGGCGATGACATTTACGCCAACTCTTCCGGAGAGTATCTGGACTATGATATTCCGGGCGAGGCCCTGACGGATGAAAAGTTTGCCAATATGATCCGGGAAGCGGAAAAGTATCTGGGGATGCCTTATGTCTGGGGCGGAAGTTCCCCTGCTACCAGCTTTGATTGTTCCGGTTTTGTCTGCTGGGTTATCAACAACAGCGGGAATGGCTGGAATGTGGGGAGGACTACGGCAAACGGGCTGATGAGCAGCTGTGATATTATTCGCGCCAGTGAGGCGCAACCGGGTGATCTGATCTTTTTCCAGGGAACCTATGATACGGCGGGAGCTTCCCATGTGGGGATATATGTGGGCAACGGAATGATGATCCATTGTGGAAATCCGATTTCCTATGCCTCAATAGAAACAAATTACTGGCAGTCTCACTTTTATTGTTACGGCAGAATCCGCTGATTCTGCCGGGAAAGGAGAAATAATGGGGGTAAAACTTGAAAAGATCGGTGCTGATCTGGAAAAAGCCCGGAAGAAACGGACGGAATGGGATGCGAAGGTCAAAGACCTGGAGCGACGGTATCGGGAAGAGGAAAATACCGAGATCCATGAAATGGTTCATGCGGCCAACTTGACGCCGGAACAGCTGGCAGAGCTGATCCGGAAGTCTGCGGTATTCATGCCGCAGGTAATGGCTGCGGAAGTGAAGGAGGACGGACAGTATGATGAGTAAAAGGCAGATGTCAGCGGTATTTCTGGCGGCGGCTTTGTGCATGATCGCATTTCCGGTTACAGCTCTTGCTGCCGGAACAGAGACAGAAGAGGCTGTGGAAACGGAAGGCGCAGAAGCGCCGGAAACCGAAGGAGCCATTGAGGGAGATGAAGCTGTTCCCACAGAAGGGGACATTGATGAAGAAGCTCTGAAGGAACTTTTGGGAGGTTCTTTGGAAATCACGATGACAGAAGACGGCATTGTGGTCGGTGGTGGAGAATCGGCTGAGGAAAGCCCGGATGATTCTGCCGGGGAAGAAACGGAAAGCTCCCAGATGGGGATTGTCACAACTAATGGCGGAGATCTGAACGTCCGCACTGGCGCGGGAATAGAGAACACTGCCTTCGTCCAGCTGCCGAACGGCACCGAGGTGGAGGTGATCGGCAGAGATGGTGACTGGGCAGAGATTCTTCTGCCGGAGCGGGTCGGCTATGTGTATGGCAGTTACCTGACAATCCAGGCAGGTGGAGAAACCGACAGTGATCTTACTCTGTCTTTCAGCGAGGAAGAGTTATCCCGGTTGATGGAACTGTTTATGAGCGGCGCGTTCAATCTGAATCAGACGGACGGAAATGCTTTTACGCCGGACGGAAACCTGACGCTGGTAGATGACCTGGGCGGCATCACGAAAACGGGAAAACAGTTCATTACGCTGGTCACCAAAAATGGAAACTACTTTTATCTGATTATTGACCGGGACGATGAGGGAAATGAGACGGTACACTTTCTGAACCAGGTGGACGAGGCGGATTTGCTGTCGTTGATGGACGAAGAGGAAGCGGCACAGTATCAGACAACGGAAGAACCTGAGGAGACTCCGGCTCCTGAAACAGTTGAAACAGAGGAAGAAAGCACAGAAACGGGTGACGTGGAAATGGAAACGGAAACGAAAAAATCTGTAAATCTCCTGCCTGTGGCTTTGCTGTCACTGGCACTGATCGGTGGCGGCGCGGCATATGGCTGGATGAAGCTGAAGGGAAAGAAAAAGGAACAGGCGAAGCCGGATCCGGATGCGGATTATGAAGAGGATTTGGACGAGTATGACTTCCCGGAGGAGAATGAAGAGGAAAATTATGAGGAGGAAGAACCGGAGGATGTAGAAGGTTCGGAGGACGATGAGCTGATGTGATGAAGTTTGAGGGCGGCTTTGGGCTGCCCTACATAGGGAAAAAATATTTGATTTTTAAGATGTTTAGGGTATATTTTTATTATGATAGGGTACGATGATGGAACGGTCATTAAAGATTGAGTAGGATGGTGAAATGTAATATGAAGAAAATACCAGATAGATTTAATGGATATTTAAGAGTTAATGGAAATGAATTTGTGTATAATGTTTCAGACTCTGTTGTTACAATGCTTCCAGCGCAAAGCGATAAAAGCAAAAGGTGGGATGTATTTCAAAATACCTGCTCGTATAAGTGTGAATTTCCGGAATATTTATTTGGAGAATATGAAGAAACTCAAATTGCCTTTTTGCGTAAAACTGAGTTTAGTACGAGGGGGTTAGGACTCGATTTGTCTGTTCAATTTGCGACTCCTTTAATAATTAAAGCGGCTGGCAATGCTGCTGGTTATTATGACAATTTGACGGAAGAGTGGAATAAGTTTCATGCTATTACATTTTACGGTGGCAATATAAATTCTTTATATATGCCACAAATTGCAGTAGAACCAACAGATATGAATCAATATTTTAATAATGGGGCAAGACAAGTAAAAATACGTCCATGGAAAGAGTACTCACATTCTATTGAACTTAATATAGATAACGAGAAAGTTGAACTAACGATTTCTGTGCTGCAATCAGGAGAAATGAACGATCCAATAAAGTTAGAAGCATATAATCTTGGTGAACTAAATTCTTATATACGGTTTTCGTTTGAAAATGCTCAAGACAGTATAAAAATCATTAAATATTATAAAATAGTAAAATCCTTGGTAGCAATTTTAACTAAACAAAATAACGTTCGTTTTGATGTATATCTTAGCCAGAGAAATTCCGCTAAACAATATTTTACTACAGCATACTGTAAGATTTTTGATAGATATGAAAATTATTCTATGAAGAGGAGTAATCGGGTTATCCCTTTATTAAGCATTTGGAATGGTCTCCCTAATTTGATTAATAAAATAGCAAATGATGAGGCAGAAATCTTACTAACTATTTTACCGGAAGATAATAAAATGGTTAATAAGATTAGCATATCCAATATTCAAGATTTGTGTACTGCTTTAGAGGTCGCATATAATTGGGATTCACGGACTCGAGAAAAGGATGAGCACATCACGGAATTGAAAAAGGCTATTAAAAAAAGTATAAGTGAGTTTATAAAAAATCATCCAGAAATTGATGTTTATACCCAAACGACAGTAAGTAGTGCATTTGAATATCTCAGTTATACATTAAAACAAAAAATAATTACATTGTATAATGAAAATCAATCTGTAATAGATTTATTAATTTCAAAACGTAGTTTAAAAGAAATGAGTGAAGAAAATATAGCGGCTTTTGTAAAATTACGGAATGGGAAAACTCATTCAGGCGTAATTAATTGGGGAAATAGTGCTTATTTGTATCCCGCTTTATTAGCTTTATTATATGTATGCTTCTTTCGATATATTGGGTTAGATGAGGAAAAAATTAAAGCAGTGATATTTAATATTTTTTGAAAGTTGATATATTGTTCTTTTCATTTAGTAAAAGCAGATTCTTATTTTATAAAGTCTAAAAATATAGATACATTTATATTCTAGCAGCTCCGGCCACCTCCGGGGCTGCTTTCACGTTCAGGAAAGGAGCGGATGCAGATTGAGTAAATTGGTTCTGGCCGAGAAGCCCTCGGTCGCACAGGCACTGTCGAAGGTTCTAGGAGCAACCAGACGCGGGGACGGCTATCTGGAAGGAAACGGCTATGTGGTGAGCTGGTGTGTCGGTCATCTGGTGGAGCTTGCTCCGCCGGAGGCATACGGTGATCAGTATAAGAAATGGCGTAAAGAGAACCTGCCGATTTTCCCGGAGCCGTTTCAATATCGGATTTCAGCGGCAACGAAAAAGCAGTTTGAAATCCTGAAAAAGCTGATGGCCCGCAAGGATGTGGAGAGCCTGGTCTGCGCGACAGATGCAGGGCGTGAAGGGGAGCTGATTTTCAGACTGGTCTATCATCAGTGCAGGTGCCGGAAGCCGTTTGAGCGGCTTTGGATTTCGTCCATGGAGGACAGCGCCATCCGCGAAGGATTTAAGAGCCTTCGACCATCAAAAGAATATGATGCTTTGTATGAAGCGGCCCTGTGCCGGGAGCGAGCCGACTGGATTGTCGGAATCAACGCTACCCGGCTTTTTTCATGCATGTATGGAACAACGCTGAATACCGGGCGAGTCATGTCTCCTACCCTTGCCATGGCCGTTGAGAGGGAAGCCGTGATTGCGGCATTCCAGCCGGAAACTTTCTATCAGGTACAGCTTCACTTCGATGGTTTTACCGTATCCGGCGAGCGCATGGAAAATCGCGAGGCGGCAGATAGCCTTGCTAAAATCTGTCGGAAGGAAGGTTCAGCCAGAGTCACAAAGATTACGCAGGCGGAAAAAAGCGAAAGGCCTCCTGCACTTTATGATTTGACCAGTCTTCAGCGAGAGGCCAACCGAATACTTGGGTACACGGCACAGCAGACGCTGGACTACACACAGGCCCTTTACGAGAAAAAACTGGTCACTTATCCCAGAACGGACAGCAGGTATCTGACAGAAGATATGGCGGAAATGCTTCCGGAGCTTGTGGCTGCCGCAGCAGATGCGTGTTTTCTGGATGTTGGCGCTGTATTGGTGAATGCCGGGCAGGTCGTAAACAACAGGAAAGTGACCGATCATCACGCTATCATCTCTACGAAAGAATTGCAGAAAGGTACTTTATCAGAGCTTCCGAAAGGGGAAGCGGAAGTTTTAAGGCTGATTGTCCAGCGCCTTCTGACAGCTGTAAGTGAGCCATGCAAAACAGCGGAAACTACAGCTGAAATCCTTTGCGGCAATGCGGTTTTCAAAGCAAAGGGGAAAACGGTTCTTTCTGCCGGATGGAAGGGAATTGAAGAGAAATGCAGTCCTAAAAAGAAAAAAGAGAAAGAGAACGTGCTGCCATCCATGAAGGATAACTCTACTCTTCCGCTGCTTTCCGTAGAGATAAAGGAAGGGAAGACCGTTCCGCCAAAGCATTTTACAGAAGATACGCTTCTGCAGAGCATGGAGACGGCTGGCGCGAATGAAATGCCGGATGAGGCAGAGCGTAAAGGGCTGGGAACTCCGGCTACCCGCGCTGGAATTATTGAAAAGCTGGTACAGAAGGGGTTTCTGGAGCGGCAAGGGGATAAGAAGACCAGGTATCTGATCCCCACGCAAAAGGGCATCTCTCTCGTAAAAATTCTGCCGGAGCAGATTCGGTCTCCTGCGATGACGGCAAATTGGGAAGAAAAACTTCTTCTGGTTGAACGCGGCGATTACCAGGCGGAAGATTTTATGAAGGAAATCTGTGAAATGATACGGGAACTGGTAGACACTTATGAGGTTGTGAAAGGAGCCGATGTACTGATGCAGAAAAACGAAGTGATTGGAACCTGCCCTCACTGTGGGGCGGAAGTTGTCGGCCGCAGTAAGGGCTGGTTCTGCTCCAACCGTGAGTGCCGTTTTGTCCTTTGGGCGGATAACGCCTATTTCAACAAAATCGGCAAGCGGATGAC
>ULOE01033284.1_pt1 | contig 12114 bp, 10 predicted proteins | sample 1952291 | NCBI WGS metagenome assembly ULOE01 (sample SAMEA4835595, study PRJEB28245) | human gut metagenome | biome: gut microbiome; material: fecal sample | place: Denmark | collected 2008 | reverse complement strand
GCGGCAGGAGCGGGAACCAAACCGGCCTTTCCCGCAGCCGAGGAGGTCGCCGCCCCCATATTGGAATATGTGGTGTTGGTGTCCGTCCACGGAACGTTCACGTACATCTTGCCGCTACCGTCAAGAACAACGGGATAGTTCTTGCCATTGGCAGAGTATCCGATCTTAACAAGACCCAGATTATCGCTCGTGGCTTGGGTGTAAGTCGTGTTATTGTCAGTCCAAGGGACATTCACATACATCTTACCATTAGCATCCAAGGATACGGCATAGTTCTTCCCACTAGAGGTATAACCGATCTTAACCAATCCTAAAGTGTCAGCCGTGGCCTGATTATAGGTCGTATTATTATCTGTCCATGGAACATTAACAAAAGCGTTACCAGAAGCGTCAACCTGTAACTTATAGTTCTTGCCAGAAGTCGTGTATCCTACCTTTACGCCACCTAAGGTGGAGGCCGCCGCCGTAGGTGGAGCGAAGGTGCTAGGTTTGCCGGTCACTCCAGACCATGGCACAGATGACGCCGAACTTGCCGTATAAGGCTCGTAACCATCCTCGGTATTCAACTTACTATCATCCTTGACCAGATACATCTTATTCGTGGCCGTTACCTTAACCGTGTCCCCGACCTGAGCCGTGGCTGTAGTAAGTTTAAACCTTGCCGTATCATCAGCAACCACGACCATTCTCTCTAAGGCTGCTTTAGGCAACCTGTCTATATCAATGGTACCGGACGTGATCTTAGAGGCGTCGAAGTTCGACAATGTCGTGGAGATAGTAACATTACTTCCAAAGTCCGATGAGACACTACCGCTAACAGCCCCGGACAGCACTATAGTCCTAGCTGCCTGTAATTTTGTGGCGGTAGGAGCGTTATCCGTCTTAAGAGCGTATTTGGAAAGATCAATATCATTAGCCTTATCCAAAAGCTGCTCTATCTGCTTGCCATTGTATTTACCTTGAAAATCTTCCATATCATAATTATTTTTGCTCAAATATAGCTATATACATAAACACCAAGAAATCGAGGGGGGGGTAGATGCGGACAGGCATTAAAAACCACCATCCCCGTGCAGGAATCCGCTACGGAATATAATAGCCTTGTCTTTAAGTTTCTGGACAGACTCCCATTCCCATTCACCTTCACAAGGCTTAATGACATACTTATTCCCCCATGTCTTAAATTTCCTCTCTATAACGAACATCTCCGGATCATTAAGGACATGGAAGATACTTCCTACCGGGAAATACTTATCCGTCCTTAATATAACACGATGATGCTTCTCGTCATATTCAGGGTCACCCACGATACGAGCCTTATAAAACTGAAAATCATTTAACGTCCGATCCACAGGTTCTATCCAATAATACCCCTTACCCATTGCTATTCACGTTTATTTATCTATATTTGCGGTGTAGTAGTAACTCATAATGTTTTAAGTGATTTTCAACCAAGGGGAAGGGTGTCCGTGAGGATATCCTTTTTTTCATTCCCGCCCGCCCTACCTATGAACAAAAAGACCTACTCCTGACAAATGTAACGATAATAAGATACTTGACAAAAAAAGAAACCCCATCGGTATTCTATCGCCGACAGGGTTCTCCAACGTTGTATCAAATCATATCATCTCACTCCATTTGATTGTGTCACCGACGAAGCACCGCACCGCCAGATACCTTACAAACGCCGCCCCTTCAGGGGCGTCAGGGTCTTCCAGATAAGCCAAGACAGCCTTGACTATTTTCTGGTCGCAGTCCAATACCTTAGGAAAGTAGTCGCTATAGAACATAGCGAACAGATATTGGACATCTCCCCAAGTGGCGTTATCAGGTTTCTTGGCCCCGCATTTATCGAACATCTGCTTAGCATCCTCCATCGTCCATCTTCTCTTGGATCCGTCGGCGTTAAGCATCTTATCGGCGGCCTCCCTAGCCAACTCCTTGGAAAAGTGATATCCATGGGTGTCTATATACCGCTTATAATCCGGGTCATCAGCGTCTGCTCCTCAGTAGTAACGACTTCTCCTACCTCTACGCATATAAGGTTCCGTACCATCGTACTCGTCACGGATGTCACGCTCGCCAAACCATCCCTTACGGTACATCTCATCCTCCCGCTCATGATGTCTTTGACGTTTCTCAAGCTCCCGCTCGTTACGCGCCAGTTCCCTCTCGCGTCTTTCGAGATCACGCTCACGGCGCTCAAGCTCCTCCATCATCCCGTCACGTTCCTTACCGTAATGATCATATACGCCACCATCGTAACCCATATAAGTGCCGTCGGAGCGGCGTGAGCGTCCCCTACCGCCTCTGCGGTCGTAGATCTCATCATCATATTCCTCTTGGCCGTTGCCTAAATCTATAACTCTCATCTTAACCTAATTTTTTAATTAACAACTCTTTTAACTCATCGAAAGAAGACCCCATCCTATCGACCTTCTCCTCAAGATTCTTAATCTTTCGGTCTTGATCCTTAGTCTGCTTAAAAGTAGGATTGATATCCTCCAAGATACTGTCGCATGCCTCTATGATCTCCTTATTCTTATCCACGCTATTCACGATATCCGTACTGGTTCGTTTCATGGCGTTCAGGTGGTTCATTATCGGATCCACGGAGCAGGCTAGCGTAATGCCGTTGGCCATAGCCACGTTCTGGTTCTCTGGAACTACGTATGTCATGGACTTCCCGTCCACCTCTATAGTAAGATCCATAACCCGATCTTGCAACTGCTGATACTGACCTAACTGGGACTGGGCGAACCTAGGCTCCGAGACGTTAACCACCGTACCCATAAAGAATTTAGGAACCCCTGAGGTATCCAACGTATAAACCTGATATCCTTTCTTTAAATCCTTAAACATAATAACGATCTTTTTAAATGGGAGGGAGGTTACCCTCCCTGTTCTTTCTTAGTAAATTCATGCGCTAGGGGCGGTAGCCGCCGTAGCCGTATGACCCAACATCCTGAACACGCCGGTGCATTTGTTATAATACACAAGATGCTCGGTGTAGGCCCCTACTATAGGATCACTAGAAGCCACGGGAGTCGTAATATCCTGCCCTGTCATATGTGCCCCAACCTTATCCACTATAGGTGTCTTGTTGACGATAACCCCGGCGTTGGATACCGTAACAGGAGTGGTAGTGGATAAGCCAGACGGAAGAACGATCGTAGCGGGATAACTAGCCTCTGTCTCCGTCACCGGATGACGGACTTTCCATAACAATATTCCTTCCGGAGGTAGTGAGTTCCACTGACACGGATTGATGCCAAAATCAACCGTAGGTTCGGCCGCAGAAGCGTCAGATACCTTTCCAGTAGTGGCTACTACCGGGATGCCTCCCCTGTCAAGACGAGAGGAGGCGAATGAACCGATCATATATCCTCTGAAATCAGCCATATTGTCCCCCTTTCTTATAATACGGCGTTAGTAGTGCCGCAAGCGCATCCACATTCGTTAGCCACCCTTACGGTAGGAGTATAGCAGCAACCCGGGTTCTGTACAACGTAGGCTGGAACCGGAGCCTTTGGAGCTAACTGGCTAACGATGTTCTGTGTCTGTTGTTGGGTGATGGCGGAAGTAGCCAAAGCCTGTTTCTCCTCACGAAGCTGTTGGATAGTATTCTGCATCTCACGCATCTCAAGTTGACAGAACTTGTCATCGATGATTTGAGTTTGAAGATCTATCTTAGCAGCCAACGCCTGAGTCTGGGCTTGGTTGGATTGAATAACGTTATTGAAGCCGTTAGTCAAGTTGTTCTGCAATACGTTCGTCTGACCGGTAATAGCCAACTGATTCTCATATCCCTGACGGGTGATAGCGTTCTGGATATTACATCCTACGGTGTCTAACGAATGTTGGATGTTGTTAAATCCACTAGCCATAGCGCTTTGTAAGTTGCAGCAACATGCGCTAATCTGGTTACCGATCTCACATCCTTGTTGCTGTACGGCGTTGATAACGGCCTGAGAAGTCATACCTACCTGACCGGCCACCTTATCAATAGCGCCTTGTACGTTACAGATAGCGTTTTGTAATTGAGAGGTAGAACAGTTAAGGGCGTTAGAGATCTGGTCGATAGCGCTTCTGTTACCTTGGATAGCCTGCATCAGTAACTCACGACCATAGTCGTTGTTCAATTGAGCCGGAAGACCGTTAGCGCAACATTCATTGCCATTGCCAAAGCCATTTCCGAAGCCACGTCCGCCCCACAACCAGAACAGGACGATGATCCATAACCACCAGCCGTTGGCTCCTCCGAACTGGTCTTGGTTGTTACGGCCGTTCATCAACGCCGCGACTAGATTCGGATCCATCTTATTTCCACCCAAAAGGCTGGTAAACATACCCGGAATCATAGATAATAAACCGTTAGCGGCGCTACCGCTCCCGGAACCCATGCCGTCTAACAGCACGATTTTGTCTCCACTTGTACCCATGTCTATTTATTTTTGAATTAATAATAAACCCACCTGATGGCGGGCGTTACAAAGTTCAAAAATTAATAATCCTGGGATCGTGATATATGTCACCATCAAGGCACGTCATGTCATGCAATTGGTATTAATAAGAACCGGTACAAGACAAAAAAATCCGGAACGTATCACTACGGCCCGGATTCATGCAAATCTATAAATTCAATGTTTCAATGCTCGAAAGAAAACGTCTCACGACGTCAAAGAGAGATTAATTACACGAAAAATCTCGCATCAACTTATTTGTATTAGCAGTGTATTCATTAATTATCTTACTGGATGAGGGATTATCCTCTACCCTTGATAGACGGTTATCGTCACTTCTTACCGTAACGTCACCTATCTTTCGTACCATACTATCCTGATATGATGATGGGTCCGAATATATAAAATTATCCACGAAGCTATATATCCCGCCATTAACCGTCTCACCCACCTTCTCATATAGACCAGATTGGAAAGACACGAAATCATCATACCTTCCACGAGCCGAGAACAAGCCGTCCGGTCTCGCCTCGACACCGCCGTTGACCTCCCGGAGCAGGCCCGGATTCCTTTGGTACAGATACCTGTAAAACCCGACATCCATCATCCTATCCTGTCTATCCAGATAGAAAAGATCCCTCATGCTGCTGTCGCTGGACTCGATAGCCACATCAAACAACAGATCTCTTACCTGACCATCCGGCAACGATATCTCTATGTTTTTTAACGTACCTCTGTCATGGTGGTTCAAAGATACGTTATAAAATCCATTAAAATCAAGGAAACGCAAGACATTATTATATAAATCCGATTTTTTTAACCTTTCCTTGATCTGGATTTTCCTCAACGAGATACAGGATTTGATAAAATCCCGATCCTTCCCCTGTCTAGCCTCGTATCTCCTGAACTCCCGATCAATATCGACATCATCCACCTTAGAGGTAACGGGATGTTGATATATCAATCTGGCAAGGATCATACTCTCCGTATTGGAGGATGAGATGTTATCCATAACCAACTTCTTGATATTATCCTTGACCACGCCAATATCAGATCGAGAAGCCCCATGGGGAACCACGCCTGTAGGTAAGTACGAGGGCTGGGCTATCCCGATATCAGCCAGCACCTCATAGGCCTGATCGGTGTCGGTTATCGGGGTCGTGTTATGGTATATATTTCTACCTACATACAACATGTTCCTGTCATACATATCGGAAGGAGATGTTTCCCCGGACCTTACATACACCATCCTATCCCCGGTAAAGTAAGTATCCTGAACCTCATATATCGGATTCCCTTTCCCTGTTATCCTATCAAGATCGGAAATAAAGTCATCATATACCGGATCACCATTCTGTATAGAAGATAACATGACATCCAACGATGCCATAAGGTCACGGATATCCTCCGGCCTAGATATAACCATCTCATCGCTAATCGCCTCGCTTATATCAACGCCCATATCGGAAAGATCCATGGCTATGTCATATAGACGTCCGGCAACATCCTTGATGTCCTTAAAATCGTCCATATTGATCATTTCCCCAACCTTATCCCTTAGACCTTTCATGTCCTTAGGCATACTGATATACGGTATGGTGCTATTGGAATATGAGTCGGTAATCGTATTTCCGTCCTGACTCCGAACCTCCATACGGGTCATATTACGATACATGTCATACATCCGATCTGCGTAATCCTGATCCTCCTGATACCGGAGCGCCAAGGAAGGGTAGGGGACGGAGGTGAAAGCCCGGTCAAACTCCCGGCGGTCGCTGATACCGCCTACCGCCCTCATGATCGTATCCCTTACCTCTATTGGATTCAAGGCTCTTCTCTTTCCCAATGAATCATACACATCCTCATATATCATATAATCATCACCAAGGCCTGATTCGGAGGACAAGAAATATGTATCCTTCTCATTGAGATCCCCCTCAGACATAAAATCGACAATCCTCCTCATCATATCCCTTACCCGCTCATACTCCAATCGGTTAGTCATGATATTATCAATCTCATCAGCATCATACATCCCGGATCGTTCAAGATTATATCTGTTGATGAATATATCACCGCCGGAAAGGAAGTTAGATACGATCATATCGTTAAGATCATTGATATTATCAACGCCCAGGGAAGTAATGGTATTATTGATATCCTTAACCTCGTCAGCCATGAAATTACCCACAGCATAATTCTTTTGTTTGATAAAGGACATGACATCATCATACCTAGGCTCCCCATTGCTATCTAAGCCGTATTCTGATGGCATGGACATCCAATCGCCAAAGAAAGACACGAAGTCGGGGGAGTAGGCCGTACCCCAGACCGATAAGGCCTGCTTCTGGTCACCAAGCACCTCCATCGCCCTTTGGTATAATCCGGATGGTTGGTCGTTCGGGGCAAGGACATTATCTACCCCGCCCTCCTTATTTTTTATAACATAACAAGATCTACCCATAGCTAAATCGTTTTGTTACAAAGATATGAAAATCCCGCCTACTCTCACGAGCGGACGGGAGCCAAATAACAATAATAACAAACCTTATGTTTCTATTGAAAAGTACAAATCATTTTGCCGATCCTCACGGACAAACAAAAAACTCAATCCTAAAACTATAAAAACGAAACTTATTGTTTAGCAAAAATATTTTTATCCGATCTACTGAGAACCCTACCTTTCAACTCCAAGAACCTAGGCATCCATTCCCTAGATATCTTAGACACGATCCACTGGAATCCCTTAGGAGTCACATAGACGGTGTTAGTCCCATAGAACTCATCGTCATCACGATACCTGTAACGAGCGTAACCACGATCTATCATCCTTTGGGAAAGCAACCATCTCTTACCGGTTTTGGCGAAGAACTTATTATCCTCAAGCAATATACGAAGATTCTTCTCCGCTATATCATACCCATGAGCCTCCAGCTTTTCCCGAACCTCTCTGATCAACATATCTGTCTCTTGGGCTATTTCGGCTGTCTTAGCAAACTCAACCATAGGAACCTGTTCTTTGATGATATTATCAGATATCCTTTTGGCTTCCTCTGCCGCTTTTTTCGCCTCAGCTAACGCACGCTTCTCCTTTTCCGATTTAAGTAAAGCCTCTAATGCCTCTATATAATCAGATGGAAGTTCATTCTTTGATGGCATAGAATAGGAGCCTGTTTTTCTAATAGAAGGAAGAACCTCCGATGTTACCCATTTTTTGAATTTCTTGGCAGATTCCATCTTAGATGACATAATCAAAGAATACATCCCTGATTCATTGATTAATTTGATCTCCCTAACAGCCTGATTTATAAGGGGGTTTATTTTAAACCCCATTGATTTACAATCACTTGTAAGAATGATAGAATCCTCATCATCAACAAACCTTTTACAGCGTTCCCTAAGTTTTCATAACCAAGACATCTGGCTATGTCATTACCAACAAACCATGGATTGCTTTTCTCGTCTAATAATACTCTTACATCCCCAAAATCAGGATTCTCAAACAATTTTAAATTATCATCCATAATATAAAACAACGAGAGCCACCAGCGTCCGTTACTCCACTGATAGCTCTCATTTATCGCCTACGCCTAAGCGATATTAATATCTTCCTCTGGTCTAGCAACGGATAGACACCGCAAATATAGACACTTATTTTAAAACAACAAACAAATAGGAGATATTTTTACAAAAAACGTAATCAATTATATTTGTCTATCATATAGACGAAATATAACTATATCTATCCTCCATCATCATCACCACCTTCTTAATATCAGATAAAGTTAATTTCTTTATCTCCATATTCCTACTATCCATCCTGACGAAAGAGTCCTTGAACTCCTGCTCGGTTATGGCATCCAACCTAAATAGATTGTATTTTATAAGTAACTGGGTTACGTCAAATATCAAGATATTAAGATCAACATCATCTTTCAACTCATTAAGTAGATCGCGCATCATATCCTTAATAGCGTCAGTGTCAAGTTCCAGCTTCTCGGCTTCCCTCATCAACTTCTTAATGATGCCATTGTACTCGATTATGATATTAGCGTTATCATCATCGGTAGGCAGAAGAATATCCATCGTACATTCTATACCTATCTTATCACTAAGTCTTTTATTGAACTCCGTCATATAATCGAAAGCCTGACTTCTGCTTAAAGCGTATGTATGGTCAAGTAACTGCCTTTGTCTGTTATTGACAAAATAATGACTGGTGTATAACATCATCAAGACCTTCACTCGCTGGAGGCGTAAGTCTTGCATAATCTTTCGGTGTAAAAAAGCATCTAATTGCATAATATAAAGAGTCCCCACCGGGGCCATCACACACCAGACAGGGACCAACTTTTAAATATCTTACTCGTCAGGTGATGGACTGACACCGCAAAGATAAATCAAGATAATTTATTTAGCAAGGATCATCGGCTTCTTTTTCTCCCGATACTATATTACCTTCGGAAGCCAAAGACTTATCCTCGGCCGCCTTCGTAGGCGAGGCGAACTCCGATTGGGAACCGGGCGGGTTGACGAACGGGGTCTCCGTATCCTCGAAGAACGTCTCATCCCTCCTGATACTCATCCTGAACTTAGGGGCTATGAAAGGATCGTTATTAAGATCGATGTTGATCGTAACGTCATTCATCAAAATATCCTCCTTGGTCCTAGAATCACCTATCCATCCTCTTACGTCAGTAGTCATAGGCATCCGGTTAGCGGCTTCCTTGACAGCCTCTAGCCGTCCCTTGATAACATCCACGTCTCCCGCCAGCGGAATCATATATGTCTTGTTATCCAGCCCGGATCTGGCTATAGCGTTGTTAAGATCCATTATATCATCAATACTTACTCCACCACCTAGACCCTCTATAATCCTATCAGCCATCGATCCGATCATAGATGAGAATGATGATATATCCTGATTTTTCAATCTTACAGGGTACAGGTAATTTCTTCCATTTCCTGTCTTTATAGCTACAACCGGGATACGTGAATTTTTATAATCACCATACTTATCCCTAACAATAGCCGTGCAGAACGGGAATATGTTATACTTGATATTATCCCTCATCGTAACCTCCCCATTCTCTATATATCCTACGCTCTCTACCTTGCCAACCGTCTCGTTGGTAAAGTCATTTTCGGATACCATCAACGTACCATTATCATCACTTATGCTAAAATTAGGTCTTCCCTGCAAAACACTGGTGACTGCGCCTACGAACGGTATATCAATCTCGCCAGCGACAGATCCTACATTATCCCTATATAACTCAAAGGCCATACTCCTTAAATCAGCGTTACTACCTTTTGAGTCTGGATCATTGGCTTTTAGCACCGAGACAAAATTACCATCACCATCCACGATCTTAATAACCATATTATCAACCAGCTCTCGGTAAGCCGACTTAGTCTCATCAGAATTAGGGTCAACGGCGTTAAGGCTATTGTATTTATCATACAATTCCTTGGTATATGGATCTAACATATCCATCTTAAACCTTACCATATCACCCTTGCGGAGGCTAGCCGTTGCTTCCTGATTCACCGACTCGTTGTTAGATCCAAACGTATCACCCGTATAATAAGGGACAATAGATCCATCCTGCCCCTTGCGATACACCATGAACCAGTTGGAGGTCGATAAGGCGGTCTGCCGCCCCAGTATGACACCGGTAGCGTTCTCGAAAGCCTGAGCGTCATCCTCGCTTATCATCCATCTTGAGTGGTTATTCGACTCTATAACAGTAAATATGTCGGTTCCGTTGGTGAAATCCATCACCCTTCCATTATCAGTATCAGTGGCATCAGATCTTTTAAGCCCAAGACCGTCCATAAACCTGTCAAGTCTCATCCCTCCTACCTCATAATACATGACTCCGCCAATCTCTCTCTTCTGGGCCATCAACACTACCGGATTCTGGGCGGCATTGGCCTCCGTCCTGCCGGTGGATGTTCCGGGTTCGCTCTCCGTGAGAACATCACCCATAGGTATAGACTTATCGTAATCCTTGACAACCATACTCCCATTATCATACAGCCTCATCCATTCCACGAATTGAAGAAGAGGATCATCAGAATAGTTATTGATAATATCAATAGCCTCATTAAGTTTATCCTGATCAACCTCATTCCCGTTGTCAATATCATTCATAAGATCATTGTAAGTCTGTATAGCCCCCTTAACCTGATCCTGATCAAGACCATTAATGTTCATATCTATGATATCATCAATAGTATCCCTGATGTTATTTAAGACGTTATCGTTGGTATTTAACCTATCTATCATTGACCTAATCTTATTAAGCCTAGCTATAGGATTATCGCCAAACCCATTTACAAGATCATTGATACGATCCTTGTTATTATCATATATCTGCCTCTCCCTAGGAGATAAGATATCCTCATTACCGTTCCATATCTTTATAGCTATATTATTGATTCTATCATCAGAAGGATTTATTATATCCTCATTATCAGGCACATTCTCAACGATACCGCCCTCATCAGCCTTGATATCATTCTCCATAGATCTGGCGATCATATGATTATAGGTCTTGAACATAAATGCCTCGTCCTCTCCTATAAGACCATCTTGATAAGCCTTATCTATGGCCTGATCATTGGCATAAAGGGAATTAGCATCAGGATCATCGGTATTCCTGAAATCATATCTACTATTATCCTCCTCATAAGTCTTTCCCCATATGTTTGACAAAACCTTCATGAACCCACGTTCCTGCGACCGTATGAATCTCCTATCACGCATACGGCGAAGAGACTCATTTATATTCTTATAAGCCACAAGATTATGACGATACTCGCTAAGTAACGCCATAGCCTCTTTATAATTATCAACCCCACGGATAGATACAGCATTCTCAAAACCAACTATAGTCTCATAAGCTGCCATAAGGTCGGCGGCACTGATCCTTGATTCATTCCTGTTTAATAACAGCTTAGATATATCTGTCTCTGAGTTAACTAACGTAGCTAATCTCCTCTCCAAAGCAATCCTATCCTCCGTCAATTTAAGAAGTCTATCATTCTCCTTGACTAACTTGACCTTATCAGACTCAAGAGCTTCTTTAGACGTGATACTCTGCTGAAGCTTCAAAACATTCTTCTCCATCTTCTGTATATCATCTGTAAGCTTCCTAAGTTTCTCAAGATCCCTACTCGAATCAGGATTAAGACGAGAATATATATCTAAAGCGGGGCCTATATCCGTATTGTATATCCTTCCTAACTGATTAGCGATATCATCCAAATTATCCTTAGCCTCAAGACCGTTATAAGCCATGTTAGAGATGTAGGTGTTAAATGATCTATTGGATATACCATCGGTAAGGGAGTCGGCAAATCTACTAGCCATAGTAAAATTATCAACCTTCTTATTGAACTCGCCAACAAGATTGGACTTATACTCATTTACCTGCTCATCTGTCATATTCATATCAGAGGCTATATCGCTATTAGGTATAGACTCGATGACTGTCTTGAAATTCTCCTTGGTATCATCTAACATCCCCATTTCCTGATCATAACGAAGACGATTGAATACAGCGTCACTAAAAGTCTTATCTACGATTCTAGAATTAGGTATATCGTCAGCGTTATTATCCGTACTTAAGCCTGATAATTGAGC
>ULOE01015357.1_pt1 | contig 12136 bp, 5 predicted proteins | sample 1952291 | NCBI WGS metagenome assembly ULOE01 (sample SAMEA4835595, study PRJEB28245) | human gut metagenome | biome: gut microbiome; material: fecal sample | place: Denmark | collected 2008 | reverse complement strand
AGCAGACAAAAGGGCACCATACCAGCCTACAGCAGACCACGTACTACCACCTGTGGGAGTCCAATAGTAATCGCAATACCCTTTATTACTTGAACCTCCTACTTTTTCGGCAAAGGAATAACCTTTAGTGGAATGAGCCATAGAAAGCACATAGCCCTCAGTTCGTGGAAGCTCCGTAATGGCTTCATATCCGATAGGTACGGTAGTAGCACTATCTGAATGAGAGGTGAATTTTGTCGGGTCTTCGCATACATAGGCAATAGATACATCCGCTTTATGCCAAATTAGTACATCATCAGCAAGCATCCACAAGTATTCATAAGGAGTTTCCAAGCCACGGTAAGAGGTTACTTGTACCACCTTATCGCCACCAGTCCATCCCTTGATGGTGTAGGACACCTTACCCGTGTTGTTTCCCAGCGTTGCAGTAACACCGCAAGGCACAAAGGGTTTGTAACCTCCCCATGTATTCCACTCCGTACCATTAACAACCGGACCACTCCCTAAGCCTCCTTGATGGAATCCGTCAGCAGTCAGCGTTTCGGTGTAAGCATCTTGGCAGTGCAATGAGGCATATTCCACACGTTGCAACCAAGCAATTTCATTGTACACCCTGTACGCCCCGTGGTGTGTTCCGTTCTTGCAAAGAGGACGAACACCAGCCTTTGAAATGGAAGTACGAGGCATACCCAACATGGAGTTGTAAGTACCATCCTTAGCGGCATCACCAGCACCCGAACCGCCTCTGAATTGTGCGGCATTCGCTTTGAGTATAACAAATCCGTCTGAATCCCTTGCAATTTCATCGCCATTCCAAGTGAGCCAACATCCCGAAACGGCTACAGAGTTGGTAATATCCACCGTTGCATACCACGGGCTTACCGTCTTTCGTTCCATCTTGATAAAGCCGGGCAACGGATATTCGGAATAGGCACGAATCCATTTCGTTCCCTCTATTTCCAACTTGAAGTAATATTCCGGCTTTTCAAGCATTACATTACCGTCCGTGCTGTCAATCAAAGCCGTTGCACCCGAATCCTTTTTACGGCTGTCATTTTGGTTAAGGTAATACTTAACCGAGCCGTCAGGGTTTTCCACAAAGCGTTTCAGCTTCGCTTGAATGGGTAATGTACGGTGCAAATCCAAATTACCCACACGCTTTAGTTTGTAGTCCTGTGAGTTGAAATCACCTTGCACCCCATACCATTGGTCGTAAGGATATTGCGGTTTCGTGTTTCCGCTTCCCAATAATAATCCCATAGCTATAAGTTATTTAATAGTTTCACCAGCACCCCAATACACATCATATACCGAAAGGTCGATACCGTTTGGGGATATTACGGCTATCGCTCCGGGCGTCCAATCCCCGATAGGTACGGGGAACATACTAAATTCCTTATCACAAATGAGCTTGCATTTAAGCAGCGTACTTGTTTCCATCGTAACCTCTTTAGGTCGTACAAAGACGGTAAACGGAACACCACCCAAAGCAAAACCATTGGAAAGGTCTGTAACCTTACCTTTGGAAAGAATCCGTAGGCTGTACATCGTTGTTTCCATAATTCACTGAGTAAATCAAGTTTATTTAACTGCAAATATAATCATAAATGTGTTTGTTGAACACATTTATGATTATAATTAAAGTATATCATCAGATAATGAGGTATAACGTGCTTCAAGTTCATTGATTTTATCTCTTAGCAACTGCCTTTCATTATGCAATGCCTTTATCTCATACGGCATTGCATACCCCATTAGGGCGGCTTCGTAGCATTTGATTATCTTATAATCGCTACTTGCCAACACCTCCTTTGAGCGTTCAATCTCATGTGCCACCTTTTGAAAGTCGGGGACTTCTATGTATCTGAATGAAATCCTGTCCCCGGCATCGTATGGCACAATGCGCACAACATAGCCCTCCTTATCTGTGTTTTGTTTACTTTCATCTATTGCATCCACTGGCTTATATATGGTTGGCAGTTCAGCCACCTGTTCAATAACCGATACCATGCGTGTTGTTATTTCCCCCGTTTTCTCATTTCTGATTTTTTGAGGAATAGGGGCTATTTCTATACATTGTAGATAGTCGCCATCCATATATCCGTATAATACTCTTTCTTCCATATTTTTAGTATTTCCATCTACTTACTAACCATGCTTGTTTTTTAACTCCATCTACATATCCTACGGTATATACAAACATACCACCTTGACCCTCTCCAAAATCGTAGTAGTCATTTACCGAAGTATCATCATAGATTAGGTAGCCGCTTCTTGGTCTGAATCTCATATAGCCTCTCCACCACTGCTTTACAAATATAACCTGCCCTTCTTTAGGAGAAGCCGGAAGATACACTACTGATGCGGCAGACGTGTACCCTATTACCACGGTATCTTCTCTATTCAAATACCATGTGTTATTCGACGTTCCTGTAATACACTTTCGACCAAAAATCAAGCCTCCGGCAAATAAATCATAGAAGAAACCGCCAAAGGCTGGTGCAGTCCCCGAATTAGAAGCCCGACCATAAACACCTGCCACGATTGTATCTACCGCATTTATAGCCCATGTTCTTGCCGGAACATTTGCAAAACCAAGCCCAACAATAGCCCCACGGTGCGTATATCCGCTACTTGCTGGCATACCGTCCGTACCTGCCATATTTGAGAATATTCCCGTTGGTGACATATAGGAAACCGCATTAGAATAGTTAGGAGCATTTTTAGCCCTTGTTTCAAAAATTCCACGGTTGGCATCTATTGTCATTTTTGCGCCAAAATCAACGAGCGCATAATCACCACCACCACTTGAAGATTCAATATAAATACGAGCCATTGAAGCATCCAGCTCTACCCTGTTACCATTACCCATAGTGGAAACAATCTTACCGCCCTTAATAAACCAATCTCCAATGTTTGCCCCCTCAGCCAATAACAAGTTTGTGGCAATAGTTTCAAATTGCGCTCCAAACGTATTCCATTTGCTTGTTGTCGTGGGAGTGACATTTGAGAATGTTCCTGCATCAATACGGACTATATAGTATTGATTGTTGTATTTTACAGCATCCAACCGTTTGCTATTTCCGTAATAAGTCTTGGATGAATCATAAATACCCCTATAAACAAGTACGGGGCTATCGCCTTTCTCCCCCTTATCACCCGGCTTTCCATCTTCACCTTTATCACCTTTCGACCCCGTTACACATATTGCAGCCGTAGTGTCGCTCGTTCCATTCGTATAAGTGATAACCGAGCGTGTCCATATATACCATTTGTCTTTCCAAGTTGGGCGTGTTGTACTCCATGAGCCATTAAGTAATGAGGTTGCCGAACTGGATAGGTAGTATTGTTCAATAATAGAACTTACGCCAACACCGCTATCACCCGTAGAGCCTTTGCCGCCTGTAATACAAACCGCCTTAGTGTAGGTAGTCGTGTTGTCTGAATAAGATACTTTCGTTCTACTCCATATATACCTCCCATTTATCCATGTCGGGGCGGTTGTCTGCCACCCCGTAGTAGGCGCAACTGAATTTGACGTGCTTTGTGCATATTCCACATCTGCCAATGTCACACTAACACCAGGCTTTCCATCTTCACCATCATAAGGATTTACACGAATAGGGGTACTCCATTTCTGTATCATCAGGTCTGCTTTGCCATTCATTACGGAAGCAATGTCATTCACAGGTAAAGCCCCCATCAACAAACGTATATCATCGAAATACACGGCAGAACCGAATACATCATCATCGTAAATAGCAAAGCCTACAGCCATGATATTAACGCTACCACTATGTAATTGCTCTCCGTTTTTGAATACCGTAACGGTACGGTCATTAAAACGGAATGCAAGGTGAAACCACGTATTAGGCGTGATTGCAATACTCTTTTCCACATAGTGCCTACCGTTATATCCGTTCAACATCCACTTGACTTGATTTTGGTCTGACTTCATCCAAAAACAGAGTGTAAAACTTTCCCCAAAGGGTAAATCATAAGGAATACGGCTCTCCATTCCACCACTCAGATTGAGGGCATATCTCGTTCCGTCTTTTACTACCGTCCCACCGCCCAGCACACCATTATAACCGTTACCCGAAATATCGGCAATGCTTGAAGTGTCGTTAGCTTCAATGGGCAAATGAAATTTGGTACGGTCTGCAAGCCCGGACTTCTTAGCCATTGTACACCAAATATATTCCAACGCTCCTACTTTCGGCATTTCCGTACTCCACCCGGTAGGGTTGGAAGAATTAACATCCAAATCGGGCGGTACTAAAGTCGAGCCATTTTTAGCGTAACGATACTCGTAATATTCACCAGCTCCGGCATCCGTTCCACCTGTACCCGATTCGCCTTTAATCAAAGCCCAAGTGTAATCCATCGGATTATCACTGTCTTTCTGCACGTAGTCGGTGTATTGCCCTATGTAGTCGCCCGGCTCTTCACCATTGTTTGCAGTGAACGACATTCCCCCGTTGTCCGAATACTTGATATGGAAGTATGGAGTACGCCCATCTTCACCGGGTAAACCGGGCGTTCCGTCTTGTCCTTTCGTGTCGCTCCACTTGTAGGCACTTGGTTTGTCGCTATCGGTGGGTATCATATCCACATACAAACCCAACCATCTTCCGGGTGTTTCACCGTTTCCGGCTGTGAACGTTTTGCCGCCATCATCGGAATACTTCTTATGAAGATAGCTACTCTTTCCATCTTCCCCCTTAATAGCTCCAACATCTTCCCAGTTCGTGCCATCCCAAATATAGAGGTTGCCCCCGATTAGATAAGCATCGCCCTCTGAATTTCCAACGGTAGGCAGTTGTGAAACATTGTCCTTAGAACCTTTGATATTGATTGAAGTACCATCAGCACCACGCACACGAAAAGGAATACCCCACGCACCCTCCGTATCAGTCTTGGCGTTCTTTATACTCATCCAAACCACGTTTTCGGACGAAGTTCTGTGCCAACCTCCCGTAGAGCCATCCCCCGTAGGGGTGGCAGGCTTGGTTTCACTGTCATTATAGGTATAGAATACGGATAAACCGCTTTCTCCCTTATCCCCGGTAGAACCTTTCGCCACAACCGACCAATATACGGAATTGGTAGGCAGGTTGCCCATGCTTGGTGTGGGGTTAGTGTATCGGTAGGTACACGTTTCACCATTCACCGTGTAAGCCACCTCATCCCCGGCATAGTACACGTACTTCGGGTTATATGTGCCACGGAACACCCCGATATGTGAGGTGTCCCCACTATCAGAAAGCAAACGGACGTTGTGCAACGTTAATTGGCGTTTTGCCGTTACGTTCCAATCAATAGAACTTGAAGAATCACCGATACGGAACTTGTTGCCGTCCAAATCCAAATAGCACTCCTTATCGCTTGTTATAATCTTACCCGTAGTGATAGTGTTCCCATTAATACGGGTAAATCCGTAGGTGGTGGTAAAGTCCCTGAAATCATCATCCGAATGCACTGACCCCAATATACCCACTTGGAAATAATAGTTATTCGGGTCTTCGGTTGGTTCAACCTTTAGTTGTTCCTGTGTCACATACCAAATGCCATCCGTGCTTTTCTTGGAACACTTGGCAAACACATAGTACCCCTTTGGGCTTGATAGAGTGAATGAGCCAGCCGCCATGTTCCAATGCTTGATTATCTCATCATCAATAGTCAAGTGAGCCAATACCCCGGCAGAAGCATCAAAACGATTGGATATTCCGTTTACGTTGGCTTGCAGTATCACATCTATCAAAACAAATTGTTGGCTCTTAGACCCCACCGTAAGCATATTGGTGTCAATGGAATTGGGCTTGATGTTTTCGGGGTCAAAATAACCGTCCGTATCATACACCATTGTACGCAGTTCCTCTGTTGTACGCCATCCCCTCCGTGCCTTAGTCAAGTCCCGAAGCCGATTGTTTTCTATGATTGTTTCGTGCCGTCCAACATCCACAACCGTTTGAGTGATTGGGGAAATGGCTGTAATGTCCGAAAGGGTCAGTGTATAGTCATGCTCCACAAGCAGGTTCTTTGTCACCTTTTGGATGCGGATATTCTTTTCAATACCGAAACGCTCATCTTTCACGGGTACATAGTTACCCACATGAAAGACGGTTGTTTCGCTATCGCTTGGCAAAGCGTTCAAAAAATAGGAACGTTCAAAGGTAAGCTGATATTGCGCCCGTGCCTGTGTGCGTGGCTTGAACTCGTTATATCCGGCATACCATAAATCTTCCTCTGCATCATCTTCATAAGATTTAGGCAGGTGAATATCCGTAATCTTATACGTGTCACCCTCCGTTATTCGGTAAGCCTCGCTTTCAGTGGTAGGAATAGTTAGCCCCCTGTTGTCCGTAAATGGAATGAGCGTAAACCTTTTTGTTGCATGGTCGTATCCTCCCTTTTTCGCCAATTCAAATTGTTGTCCGGCTAATTTACCCGAAATGAAATTAATCTTTGCCGATACCTCGTTAATCAGATACTTTGTACCTTTATCGTCTTTCTCGTTCAGGTCAAAGTCCATTGTATCATCAATGAAGCTGTTTATATCATCAGCCACCAAAGCAGTAACCGTACCCGTCCGTTTCGGGAAAATATTATCATACGTCACAGCATCCTCATCACTACCCAGTGCATCCCTCAAATCGCCATCCTCCAAATAACGCTTGTTATCATCGGATATGCCTATATATTCGCTCTGAGGCGGTACTATTGTACCGTCCCATAGTTTGTGTTCCTTTTTGTTCAAACGCACTGGAAACGGAAGCTGTAGGCGTTCTGAATAGTCCCTGTAATCACTCCGAATGTTGGTCGTGCCACCCTCCACCCAAAGTCTTGTGATAATGGTCTTATCATCTACCTTTTGCTCTTTGAGCTTGTACAAGCCGTTGCCTTTGCCCCACTCAAAGAAAGCGTTGCCACCCGGGGGCACAACTTTTGCACCGAACTTTCCTATGTGGATGGTACGCACCCCGTCCTTTTGGGTAATGAGAAACTCCAAATCAAATTCACGGTCACTGCAAAGCATTTGCAAAACCTGTAGGCAATTGTTACGGGCAAAGGAAATGGTACGTGGTTCTGTGTCCGGGCAATTAGCTTCATCGAAAGCCCATAAGCCCGGATAGTCACGGCTCACGTTGTAGATAAGCACCTTTACAAAGTCCCGGATATTATAAGTGAGGTCAAACGTGCTTTTGCTGGATTTCCCGTTTGCATCGGTGTTTCGGTACAGGCTTTTCATCAGCTCGTACATCACTCCGTAGAAAGTGGCATCATGCACATAATGGTTGTCCGAAAGCATTTCACGGTTCACCTTAGTACGGATGGTGTATTCTTCACCCTCCACTATGATTTTATCTCCCTTGCCTAAATTAAGCAACTCAGAGGAAACAATGGAAAGCTGTACGTTATCATCCCCCATTAAGGAACTGTTTTGAGCGGCTGATTTCAGCGTACAAAACGGCTCTTTGGAAAACAAGCGTACCTTTTCACCGTTGCGCCTGATTATTTCAAGAGTTCCCATATCACAATAGCATTGGTTTCAAATTTTTCAATGTCTTCAATCACGCCCGAAACGATTATCTCGTATTCACCGGGTGTAACGTAAGTGTGTTCTATCGTTTGTTCGCTGCCGGACACATCGTAAGTGTGCGTGCCGTCACCCCAATAGATATTAAGCAGCTTGGACGAAGTGACGGTAATCGTAGCCTTGCCGTTTGCAGTTCCACCTATATATCTAAGCACCTTTTTCACAGGTTCATCTTCCACCAGCTTTAAACGGAATGTACCCACCATCAAATCGTTGCTATATTGTCCCCAGCTCTTTTCCGGGTCTGCCTCATCCAGCAATTCCACTTCATATACCAAAGGCTTTGCCTTTCCGTCATAGTCCACACGCAAACGGTGGTTCCCCTCCGCATCGAATTGGGAAAAGAAAAGGTTTACCCATTCCACATAGGCGGCACGTCCCGAAGCCTCAATAAAGCAATCCAGTGTAATGTTTCGTTCCTTGTAGCGTGGTCGCTTCTTATCCCTTACAATACCGTGGTAATTGTCCCAGTTCACTTGCAAGGCTTCTTTGCGCTCCAACCGTCCAACCAATCCGGCACTTTTGGAAACGAATACCCCAAACTCCTTGAAGTTCTTTCCGTCTATGAAATATTCCACATCCGTATCTTTCTGCAACTCGAATATTTCACGGGGTTCTTTCGCCACGTCAAACAGTTTCACTTCGTCCAGCAAGGCTTTCGTCCCAAAAAGTGATTGGTCGTTGATGGAAAGCCCCGTTGGTGTCTTTGGTAATATTTCACTGAATATCCGGGTCGTGTTCTCATAGACGGTAAACATATTGCCGGACTTAACGAAAGCAAAGAAAATCCAGCCATCGGGCATTACATCAAGCCATTGCTCTTTATAATTGTCTATACCGGGCATATTCAGCACCCAGCCTAACTTTTGAGAAACAGGCAGCACCCAAAAACAAAGTGTAAAATTACCGCTAAAGGGTATGGAACGAGCTGTTTCGCATTCGCCCGTACCATTCAAAGCAAGTGATTTACCCACTTTAGATTTCTTAGAAAAATCCGCACCATCCGATAAGGTGGCATCGTTGCGGTACTGTGAAAAGTCGTAAGCTATACTACCGTCCGGGTCATCGAAAGGCAGGTGTAAAATCATGTTCTTATCCATATCAGTAAGTATTTTTATTCATTTGTCTAACTTCTATCCCCACTCCCTCTATATCCGCTTTGGCATTGCCATACAGATTCACAAGCACCTTTGCATCCGTTCCGGCTACCGCCACATACAGATACGAGTTATCGAAAGCGTCTATGGTAACAATCGCATTGTCCGACACGTTTACGGCACTATGGGAATCATGCCGTGCATATACCCGTGAAACAGAATAGCCGTCATACTCCAACATAGCTTTGCAGTCACCATTCAGCACCACATCGGGTAAATTCACCTTATCCGTAACCTCATCATCCACAAACACCCCGTAAACCTCGCATTTGCCTTTGAAGTGTTCCCGTATAAAGTCAAGCGTGGGGTAATTCTCCGATATACAGAAATCTATGCCCTTAATGTAAAGCTGTATCAGTTGCTCATAGTCAAGCCCCGTTCTTAGCTTCATTTGCCACATCCGGCAAAGCCCCTTTGCCTTGCCATCCTCTTTAAGTTGTTGTACCAGTTCCATAACTATGCTATTCCTTGTGATAAAAGTGAACTATCTTTATTTTCAATGCGCTTCAAAGTAGTTTTAATCTCCGTCAGCTCTGATGCACTCAACTTCGTGTTGGCGGCTATTTCGGCTTGGTAAACAAGTGCCTGCCTCATAATAGAGGTTTGGTCGCTTTGGTTTATGACAAAGGCATTCAACCGCCCGGCTATCACACCGCCCGTTTCCTCATTCATGGAAGTAACCGCACCCGTAAGGGGGTCTTGCTGTACGGTTTCTTCCTCCACATCCTTAATCCAATCACCAATACCCTCCAATGCGGAATTGAACAAATCCCCGGCAGCGTTCACCATCCTTTCAAATTCTCGCTTCTCTACATCGGTCAGTTTCCCGTCTTTCATGGATTCTCCTAAATAGAGAACGGCATCATTGATTCCCTTTGCCAAAAACTCACGTTTCAACGCTTCCACAACCGCTTTTTTAAGGACTTCTTTTGTCTTTTCGCCCAATGCTTCCGCTGCATCCTCACCTTTGCAATAAGCATCTACCAACGCATCGGCAAATTCATCAATGGCGGTTTTTACATCCGTTCCGGCAAGCGTTTCCATCATTGACCTATCCAAATCCTCTATCTGTTGGGTAATGGATTCTATTTGCTCGTTCCACTGTTGGATTTTTCCGTTATCGGTTTTCTTCTTATCCTTTTCAGCTTGAATTTGCTTTCTTAAATCCTCTTGTTGCTGTTTGAGGTTCTTTTTCTGAGCCTCATAGATAGAAAACATATCTCCGTTTTCTTCCGCATTCTTCAACTGTTTGTTGAGTTCCTTAATCTCCTTGTTGAGTTGAGCGTAACGGGCAAAATCCCAATTCTTCTTTGCCACGTTGGCTTCTTGTTCCAAAGCCCGTATTTGGTCGTTAATCAGTTGGATATTCTTTTCGTAGGCTTCACGTTGGCTATCATTGAACACCCAATAAGTATTATTGTAGGCTCGTTCCAAACGGCTGTAGGATTGTTCCAGCGCATCTATTTCCTTTTGCAGATTTTGAATTTTCTTCTCATACTTGGAATCATGCAATTTGGCAAATATGCCCACTACAGAAGTAACGGCACTTACCATACCCGTAACGCCTCCCAATATGTCACCGCTCATCATTTTACCTACAGAGGCGGCGGCATTGCCCAACTGCCCGAACAACTCCATTGCAGTGCCTAAGCCGTTTGCCAAATCATCCTGTCCCAAATCAGAAAACATGGATGCAATGGCATTGCCGCACGTGGTAGCCGTATCGGTAATCGTTTCAATGGACTTGGTTACGCCTTTGGCGGCTTTCTTCATGTCAGCCTCTGCCTTTTTCACATCCTCATCCGTACCCTTTCCGGCAGCAACATTCGCTTTGGCTTCTGCCAGCTTCTTTTTGGCTTCAATGTAATCATCATAGAACGTGCCTAAAGCCTTAAAGGGATTCTTTGAAATAAGCGTTTCCTTTGCTTGATTCAAACTATCAATCAAAGCACGGTAATCTACGGGATTCAGTTTCAAATCCGCATCTTTTAGCTTTGTTTCAATATCAGCCACCAACTTATCTATTTCAGCTACAGAAAGGCTATCCAAATCGCCAAATAACTTCTTCCAACTATCCGATTGCTTTAACATATTGGCGGTAAGGGTGCTTAACGCTTCTGCCTCCGACTTGTTTACTTGGTTAATCCGTTCTTGGTCGCCCGTCTTTTGAGCGGCAGCACGCAGCAAGGCGTATTCCTTTTGGATGTCATTTCTTTGTTCCTCAAAGGTTCTGTAAGAGGAAAGTATCTTTTGCTGTACTTCTTCCTGTAACTTTTCATCTTCTTCTGAAACAAACAAAGTGGCTTCCGCTTTTTCGTCAGCACCCACAAGCCCGGAACTTCCATTAGCCAGCTTCTCTTTTGCATCGGCTATGGCTTCCAACTTCTCGGCAAGTGTTTGGGCTTGCTGAATGGTCTTAGATACAGATTCCTTGAAAGAATCCATAGCGGACTTTGCCCCCGTGATTTCATTGTATTGCATATTAAGGGAAATAAGTTGGTTACTTTCTCCCTCTGTGAGTGTTCCGGCTTGTTGTTTATCCTTTAGAGCCTTGATTTCATTTTCCACATACTCCTTGTATGATTTACCGCCTTTTAAAAGCGTGGCAAATTGGGTATTGGCTACATCTTCGCCCATGTTACGCACCCAACGGAAATACAAGGCATATTGCTGTTTCTTGTACTCTATTTCACCGTCAAAGAGTTTGTTTTGGGCTTTGTCATATTTCTTGTTTTCAAGTGTTCGCCTTTCATCGAAGCCGTCCTTTTCAGACTTAGATAAGCCACCTTTTCCGGCATCCTTACGAGCTTTAGCCAAAGCCTTTTCCTCTTTGTCTATATTATCCAATGCCTCCTTGTGTTGGAGCGAAAGGGTGCGCTTGCGTTTTTCGTAGCCCTCTTCCAAGACTGCAATACGGTCAGCCTCCAATTTGCGGTCAGCTTCAAGTTGCCTTTCACGTAGTTGCTTGGCGGCACTATCCGCTTTATCCCCCGTGGTATGCTTGGGTAAACGGGCTTCCAACTTCTTTATTTGCGTATCATAACTCTTATAGTCAGAACTACCGATAATGGCAGCTTCACGCAATTCTTTAAGCTGCTTGATACGGTCTGATATTCCCTTTTCCGTGTTAAGGTTTGTATTCTTGGTGTTTACAGCACCATTCAATTTATCCAACAAGTCTTTCAGCTCTTTCAGTTGGGTATTATCGGCTTCCACCTTTACCTTTTTGGCATTGAGGGTATCAATACTTTTCTGAGTTTCACCTATTTTCTTATCCAGCTCGTTAAACGACATAGCCACATAGTCGGTACTCTCTGTTACAGAAGTCGTATCTTTTTTACCATAGATTTTTTCAAGTTGCCTATTTACCTTGCCTATG
>ULOE01046122.1_pt1 | contig 12658 bp, 6 predicted proteins | sample 1952291 | NCBI WGS metagenome assembly ULOE01 (sample SAMEA4835595, study PRJEB28245) | human gut metagenome | biome: gut microbiome; material: fecal sample | place: Denmark | collected 2008 | reverse complement strand
ACCGCCGATAGCGGACAGCCGCAAGGGCTGCCCCTACGAGGTACGCAGTCTAAATTTTGTGCGTATTTTTAAAGGGCGAACGAAGTTCGTCCCTACGATCTGCAAAACAAACTTTTCAGAAGATTTCGTGCCGCTGTCGCGGCATCGGTGCGTCGAGGTCGCCGCACCCTACAAATACGCATCAATAAATTGCTACAATTTTCGCGGGTGGATGATATCCGCTCCTACTTACTTTGATCGAAGCGAAATAACCCCTCAGTCTTGGCTTCGCCGAGCCAGCTCCCCTGCAGGGGAGCCAAAATAGATTTTTCAACAATTCCAGTTTTATCAACGTATCCCACACAACAAAAATCCTATCCAATAGCGGATAGGATTTTTGTCTTATAATCATTGCTGAGTTTTTATACTCTGTTGCTCGGTCGGTCTTCAATTATCCTGCCGTCCGATATTCTGACAACGCGCGTTCCCTCTTCGGCGATCTCGTTGTCGTGGGTGATGAGGATTATCGTGCGCCCCTCGTCGTTGAGCTCGTGGAGTATCTTCATGACCTCCTTGCCGGAGTGCGAGTCGAGGTTGCCGGTCGGTTCGTCCGCGAGGATTATCGGCGGGCGCGCGGCGACTGCGCGGGCTATTGCGACTCTCTGCTGCTGACCGCCGGACATCTGCGAGGGCAGGTGGTTCATGCGCTTTTCGAGCCCGACTCGGCGCAGCGCGTCGACCGAGAGCTTCTCGCGTTCCTCTTTTTTGACGCCTCTGTATATCAGCGGCAGCTCAACGTTTCCCTTTGCCGTGAGGCTCGGGATCAGATTGAAGCCCTGGAATATAAAGCCGATTTCTTTGTTGCGTATCTCCGAAAGCTCGTCGTCCGACAGGTTAGAAACATCTTTGCCGTCGATGAGATATTCGCCGCTCGTGCAGATGTCGAGCAGACCGAGCATGTTCATCAGCGTCGATTTGCCCGAACCGGAGTGACCGACTATCATCAGAAATTCTCCGCGGTCAACGGTCAGCGAAACTCCGTCGAGCGCGTGAACTTCGTTTTCGCCGGGATTGTATATTTTATATGCGTCCTTGACTTCGATAAGATGCGCCATTGCAAAGCTCCTCAAGTGTTTTTTATAATTTTATCGCGATGTTGTTCATCAAGTCAAGTCAACATTTGTAAATTATTTTCGCGGCGGTATATTTCTTTCGCGCGTGCAGAAAATAGACGCAAGGGAGATGAAAGTATGTCGCTGTCCGGAAAAGAATATGAAAAAATGACGAAGCGCGCCTCGCCGCCGAGCCCGAAGCTGATGAACCTGCTGAAAGCTTTTTTGATAGGCGGGCTCATCTGCGCGATAGGCGAGGGCTTTTCAATGCTTTATGAGTCGCTCGGCGCGGACGAAAAGACGGTGTCGAGCCTTGTACCATGTACTCTTGTTGTCATTGCCGCTGTGCTGACCGCTCTCGGCGTGTTCGATAAAATCGCCCGTCATGCGGGTGCCGGTACACTCGTGCCGATAACCGGCTTTGCAAATGCAGTCGTGTCGCCCGCAATGGAGTTCCAGAGCGAGGGCAGGATTCTCGGCACGGGCGCGAATATGTTCAAGGTTGCGGGGCCTGTTATAGTCTATGGCAGTGCCGCGGCGGTCGTCTACGGCGTGATTTATTATATCGCGCTCAGGATAATGGGGTGAACCGATGGCAGAGAGAATTGGAAAATACACGCTGAAATTCGGCAGCCGTCCGGGAATAATCGCATCCGCCGCGATAGTCGGCAGCAAGGAGGGGGACGGACCTCTCGGCGGGAGCTTCGATGAAATTATAACCGATGGCACATTCGGCGAAAAGACATGGGAGAAGGCGGAGAGCGCGTTTCAGCACCGCGCCGTGGTGAAGGCTATTGAAAAATCCGGCATGACCGCCGCCGATATAGATATGCTAATGGCGGGTGATTTGCTCAGCCAGTGCAGCGGCTCGGCGTTCGGCGCACGCGATCTCGGCATACCGTTTGTCGGGCTTTACGGCGCGTGCTCGACAATGGCTCTTTCGCTGGCAATGGCGGCGCTGAGCGTCGATTCTGGTGCGGCGCGTATAGCCGCCGCGGCAACTTCGTCGCACTTCTGCTCGGCGGAGAAGCAGTTCCGCACACCGCTCGAATACGGCGGTCAGCGTCCTCCGACTGCCCAGTGGACGGCGACGGCGGCAGGGTGCGCCGTGATAGGAAAGTCCGCGTCGCCGCATATAGAGGCCGCCACATTCGGCAGGATAACCGACTACGGAGTCAAAGATGCAAACAACATGGGCGCGGCGATGGCTCCCGCCGCGTGCTCGACAATAACCGCCTTTTTGCAGGACACAAAAATGCAGCCGGAGGATCTCGACCTTATCCTGACTGGCGACCTCGGCTATGTCGGCTCAACGCTCCTGCGCGAGCTGATGAGAAAGCAGGAGCATATCGATATCACGACCTGCCATAACGACTGCGGACTGATGCTCTATCGGCTCAACGAGCAGGATGTGAACTCCGGCGGCTCGGGCTGCGGATGCAGCGCGGCGGTGGTCTGCTCGCATATCGTCAGCGAGATGCGTTCGGGCAGGCTCAATAAAGTGCTCTTCGTCGGAACGGGCGCGCTGCTCTCGGCGGTCTCGCCGCTCCAGGGCGAGACAGTGCCGTCGATAGCTCACGCGGTCCTGCTGACAAACTGAAAGGGGATAGTAATGGATACTGTGCAGAGTGTTTCAAAGAGCCTGAAGCTCGTCAGCTGCGCACTGACCTCGATGCGCTGGCTCGATATAATCAAAAAGCTCATCGCCGCCGCGGCGATAGCGACAGCCGCCTGCTCGGCGCTGAGCATAATAGCCGCGTGCAGGGAGAAAAAGTGAAAAAACCGCGAAAGCCGGCTGTAAAGTATAATCGCTTTACGGCTGGCTTTTGTGTTATTAATAGGCTTGTCAGGCTTTCGTGCAGGGAAACCTGATTGACGAAGCCGAGACTGAGAGCTTATTTCACGAAATTCGCACTAAATTTATTATCCTGTACCTTGTAGGGTGCGGCGACCCGACGCACCGCTGCCGCCGACGCGGCACGAAGTTTTCGCAAGATTTGTTCTACTGACCGCAGGGGCGGACTTCGTTCGCCTGCTTTTGAAGTCTGTATAGGGGTGACGGAGCCGGTTTTCTGCTTATCTGTGTTGCTTTTTACCCCGATAAACCACTGCCGCGATACCATGTTACTATACATTATATATATAAGCCTTTTATATAGCGGTTATGTAAAACAAATATAGCCTTAAAAGCCGTGTTTTTATTAATTATCAGCAAATAAAAGCCCTACTTATTTCCATAACAAATATTAATATGATAAATAGGCGTTATTATTCTCAGAACTCATGATTTTTTGTGCAATTTTTACCCGCAAAAAATTAAAATTAATTCCACAAAATCATAAAAGCGTTAATTTTAATGGAAATATAGAACAAAAATGACATTTTTCAACATATTTGTTAAATCTGTATTGTTAGCATACGATAAAAAATTGAACTTTCATTGTACAAAACGCACAAAAATGATTAAAAAAATTTAAACTTATTGACAAAGTGCCGAACGAGGGGTTATTCTTTACATGGGGGATAATCATACCCTCTTGCTTTGTATTGCCCGAACAGAGCAAAATGACTTTGTCGCCAATGTGTTCCGTCAATTTGCGGGAGACGGAATGCTCTGATATATGGTGAAATTTTTAAAATGGAGGTGTAAATTTGAAGAAAATGAAACGCTTGTTAGCAATCATCCTTGCTTCACTGCTCATACTCTCATCGGCTACCGCCGGCGCGAGTGCGTACCAGGCTTATAAGGATGACGCGCTGACAAAGTACGACTTTACTGACACTGCGGTTCTGACCACAGAGCAGTATGCGTCTGCGCTTCTTGACTACGCTGACAAGGCGCTTGCCAAAGAGAACATCACGATGGATCTTTCGATTCTCGGTAAGCTTGATGCGACGTCTATAGACAATGCTCTTTCGAGCGTCTATAAGCTGATCAACGGCAACAAGATCATCCTTTGGATGGCCGGCGATCTGAACAGCGTCAATGTCGATGCAATCAAGAACCCGCGCAGAAGCAATACCACTGATGTCGCAGTCATCAAGGCGCTCCTTCAGTTCCTTGCGGACAACAAGGGAATCGTCAAGAAGGTTGTCGTCGGCGGTGTCGGTAAGTACAAGCGAGACGGCGGTGTCTCTCTCGGCGTTGCCAACTCGTTCGTAAAGGTCGATCTGAATGTCGAAGTTATGCTCAGAGAGATGATTTGGGGTCTTGCATATCCGAATACGGAATACAACAGCTCCAATAACATCGACAGCATGCTTCAGGTCATCATTCAGAACGCTCTTGCAGGCGTTAAAGAGATTCCTGACAGCGTCAAAAATCTCGTTGACCTCAACTCGACAAAGTCTACATATGACTTCATCGAGGATCTTCTTCAGACAGCTTATAACGATATAGCTGTTCCGATGCTCAATGACCAGACAATGAAGTGGCTCGGTCAGGAGATCGACAAGGATACCACAGGTACTCTTGCGGGTCTGTTCAACAGGGACTTCAGGGTTTCGGCCTATACCGTCCCCGCGGGCAGCACTCTTGTTGCTGAGCTCAATAACATTGCCGGCGGCATTGTTAACGGACTTCTGAAGAACTACAACGGTTGGGTCTCGGGTGACAATTCAAAGCTCACCGATAATGTTGTCGCAGTTGCGAGATACATTCTCAAAGAGACCGGCGATTACTTCTTCCCGGATTGGCAGAAGCACATCGCAACAGCCGAAGAGATCGACGCAATGAGCAAGGAAGAGCTTATCGCTTATCTTGCGCGCTCGATCATCAACGCATCAGTCGGCTATATGTACATCCCCGAGGATGTCACGACTGTTATAGGCGTTGCATGGGAGGCTGTTAAGCAGCTCATGGCTCAGTTCCTTCCCGAAAGAGATTACAGCGGTTATCCCAAGACTGTTCAGGGTATCCTTGACATGCTTGCGGATTTCGTCGCCTACAACGTCAATCCCGGTATCGACCTCAACGCAGGTGATCTGAAGAAGGCGCTCAACTACGGCGACGGTATGGATAAGATGCTGACTACTGCCGTTCAGTGGCTTGCCGCTGACCCGCAGTATTACACAGGTCTTCTTCCCAGCACCACGATTGATACCTCTGACGGATGGAAAGCTCTTGATGATATCTTCTTCAAGCTGTTAGACAAATCTGTTCTTCCCGCAAAGTTTGCCAACAGCGGAAGCGAGACTATCCTCAAGGATATTGTTTATTCTATCCTCAACGGACTGCTCGTTGATCAGGATCTGACCTGCATCTCTGACCTGTTTGTTAAGAATGAGTCCGGCGCATTCGCCACTCAGACTCTCAAGCAGAGCATCGTGAGACTCGTCACCGATATCCTCAACGCAGTTCTTCCGGGAACGATAACCAAGACTTACGGCTCGCTCAATGAGATCGTTTCGAACTCTGAGCTCGGCTCGATAGTCGAGAACCTTCTCGGATCTTTGAATTCCAACAAGGACAAGCTTGTTCCGCCTATCGTCAACATCGTGGCTCAGGTCATGAAGCTGACTGATAAGGCAAAGTTCAAGGAAATGGAGATCGCCGGTTCAAAGAGAATCAAGAACAGCAGCGAACTTGATCTCACGGTTTATAACGGAAGCCAGGGCATTAACAGAGGTTATACTGATAAGAACAATAACTTCACTCAGGACAAGCTTCCCCGTTATACAATCGATAGTTGGAGCGCTGTTGCTTATAACTATGACGGCAGCAAACAAAAGGATCTTTCGGTATCCGGTCTTACTGCCAATGAGGAACTCAATGGCGGCGATAATAGGTCGGTGAAGATAAGCGGAATCGACAGTAATAATACGCTTGTTGTCTTTACTGTATATTATTTTGCCCTCGATGAGGCGGGAAATAAGCTGACAAACGATGCTTCGGTTTGCAGATTCTATTCTTACAGGCTTGATGGTGCTGATGTTGATAACAATACCAGCGGAATTAATACGGGCTCAAACAAGACAAGTGCGTCTGTTAATGATTGCCCGCCCAAGCTTCTGCTGTTTAATCAGAACAACACCAACCCGCTGAAGACGATATGTGCGCAGAGTGTTACTTTCAAGGTGCCGAAGGGCAAAGGTTCACATACAGGATCTAATGCATCAGCTGATCTCGGTGGCCTTAGTTCCAACCTTAAGAGTGCGACCTCCTCGGCGTCAATGGATGGCGGAAATGCTATTTCAGGTTCAAATGCCTATGACAGCATTGATCTTTGGGAGGAGACAGCTTCTATTGCAAAGTTTGAAGTTGGCTTTGACACTACGATCAATTGGGCTGCTACGGCAAAGAAGGGTAACAAAACCGACCATTACAATGGTGCTACCCGCATTATCTGTTATAACGATTACGGACTTCCTGAGCTCTACAATATAGAAGCTGGCAAGAATCGCGCAAGAACAGATTATGACAGCAGCGCGGATGCAGCTTGGGACGCATATATAACCGCCCTTAACAATGCGGCTATATATACGCTTCTTCCCGGTACGATTGCGCTCTACACCAATAGCGAATTCCTTGCAGGATTTGAAGCTAGACAGAAGGCACTTGCCTCTGCAGTTGAAACTTTGGAGACGCATTTGGTTTCCGCTTCTGTTGACTCGCTCAAGACCGCCGTTGAGGCAGTCCAGGGCAAGGACAACGCAGAGGGCGCCGTTTATTGGGATGACGGTTATAACTATTTCGGTTATGACGATTTCAATTCAGTCACCTGGAACGGCTGGAAGGAAGCCAGAAACCGCGCTCTCAATCTCTACAACTCGACCATAGCTCCCAAGGAGCCCGTTGCTCCCGAGAAGCCCGGCGATGACGCCACTCTGATCGAGAAGCAGAAGTATGAGAAGGCATATGCACAGTGGGAGACCGACCACGCAGCGTGGGAGACCGCGCTTGCCACCTGGCAGATGCCCACTATCTCCGCTATCGATGTTGCTTATGCTGAGCAGCAGGTTGCGCTTTGGGGTCCCAGACTCATAAAGCTTGATGCTGTTAAGACGCACCTTGACGCGGCGATCAGAATGTGCACCATCGATTCCGCCGATGCTTCCAAGTATGACGCGGACAGATGGGAAGCATATGCAAAGTCATTTGCTTATGCTCAGAAGGTTTCGACCTCGTTCAACGCCTCTACGACCATGCGCACGCAGGTCAGAGAAGCTATGAACAACCTTATCTACAACTGGAAGCGCCTTATTGCTAACCCCGTTGTCACCGTCACATTCACCTTCACCGTGAATGGCGAGACTCACGCGGTTCTTACCGGCAACCAGGGCGATCCCGTTGATCTTAGCTCCATCGAAGCTCCTGCCGCACCTGTCGGCATGCACTTCGTCGGTTGGGGCAACGTACCCGCAACGTTTGACGCTGACGCTACATTCGAAGCTCAGTTCGCAAACAACACGGATACAAAGTACACCGTGAATGTTTATAATATGGACACCACCGGCAACTATCCGGCAACTCCCGACAGCACCTATCAGGGCGCAGGCGAGACCAATTCTACAGCCGATATCACTGCCGATGCAGTCGCCGCTGAAGGCTTCTCGCTCGATTCGGCAAAGAGCACCCTTACCGGCACCATCGCCGCTGACGGTTCTCTTGTCCTCAGCATTTACTATTCACGTAACCAGTACACCATAACTTATGCTAACACGGATCTCGAACCCGATACATATTATTATGGCGCTACTGTTTCCGCCCGTACTCCCGAGAAGGCTGGCTATGCTTTCCAGGGTTGGGAGGAAGAGGTTCCCTCCACCATGCCCGCACAGAACATCACTCTTACGGCTAAGTGGAACGAGAATCCCGCAGACTACACCGATTATGACATAGCTGTTGCAGCTGCCAACGCTAAGAAGGCAGAGGCCAACTACGACAAGACCTACACCGAGGCTTCCAGAAAAGCTCTTGACGCCGCTCTTGCAGTTGACGTCTCTGGCAAGAAGCTCAGCGAGCAGGGTGTTGTCGACGCTCAGACCGCAGCTATCAACGCTGCTGTTAAGGGTCTTGAGAAGATGACCTACAACGCAACATTCTATGTTGACGGCGAAGAGTACAGAGTCGTTCCCACCAAGGTCGGCGAGCAGATCGTCGCCCCCGAGGCTCCCTCCAAGCAGGGTTACACCTTCACCGGATGGACTCCCGAAGTCGGAACGATGGGCATTGAGGATGTTTCCTTCAACGCTCAGTTCTCCGCAGGCGAGGTTTCCTACAAGGTTGAGACTTATGTCATGGGTCTTGACGGACAGTACGGCGCAGCAGAGACCAAGACTGTTCCCGCAACCACCGGCGCAGCCGTCTCCGTCGAGCCTGAGGCTCGCGAGGGCTTCACCGTTGCTGACAACAGCGTCCTCTCCGGCGTTGTTGTTGCCGACAGCAGCCTTGTTCTTAAGGTCTACTACAGCCGTAACCAGTACAAGCTTTCTGTTGACGGCGTAGAGTCCGATGTTTACTATGGCGCAGCTCTTAACATTGCCGCTCCGGCAGCAAGAGAGGGCTTCACCTTCACCGGCTGGAATGTCGAAGTTCCCGCCAACATGCCCGCATCTGACCTGACCCTCGTTTCCCAGTGGAGCGAGAACGACGCTGACTACACCGCTTACAACGCGGCAGTCGCAGCGGCTAAGGCAAAGCAGGGCGAAGAGAATTATGACAAGATGTACACCGCCGAGACCAGAGATGCTCTCGCAGGCGCTCTTGCCATAGATGTTGCCGGTAAGAAGTATTCCGAGCAGTCTGTTGTCGATGCAGCTACCAAGGCTATCAACGACGCAGTTGCAGCTCTCGAAGTTATGACCTACAACGCGATCTTCACGGTCGACGGCGCTCAGTACGAAGTCGTTCCCACGAAGGTTGGCGAGCAGATCGTCGCTCCGAAGGATCCCGCTAAGGAAGGCTATGTCTTCAAGGGATGGGATAAGGAAGTCGGCAAGATGGGCGTTGAGGATATCACCTTCGCCGCTCAGTTCGAAGAGGCGTCCGGCATTGCCTACACCGTCGAGGTTTACACGATGGATGTCAACGGCAACTACGGCGCAGCTGAGACAAAGACCCTTTACGGCACCACCGGCGCCCAGGTCACTGCAGACACAACTGCCGCCGAAGGCTTTACCTTCGACGAGTCGGCAGCTAATGTTGTCAGCGGTACCGTCGTAGCCGACGGCAGCCTCGTACTGAAGGTCTACTTTGCCCGTAACCAGTACAAGCTTACTGTTGACGGCGCAGAGTCCGAAGTTTACTACGGCGCAGCTCTTGACATTGCCACCCCGGCAGCGCGTGAGGGCTACACCTTCATCGGCTGGAACGTTGATGTTCCCGCCACCATGCCCGCATCCGACCTGACCCTCGTTTCCCAGTGGAGCGAGAACGACGCTGACTACACCGCTTACAATGCGGCAGTTGCAGCGGCTCAGGCGAAGCAGGCAGAGGACGGTTACGACAAGACCTACACCGCAGAGTCCAGAGCGGCTCTCGATGCAGCTCTTGCAGAAAAAGTTTCCGGCAAGAAGTATTCCGAGCAGTCTGTTGTCGATGCAGCCGCCAAGGCTATCAACGATGCAGTTGCTTCTCTCGAGGTCATGACCTACAACGCAACCTTCTATGTTGACGGCGCTGAGTACAGAGTCGTTCCCACGAAGGTCGGCGAGCAGATCATCGCTCCCGAGAATCCCACCAAGGAAGGCTTTGTCTTCACCGGTTGGGATAAGAAAGTCGGAGTCATGGGCACCGAGGATGTTTCCTTCAACGCTCAGTTCTCCGCCGGCGAAGTCTCCTACAAGGTTGAGACTTACGTCATGGATGTCAACGGCGCTTACGGCGCAGCTGATGTCAAGGTCGTTCCTGCCACTACCGGCGCGGCCGTCTCCGTCGATCCCGGGGCTCGTGAGGGCTTCACGGTCGCCGCTGACAGCGTCCTCTCCGGCACAGTCGCAGCTGACGGCAGCCTTGTTCTCAAGGTTTACTACAGCCGTAACCAGTATAAGCTTACGGTTGACGGTGCAGAGTCCATGGTTTACTACGGTGCTGAACTCAACATCGCAGAGCCCACCAAGGATCACTACACCTTCGCAGGTTGGAACGTCGAAGTTCCTGCCACCATGCCCGCATCCGACCTGACCCTCGTTTCCCAGTGGACCGAGGAAGGCGCTGACTACACTGCATATGATGCAGCAGTCAAGGCCGCTCAGGCGAAGAAGGCTGAGGCGGACTATGACAAGACCTACACAGCAGAGTCCAGAGCGGCTCTCAATGCAGCTCTTGCCATAGACGTTGCCAATAAGAAGTATTCCGAGCAGGCTGATGTCGATGCAGCAACTGCTGCTATCAACGACGCAGTCAAAGCTCTCGAGCTCATGACCTACACCGCTAACTTCTATGTCAACGGCCAGCTCTATAAGGCTGTTACCGCGAAGGTCGGCGAGCAGATCATAGCTCCTAAGGATCCGTCTGTCGACGGTTACAACTTCAACGGTTGGGATCCCGCAGTCGGAACCATGGGCACCGAGGATGTCAGATTTGACGCTATCCTTGTTGCCAGCAACTCCTCAATCATCTCCGTCACTCCGGAGACCCCGAACTACGGCGGCATGCATCAGTATGCAGTCAAGGTCAAGGGCGAGCCTCTGAAGATCAAGATAGTTGACGCAAACGGCAATACCCGCACGTTTGACAGAAACACCTCCATGACAAGCGATGCCAATGCGCTCGGTATCTTGAAGATAGAGAAGACTGAGGACGGCGAAATCTGGCTCATCAATGCTAACCTCGCAGAAGGCAAGTTCACTGCTTATGCGAAGATGGCGAAGGAATACTGGGAGAACGATGGCTATGGCTTCACAGTCTCGTTCGATCAGAAGCCCGAGCCTAAGATCGGCGACGTTACCGAAGTTACCTACGACACCCCGAACTACGGCGGCAAGCAGGACTATCGCGTTAAGGTCACCGATAAGGCTGGTAAGATCCAGTTCGTCTATGCAAACGGCGGAACCACCACCCTTACAAGACTTGATCCGAGAGTCTCCATCAAGTCTTATGACGCACAGGGCAATGAGGTCTATGCAAACAGCACCAACCTCGCTTATGAGATCTGGACTGTTAACTTCAACCTTCCCGCAGGCAACTATGTTGTCAGAGCGAAGTATGGAAGAAATACATGGAGCGAAGGCCTTGCAGTCAACGTAGTTATCAGCGCTAAGCCGGCAACGGCTGTCAGCGTTACCGAGGTCAATGCCTCTGCTGATTCTGTCGCAGTCACCGTCAACGGCACTGCCAAGAAGGTCAAGATAACCTACGCTTCGGGTGCTACCAGAACCTTCAACAGAGATGACGCCAATGTCTCCATCGCTTCTAACGGCGACGGCGAGATCTGGACCATCAATGTTAAGCTCACCGAAGGCGATTACACCGCAACCGCGAAGTACATCGACAACGGCAAGCAGGTCTGGGATACCACCGACTTTGCTTTCACGGTCTAAGGCTGTGAACAAAAACTGAAATCCTGCTCAAAAGGCAGGTGAGAAGGGGAGTCGCCCTTGGGCGGCTCCCCCGATTTTTTTGCCCCGAAGTTTACTTGAACTATCTGAAAAAATATGATACAATAGTTGCAGTACAAGTATAATTTTCAGGTTGGTGAAATTTTTATGACTCCGAATATCTCGAAACACACTCTTCAGAGACTGCCGATGTACCTGAGCTATATCCAGGGGCTTCCGGAGGATGCACCGAAAAATATATCCGCTACAACTATCGCCGAAGCACTTCAGCTCAATGATGTTCAGGTTCGCAAGGATCTCGCGAGCGTCAGCTCGTCCGGCAAACCGAAGGTCGGCTACAATGTCAAGGATCTTATCGCGGAGCTTGAAGCCTTCCTTGGCTATAATGATATAGACAATGCCGTGATAGTCGGCGCCGGCAGCCTCGGCAAGGCGCTGCTCAACTACAGCGGTTTCAAGGCTTACGGACTCAACATAATCGCCGCGTTCGACCTGTGCGAAGAGCCGACCGAATTCCAGGGCAAGACGGTCTTCCCGATAGCCCAGCTCGGCAGCTTCTGCCGCAAGGTGAATGTGCATATAGGCATCATCACTGTCCCTGCATCGAGCGCGCAGGAGATATGCGACCTGCTTGTTGAAAGCGGCATCCGCGCTATCTGGAACTTTGCTCCGGTTCATCTCGTCGTCCCGGACGGCATACTCGTCCAGAACGAGAATATGGCGTCGTCGCTCGCTCTGCTTTCAAACCACCTGCGCGAGCAGATGAAAAAGTAAATATAAACAATCAATCGGCTGTCGAATAAAAACGACAGCCGATTTTTTTGTATCAATATGCGGAAATTTGATGTATTCATATTAAATTATAAATGCTGGTACGGTAAAAATGTACAAATTTGGATTTATCTATCACTTTAGCTATAGCAAAATAAAAGCAAGTGACCAGTTGACTTCTATAATAAAACCTTTAATAGCCGCGCCGCAGTGTTCGATAGCTAACTGGGACAGGTGGGCAACATCACCGAAGCGCCGCCTGTGGCGGATGAAGCGAGGCGATGTTGGCGAAAAAC